>Ga0315271_10000522_pt1 | contig 21385 bp, 22 predicted proteins | sample C3_top_MG_FD_204664 | JGI IMG/M metagenome (GOLD analysis project Ga0315271, IMG submission 204664) | Sediment microbial communities from Yellowstone Lake, YNP, Wyoming, USA - C3_top | ecosystem: Environmental > Aquatic > Freshwater > Lake > Sediment | place: USA: Wyoming | collected 2017-08-01
GCATGAGCGTCAGTATCGACCCAGGGGGCTGCCTTCGCCATCGGTATTCCTCCACATATCTACGCATTTCACTGCTACACGTGGAATTCTACCCCCCTCTGCCGTACTCTAGCCTTGCAGTCACAAACGCAGTTCCCAGGTTAAGCCCGGGGATTTCACGTCTGTCTTACAAAACCGCCTGCGCACGCTTTACGCCCAGTAATTCCGATTAACGCTCGCACCCTACGTATTACCGCGGCTGCTGGCACGTAGTTAGCCGGTGCTTCTTCTGACGGTACCGTCATTAGTCACGGGTATTAGCCGTAACCGTTTCTTTCCGTCTGAAAGAGCTTTACAACCCGAAGGCCTTCTTCACTCACGCGGCATGGCTGGATCAGGGTTTCCCCCATTGTCCAAAATTCCCCACTGCTGCCTCCCGTAGGAGTCTGGACCGTGTCTCAGTTCCAGTGTGGCTGGTCGTCCTCTCAGACCAGCTACGGATCGTCGCCTTGGTGAGCCTTTACCTCACCAACTAGCTAATCCGATATCGGCCACTCCGAAAGCGAAAGGTCTTGCGATCCCCTCCTTTCCCCCTCAGGGCATATGCGGTATTAACGTACCTTTCGGTACGTTATCCCCCACTTCCGGACATGTTCCGATATATTACTCACCCGTTCGCCACTCGCCACCAGGGTTGCCCCCGTGCTGCCGTTCGACTTGCATGTGTAAAGCATGCCGCCAGCGTTCAATCTGAGCCAGGATCAAACTCTTCAGTTCAATACCTGTTTTGGTTCATTGCTGAACCGGTCTTACTCAAAGAAAATCACTTGCATGATTTATTTTCGACTTTGCGTAAGTACTACATATTTTTAAAGTCGTTTCCGCATCCCCTAAGGAACACGCAAACTTCCCAAAAACCAAGCACCTACACTCGTCGGTTGTTCGTTTGTTTTTTAAAGATCGGGCTGAGGGTTGCGGGGACAGGATTTGAACCTATGACCTTCGGGTTATGAGCCCGACGAGCTACCGAGCTGCTCCACCCCGCGTCAGCGAAGTCGAGCAATATACCAAAGTCGTGCAATCTCGTCAAATACTATCTACGCTTACAAGTTGGCTCTTGAAAAGCAACCGAAGAAGAAGGAACTCTTCAATAGAATATGATGCCATGCAATAATCACAAATAGGTATCCACTGATTTCGCCAACTAGTATTTACGCCAACGAACGACAATCCATTGTGAAATTGAATGCTTCGACCGTCTATCTGATCAAACTCGGCCAACCTTAATCCAAGGGGCAAATCATTCCGACACAAAGCAGGTAATCTCCATGCACACACAAGACCATGAATGCCATTGACTGGATAGGCAGCACCGCTGCGACACTTACCACCGCATCCTTCATCCCACAAGTGTGGAAAATATGGCGTTCTCGTCACACTGCCGATATCGCGCTCGGTATGTACGCACTATTCACGCTGGGCGTGTCACTGTGGCTGGCCTACGGTATCCTGATGGGATCGTGGCCCATCATCATCGCCAACTCGATCACACTGCTATTAGCCGGTGCGATACTGGTGATGAAATTGAAGTTTGGCTAATCCAAAGCGACTCCATGAACTCCACTCCAGAAATAAAGCCCGGTCAATCCGTCGAACTACTCAAGGAATTGCACATCCTGACGCGTGACGGCAAGCTCAATCAGGATAGTCGGCGCAAGCTGAAACAGGTGTATCACTTGTTTCATTTCATCGAACCGTTGCTCGACGAAGTGATCGCCACCAAGCAAAATATGACGCTGGCGGATCACGGAGCAGGTAAATCCTATCTGGGTTTTATCATCTACGATCTTTTCCTGAAGAAGCTCGAGTCAGGGCATATTTACGGCATCGAAACCCGCGAGGAATTAGTGGACAAATCGCAACAGTTGGCAGCCAGGTTGAGCTTTGCACGCATGTCGTTCTTGAATCTATCTGTGGAAGAAGCCATCCACTCTCCGCAGCTGCCCGAGCAGATCGATGTTGTCACCGCATTACACGCCTGCAACACCGCCACCGATGATGCGATCAAATTCGCGCTGCGCAAACAGGCTAAATTCATCGTGATGGTGCCATGTTGTCAAGCCGAGGTCGCGACAATACTGAACAAGAATAAAAACCAGTCATTCGGAAAAACGCCACTATCTGAGATCTGGCGGCATCCGCTACACTCCCGTGAATTCGGTAGCCACCTAACAAATGTGCTGCGCTGCCTGCAACTCGAAGCGCATGGCTATCAGGTCACGGTGACCGAACTTGTCGGATGGGAACATTCGATGAAAAACGAACTGATCATCGCACGCCGAAATGACTCTCCGCGCAAGGATGTACTAGAAAGACTAAAGAATATATTGCACGAATTAAATCTCGATGAATTACATGAGAGATTCATATATGCGGCATAATTTAAACATGGGCACTGGCCGGATGTTTTTATGCCCGCCCGTAATTGAATCAATTTTGGCCCTCATTGGAATTTCCCGATAATGTCCCGCTGGAAAGCCTCCTTTGTCCATCTATCCTTGAGCGCAACGTTCGCGATTTCGATACTTGCGCTCATGCTGCTACTCTGGTTTGCGCCCCCATTTTTTTCTGCCGTAGGTGGATATCACGTGTTACTCATTTTGCTGGGAGTCGATATAACGATTGGGCCTCTTATCACATTAATAATCTTCAATCCGAAAAAAAGCCGCAAAGCATTGACTTTCGATTATTCGGTCATCGCTCTTCTGCAAATCGCAGCGCTGATCTACGGCATGAGCGTAATGTTTCAAACACGCCCTGTATTCGTTGTATTTAGCAGAGATTCATTCGACTTGATCACTGCAAACATGCTGAGCAAAGAAGATGTAGCCAAGGCCGGATATGCAGATTACCGCTCGCTGCCACTAACCGGCCCGATTTACGTTTACTCTAAAATGCCCACTGACATCAAAGATCGGAACGAAGTGGTATTGAGCTCCATGTCTGGCAAGGATCTGCCACAATTTCCGCAATATTACCGGCCATACGCCGAAAACATGTCGGCAGCCGGACAAATGGCCAAACCTATTACGGAGTTAAAGGTACTGAACCCCGGTCGCATAGCAGAAATAGCGAACTTAGCCAGAGCCACGGGGCAAAGAGAAGCAGACCTTGGCTTCTTGCCGCTTCGCGCAAAATATGAAGACATAGCGGTGATTGTCGATAAAAACGGCAAAGTGTTAACAACGTTGCAGATGCGTCCGTGGTAGATGGATGCAATAAAAACGATCTCCACTCCTCTTATCTAACGAGCCTAAGAAATTATTGCAGAGTTTGCCGCGCCAATGCCCAGGCTACATGCTCCCGCACCAAGACTGATGGATGTTCTGAACGTGATTGCAACGCAGCGATAGTTGTTGCACTTTTCGGTGCGTTACCCAACCCAACCGCTATATTGCGCAGCCATTGCTCATATCCGATGCGATAGATTGCACTACCAGCTAGCCGGGTTATAAACTCAGCTTCATCCCACGCAAATAGCTCCGCTAACGACGCATCATCCAAACCATTTCGCACTGCAAAATCCGGCTCGGCTGCGATTTGCGCAAAACCATTCCATGGGCATACCAACTGGCAATCGTCACAGCCGTAAATGCGGTTGCCGATAAGTGGGCGCAGCTGGGCCGGGATGCTACCCTTGAGTTCGATGGTGAGATAAGAAATGCAGCGGCGCGCATCCAGCCGATACGGGGCGATGATCGCCTGGGTCGGACATACCTCAATGCAACGCGTACAGGTTCCGCAATGTTCCTGCTGCGGCAAATCTACCGGCAACGGCAAGTTCAGGTAGATTTCGCCGAGAAAAAACCATGAGCCGTGTTCGCGTGACAGCAGCAGGGTGTGTTTGCCGCGCCAGCCCAATCCGGCTTTGCGCGCCAGCTCCACCTCCATTACCGGTGCACTATCGGTGAAGACGCGCCCGTCAAATTCAGCCACAGACTCGCGAATTCTGCTTGCCAGCTTCGCCAAACGGCTGCGCAATATTTTGTGGTAATCGCGGCCCAATGCATATCGCGAAATAAAGGCGCGTTCCCCCTCTGCCAACACTTCCCAACTGTTGCGCGCGCTAGGGGGCAAATAGTTCATGCGTAACGAAATCACGCGCAATGTACCCGGCACCAACTCTGCCGGACGACTACGTTTAGTGCCGCGATTTGCCATATAATCCATTTCACCATGCAGACCGAGCGAGAGCCATTCCAGCAAACCGCTTTCTGCCGTCGTTAAATCGGTGTCACTGATACCCACGGCCTGGAAGCCTAGTTCGTGCGCCCATGCGCGTATCTGAACGGCCAGGGCCGGATAATCAATTTGTCGAGGACTTTCTTTTTGCATAGCGACAATAATAGCCGAATCAGCGTGGCTCTTGCCGACGAAGACGCAACCCTCTCTCTGGCGAAACGCCTCGCGGCACGTCTCAAACCCGGCATGGTTATCTATCTGCACGGCAACTTGGGTGCAGGCAAGACCACCTTGGTGCGCGGCGTATTGAATACCTTGGGTTACGGCGGCCGCGTGAAAAGTCCAACCTATACGCTGGTTGAACCCTACCGCATCGCCGGGTTAGACTTACGCCACTTCGATCTGTATCGTCTGAACGATGAGGCGGAATGGGAAGCTGCCGGTTTTCGCGATGAATTTGACGGGCGTAATATATTTTTTATCGAATGGCCGGAACACGCACTGGGCTTGATTCCACAAGCCGATGTAAGAATCTACTTTGAGATTCTTGCGCAAGGACGCAAAGTAGAAATTCATGCCGATACGGAAACAGGTAAGCAATGCTTAGAACAGCTGTAATACTCATTACGCTGCTGCTATGGTTGCCACAGGCAAATGCAGCCATTACCGTTAGCTCGGCACGCATCTGGCCGGCACAGGATTACACGCGTCTGACAGTGGAATCAAAACAGTCCATCCGCCACAACATGTTCACTGTAAGTAATCCTGATCGTCTGGTGATCGATCTGGAGAATGTGGAACTCAGCGACACACTCAACAATCTATCCAAACTGGTCGGTAACGAAGATCCATACATCAAGAGCCTGCGTGTAGGGAAGTTCAAGCCCGGTGTAGTACGTTTGGTGCTAGATTTAAAAAGTGAGGTCAAAGCGCAACTATTCGACCTCAAACCTGTCGGCGAATACGGCAATCGCGTGGTTCTGGACGTATATCCCGCCCATCCTACTGACCCTCTGATGGCTTTGCTCGAACCGCCCAAGTCATCTATCCCGGAAACTGCCGGCACACCTGCGGACGAAAAACTTTTATCCGGGCATCAGGAAGAAAAACCGCCCGCTACTCCAGCCACAAGGCCCAATCTGCCTGAATTGCGTGCACGTACCTTGATCATCGCAATCGATGCAGGACATGGTGGCGAAGACCCCGGTGCACGTGGCAGGTATGGCTCCCGCGAAAAGAATGTCACGTTGGCGATTGCACGCAAGGTGAAAGCCCTAGTGGATGAAACGCCTAATATGCGCGCGGTACTGATTCGTGACGGCGATTACTTCATTCCACTCATTGGACGCGTTGCGAAAGCACGCAAGGTCAATGCGGACTTGTTCATCTCCATCCACGCGGACTCGTTCGTCAAGCCTAAAGCACGCGGTTCATCCGTTTTCGCCTTGTCAGAACACGGCGCGACCAGTTCAGCCGCACGTTGGTTGGCAAAAAAGGAAAATGAAGCCGACCTGATCGGCGGGGTTAACCTAGCGATTAAAGACCCCTACCTAGCGCGCACCCTGCTCGACCTCTCACAGACCGCCACCATTACCGACAGCATGAAACTCGCCAAGCATGTTCTTAATGAACTGGGGGGCATCAACACCCTGCATCGCGGGCATGTCGAACAAGCTGGATTCGCCGTGCTTAAATCGCCGGACATCCCGTCGATATTGGTTGAAACCGCTTTCATCAGCAACCCGAGTGAAGAGCGTCGCCTGAACGACAAGAATTACCAGATGAAACTCGCCAATGCGATTCTTGGCGGTATCAAACTTTATTTCGCCCAGAATCCAGCATTGTCCAAACCGAAAATCGCGCAAATCAATTAAAGCGTCGAATCGATGGGTAATTCAAGTCCCAGATGATCAGGACTGATCTATCAGGCAGGGAAAACGCCCGTAGAGAGATAGCGGTCTCCGCGATCGCAAACGATGAACGCGATCACTGCATTCTCGGTTTGTTGTGATATTCGCAACGCCACGGCCAGCGCCCCACCAGAAGAAATACCACAAAAGATCCCCTCCTCCCGCGCCAAGCGGCGCGTCATTTCTTCGGCATCTCGCTGACTCACATATTCCAGCCTATCCACATTTTTGCCATCATAAATTTTCGGCAAATAAGCTTGCGGCCATTTGCGGATGCCTGGAATCTGCGCACCGTCTTCCGGCTGCACGCCGATGATCTGGATTGCACTATTCTTCTCCTTGAAGAAACGAGCACAACCCATGATGGTACCGGTGGTACCCATACTGCTGATGAAATGGGTGATCTTGCCGCCGGTATCGCGCCAGATTTCCGGCGCAGTGCCTTCGTAATGTGCCAGCGGGTTATCCGGATTGGCAAACTGATCGAGAATGATGCCTTTACCAGCTTCACGCAGCTTTTCCGCGGTATCGCGCGCCAGCTCCATGCTGCCTTCTCTGGAGGTCAGCACCAACTCGGCGCCGAATGCGCACATCGTCTGGCAGCGCTCCACGCTCTGGTTTTCAGGCATCACTAAAATCATCTTGTAGCCCCGCATCGCTGCAGCCATCGCCAGCGCAATACCGGTATTGCCGCTGGTCGCCTCGATCAGCGTATCGCCCGGCTTGATATCGCCGCGCTGCTCGGCGCGGATTATCATCGACAGCGCAGGCCTGTCTTTAACTGAGCCAGCAGGATTATTCCCTTCCAGTTTGGCCAGCACGACATTACTGGTATCGCCCGGAATGCGCTGCAGCCGTACCAGAGGCGTGTTACCAACAAAATTTTCTATGGATGGATACATTTCATGCAGTCATTTTGCGCATCTGTTCCACATATTTGGCGACACCTTGTTCCACAGTGAGAAATGGTTCGGTAAAGCCGCTATCGCGTAATGCGCCGATGTCGGCTTGCGTGAAACTCTGATACTTCCCGCGCAGCTGCTCGGGAAATGGAATGTATTCGATTTGTCCCTGTTGTTGCAGATCGGCGAGGCTCAACGAGGGCTTTCCTGCTGACTGGCGCAGGGAGTTGACGGTCGCCACCGCGACATCGTTGAAGCTCTGCGCCTGTCCGGTGCCCAGGTTGAAAATCCCGGATTGGTGCGGATGGTCGAGGAAATACATGTTGACCTTGACCACGTCCTCGATCGACACGAAGTCGCGCAACTGCCCACCATTAACGTAGCCATCGCAGCCTTCGAACAGCTTCACTTTGCCGTCGGCAAGATATTGGTTGAAGAAATGGTAAGCAACCGACGCCATACGCCCCTTGTGCTGTTCGCGCGGGCCGTACACGTTAAAATAGCGCAATCCGACGATCTGCGACCCGCGCTCATTCAAGCGGCGACGCACGATCTGGTCAAACAAAAATTTCGAGTAGGCGTACACATTGAGCGGCGATTCACATTCGCGGCTCTCCTTGAACACTCCACCGCCGCCATACACCGAGGCAGATGAAGCATACAGGAACGGTATTTCCTCGTTTCGGCAATAGTTCAGCAACTCGAGTGTGTACTGGTAATTGTTCTCCATCATATAACGGCCATCAGTCTCCATTGTGTCAGAGCACGCGCCTTGATGCAGCACTGCGCTGACCAACCCGTCGAAGAAGCCTTCCTGCAATTTCCCCAAGAAGTCTTTCTTATCCAGATAATCAGCGATCTCACAGTCCACCAGATTCATGAACTTGTCAGCCTTGCTGAGATTGTCCACCGCGATGATATTGTTCTCGCCGCGCTCGTTGAGCGCCTTGACCAAGTTGGAACCAATAAATCCGGCAGCGCCGGTAACGATGTAGTACATATTTAAACTCCTTAAGTGGAGAAGGGTAAAGAGGAAAGGGATAAGGATGAAAGCAGCGCGCTGCTACCCTTACCCATTTTTCCTGCTCCCTTCACTAATATCCCGCAAAATTTCCTCACGGCTGACCACCGCCGTGCCAAGTTTACCCACCACGATACCTGCCGCGCGATTAGCGATACGCATCGCATCGGGCAAAGCTGCGCCACATGCCAGCATCACCGCCAGCGTAGCGATCACAGTATCGCCCGCACCGCTGACATCGAAAACCTCCCGAGTATGTGTCGGCTCATGCAGCGCTTCACCGGCACGATACAGACTCATGCCATCTTCGCTACGCGTGACCAACAGCGCGTCGAGCTGCAATTCAGTGCGCAATTTCTCCGCTTTGCTGTTGAACTCGGCTTCGCTCTTCCAACTACCCGCCACTTCGCGGAACTCGCTGCGATTCGGCGTAAGCAGAGTCGCACCACTGTAACGCATATAATCGTCTCCCTTGGGATCGACCAGCACCGGCTTGCCCGCAGCGCGTGCAAGCTTGATCATCACAGCGATGTGAGCCAGCCCGCCCTTGCCATAATCAGACAGGATCACCACATCGGCCTGCGGCAACTTGGCCTTAAAATCAGCCAGTTTTTCTTGCAACACTTCGTGACTGGGTGGCGTTTCAAAATCGATACGCAATAACTGCTGATGTCGTGCGATCGCACGCAGCTTGATGATCGTGGAAATACTGTTATCGCGATGCAACAAGGCTTCGACCCCACCTTGTTCAGCCAGCAGCCGTTGCAAACAGTCACCTGCCTCATCTGCGCCGATGACAGACAACAATGTGCATTGCGCGCCCAGCGAAGCAATGTTTCGCGCCACGTTCGCCGCTCCGCCGGGACGCTCATCCACACGGGTGACCTTGAGTACCGGTACCGGCGCCTCGGGCGAGATGCGATTTACATCGCCGAACCAGTAGCGATCAAGCATGACATCACCGACCACCAACACTTTTGCATTCTTGAATTCCGGCAATGCACTCATGCCTGCTCCTCGTATTTTCGATTCAATTCGACACTCCGATTTCTCTGCTTATATCGAGCAGGGCCTGCAAAGGATCTGCTGACTGCGTGATCGGGCGTCCGATCACCAGATAGCTGGAACCCGCTTGAAGTGCTGCTTGCGGAGTCATCACTCGAGCCTGGTCATCAAGGCTGGCCTGCGCCGGTCGGATGCCCGGTGTCACCAGACAAAACCCTGTGCCGCACTGTTCGCGCAGCTGCGCCGACTCTTGTGCAGAACACACCACCCCATCCAACCCGCTGTCGCGTGCCAGCTTTGCGAGGCGCAACACCGTCTCGGCAGGCGTGGCGTTGATGCCAATATCGGCAAGGTCTTGCTGTGCCATGCTGGTGAGCACAGTCACCGCGATCAGTTTGGGCGGCCGTGCCGCCTGTGCCACAGCAGCGTGTGCCGCTTCCATCATCTTGCGCCCGCCCAGCGCATGCACATTGACCATCCACACTCCCAGACCTGCAGCGGCCTTGCAAGCCTGGGCAGCAGTGTTGGGAATGTCGTGGAATTTCAAGTCGAGAAATATCTCAAAACCTCGCTGCATGAGTTTTTCCAATAATGCCGGTCCGGTAGCGGTGAACAACTCCTTGCCTACCTTCAAACGACACAGCGCCGGCTGCAACTTTTCAGCCAGCGCCAATGCGGGCACGGCTGCTTGAAAATCCAGCGCGACGATTATCTTCGGGTCGTTCATAACGACATCCCGGTTTCTTCACTGTGGCTAGGCGGGTAACTGTCCCAGGCATGACAGGCTGGGCAGTGCCAATAGAACTGTCGTGCATTGAAGCCGCAATTGGCACAGTGAAACATAGCCAGATTGCGCGTACGTTTGTGGATCAAGTCTTTTACCAACTCGACGTCCGCACGACGCTCTATCGGCACTTCCAGCAATCGCGCTTCGAGCAACTTATCCAATCCCAGCAATGTCGGGTTACGCTCCAACTCGTCACGCACCAATTTATAAGCAGCGGCAGTTCCTTCGTTTTTCAACACCCCGTCGAACGCCACATTCATCAAGTCAAGTGAATGACCTAGGCCTAAGTAACCGCGGAGCAAGACAACACCCTCTGCCTCACGCTTCAAGCTGCGATATGCATTCAGCAGGCGTTCCGCGACCAGCGGCAAATAGCGCGCATCCTGCACCTCAATTCTTTTCCAGATATCAATCGCCTCTTCATTCCGGCCCTCGCTGGCCGCAATATCACCTTGAATCATGGTGGCGCGCACCGAATTGGGATAAACCTGCAATGCCTGTTGTAAATACTCTTGAGCTCCGGCCGAATTGCCCTGCATGATTTCCTCATCTGCAAGTTCACAATAAAAAAAAGCCTCCTGCTTGTTGTAGGACTGACCTTCTACTTTCGTCAGCCGTTGTGCGACAGCGATCGCCTTGATCCAGTCATGCTCCTTTTGGAACAACTCGAGTAAAAATTCCAGCGATTGCTTGGCGTACGGAGTGCTCTCCAACTCGCTGAACAAGCTCTCGGCGCGATCCAGAATTCCTGCCTTCAGATAATCCTGGGCCAACTCGAAGATCGCCTGCTTGCGCTTGTCTTCATCCAGATCAACCATGTCCACAAGATTGTGATGCATACGCAAGGCTCGATCGACTTCACCGCGACGTCGAAACAGGCTACCCAGCGCAAAGTGAAGTTCAACTGTTTGCGGATCAACCTTTACTACCTCGATAAAGGCTTCGATAGCCTTGTCCTGTTGTTCGTTGAGCAGGAATTTCAGCCCCTGAAAATAAGACTGTGGCAATGCGCTCGATTCCGAGAGCAATTGTTTGATGTCCATTCGCGCAGCCAACCATCCCATACCAAAAAACAATGGGAAAATTAGCAGCATCCAGAGTTGGAATTCCATGGTCGATTAGAAATATTAGAAGGGTTATATGGGCATTGGTTGCGTTTCATCGATACCGGCGGGTTTGCGCTTGAAGCGCCCTTGATCCGTAAAAAAACTGCCATAAAGATAGCATGAATAGGCAATAAAATGGCGGCGATACCTTGCGATATGCCGCCACCTGAACAGTTGCAGTCCGGAATCAGGATTTCTTATCGCTGGCCCGTTCTCTAAGCTCCTTGCCGGCCTTGAAGTGCGGTACGTATTTGGCCGGTACCTTCACTTTTTCGCCTGTCTTGGGATTACGCCCCTGACGCGGCGGACGGTAATTTAAACCAAAGCTACCGAAACCGCGAATCTCGACTCGTCCGCCACGCGCCAACGCGGCGGACAAAGCCTCCAGAATCACTTTAACGGCAAGCTCTGCATCTTTGGACAACAGCTGCGGATGCAACTCCGCGAGCCTGTCAATGAGGTCGGAACGTGTCATAGCGAGAATATCTCAAATTAAGCTTCGGTTTTGCTGCCGGTCATCTTGGCCTTCAGCAGTGCGCCCAGATTGGTGGTGCCCGCATTGGCACTGCTTTCAGCGGAGAGTTTCTGCATCGCAGCAGATTCCTCCGTTTTGTTCAGGGCCTTGATCGACAAGTTGATGCCGCGATTCTTGCGATCCACGTTGATGATGACGGCAGTGACGCTATCGCCTTCTTTCAGGTGGTTACGAATATCTTCCACGCGATCTGCGGACACTTCAGAAGCTTTCAGGTACGCTTCAACATCTCCTTCCAGGGCGATGACCGCACCCTTAGCATCCAGAGATTTCACTTTACCAGTTACCACTGCACCCTTTTCATTGCTGGCAGCAAAACCGCCGAAAGGATCGCCTTCCATCTGCTTGATACCCAGTGAGATGCGCTCGCGCTCCACATCGATCGCCAACACCAAAGCCTCGACTTCATCGCCTTTCTTGTAGTTGCGAACCGCCTCTTCGCCAGGCTGGCTCCAGGACAGGTCGGATAAATGCACCAGACCGTCGATACCGCCGTCCAAACCGACAAACACGCCGAAGTCAGTAATGGACTTGATCTGCCCCTTAACTTTATCGCCCTTCTTGTGGTTGATCTCGAAATCGTCCCAAGGATTGGATTGGCATTGCTTCATGCCCAAAGAGATGCGGCGGCGTGCCTCATCTATTTCCAGAATCATCACTTCAACTTCGTCGCCCAGACTAACAACCTTGGAAGGATGTACGTTCTTGTTGGTCCAATCCATTTCGGAAACGTGCACCAGACCTTCGATACCCTGCTCGATCTCTACGAACGCACCGTAGTCGGTCAGGTTAGTGACCTTGCCGAACATGCGCGTGCCTTGCGGATAGCGACGAGCCAAACCATTCCACGGATCGTCTCCCATTTGCTTGATACCCAGAGAGACGCGGTTCTTCTCCTGGTCGAATTTCAGAATCTTGGCTTCGATCTCGTCGCCGACATTCAGCACTTCAGAAGGATGCTTCACGCGACGCCACGCCAGATCGGTGATGTGCAACAGGCCATCGATGCCGCCCAGATCAACGAATGCACCGTAGTCGGTGATGTTCTTGACTACGCCCTTTACAATCGCGCCTTCCTTGAGATTTTCCATAATCGCTTCACGATCGGCGCCCACGCTGGCTTCCAACACTGCGCGGCGGGAAACCACCACGTTGTTGCGCTTGCGATCCAACTTGATGACCTTCAACTCCATGGTCTTGTTTTCGTATGGAGTCGTATCCTTGACCGGACGGATATCAACCAGAGAACCCGGCAGGAACGCGCGGATACCATTGACCATCGCGGTCAGGCCGCCCTTGACCTTGCCGCTGACAAAACCTTCGACGATCTTGCCTTCTTCCATGGCCACTTCCAGCTCGTGCCATGCCGCCAGACGCTTGGCCTTTTCACGCGACAGCTTGGTTTCACCATAGCCGTTTTCAAGCGCTTCGATCGCCACGGTGACAAAATCACCCGGCTTGATCTCCAGTTCGCCTTTGGCATCGAGGAATTCCTCGATCGCAATTAAACTTTCGGACTTAAGCCCGGCATTCACGACCACCATGTTGTGGTCGACTCGTACGACTTGCGCAGTGATCAGTTCGCCTGCGCGCATTTCCTTGCGCGTCAAACTTTCTTCAAACATTGCTGCAAAACTATCGGGGTCTTGTATTGCTGCTGCGGTTGCGGTTGCGTTCATCGGATATACCTAAAAAATTTCTGTCTGTTAACGACAGAGGGTTAGTTAAAGTTCCTGAATGACGGGGAGTCAAACAGGGCCTGTCTTTTGGATCATTTCGCCGGGTAGCGTTGCAACACTTCCTGAACCGACTGCTCGATGTTCAGAGCTGTCGTATCCAGCAGACTTGCACCCGGTGCCTGTTGCAAAGGAGCTGCGCTGCGCTGCGTATCTCGCTCGTCGCGCTGACGTATATCCAACAAAAGGGCAGCGATATTAGCATCCATTCCTTTTTCTTTCAACTGCTTATATCGACGTTCGGCACGCGCCTCGGCACTGGCGGTCAAAAAGATCTTCAACGCCGCGTCCGGAAACACCACCGAAGCCATATCGCGCCCATCCGCCACAAGCCCCGGCGATCGACGAAAGGCGCGTTGCCTGTCGAGCAAAGCAGCTCTCACCTTGGGCAAGGCTGCCACTCTGGAAGCCGCCGCCCCGCATTGTTCGGTGCGCAGTTCATCGCCGACCAAGACACCATCCAGCCAGATACTCTCCCCCTCGAAACGAATGTCGAGCTGCTCCGCCAAATCTGCCAATTGTGGTTCCGCATCCAGCGCGATGCCGCGGCGTTGAGCCGCCAAGCCCAACAAACGGTACATCGCGCCGCTATCAAGAAAGTGATAACCCAGATGGTTGGCAACACGCTGCGCCACTGTGCCTTTGCCCGAAGCAGAAGGGCCATCGATCGCAATCACCGGCACGGCCTGAGTCACGCTTGCGAATACCGCAAAATAATCCGGGAAGGTCTTGGCGACACAAACAGGATCGTTGATACGCACACCCGCGCCACCTAAGGCGGCAAGCGAGAAACACATCGCCATGCGATGGTCGTCATAGGTGCCAATCGTCGCAAACTTGATTTGTTCTGACGGCGTAATGCGAATGAAGTCTGCGCCCTCCTCCACCGTCGCGCCGAGCTTGCGCAACTCCGTCGCCATCGCCGCGATACGGTCGGTCTCCTTGACGCGCCAACTGGCGATGTTGCGCAACGTGGTCGGGCCCTCAGCGAACAGCGCGGCTACAGCCAGCGTCATCGCCGCATCGGGGATATGATTGCAGTCAAGGTCTATCGCCTTGAGATGCCCTGATTTTGGTCCACGCGCCTCCATCCAGTTCGCGCCCTGTTCGATCTGCGCGCCCATCAAAGCCAGCGCATCGGCAAAGCGCACATCGCCCTGGATGCTTTCACTGCCGACTCCCTCGATGCGCACCTGCCCTCCGCCGATTGCTCCCGCCGCAAGAAAATACGAAGCAGAAGACGCATCGCCTTCCACATAGATCACGCCGGGGCTTTTATAACGTTGCCCGCCAAACACCACAAAGCGCTGCCAACCTTGACGTTCAACCGTTACACCAAAACGCGCCATCATCGCCAGCGTGATCTCTATATACGGCTTTGAGATCAGCTCGCCGACCACCTCAACGCTCACCGTTTGCCCCAGAAGCGGTAACGCCATCAGCAAACCGGTCAAAAACTGGCTGGACACATCGCCGCGCACCTGCACCACGTCACCCGCCAACGCGGCAGCAGAAATCTGCAACGGAGGAAAGCCCTCGTTGCCCAGATAATGGATATTCGCACCCAGCTGGCGCAACGCATCCACCAGATCGCCGATCGGGCGCTCGTGCATGCGCGCAACGCCGAAGAGCTTGTAATCGCCGCCGGACAATGCCAGCGCTGCCGTCAACGGACGGAACGCGGTGCCGGCATTGCCCAGAAATAACTCCGCCCGTTTGACCGGGAAATCCCCGCCGCAACCGGTCACGCGAAACACATGCTTATCGAGCTGTTCCACCCCGACACCCAGAGTGCGCAAGGCATCCAGCATGCGCTCAGTGTCATCGGACAACAGCACATCGCGTATCTCGGTCGTACCCTGCGCCAAGGCGGACAACAACAGGATGCGATTGGAAATGCTTTTTGAGCCGGGCAGCGTGACTGTGCCGCGTGCGCACAGCAGAGGGGGTAGGTCGATATGGTTTTCGGTTGCCATTGCGGTTGTACTGGGTAGCGCTTTATACAAAGGCGCGATGATACCGCAAAGCTAAAGACAAGCTATGAAATAGCTACGCCAAATCCATGGTTCGAGTGAAGGCGGGGTAGCATGGCTGCTTTACAAGTGTTGCAATTTGATCCAACCACTTAATTCAAGTCAGCCTTAAATGAAATTCAACGAACCTTCAGTAGTTATTAATGTATACTTTTCGCTGAGTATATCGCTCAATTGAATGGGAGTTTTTAGTGCCAAATGCCAACGATATCAAGACGCTGCTTGTCGTAGATGACAGCCGTGTTTCACGCATGATAATCCGTACCTGTGTTCTGCAAGAACGTCCCAATTGGGTCATCATCGAAGCCTCCAGCGGTGATGAGGCATTGGAGATCGTTGATCGTGACACACCGAATTATTGCACCGTCGATATCAACATGCCGGGCATGCCCGGGACCGATGCCGCCACAAAGATACTATCCAAATATCCAACTACCCGGATCGTAATATTCTCAGCAAACATTCAAGGTAACCAGCAGACCAGCGCGTCCTCCATTGGTGCTCAGTTCGTTTCCAAGCCCGTTACGCAAAAATCTGTTGCACAAGCCCTTGAATTTTTTGAGGGTGGGAAGTGATAGCACCTTCCGAAATGCAGCTTGATGCACTAACGGAAGTCTTTAATGTCGGCACCGGACGCGCCGCATCCAGCCTGAGTGAAATCATAGGGGACGAAGTCAAGCTGTCAGTGCCGCGTATCCAGCTGCTTCAAGCGTCTGAAGTCAATACCGAGGCTTTATTCTTGAAGAATACCCGCTTGGGCGCAGTACAGCAAAATTTCAGTGGCCCTTTCAATATCAATGCAATGTTGCTGTTTACCGAGGAACGCGCCCTTGAAATCGTGCGTGACATGATGGGCTCGCAGTTAAGTTTGAGCGAATTGGCGGAGTATGAACAGGAAGCGATGTGTGAGCTTGGCAACGTCATATTGAATGCCTGCCTTTCCGCGATGTCCGACATGCTCAAACTTTCCCTGAACAGCTCGTTGCCACTCTATTCCGTCGACTCGTCGGAGTCGATTCTGAGCAAGGTTTTTCCCAAAGAAAATCAACCTGTCATCCTTGTGCTGCACATCAATCTTGTCATCGAAAAAAGGCGTACCCAAGGCTATTTGGTATTTTTGCTCAGCTCAGCATCCCTGGAGAACCTGTTCAAGCATATTGACCAATTTATTTCAGGCATCTGACCCATAGGCAATAATGAACTCAGCTACTTTTAAAAATGGACTTACATGGGAACAGATTTTAGATGCCGTCAATCTGGGGCTGATCCTGCTCGACAACCAGGGAAAGATACTGCTGTGGAATGATTGGGTGGCGGAGCATAGCGGAATCACCGCCAAACTCGCATTGACACATTCGCTCGAGTCACTTTTCCCGGATGAGCTGAGCACCTCGTTTAAAGCTGCTCTCAGAAACGCACTGCAGCAAAGATTGCCGATCGTTCTTTCCAATGCGCTGCATCGCTCGCCTTTACCGCTCTATTCTTTGCCGATCAAGAAAGATGATGGCATCCGGATGAACCAATCCATCGCAATCTCGCCGATCATTGTGAGCGATGAAGAGCACTACTGCCTGATCCATGTGACCGATAACAGCATCTCGATCAATCGTGAACGGGTATTGAAAACACATACGGAGCGACTCAGCCAGGAGGCCACTACCGATGCCCTGACCGGTGCGTACAACCGGAGATTTTTTAATGGCCGGTATGAATCGGAATTCGGACGAGCACAGCGGCAGAACACTGAACTTTCACTGCTGATGATCGACCTGGATTATTTTAAGAATTATAACGATCATTATGGCCATGTCGCTGGAGACAAAGCACTGATTGCCGTAGTAGACACCCTGCAAAAGCAATTGAATCGCCCAACCGATATTCTGGTGCGATATGGCGGCGAGGAATTCGCTGTCATTCTCCCCGATACTGGAAGAGAAGGTGGTCAAGCTATTGCAGAAAAGCTGCGTGAAGCGGTTGCCAACTTGAACATCCCGCACGAGAAATCAGAGATCGCTGATCGTGTCACGGTCAGCATAGGCATTGCCACCTATCAACCCGGAACCCCCTCCAACACCACACTCGTTCTGGAAGCAGCGGATGCTGCCCTATACGCAGCCAAGACCGCCGGACGTAATTGCGTGCGATTTCAACCTGCCTGACTGAGGCAGCTGTGCAGTTTTGAATTACGGGTTACCCAATAAACTACGAGTCGCTACGCTTTTTCACTTCCGTCCGCACCCAGCCTTTAGCAAAAGTGATTTGCAGCTCTGCGCCAACGGTAACCCGCCCGGCATCCGACACAACAGCCCCTCTGGCATCCTGCACCATGCTATAGCCGCGAGCCAGGACTTTTGTCGGGTCGAGCAAGATCAGGTGCTGCGCGACATTATCCGTTCGCACAGATCGTTGTGCCTGCGCCGTGCGCGACGCTTTAATAAGGCGCTCCGCCAGCGATTGCCACTGCCAATGTTCTTGCTGGTGGTGATAGGCAGAGGCGCGCTGCATGCGTTGTTGGAATTGATCCAACTGCTGGGTCTGGCGTTGCAGCTGTTGCGCGGGATGCACCAACCTGCGCTGTAAATAGTCCACGGCCTGCATCGCATTTTGCAACCGGTTGCGCTGCGCGCGCTGCAGGTGCTGCGCCTGGTCTTGCAAACCCCTGAGCAGCGCATGGCGATCCGGAGCGACGCGCTGTGCAGCGGCGGTGGGGGTCGGGGCGCGTTCGTCGGCGACGAAATCGGCGATGGTGAAATCGGTCTCGTGCCCAACCCCGCTGACGATGGGAATTTCACTGGTGGCGATCGCGCGCGCGACGACTTCTTCATTGAATGCCCACAGGTCTTCGATACTGCCCCCGCCCCGGCAGACGATCAGCACATCGCATTCCGCGCGCAGGTTGGCAGCCGCGATGGCCTGCGCGATCTTTTCTGCGCTGCCTGTCCCTTGGACGGGTGTGGGATACAGTACCACCGGTACGCTCGGCGTCCGTAGCCTCAGCGTGGTGAGCACGTCGCGCAACGCGGCGGCCTGCGGCGAGGTGACGATGCCGATGGATTTGGGGAAGGTTGGCAGGGGGCGTTTGCGTTCGGCGGCAAACATACCTTCTCTTTGCAACATTTGTTTCAGCCGCTCGAATCGTTCATACAGTATGCCCAGCCCTGCCGGGCGCATCTGTTCGACGGTCAATTGGAAGTCGCCTCGCTGCTCATATAAAGTAGCCACTGCTAATACTTCAACCTGCTGGCCGTTGGCGACAGCCTCTTTCAAAAACTGGTTTTTATGCCGGAACATCACGCAGCGAACTTGCGCCTGATCGTCCTTCAATGAAAAATAAAAATGTCCGGAAGTGGCCTTGACTAAATTTGAAATTTCTCCGCGAACCCATAGCAAAGGGACGTTGCTTTCCAGCAACTGCTTGATTGCCAAGTTAAGTTCCGCGACTCTAAAAACTCGGTTTTTTTCTTCAGAAAAATAGTTCAAAATCATATTGACAGCCCGAAATAATTCACAACTCTAGGCAATTCGCCACTTTTCGCCACCCCACTCTGCAGCACAACTTACAACTTACAGCAACTCATTGTTTTTATTACGAATAGCGCCATCGCAAAAAATAGGCAAAATAACAAAACCCCTTATGCCATGCCACATTAAAACGCTATCCATGAGAACTATCCACAAAGTTATCCACAGGTTTTGTGGGTAAACAGAAATATTCTATATCCAATGGCAGGTTAGCCAAATATTGCTGAAGTAGTTCCTGAGAAAGGTTGCTCAACTCAGTGTGACACGCTACAGTTGCGCCTTGATAATTTAAGCACATTTGGAGGATCCGCGTGTTTGCAATCGTTGAAGCGGCCGGCTGGCCGATCTGGTTTTTGATTCTGGCATCCATCATCGCAGTCGGCCTGATCGTTGAACGCCTGATGTTTTTACGCAGTGCTCGTATCGCTCCTCCCGCCCTGTTGAACGAAGTCGTCAATGAACTCAAGCAACGCGGGGTCAGCGACGGCATGTTGGCCAAGCTTGCCGCCAGTTCGCCGCTGGGACGCATTTTTTCTGCAGGCCTCAAAAATATCAAAAGCACACCCGAGGTGATGAAGGAATCCATCGAGGAAGAAGGACGCGCGGTCGCGCGCGATCTGGATCGCTTCCTCACCACACTGGGTACCATCGCCTCCATCAGCCCTTTACTGGGTCTATTCGGCACGGTGGTCGGCATGATCGAGATATTCGGCTCACAATCTGCAGTCGGCAATTCGCCGGCGGTACTTGCTCACGGTATTTCCGTCGCGCTATACAACACCGCCTTTGGCCTGATCGTCGCGGTGCCGAGCATGATCTTCTACCGCCAATTCCGCGCTCAGGCGGATAGCCTGACCCTCGAAATGGAACAGCAGGCGATCAAGCTGGTTGAGGTTGTCCACGGCCAACGCAAAGACTGAGGCCATGAACTTTAAACGTGGGCTCCGTCGCCGTGAAGAACCGGAGATCAATCTGATCCCGATGATAGACGTGTTGCTGGTGATACTGATCTTCATGATGGTGACTACCAGTTATGCCAAGTTTTCCGAATTGCAGATCAATCTGCCGCAAGCCGGCGGCGAAGCGACCTCCACACAGGCCAAACCGATCAGCGTCGCCGTGGATGCTTCCGAACACTACGCGGTCAACAATAAAGGTATGCCATACACCGGCGTAGATGCGCTGGCAGCCGCCCTGAAAAATGCTGCCGGCGATCAAACCGATCCCACCATCGTCATCAACGCCGACGCCAAGACTCCGCATCAATCTGTAATAAACGTGATGGAGGCAGCGCGTCGCGCAGGATACGGACGCATTACGTTCACCACGCAGAACCAGCCTAAATAATAACGTGCTCTGGCTGCAAAACCATTGGTATCGAATCTCACGGCTGCAACTGATCCTGCTCCCCCTCAGCCTGGTCTTCCGCGCGCTGGTATCAATTCGCCGCGTACTGTATCGCGACCACATCCTGAGCAGCGAACAATTGCTGCTGCCGGTCCTCGTGGTCGGCAACATCACTGTTGGCGGAACCGGCAAGACTCCGCTCACACTCGCTTTGGCACAGCAATTTCTCGAGCGTGGCTGGCATCCGCTCATCATCAGTCGCGGATATGGCGGCACCTCACGACAACCGCGGCAGGTCAATGAAAACAGTGACGCGAAACAGGTGGGCGACGAGCCGTTGCTGATGTCACGGCGCAATATCTGTCCGGTATGGGTCGGCAAGGATCGCGCCGCCACTGCACGCGCGGCATTGCAAGCTCACCCGCAGTGCAATGTGGTGCTGTGCGATGATGGCTTGCAACACTATCGCCTGCAGCGCGACGCGGAGATCGCGGTCATCGACGGCGAGCGCGGATTTGGCAACGGCAGGATGCTCCCCGCCGGCCCATTGCGCGAACCCGTGTCGCGCCTGCAAGCAGTGGATGCGGTTGTGGTAAACGGCGGAGAAGCCGCGGCGGGTCAATATGCGATGCACCTCAACGGGGATGTCTTTTACAACTTGCTCGATCCGACCCGCATGGCCAGCGCAACCGATTTTCACCAACCAAAAAACCATGCGGTCGCCGGTATCGGGAATCCACAACGCTACTTCCAGCACCTGGAATCGCTGGGCATCTCGTTCACGCCGCACGCTTTTCCAGACCATCACCCCTACTCCGCCGCCGACCTTGCCTTTGCGGATTGCGATGCGATACTCTTGACTGAAAAAGATGCGGTAAAATGCGCTGCATTTGCCGATGCGCGATACTGGGTGTTGCGCGTCGATGCCCGGATCGATCCGGCCCTGCTCGAACACATACTGAGAAAGCTCAAATCCAATGGATCCGAAACTGCTTGATATCCTCGTTTGCCCCTTGTGCAAATCCCCGTTGGTCTACCACAAGTCCACGCAGGAACTGATCTGCAAGGCTGACCGACTGGCCTACAAGATCGCCGATGACATTCCTGTGATGCTGGTTGACGAGGCACGCAGGCTTACCCCAGAAGAAGCCGAAACGATTAAATGACCGATTTCCATGTCGTCATCCCGGCGCGCCACGCATCCACGCGCTTGCCCGGCAAACCACTATTGCTGATCGCAGGAAAGCCAATGATAGTAAG
>Ga0315271_10000524_pt1 | contig 21371 bp, 21 predicted proteins | sample C3_top_MG_FD_204664 | JGI IMG/M metagenome (GOLD analysis project Ga0315271, IMG submission 204664) | Sediment microbial communities from Yellowstone Lake, YNP, Wyoming, USA - C3_top | ecosystem: Environmental > Aquatic > Freshwater > Lake > Sediment | place: USA: Wyoming | collected 2017-08-01
ACCGCCTGCGCGTCGAGCGCTCGGCCGCTGATGATGAAGTGCATGTGGATGCGCGTGAACACCTTGGGGTCGACCGGCGCACGCTCTGCACTGAGCTTGACCCTGCAGCCGGTGACTGCGTGGCGGCCGCGCTTGAGAATCAACACGACGTCGTAGGCCGCGCACGCGCCCGTGCCGGCCAGCACCGTTTCCATCGGCCGTGGCGCGAGGTTTCGGCCGCCGCCGTCCACCGCGCCGTCCATGGTCAGCATGTGGCCGCTGCCGGTTTCGGCCACGAAGGCCATGCCGCTGGCCGCCACCCAATCGATCGTGCATTCCATCGCTCGTACTCCGCACTGTTCGTGCCCGCCGGCTGCTCCGGCGCGGTGCATTTTGCACCGCGTCAATGCGCACCACCGGAGGACTCGAGGCAGGCTCCAAATTCGATATTGCAGCGCAGCATCACAGCGCATAGACTGTCACCGCAATGCAGCAATTGAAGTTTCGCTGCGACGTTTGTCTCCTCCACCGCTCAATGGGTGGATTCGGCCCAAGGCGCAAGCCTTGGGCCTTTTTCATCGCCGCATGACGGACTATCGCTGACATATGATGCGCCGCAACACGAAGGCGGCGGACGGAGACACATGACAGGCTCACCCCGGGTGCGGCGCATGGCGGGTGGCGAATACCTGCAGAAGATCCTGACTGCGCGTGTCTACGACGTCGCCATCGAGTCGGCGCTCGAACCCGCTCGCACACTGTCGCGGCGCCTGGGCAATCAGGTGCTGCTCAAGCGCGAAGACCAGCAGCCGGTGTTCAGCTTCAAGCTGCGCGGCGCCTACAACAAGATGGTGCATCTGTCGGCCGAGCAACGCGCGCGCGGCGTGATCTGCGCCTCGGCCGGCAACCATGCGCAAGGTGTGGCGCTGTCGGCGAAGAAGCTCGGCTGCCAGGCCACCATCGTGATGCCGGTCACGACGCCCAAACTCAAGGTCGACGCGGTGCGGGCGCTTGGTGGCGAAGTCGTGCTTCACGGCGACAGCTACTCCGATGCCCACAGCCATGCGAAGGCGCTGGAGTCCGAGCGCGGCCTGACCTTCGTGCACCCCTTCGACGACCCGTTCGTCATCGCCGGACAAGGCACGGTGGCGATGGAGATCCTGCGCCAGCACCAGGGCCCGATCGACGCGGTGTTCGTGGCCATCGGCGGCGGCGGCCTGGTCTCGGGCATCGCGGCCTATATCAAGGCGGTGCGGCCCGAGATCAAGGTGATCGGCGTGCAGACCACCGACTCCGACGCCATGCTGCGCTCGGTGCGCGCCGGCCGCCGCGTGACGCTGCACGACGTGGGCCTGTTTTCCGACGGTACGGCGGTCAAGCTGGTCGGCGAGGAAACCTTTCGCCTGACGCGCGCCCTGGTCGACGATTTCGTCGTCGTCGACACCGATGCCGTCTGCGCCGCCATCAAGGATGTGTTCCAGGACACGCGCAGTATCCTCGAGCCGGCCGGCGCGCTGGGCGTCGCGGCGGTCAAGCAGTACGCGGCGCACCACAAGGCCAAGGGCCAGACCTTCGTCGCCATCACCTGCGGCGCGAACATGAATTTCGATCGCCTGCGCTTCGTCGCCGAGCGGGCCGAGTTCGGCGAGCAGCGCGAGGCCCTGTTCGCGGTCACGATCCCCGAAGAGCGCGGCTCGTTCAAGCGCTTTTGCGAACTGATCGGCCCGCGCAGCGTGACCGAGTTCAACTACCGCATCTCCGACGCCAACGTGGCGCATGTCTTCGTCGGCATCGCCATCGCCCAGCGCGACGAAGCCGACAAGATCGAACGCAACTTCATTCGCCACGGCTTTGCCACCGTCAACCTGACCGACGACGAATTGGCCAAGGAGCACGTGCGCCACATGGTCGGCGGCCGCTCGGAATTGGCGCACGAGGAGCGCATCTACCGTTTCGTCTTTCCCGAGCGTCCCGGCGCACTGATGCGCTTCCTGGCCGCGTTGCACCCCGACTGGAACATCAGCCTGTTCCATTACCGCAACCAGGGTGCCGACTACGGCCGCATCCTGGTCGGGCTGCAGGTGCCGGCCGGCGACAAACGCGCACTGCGCGAGTTGCTCGACGGCCTGGGCTACGCCTACGTCGACGAGACCGACAACCCGGTCTACGGCCTGTTCCTGGGTTGACCTCTGGTCAACGCGGCCGCGGCGCCCCTACACTCGCGGCCATGTCGACCGCCCCCCGATCGCTGATCACGCCGACCTCCAACGCACTGCTCGAGCGCGCCCTGCGCGACAAGCTCGAGCGCCGTGCCGAAACGATCGGCAGCCTGGGTGAGCTCGAACCGCTCGCCGTACGCATTGGTCTGATACAGAACACGCTCAAACCGCAGTTCCGCGCGCCGCAGTTGGTGCTCTTTGCCAGTGACCACGGGCTTGCGGTAGAGGGCCTGCCGACCCAGCCGGGCCACAGCACGGCCGAGCGGGCCTGGCAAGCCTTGACGGGCCAGTTGCCGGTGGCCGTATTCGCGCGCATCAACGGCCTGACCCTGTCGGTGGTCGACGCCGGCGTGGCCGAGCGCCTGGCGCCGCACGAGCGGCTCTTGATGCGCAAGATCGCCCACGGCACGCGCAACGCCCGCGTCGGCGCGGCGATGTCGGTTGACCAGGCCCAGGCCGCGATTCGTGCCGGGATGGAAATCGGCGAGTCCCTGGCCGGCAACCTGCTGGCCTGCGCCGGCATCTCGGTCGGTGGCCACGAGAGCGCGGCGCTGGTGTTGTCGCGCCTGGCCGGCGCACCCGTGCGCGAGTTGCTCTTGTCAGACCCGGACATGGACCCGAATCGGCTGACCCACATGCTGGTCATCACCCAGGCCGCGCAGGGCCGGCATCGGGACGTCACCGACCCGGTCGAGGTGTTGGCCGCGTTCGGCGGCTTCGAGATGGCCATGATGGTCGGCGTCATGCTGGTCGCCGCCAGCCGTCGCAACCTGATCATGGTCGATGGCCTGCCGGCCTGCGCCGCCCTGATGGTCGCGTCGCGCATCGCGGCGCCGGTGACCGACTATTGCGTCTTCTGCCGCAGCCACGGCCACAACGGCCTGGACTACGCGATGAACATGTTCCAGACCTCGGCCCTGCTCGAATTGGGCATGGACTGCACCGATGGCACCGGCGCCACGCTCGCCTGGCCGTTGGTGCGTGCCGCCGCAGCCCTGCTCAGCGAAGTCGCGGAGGGCGAGGACCCAGGTCCGTCGCAACCGGGCGGCATCGACGGCTTACCCGGCGAGGCCTCCACCGGCGGCGACTGACACGCATGCGCGTCAGCGCGCGATGTTGGACAGCGGCGCGCCGGGCGGCGATGAAGCCGGCGCCGATTCCACCGCCTGAGGCTGAGGTTGCGACTGCGGCGGTTCGAGCGCCCGCACCGCAGTAGGCAGTGTCGCGATCGACGGTGGACGAGGCGCAGCCGTTCCGGCCTGGGCCGCCGGCAAGGTGCCCGTGGCCGCCAGTGGCAGCGCCGGCAGTTCGAGCGTCACCTGCGCGCTGGCGCCCATCGCACCCAGGCGCGCGCCGCGCGCATGTACGGCCTGCAGCACCAAGTCGCCGTCGATCGGCGCCCCCACCGCGTAGCTGCGCGCGGGTTTGCCATCCACCGCGATCAGGGCCAATCCGTTGCGGTCGCCACCCTGGCGCGGCGCGGCCACCCCGAGCAGACGAAAGCGCGACGCCAGCGGGCTGACCACCACGGCCGCGTTCTCGCGCACCGGTGCGGCGCCGAACAGCCGCGTCAGATCCCCTCGCGGTGCGGCGGTCGCGGCGACAGCCACGGTATGCGCAGGCGCCACCGGTGACGACGTGCCCAGCCGCAGGCCCCAGAACACCGCGCTGGCGGCCACGGCGGCCCAGATCGCGAATGCAACGAGACGTTCCTTCATGGTGGCCGATTATCATTGAAGTGATCCCGCCCGCAGACCCTGCGCCACCTGCCGCGTCGTGCATTCCGCGCGCGGCCCAAGCCACCATGAGTCACCACCCGCCCCTGCCCGTCCGTCACCGCGATGCGCGCGGCTTCACGCTGATCGAATTGCTGGTCGTGCTGGTGATCATCGGCGTGCTCGCCGCACTGATCGTGCCCAACGTGCTCAATCGCGCCGACGAGGCACGCGTCACGGCAGCGCGCACCGATGTCAGTCAGCTGATGCAGGCACTCAAGCTCTACAAGCTCGACAACCAGCGCTTCCCCAGTGCCGAGCAGGGGCTCGAAGCGCTGGTGAAGAAGCCCACCGTCGGCAGCCTGCCGCCGAACTGGAAGCCCTACCTGGAGAAGTTGCCCAACGACCCCTGGGGCCGCCCGTACCAGTACCTCAATCCGGGCGTGAAGGGCGAGATCGACATCTTCAGCTTCGGCGCCGACGGACAGGCCGGCGGCGAAGGCAACGATGCGGATATCGGCTCCTGGCAGTGATCCGCTGCGGCGCGCGACATCCGCCGCCGGCTTCACGCTGATCGAGGTCATGTTGGTGCTGGCCATCATCGCGATCGGCACGGCGCTGGTCAGCCTGACGCTTCGCGACGGCACGCAAAACCGGCTCGACGAGGAGGGTGCACGCTTGTCCGCGCTGCTCGAGTCCGCCCGCGCCGAAGCCCGCGCGTCGGGCATCACGGTTCGCTGGGCGCCTGCCGATGCAAGCGCCAGCGATGGCGCACAGTTCCGTTTCATCGGCCTGCCGCCGGGCGCTGAGTTGCCCACACGCTGGCTCGGCGAGGGCGTCAGTGCCGAGATCGTCGGCGCGCGCGCCCTGCTGCTCGGCCCCGAGCCGGTCTTGCCCGCGCAACAGCTGGTGCTGCATCTGGACGACCGCCGTCTGGTGCTGGCCACCGATGGCCTGGCACCATTCGGCCCGCTGCTCGAATCCGAAGCCGCAACAAAATGAATGCGCGCCGGGCACAGCATGGCTTTACCTTGATCGAAGTGCTGGTCGCACTGGCGATCGTCGCCGTGGCGCTGGGTACCGGCATCAAGGCCGCTGGCGCGCTGACCGGCAATGCCCAGCGTCTGGCCGACGTCAGCGCCGCACAGTGGTGCGCCGACAACCAACTCGTCAACCTAAAGCTGGCGCGCCAGTTCCCCGGCGTCGGCGACAGCGACTTCAGCTGCGAACAGCTCGGCCGTACCCTGAAAGGCCAGTTGCAGGTGCGGCCGACACCCAATCCCAACTTTCGCCGCGTCGACGCCAACGTGACCGACGACAGCGACCAGCCCCTGCTGACCCTGTCGACAGTCCTGCCTCGTTACTGACAACGAAATGATGCGATCCGCGCGCTCGCAGTCCGGTTTCACGCTGGTCGAGGTCCTGGTCGCCCTGGCGCTGATGGCGGTGCTGGCCGGCATGGCTTGGCGGGGGCTGGATGGCATCGCGCGTGCGCGCGATGTGAGCCAATCACGCGTCGAACAAACGCTGCGCCTGAACACGGTGCTGGCCCAGTGGGAGGTGGATCTGCAGTCGGTGTACGACACCAACGTCGTGCCGGCACTGGCCTTCGACGGCGCGGCGTTGCGCCTGGTCCGGCGCCAGGCCGACGGCCTGCAGGTCGTGGTCTGGTCGCTGCGCGAGCAGCGCTGGCTGCGCTGGACCAGCCCGGTCGTCACGCAGACCAGCGCGCTGCAGGAAAACTGGCTGCTGAGTCAGCAGTTGCTCGGCAACGAAGCCGCGCAATTGCGCATGCACGATGGCCTGGCACAGTGGCAGGTCTACTTCTATCGCGGCAACGCCTGGAGCAACGCCCAGTCGAGCGCCGATGTGGCCGCGCCCGCGCCTGCAGCGTCGGCCCCGGTCGTTGCGCGCAGCCAATTACCGAGCGGCGTTCGCGTTGTGCTCGGCTTCGAGGGTGGTGGCCTGGCCGGCACGCTGACGCGCGACCTGCTGCTGCCGCCGCAAATGCCGTGACCACGCCACGCAAGCGCCAGCGGGGCGCAGCCCTGCTGCTGGCCATGCTGATCCTGACGCTGGTGGCGACGATGGCCGCCGGCATGATCTGGCAGCAGTGGCGCGCGATCCAGGTCGAAGGGGCCGAGCGTGCGCGCACGCAGTCGGCCTGGATCCTGACGGGCGCGCTCGATTGGGCGCGCCTGATCCTGCGCGAGGATGCACGCACCGGCGGCGCCGACCACCTCGGCGAACCTTGGGCCGTGCCGCTGGCCGAAGCGCGGCTATCGTCGTTCCTGGCCGCCGACCGCGACAACAACAGCGCAGCCGAACCCGATAGCGTGGAAGCCTTTTTGTCGGGCACCATCACCGACGCGCAGTCACGCTGGAATTTGCGCAAGCTGATCGATGCCGAGGGCAAGGTTGCGCCGGTCCAACTGCGCGTGCTGACCCGCCTGTGCGCGCAGGCCGGCTTGCCCGACGACACGGCCGATCGCATCGCCCAGGCCTTGCGCAAGTCCTGGGCGCCGGCGGGCAAAGCGGTCGAGGGTGCCACGGTCGCGCCGCAACGCCTGGCCGAACTGGCCTGGCTGGGCATCGATGCCGACGCCCTGCGCAGCCTGGAACCCTGGGTCACGCTGCTGCCGGCCACCGACACCCGGGTCAATGTCAACACCGCGCCGGCCGAAGTGATCGCCGCGGCCGTCGACGGCATGAGCCTGGGCAGCGCGCAGCGCTTGCTGCAGGAGCGCGCGCGAACGCCGCTGCGCGACCTCAGCGCCGCCGCGGCGCGGGCCTACTTTCCGGCCGACCCGCAGACCAGTCTCGACGGCGTCGGCGTGTCCAGCCGCTACTTCATCGTGCAAGGCCGGTTACGGCTGGGCGACCACGTGCTCGAAGAGCGCTCATTGATCGAACGACGCCAACTCGACATGGTGGTGCTGGCACGTGAACGGGTGAACCTGCGTGACAGCCCTTGACCCACTGCTTGACCGCGCGCAACAGGCCCTGCAATCCGGCACAGTCGGTTACGCGCCTGCCAATACACTCGGCAGGTCTTTGCTGCAAGGCGCGTCGCCGATGCCGCCCCCCAAGCTTCGCGCCTGCCCGCCCCCGCCAACATGTCGACCCTGGTGATCCAACTCCCCGCAAGGGCGCGCCTGCAAGGCGGCGCCGAGGGCCGGCGTGCGCCGACACCGGAGATGGGCGCTGCGGGCGCGGCCGACCTGGCCTATGTGCTCACGCCCGACGGGCTGGCGGTGTCGCGACACGGCCGTGCCGCGCCGGCGCTGCTGCCCAAGGCCGACACGGTGGTGCTGGTGCTGGCCGACACCGATGTCAGCTGGCACCGCATCACCGTACCCAAGGCGCCACCGGCACGGCTGCGTGCGGCCATCGCCGGCGTGCTCGAAGAACAATTGCTCGACGATCCCGCCGCGATGCACCTGGCGCTGGCGCCCGGTGCCAATGGCGGCCAGCCCGCCTGGGTCGCGGCGCTCGACAAATCCTGGTTCGCTGGCGAGTTGCGCGCACTGGAAAAGGCCGGCGTGCAGGTCGAACGCGCGGTGCCGATCTCGTGGCCCGAGGACACACCGCTGGGCCACTTCTCGGCTGCCTTCGGCGCCGACGCCGGGGCACCGATGCAACTGACCTGGTCCGACGCCAACGGCGTGGCCGCGATCGGCGTGCAAGGCGCGCTGGCCCGGCAGATGTTGCCGATCTGGGCCAAGCAACCGGCACGCTGGACGGCACACCCGGCGGTCGCCGCGCCGGCCGAACGCTGGCTGGGCTCGAGCGTGCTCGTGCTGAGTGACGAGGAGCGCATGCTGCAAGCCGTGCGCTCGCTGTGGAACCTGCGCCAGTTCGACCTCACCTCGCGCCACCGCGGCACCCTGGCGCTGCGCAACGCCTGGCGGCGCTTTCGCGGCGCCGCGTGGCGACCGGCACGCTATGGGCTGGTCGCGCTGGTCGCACTGCAAGTGCTGGGGCTCAACTTGTGGGCCTGGCACCAGCAGAACCAGATCGAGGCCCGGCGCGAGGCAATGACGCAGCTGTTGCGCTCGACACATCCCGAGGTTCGCACGGTGCTCGACGCGCCGGTGCAGATGCAGCGCGAGACCGATCGCCTGCGCACCGCCGCCGGCAGGAGCGGCGACACCGACCTCGAGACCCTGCTCGGCGCCGCGGCGGTGGCCTGGCCCGAGGGCCAGCCGCCGCTGGCAAGCTTGAAATTCGAGAACGGCCGCCTGAGCTTTGCCGCAAGTGGCTGGAGCGAGACGCAGGTAGCGCAATTTCGCGCCCAACTCGCCACCAGCGGTTGGGAGTTGGCCTCGGCCAACGGCGCGCTGACGCTCAGCCGCGGCAGCAAGGCGGCCTCATGAGTGTGCCGGGCCGACCCAAACGCGAATGCTCCCCCTTGGGGGGACCGTGCGCCGCACGATGGGGGCTCCAGTGAAAGGCTTCTCCAACTCCCGCCTGAGCCTGACAGTCGGTGCTGGTGACGCGCTCGACAACTGGATGGCACGCCTGGCGCCATTGCAGGCGCGCTGGCAGGCGTTGGGGACACGCGAGCGCCGTGGATTGACGCTGGCTGCCTGGGTCCTGGGTCTGTTCCTGCTCTGGGCGGTCGCCATCGCGCCGGCCTGGCGCACGACGCGCGCGGCACCGGCACAGCTCGACCGTCTCGACGCGCAGTTGCAGCAGATGCAGCGCCAGGCCCACGAAGCCCGTGAATTGCGCGCCGTACCGGCGTTGGGCAGCAGCCAGGCCGCCGCGGCGTTGCGTGCAGCGACAGACACGCTGGGCGCCGGCGGCCGCCTCCAAGTTAGCGGCGACCGCGCCACGCTGACGCTGTCGGGTGTCAACGGCAGCCAGTTGCGCGACTGGCTTGCCGAAGCCCGCAGCGCCGCCCGTGCGCGGGCGCTGGAAGCCAACCTGACGCGCGGCCCGCAGGGCTACAGCGGCAGCATTGTGGTGGCCTTGCCCACCGGCGGGACGGCGCCATGAGCATCATCACCGCGGCGCTGCGCACGCGCGAACGCGGTCGCGGCGCACGCTTCGCGCGCACCGGCTTCGCCGAATCGACGCTCGCTGAGCTGGCCTGGCAGCACGTGCGCGGCGCGGCGGGGCGCTGGGCCGTGGCTGGCGCCGTCTTCGGTGCGCTGGCGGGGCTGGTGGCGTTTGCGCCGGCCGCCTGGCTGGCCTCGGCCGTCGCCGCGGCGACCGCCGATCGGCTGTTGCTGGTCGACGCCCGCGGCACCTTGTGGAGCGGCAGTGCGCTGCCGGTGCTGACGGGCGGTCCCGGCAGCCGCGATGCCAGCGCCCTGCCCGGCCGGCTCGAGTGGACATTGGCCTGGAGCGGCCTGGGTGCCGAATTGCGTGCGCGCCAGGCTTGTTGCCTGCGCGGCGAGGTACGCGCGCTGATCCGCCCTGGCCTGGGCCGCGTGACGGTGCGGGTGCTGCCGGCCGAGAGCACGACGATCGGCCAATGGCCTGCGGCCTGGCTGACCGGCCTGGGTACGCCGTGGAACACGCTGCAACTGGGCGGCGCGCTGCGTCTCACCTCGCCGGGCCTGAGCGTCGAGTGGGTTCAGGGCCGGATGCGTTTTTCCGGCGAGGCAGCGCTGGACGTGGCCAATGCCTCCTCACGCCTGGCCACCCTCGACAGCCTCGGCAGCTACCGCCTGACGGTGCGTGGCGACGCCGCCGGCACCGACGCCGCGACGCTGACGCTGATCACCGTGGATGGCGCACTGCGCCTGTCGGGACAGGGTGAGTGGACGGGCACCGGCCTGCGCTTTCGCGGCGAGGCGCAGGCCGCCGACGGCAGCGAGGCGGCATTGAATAATCTCTTGAACATCATTGGGCGGCGCCAAGGCGCGCGCTCGGTCATCTCGATCGGATGAGCATGAAGAATCTTCCCAGTTCGATCACGCTGCGCTTGCTCGCTGCGGCTGTCGCCGGCGGCCTGCTGGTGCCCCCGCTGGCGGCACAAACCGCAGCCGGCCGCGCCGCGAGCAGCGGCCCGGCGATCAAGGCGGGAACGGCGGTGACGCTGAATTTCGTCAACGCCGACATCGAGGCCGTGACCCGCGCGATGGGCGCGATGCTCGATCGCCAATTCATCGTCGACCCGCGCGTCAAGGGAAACATCACCGTCTACAGCGAGACGCCGCTGACGGTGCGCGAGGCCTACCTGAATTACCTCGCCGCGCTGCGCGGGCTGGGCTTCACGGTGGTCGAGAGCGCCGGCCTGTCGAAAGTCGTGCCCGAGGCCGACGCCAAGCTGCAAACCGGCACGGTGTCGATCGGCGCCGTGCAACAGCGCGGCGACCAGATCCTGACGCAGATCTTCCGCCTCAACCACGAGAACCCGAACAACCTGGTGGCGGTGCTGCGGCCGCTGATCAGCCCGAACAACACGATCAACGCCAACCCCGGCAGCAACACCCTGGTCATCACCGACTACGCCGACAACCTGGCGCGGCTGGGCAAGATCATCGCTGCGCTGGACCAACCAGCGGCCTCCGAGATCGAGGTGGTGCCGCTCAAGTACGCCCTGGCCGCCGACATGGCGCCGGTGGTGCAGCGCCTGTCCGACAGTGGCGGGCCGACGCCCGGCGTGCCGGCCGGCAGCAGCGGCGTATCGGTGATCGCCGACGGCCGCAGCAACGCCCTGATCGTGCGCGCCGCCAACCCGGCGCGCCAGGCCCAGGTGCGCGCAATCATCGACAAGCTCGACCTGCCCACACAGGGCGGCGGCCCCGGCGGCTCGATGTGGGTGGTGCACCTGAAGAATGCCGACGCAGTGAAGCTGGCGACGATGCTGCGCGCGGCATTCTCCAGTGGCGGCGCGGGTGGTGGTGCGGGCGGCGGCCAGGCCAGCACGACGCCTTCGCCGGCCGCCGGCGCGACGCCGTCCACGACGCCGATCCAGGCCTCCGCGGGCCCCAGCACCGGCGGCTTCATCCAGGCCGATCCGGCGACCAACTCGCTGGTCATCACCGCCGCCGAGCCGCTGTACCGGCAGGTGCGTTCGATGATCGACCAGCTCGATTCGCGGCGGGCCCAGGTCTACATCGAGAGCCTGCTGGTCGAGGTCTCGGGCGAAAACGCGGCCGACGTCGGCTTCCAGTGGCAGGGCCTGATCGGCAAGGACGGCGACAAGAACGTCGGCGTCGTCGGCACCAACCTGGCCAATGGCCGCACGCCGAGCATCATCGATATCACCACCGCAGCCGTCGCCGGCACGGTGGGCGTTGGCGCAGGCTTGAACGTCGGCCTGATCCACGACTTCGGCGGCAAGTACGCATTGTCGGCAATCGCACAGTTCCTGCAGACACAGACCAACACCAACATCATGTCGACGCCGAACCTGATCACGCTCGACAACGAGGAGGCGAAGATCGTCATCGGCAGCAACGTGCCCTTCGTGACCGGGCAGTACACCAACACCGGCACCGGCACGTCCAGCCCGTTCCAGACCGTCGAGCGCAAGGACGTCGGTCTGACGCTGCGTATCCGGCCCCAGATCGGCGAAGGCGGCACGGTGCGCATGACGATCTACCAGGAAGCCTCCGACGTGATCGGCCAGGCCGCGGGCACCCTGGGCGCCGGCCCGACCACCAGCAAGCGCTCGATCGAGTCGAACGTCGTCGTCGACGACGGCGCTATTCTGGTGCTCGGCGGCTTGATCGAGGATCGTTACGAAGACAGCAAGACCAAGGTACCCCTGCTGGGCGATATCCCCTGGCTCGGCGGGCTGTTCCGCAGCGAGTCGCGCACCAAGAAGCGCACCAATCTGATGGTCTTTCTGCGTCCGGTCGTGATGCGCACGGCGGAGGACACGAACAAGATCTCGCTCGACCGCTACGACCTGATTCGTGCCCAGCAACAGATCGGCCAGCCGCTGCCCAATGTGCTCCTGCCGGTGGGCGAATCGCGCGTGCTGCGCGCCAATCCAGTGTCGCCACTCGCACCGGCTTCTGCACCGGCTTCTGCACCCGCCGACGCGCCGAAGACCAACTGAGCAATGGCCGCAGCGCGTCACCCCCTGCCCTACGGCTTCGCCAAGTCGCATACGCTGCTGCTCGAAGACGATGGACAGCAACTGACCCTGTGGAGCGGTGAGCAGTCAGCGCCCGCCGCGCTGTCGGAAGTGCTGCGCGTCTACGACGTCCAGCGCTTCGAGCGCGAGGCCCAGGCCAGTCTGGCGCAGCGCATCGCGGCGGCCTACGCCGGTGCCGAATCGAGTGCCGCGGTGGTCATCGGCGAGGTCGAGAGCGCGGTCGACCTCGGCCGCCTGATGCAGGACTTGCCGGCCGTCGAAGACCTGCTCGAAGCCGCCAACGACGCGCCGATCATCCGCATGTTGAACGCGCTGCTGACCCAGGCCGCCAAGGACGGCGCCAGCGACATCCACATCGAGCCCTACGAACGCAACTCCTCGGTGCGCTTTCGCGTCGACGGCACGCTGCGCGAAGTGGTGCAGCCCAATCGCGCGCTGCACGCGGCGCTGATCTCGCGTCTGAAGATCATGGCCGAACTCGACATCGCCGAGAAGCGCTTGCCGCAGGACGGCCGCATCAGCCTGCGCATCGGCGGGCGGGCCATCGACGTGCGTGTGTCGACGCTGCCCTCGGCCCACGGCGAGCGTGCCGTGATGCGTCTGCTGGACAAGGGTGACTCGAAGTTCACGCTCGAATCGCTGGGCATGAGCGGCGACGTTTTGGCACGCTTTCAGAAATTGGTGCTGCATCCGCACGGCATCGTGCTCGTCACCGGACCGACCGGCTCGGGCAAGACGACCACGCTGTACGCCGCGCTGCAGACGCTGGAGACCGCCACCACCAACGTGCTGACCGTCGAGGACCCGATCGAATACGAACTGGCCGGCATCGGCCAGACCCAGGTCAATCCGAAGATCGACCTGGACTTCGCCAAGGCCTTGCGCGCTATCCTGCGCCAGGACCCCGACGTGATCATGATTGGCGAGATCCGCGACTTCGAAACGGCGCAGATCGCCATCCAGGCCTCGCTGACCGGTCACCTGGTGCTGGCCACCGTGCACACCAACGATTCGCCGAGCACGGTCACGCGCCTGATCGACATGGGCGTCGAGCCGTTCCTGCTCAGCAGCTCGCTGCTCGGCGTGCTGGCCCAGCGCCTGGTGCGCAAGCTGTGCAGCACCTGCAAGCGCGTCGATGGGCGCGGCCGCTATCACCCGGTCGGCTGCACCGAATGCGGCATGAGCGGCTACAAGGGCCGGACCGGCGTCTACGAGTTGATGGTCGCAGACGAGAAGGTCAGCGCGCTGATCCACAGCCGCGCAGCCGAGAGCCAGCTCTTCGTCGCCGCCGAAGCCGCCGGCCTGCGCTCGATGCGCGACGACGGCGAGCGCCTGGTCGAGGCCGGCATCACCTCGGCCGAAGAGCTGATGCGCGTCACACGGGAATGATGCGTCGCCACGCTTGTCGCCTTGCGCCTTCGCTACCCAAAGGGCGACGAAGGGACCTCTGCGTGGCCCTTGGGGACGCGGCCGCGTTGGGGCGGCCCGGCGCAGGCCGACCGCACTGACGCCTCATGCCAGCCTACAAGTTCGAGGCCCTGGACGCCGCCGGTAAGACCAAGAGCGGGCTGCTCGACGCCGAATCCGCCAAGGCGGCGAGGGCCCAGTTGCGCGCACAGGCGCTGGTGCCGCTCGACGTGGTGCCGGTGGCGCAGGCCGCCAACGACGGCCGGGCATCGCGCTTTGGCCGGCGCGTGTTTTCGAGTACCGAGCTGTCGGTATGGACGCGGCAGATGGCGGGCCTGGTCGGCGCGGGGCTGCCGCTCGAGCGCGCGCTGACCGCCCTGGTCGACGAATCGGAGGAGCCGCGCCAGCGCGAACTGGTCGCCCACCTGCGCAGCGAGGTCAATGCCGGCAGCCCGTTTGCACGCGCCCTGGCCAGCGCACCGCGCGAGTTCGACGACGTCTACCGCGCTGTGGTCGCCGCCGGCGAGCAGAGCGGGGCGCTCGGCATCGTGCTGGAGAAACTCGCCGACGACCTCGAGGAGCGCCATACGCTCAAGGGCAAACTGATCGGCGCCACGCTGTACCCGGCGATCGTGTCGTTGATCGCCGTCGTGATCGTGATCTTCCTGGTCACCTACGTCGTGCCCCAGGTGGCCAGCGTGTTTGCCGGTAGCAAGCGCACGCTGCCGCTGTTGACGATGGGCATGCTCGCGGTCAGCGCGTTCGTGCGGCACTGGGGCTGGTTGGTGGTGTTGGCCGCCGTAGCCGGCGGCAGCGCGTTCGCCTATTCGCTGCGCAACGAGGCCGTGCGTGAACGCTTCGATGCCGTCTGGCTGACCGTGCCGCTGGTGGGCCGCCTCGCGCGGGGCTACAACGCGGCGCGCTTTGCCGGCACCCTGGCCATGCTCGCATCGGCCGGCGTGCCGATCCTCAAGGCGCTGCAGGCGGCGGCCGAGACGCTGGGCAACCGCGCCATGCGCGCCGACGCCATGGCCGCACTGGTCCAGGTGCGTGAAGGTGCGCCACTGGCCAATGCATTGGGCGCGAAGAAGCGGTTTCCGGGCCTGCTGCCGATGTTCGCCCGCCTGGGCGAGCAGACCGGCACGCTGCCGCAGATGCTACAGCGTGCGGCGATCCAACTCAGTATCGAAGTCCAGCGCCGTGCCATCGCGTTGGCGACGGTGCTCGAACCGCTGCTGATCGTGGCCATGGGCGCCGTCGTGCTGCTGATCGTGCTGGCGGTCCTGCTGCCGATCATCCAGCTCAATACCTGGGTCAAGTGACCCGGTTCGAGTTCAGGCCAGCGGCGGGATGACGGCGAAGGCCACGCCGAGCAGTGCCACCACCAGCGGCAGCGCATTGACCAGCCAACTCACCGGCGCGGCGGGCGCCTCGAATTCAGGCGCCGCAGCCACCAGGTCGAGCACATCCTCGGCGAAGGCTTCGCTGCGATAGAAATGGGTCTCGGCGGCGGCGTTCATCATCAAGTTCCTGCGATGGCGGCAGTGTCACCTCTATACGCTCGAAGCCGGCGCATGGTTGACACCGGCAAGCGCAATCCTGTGTGAATTTGCGACGCTTCAGGCCGGCAGCGTCGCGCCGGCTTGCGCAAGCTGAGCGGCGGCGCTCTGGAGCACGGCCAGCGTGTCGATGCCCGACAGCAGCGTCAGCGTGACGATTGCGGCCGCGAGCACGGCGTTCAGGCGAATGGCGACGGATGTGACGGGCAGCTGGTTCATGGTGGGCTCCGGTGGCAGGCGGTTCGGTCTGTCGATGGCTGGACTTTCGGCCTACACCGGCCGCGGCGCGAGCGCGTTGCGACCAACGGACCGCAGCGCGGTATGGGCCGCCGATAGCGCGGATGGGCGGCGTGAGACTTGTTGCACAGGCGCTGCACCCGACGGCCCCGAGCAGCGTCATTTCCGCCCTTGTCGTACCCTTGCGGTGATTGAATGATCCGCACAGGCGAAGTGACGATCGCCGCAGGCCAAAGGAGGTTCGCGTGGACCCACAGCGCTCGCCCAGCATTCCGATCGCGCAGATGCGCAACGTCTACCGTTGCGCCGACATAGAGCGCCGGCTGCACAAGTTGCCACCCAAGGAACACGAAAGCCTGCGCTGCACCTACGAGCGAATGCTCGAGAAGGGCCCCGAGCGTTTCCAGGTCAAGCCGTCCGGCGTGCCGGTGATGGACCACCTCTACGACGAACTGCCCAACTTCCACGCCGCGCTCGACGACGTCAAGCGCCAGCTGGCGCTGTGCCAGGACAGCCGCGACGCGCTCGAGATCGCGCCGATGCTGCTGCTCGGGCCGCCGGGCATCGGCAAGACCCATTTCGCGCGCGAGATCGCGCATCTGCTCGGCACCGGGATGGGTTTCGTCTCGATGAGCAGCCTGACCGCCGGCTGGGTGCTCTCGGGTGCCTCGAGCCAATGGAAGGGTGCGCGCCCGGGCAAGGTCTTCGAGACCCTGGTCGACGGCGCCTACGCCAACCCGGTGATGGTGGTCGACGAGATCGACAAGGCCCGTGGCGAGCACGCCTACGACCCGCTCGGCGCCCTGTACAGCCTGCTCGAACACGACACCGCGCACGACTTCACCGACGAGTTCGCCGAAGTCTCCATCGACGCCAGCCAGGTGGTCTGGGTCGCCACGGCCAACGACGGACACGCCATCCCGGAGCCGATCCTCAACCGCATGAGCGTCTACGAAGTGCAGGCCCCCGACCGTGACGCCGCGCGCGCGATCGCGCTGCGGCTGTACCGCAGCCTGCGCAGCGGCCACGACTGGGGCCAGCGCTTCGCCGACACACCGTCCGACGCCGTGCTCGAGCGCATGAGCGAGCTGGCACCGCGCGATCTGCGGCGCGCCTGGACCACCGCTTTCGGCAACGCCCGGCTCGACGGCCGCGATGCGATCGAGTTGAGTGACCTGCCGCAGCCGCAGCATGCGGGCAAGCGCGGGCCGCTCGGCTTCGTTTCGCACTGAATTGCGCTCTGCATAGCTTTGCCGGGTCCCGCCCCGGAAAAGCAAGGCAAGCCAACGCAGACGCCGGCGCAGGCAACGGCGCTCGCTATCATGGGCCGCAATGCCCACTTCGCTTGGCGGCCGCTTGGTTGTCGCCATTTCCTCGCGCGCCCTGTTCGACTTCGAAGACGAGAACCGCGTCTTCGAAGCCAGCGACGACCGCGCCTACATGCATTTGCAGTTGCAGCGGCTCGAACAGCCGGCGCGCGCCGGGGTGGCGTTTTCGCTGGTCAACAAGCTGCTGCGTTTCAATGTCGACGAAAGCGCACTGGTCGAGGTCGTGATCCTGTCGCGCAACGACCCGGTCTCGGGCATGCGCGTGTTCCGTTCCTGCCAGCACTACGGCCTGCCCGTCGAACGGGGTGTGTTCACACGCGGTCAAAGCCCCTGGCGCTACCTCAAGCCGCTGGGCGCGCACCTGTTCCTGTCGACCAACGAGGCCGACGTGCGCTCGGCCCTGGCCGCCGGCGTGCCCGCGGCGCGTGTCTTCCCGCACTCGGCACGTGCCTCGGACGCGCACCCGAACGAAGTCCGCATCGCGTTCGACGGTGACGCCGTGCTGTTTTCAGACGAGTCCGAGCGCGTGTACCAGAACGCCGGGCTGCTGGCGTTCCAGGCCCACGAACACGCGCGCGCCGACACGCCGCTGGCACCCGGCCCGTTCAAGCCGCTGCTCGAGGCCTTGCAGCGGCTGCAGCGCGAGCCGCAGCGCGCCATGCGCGTGCGCACGGCGCTGGTCACGGCGCGCAGTGCCCCGGCCCACGAGCGCGCGATCCGCACGCTGATGAACTGGCACGTCGAGGTCGACGAGGCGATGTTCCTCGGTGGTCTGCCCAAGGGCGAGTTCCTGCGCGAGTTCGAGCCCGACTTCTTCTTCGACGACCAGACCGGCCACATCGAGAACGCCGCGGCACATGTGCCCGCCGGGCATGTCGCCTCCGGCGTCAGCAACGACAGCTAGGGCCTTCTCACACGACAGACTGGGGCCGGCTGCCCTGCAACCCCGCCAGGTCGAGCACGCGCACGCCGCCGTACTCGATGCGGATCAGCCCGCGCGCTTGCAGGGTGTGCAGTGCCTGGTTGACACGTTGCCGCGACAGCCCCACCAGGTAACCCAGTTCCTGCTGCGTGATGCGCAGCAAGTCACCCACCCCCGGGTACAACACCGGATGGAACAGCGCGCCCAGGCCGCGCGCCACGCGGGTGTCGACATCGGTCATGCGATCGATCTCGCGTGCGGCGATGAACTGGCTCAGGCGTTCGTTCAACTGGTTCATCAAGTAGCGGTTGAACGGGATACTGCGTTCGAGCAACCACTCGAAGGTGGCGATCGGCAGCCCGGCAACGACGCACTTGCGCAGGGCTTCGATGTTGTAGCGGTAGCTTTCGCGCTTGAGCAGGGTGCCCTCGCCGAACCAGGCCCCCGAGGCCAGCCCGGTAAACGTGATCGGCGCCCCCATCGCGCTGTCGTTGCTCATCTTCAACAAGCCGTCGACGACGCCGAACCACAGCGTGGCCGGGCGGCCGATGCGACACAGCAACTCGCCGACCGCGGCGTCGGCCACCCGCATGTCGGCGGCCACGCGTTCGCACTCGACGGCATCGAGTAGCGACCACCACGGCACGCGCCGCAATTCGTCGGCCGTGGCCTGGCGTGTACGGTGGCGCAAAGGCGTCGCGGGTGGTGCGGGGACGGCGTTCACGGTTTGCCTTGGGACAAGGAATTGGCGGCCGGAAGCAGGGAAACTCCCCTGCGGGGCGACCCTTGGATTGTCGTCATCACGACATCCTGGCGTCAAACTTGACCCTAGCATGCCGCTTCGAGAGGCTCCGCCGCGAAGCCCAACGGAGACCAATGGTGCAAACCACGTTCCCGCGCCTGCTGCTAGACCACGCTGCACAAAGGCCGGCGGCGCCGGCGCTGCGCGAAAAGGAATACGGCATCTGGCAAGCACTGAACTGGCTTGACCTGGCCAGCTTGGTGCGACAACTCGCCGGCGGCCTGGCCGCAGCGGGGTTGGCACGAGGCCAACATGTGGTCGTGATCGGTGAGAACCGGCCACGTCTTTACGCCACCATGCTGGCAGCGCAGTCGCTTGGCGCGATCCCGGTACCGCTGTACCAGGATGCCGCGGCCGCCGAGTTCGTGTTCCCGCTGACCAACGCCGAGGTGGCGTTTGCCGTCGTCGAAGACCAGGAGCAGGTCGACAAGCTGCTCGAGATCCGCCCCTCGTGCCCGCAACTGGCACGGATCTGGTTCGACGACCCGCGCGGTCTGCGCCACTACAGCGAGCCCGGGCTGGGCAGCATCGACGCCCTGATCGTCGCCGGCCAGACTTACGAGGCCGCGAACCCCGGCTTCTTCGATACCGCGGTGGCGGCCACCCAACCGGGTGACGTGGCCGCGATGTTTTTCACCTCCGGCACCACCGGAAACCCGAAGGGCGTCGTGCACACCCATTTCTCGCTGCTCGACCGCGCCGCGGCGGGCGCGCGCTTCGACAAACTGACGCACGACGAAGAGGTGCTGGCCTACATGCCGCCGGCATGGATCGGCCAGAATATCTTCAGCTATGCACAGTGGCTGGCCTGCGGCTATGTCGTCAACTGCCCGGAGAGCGCAAGCACGGCCAGCATCGACCTGAAGGAGGTCGGCCCGACCTATTACTTCGCGCCGCCGCGCATCTTCGAAGGTCTGCTGACCAGCGTCACGATCCGCATGGAGGACGCCAGCCGCATCAAGCGCTGGCTGTACCAGCACTTCATGGCGCTGGCCCGGCGCATCGGCCCGGCGTTGATGGGTGGCAAGCCGGTCGGCGCGCTCGACAGGCTGCATTACGCACTCGGCAACCTGTGCATCTACGGCCCGCTGCGCAACACGCTGGGGTTCTCGCGCGTGCGCGTGGCCTATACCGCGGGCGAAGCCATCGGGCCCGACCTGTTCACCTTCTACCGCGCCATCGGCATCAACCTGAAGCAGCTCTACGGCTCGACCGAGACCGCGGTCTTCGTCTGCCTGCAGCCCGACCATGAAGTGAAGGCCGACACGGTCGGTGTGCCGATCGACGGCGTCGAAATCAAGTTCGACACGAATGGCGAGTTGCTGGTGCGCTCCAGCGGCCTGTTGAAGGGCTACTACAAGAACGACGCGGCGACGGCCGAAGTGCTGACACCCGACGGCTGGTACCGCACCGGCGACGCCGGCTTCCTCGATGCCGGCGGCCACCTGAAGATCATCGACCGGGCCAAGGACGTCGGCCGCCTGGCCAGCGGCGCGATGTTCGCGCCCAAGTATGTCGAGAACAAGCTGAAGTTCTTCCCCTACATCAAGGAAGCGGTGGCCTTCGGCGACAAGCGCGCGTCGGTCTGCGCCTTCATCAACATCGATTTCGATGCCGTCGGCAACTGGGCCGAGCGGCGCAACCTGCCCTACGCCGGCTATACCGACCTGGCGGCCAAGCCCGCGGTGCTGGAGCTGGTGCGCGATTGCGTCGAGAAGGTCAACGCCGACCTGGCCGCCGACGACAAGCTGGCCGGCAGCCAGATCAGCCGCTTCCTGGTTCTGCACAAGGAGCTCGACGCCGACGACGGTGAACTGACGCGCACGCGCAAGGTGCGGCGCGGCGCGATCGGCGAAAAGTACCAGGTGCTGGTCGATGCGCTGTACGCCGGCAAGGCCGAGCAGTTCATCGAAACGGCGATGAAATTCGAAGACGGCCGCAGCGGCAGCGTCTCGGCGACGCTGAAGTTCGTCGACGCCAAGACCTTCGGACCGGTGAAGGCAGCCGCATGAGCCGGCGCGAGATCGGCGACGTCATCCTCGACGTCAAGAACATCAGCCTGCGCTTCGGCGGCGTGAAGGCCCTGACCGACATCAGCTTCGACGTGCGCGAGCACGAGATCCGCGCCATCATCGGGCCCAACGGCGCGGGCAAGAGCTCGATGCTCAACTGCATCAACGGCGTCTACGCGCCGCAGGACGGCCAGATCGCCTTCCGCGGCCAGGCCTTCAGCCACATGAATTCGCGCCAGGTGGCCGAGATGGGCGTGGCGCGCACGTTCCAGAGCCTGGCCCTGTTCAAGGGCATGAGCGTGCTGGACAACATCATGACCGGGCGCAACCTGCGCATGAAGACCAACCTGTTCCAGCAGGCCCTGCGCTGGGGCGCGGCCGAGCGCGAGGAGTGCGAACACCGCCTGGCGGTCGAGAAGATCATCGACTTCCTCGAGATCCAGCCCTACCGCAAGACACCCGTCGGCCGCCTGCCCTACGGCCTGCAAAAGCGCGTCGACCTCGGCCGCGCGCTGGCAATGGAGCCGCAGGTGCTGCTGCTCGACGAGCCGATGGCCGGCATGAACGTCGAGGAAAAGCAGGACATGAGCCGCTTCATCCTCGACGTGAACGACGAGTACGGCACCACGGTCGTGCTGATCGAGCATGACATGAGCGTGGTGATGGACATCTCGGACCGCGTCGTGGTACTCGACTACGGGCGCAAGATCGGTGACGGCACGCCCGACGCGGTGCGCACGAACCCCGACGTGATCAGCGCCTATCTCGGCACCAGCCACTGAGCGGGACGACGACCATGGGATCCTTCCTCGAAACCCTGATCGGCGGCCTGATGACGGGCATGCTGTACTCGCTGGTGGCGCTCGGCTTCGTGCTGATCTTCAAGGCCAGCGGCGTCTTCAACTTTGCCCAGGGCGCGATGGTCTTGTTCGCGGCGTTGACGATGGCCCGCTTCGCGCAGTGGATCCCGCAGTGGACGGGCCTGTCGGGCAAGCTGCTGATCAACCTGCTGGCCTTCGGCGTCGCCCTGCTGGTGATGGTCGGCGTGGCCTGGCTGATCGAGCGCCTGGTACTGGGAAAGCTGGTCAATCAGGAAGGCATCACGCTGCTGATGGCCACGCTAGGCATC
>Ga0315271_10000525_pt1 | contig 21353 bp, 22 predicted proteins | sample C3_top_MG_FD_204664 | JGI IMG/M metagenome (GOLD analysis project Ga0315271, IMG submission 204664) | Sediment microbial communities from Yellowstone Lake, YNP, Wyoming, USA - C3_top | ecosystem: Environmental > Aquatic > Freshwater > Lake > Sediment | place: USA: Wyoming | collected 2017-08-01
CGAGGTTCCGGCGGAGGCCGACGATCTTGTCCACGTGCTCGATGGTCACCGGGCATGCCTCGACGCACGCGCCGCAGGTGACGCAGTCCCACACCGCGTTGTAGCTGATGGCGTTGCCGACGATCGGCGCGAGGAGCAGCTGGTCCTTGGGCTTCACGTCCGGCAGGCCGTACGTCGCCTGGACGCCGGGGCTGTTGGGGATCAGGTCGATGCCCGTCTCGGCCGCCTCGGACATCCGCCGGATGCCCATGATCAGCGCGCGCGGGTCGAGTTCCTTGCCGGTCCGATTGGCGGGGCAGGCCGCGGTGCAGCGCCCGCACTCGGTGCAGGTGAAGCCGTCGAAGACGTCCTTCCAGCCGAGGTCGGCGAGCGTGCGCACGCCGAAGGTGGCGTCCTCCCGCTCGAGGTCCATCATCGGCAGCTGGCCCCGCGGCTCGAGCTTGCGCAGCCACGTGTTCACGAACGAGGTGTAGATGTGGAAGTGCTTGTTCGTGGGCACGAACACGAGGAACGCGGCCAGGACGACGACGTGCGCCCACCAGAACGCCACGAAGACCGCGTTGGTCACGTCGTGGCCCAGGTTGGCGAGGAAGCCGCCGATGAAGTTCGAGATGAACGCGCCGCTGATCGGGCCGAAGGCCGCCGCCTCGAACCACTGGGCCACGAACTCGGTCGCCACGACCGCCGTGATGAACGCGAGGATCTGGAAGTGGACCCTGGTCGGGATCCCGCTCAGGCGCTTTGGCTTGACGACCAGCCGCCGATAGAGGGCGTACGCCACGCCGGACAGCGCCGCGAGCGCCATGAGGTTCTGGAGGCCGAGGAGGAACGCCCAGATGGCGCCATCGAGCGGGTAGCTGACGATGGTCTCGGGGATCCCGCCCGTGACGAAGTTGATGTTGCCGATCAGCAGGATCGTCGAGCCCAGGAACAGGCCGAAATGCATGATCGCCACGTCGGGCTCGGTGAACATGCGCGTCTGGAGGATCGAGTAGCGGACGACGCCCCAGGCTCGGCGCGGCACGTTGCGCAGCGCCCGCGGCTCGACCGACTTGACCGCCATCCACACCCGCGCATGGCGCATGACGATCAGCAGGAAGATCGCGAAGGCGCCCCAGAAGATCGGGAAGACCAGCGGGTACGCCGGCACGTGGGCGAACGACTCGAACACTCTGGAGGCCTCCTCCTCAGGCGCCGGGTGGAAGGTCGCGCCGCCCCTGGGAGCGCGCGGTGTCATGGTCGAACGGCCCCGAGAGCGTCTCGAGGGCGTGGTCGAGGATCGGAACGACCGCGTCGAGCGACTCGATCGACCCCCGGGGCGAGCCCGGCACGTTGATGACGAGCGAACGGCCGGCGACGCCGACGAGGCCGCGGGACAGGGCGGCCAGCGGCGTGGACTTGCGGCCCTCGGCGCGCATGGCCTCGGCGATCCCCGGGACCTCGTAGTCGAGCACGGTGCGCGTGGCCTGGGGTGTCACGTCACGGGGCGTCAGCCCGGTGCCGCCGGTCGTGACCACGAGCGGGTGCGACTTCGCGCCGGCAGCCACCGCCGCCGCGATGACCGGCACCTCGTCGGGCACGAGCGCGCGCTCCACCTCGAACCCGAGGCCGGCCAGGCGCGCTGTGATGGCGTCGCCCGATGCGTCCTCGCGGGTCCCGGCGGCGACGCGGTCGCTCACCGTCAGGACAAGGGCACTCCTGCGGGTCATCCGCTCACCGGTTTGCGCTTGCCGACGCGTCCCGCCATGCGCTCGGCGGGACGCCGCTGGGGGCGCTCGGCCTCAGGCGCCGGGGCAGCCGGGCGGTGCCACTCCCCGCTCTTGCCGCCGGTCTTGGAGAGCAGGCGAACCACCCGCACCTCGACGCCACGCTCCACGCCCTTGACCATGTCGTAGACGGTCAGCGCAGCGATCGACGCGGCAGTCATCGCCTCCATCTCGACGCCGGTCGGTCCGGTCGTCGCGGCCTCAGCGCGGACGCGGAGCACCCCGGCGCCGCGGTCGGGCGTGATCGAGACCACGAGGTCCGTCAGCGCGATCGGGTGGCAGAGCGGGATCAGCTCGGAGGTCCTCTTGCCGCCCATGACGCCCGCGAGCTCGGCGACCGTGAGCACGTCGCCCTTCGTGCCGCCCCCGTCGATCACGAGGCTCATCGTCTCAGGCCCGATGGCCACCTCGGCCTCGGCGACGGCCCGCCGTGCGGTGGCGGGCTTCTCGGACACGTCGACCATGCGCGGCCGTCCGCGGCGGTCGATGTGCGTCAGGCGGCGGCGTTCGGTGCGGGGCGCGTCGTTGCGATCCATTGGGCCCTCCATGGCTCGGACGATCCTACCCGCCGGGACGAGGCTGCGGGAGGCCCACGGCAACGTGTCGACCCCCTTGTCGGCTCGCCCGGCGCTACGGCTCCGTCAGAGGACCGGTTCGGTCGGGACCAAGCCCCTCATCGCCGGCGGCCCCAGAGCATCGCCGCCGGCAGTCTCGTCCGCATCGCCTCGGCCGCCGAGTCCCGCGTCACCATCCCCGCAAGCCTCCCCTCCTCCATCACCGCGAGCCCATCGAGGCCGCGCCGCTGCATCGTCTCCATCACGCCCCAGAGGGGGTCGGCCAGCGCGACGAGGGGCGCCTGGGGCGGCTTCGCCATGACATCTGCCACGCGGACGGTCGCTGCGCGTCGGGCGCCCAGACGCCGGACGACGGTCGCGCCGAGCACGCCCACGACCTGCCCGTCATCAAGCACGGGGACGGCCAGTGGGGCCCCCTGCGTGCCGAGCTGGCCGCCGAGGATGTCCACGGTGAGCGTCGGCCCCACGTGCGGCACGTTCGCGATCATGGCGTCGGCCACGGTCAGGCCCCGCACGAGGTGCTCGATCTCGGCGCGCTGCTCGAGGCCCCGCGAGGCGCTTCCGAGCAGCCAGCCCATCGCGGCGATCATCACCCCGAGGATCGGATCGCTGCGCAGGATCACGTAGACGCCGAGCGCGACGACCAGCCAGCCGAGCACCCTGCCCGCACGCGCGGTCGTCAGCGCCGCACGATCACGGTCGCCCGTCCGTGCCCAGGCGATCGCCCGCACCACGCGCCCGCCGTCGAGCGGCAGGCCGGGGAGGAGGCTCGCGATCCCGACCATGAGGTTGAGCGCACCGACCACGAACAGGCCGCCGGCCATCGGCCCGGCGGGCGAGCCCGCGTAGCCGAGCCCGACGCCGAGCGGCAGGACGATCGCGGCGATCAGCAGCGACGCGAGGGGCCCGGCGACCGCGATCGCGAGCTCGTCGCTCGGCGTGGACGCCTCGATCGAGAGCGGCGCCATCCCGCCCACGAGCCCGAGCACGACCGAGGTCGTGACCACGCCCCGCCGGCGGCCGACGAGGGCGTGGGCGAGCTCGTGGATCATCACGGTGACGAGGAACAGGACCGCGACGACCGCCCCGAGGACCCACTGGAGGGCCGCGGCCATGCCCGGCGCCAGCACGGCGGCCTGGTCCACGCCGATGAGGGCCACGAAACCGATCATGATCGCGAGCGACATCGACACCCGGATCTCGATGCCGAAGAGGCGCAGGACGGGGATCCCGCCGCTCATGCCGGGGCGGCCTCGGGGCTCTCCCGCTCCAGAAGGGCTGCGCGCTGCCGGCCGAGCCACCGCAGGCCAATCGCCAGAACGATGATCAGGACGCCGACCGCGATCGTCGTGTCACTCCAGAACTGGTCCGGGAAGATCTGGACGAGCTTGTCCTTGCGCGGGTCGAACGCCCAGTTGCCACCCGGGAAGAAGATCTCGTGGAAGAGCGTGAAGGCCTGGTCGAAGACGAGCACGCCCACGCCACCGCCGACGACCGTCACGACGACGATGGCCGTGCCCGTGCGCGAGAGGCGCCGCCAGAGCCGCGCCCGGGCCGCCGCCCCCCGGGCAAGGACGAACGCCATGGCCAGGACCGCCGCCCCGCCGATGGCGACGAGGTAGAACCCTGCGAACACGCCGCGGACGTCGCGCATGTGGGCGCGCTCGGCGTCGCTCAGGACCGGCGTGGTCGAGCCCGGCAGCGAGGCCGCGAAGTCGGGCGGGCCGAGGACGAGGTCGCGGACGATCGAGTCGGTGACGTACCGCAGCTCGGCCTCGGTGAAGCCGGTCCACGCCGTGGCCTGGGCACGCGTCTGCCCGAAGCTCATCCAGGCAGGCGTGAGGAACGGCAGGATGGCGAGTGCGACGACCACGAGGGCTGCGCTGACGCCGATGACGAGGGCGGCGAGCGTGCCGCGGGCTGAGGCCATCATCCGATGGTACCGGGAACCCGCCGCGGGCCCCCGGCTGGCGCTATGCCTCCTCGAGGGTTCGCGCCTGCTCCCACCAGGTCTCGACCATCAGGTCGGCCGGGGGCTGGGTCGCGAGCTCGGTGGCCGCGCGGGCAAGCCGGAGGCGGAACGTGGGCAGGTCAACCGCGAGGAGGTCCCGCAGGCCGTCGATCTCCGCCTGCATGAACAGCTCGTGCTCAGCGGCGCCGAAGCCCGCCAGGTTGAGCATGAGGGCCTCGTCGCGCCAGGTCAGCACGTCGTTGGTGGACGCTTTCACGTGGTCCGCGAGCGACTGGCGGCGCGTCGACGTCTCGGACACCTCGAGCAGGATCCCCGTCGTGAAGATCCCCTGCTTCTGCAGGCGGGCAAGGTGCACAGGCTCGATGCGGGTCAGCTCGGTGATGGGCGGCACTGGCCGTAGGCCTCCGATGGTCGGACGGGTGTCAGGCCGCCATTATCGCGGACCGCGCGACGCGCCGCGAGCCGATCGTTGGCACAATCGACCCTATGCAAATCTCCGTCTTCTTCAAGCTCGTCCACATCCTCGCGGTCATCTCTGCGCTCGGCGCCAACATCACCTACCAGTTCTGGTACGGGCGAGCCGGCCGCGACAAGGCACAGCTGCTGTTCGTGATCAAGAACGTGCGCGTCCTCGACCAGCGCATCGCCAACCCGTCGTACATCGTCGCGCTGCTCGCGGGCATCGCCACGGTGCTCACCGGGCCGTTCTCGTTCGAGTCGCTGTGGATCTCGGTCTCGATCCTGCTCTACGTCGTCGTCGCGGTCGTCGGCATGGCGCTCTACGCCCCGGCCATGCGCAAGCAGCAGGCCCTCGCCGAGGCCGACCCGACGTCAGCCGCGTACGAGGCGGCCGCCAAGCGCTCGCGGATGCTCGGCGGGATCGCCACGGGCCTCGTGCTGGTGATCGTCGTCCTGATGGTGCTCAAGCCGACGCTCTGACGCCCCGCGCGTCGCCCAACGCCGCGGGGCGTCAGCCGAGCGGCTGCTCCTCGAGCACCACGTCCCAATGCGCCTCGAGGATCTCGAAGCGGCGCGCCTCCTCGGCCTTGAACGTCGCCTGGTCCGGGTACAGCCGCGTCACGAGGCTCGCGTCCGCGTGCTCGGCGATCGAGCCCCAGTCCTTGTAGACGATCGAGACCATGACGTCCCAGCCGGCGAGGCCATCGCCGTGGAAGCGCGGCGTGACCATGCGGACCGACGTATAACGGCCCTCGGCCATCTGCGCCCGCAGGATCGGCCAGTGGTTCTTGAGGAAGAGCGACACCCACTCCTCGTGGTGGCCCCACTTGGTCTTGTAGAAGTACTGGCACTCGACGGGTTCGGACACGGGGACCTCCTTGCGGGACGATGGCGGACTAATCGAGTTTGGCGGCCTCGCGGCGCAGCAGCTCCCACGCCCGCTCGACGTGGCGGGGCTCGGTGCGCAGGTTGCCGATGGCCATGCGGATCGTGAAGCGGTCGGCGAGCCGGGTGTGCGAGAGGAACACCTCGCCAGTCCGGTTGACCGCGTCCATGAGTCGGGTGTTGAGATCGTCGAGGCGCGCGTGGACCGCAGGCTCGTCCTCGCGGCCGGCGAGCGCGGCGGGCCGGTAGCGGAAGCACACCGTTGCGAAGGGCACGGGCGCGAGGATCTCCCAGTCGGGGTCCGCGCCGATCCACGCGGCGACCTGCTCGGCCATGGCGAGGTGGCTGCGGATCCGCCGGCGCAGGCCCTCGACGCCGAACCAGCGCAGCTGCATCCACAGCTTGAGCGCACGCATCCGCCGGCCGAGTTGCGGCTGGTACTCGTTGTAGTCGAGGACAGGGTTCTCACGATCGAGCGTGCGCAGGTACTCGGGCACGAGGCTGAACGCAGCCCTCAGCTGGTCCATGCGGCGGCTGAGCAGCAGCGAGGCGTCGAGCGGGGTGAAGAGCCACTTGTGCGGGTTGATGACGATCGAGTCGGCGCGCTCCCAGCCGGCGAACGGGGCGCGGCGGTCGGGCAGCAGCGCGGTGACGCCGGCATAGGCGCTGTCCACGTGCAGCCACAGACCCTCGCGCTCAGCGATGTCCGCGACGGCGGCGACCGGGTCGACTGACGTGGACGATGTCGTGCCGATCGTGGCGACGATGCAGATGGGCGTCCGCCCAGCGGCTCGGTCGGCGGTGATCGCCGCGGCCAGAGCGTCGGCGTCCATCTCGTAGCGAGCGTTGGTCGAGATCTTGACCACAGCCGCCCGCCCGAGACCCAGTGTCATGCACGCCTTCTCGATGGAGCTGTGCGCCTCAGTCGAGGCGTAGACGCGGGGCTGACCAATGTCCTGGCGCGCAGCGAGGCCGAGCGCGGACGCCTCGAGCCCGGCTGCCTCCCTCGACGCGGCGATCGCGATCAGCGTGGAGGTGGACGCCGTGTCTGTGAACAGGCCGTCGAACGCCTCGGGCAGCCCGAGCGACTCGCGCAGCCACCGGACGACCACGCCCTCGAGCTCCGTGCCGACCGGCGACGTCCGCCACAGCATCGGGTTCTGGCCCAGGGCCGCGGTGATCATCTCGCCGAGGATCCCGGGTCCCGAGGCGGACGTGGAGAAGTACGCGAAGAACCCGGGGTGCTGCCAGTGCGTGGCGTTGGGCAGGACGAGACGCTGGACGTCCGCGAGGATCGCCTCGACCGGTTCCGGGTCCTCGGGCGCATGAGCCGCGAACTTCGGTGCGATCGACCCGGGCTCGATCGCCGGGAACACCGCGTACGCCTCGACGCCCTCGAGGTAGTCGGCGATCAAGTCCACGACCTCGTGCCCGGCCGCGCGGAATGCCGCCGGGCTCATGTCGTTGGTGCCGGCGGTCTGCTGCGGGTCGAGGATCGCGGGGTCGGGCGTCATGAAGCCTGAGTCTACCGGCCGTGGGCGCGACGCTAGATCGAGTTGCCGACGTTCGAGAGGATGTTCGACACCTGCCCCCCGAGGAAGATCAGCGCCACGATCCCGACCACCCAGATGACGAACAGCACGATCAGGAGGACCAGGCATGACTTCGCCGGGGTCTGCGCGCCTGCGGGCTGGACGAGCACCGTGCCCGCGATCCGGTCGTGCAGGCCCTGCTTGGTGGGGCTCGACGCGGTCGTGACCAGGAGCAGGAGCTCCCAGAAGGCACCGAGCAGACCCGCGAGGCCAGCCAGCGCGGGAACGATCCCGACCAGCGTGGCCACCCCGCCGAGGGCGAGCCAGCGGATCAGGCCCTGCTGCCCGCCGAGCGTGGCACCGGTCGCGGCGTCGCCGATCTGGAGCTTCATCAGGCGCATGCCCGGCGTCGCGCGGGCCTTGCCGGTCCAGAACGCCACGAAGTAGATCAGGTTGGCGCCGCCGGTGATGATGGCCGCGATCGCGGCGGCGCCACTGAGCGTGCCCGGGATCGCGGCGGCCGCCCCGCCCGTGAGCATCGCCGTCACGATGAAGCTCGGGATGCCGATGATGAGCCCGTCGAGCCACCACGCCATGAACCGGTCGAGCGTCCGCCCGTACTCGAGTCCCGGCGCGCCCGGGACCGCGGTGCCGTAGGAACCGGGCGGCGGGGCCCACTGCGCGACCGGTGGCGGCGCCCCGAACGCTGCGCCTGGCCCGCCGAGCGGCGGCGGAGGCGGCGCGAATCCGGGCGCGGGCGGCTCGGACCCGGCTGGGGCGTCAGGGATCAGCGGGGCCGGTGAACCGTCAGCGAGCACGGACCCGGCGTCGGGGGGCGTCGCGCCCCAGGCCCGCGCGTCCTGGGCAGGCTCCGGCGTCGGGGGCTGCCCTACGGACTCGGGCGGTCGGCTCGACGGCCCGTACGGAACGGGCCCGTCACTGCTCCGGTCGAACCTGCCCATTGCCCCTCCTGCCTCCTGCGCGGTGCGCTGCCTCGAGGATACGACTCGCGGCGCCTCACGGGCGCCCCTGCTCGGTACGGAGGGCAGCGAACCCGACCCGCGTCACGCGAGGATTCGCAGGCGTTCGGGGTCGTACATGGGCTTGAGTGAGACCCGCGCCGGGTAGCGGACGCCCACGATCTCGATCTCGTAGTCGTGGCCGTCCACGGAGGCCGCCGGGATCCCCGCCTCGTCCTCGACCATCGCGAGGCCCACCGCGCCGCCGAGGGTGTGCCCGAACGCGCCGATCCGGTTGTGCCCGACGAGCTTCCCGCCACGGTACAGCGGCTCGTGGCCGTAGAGCAGCGGCTCCGGGTCGAGCGCGAGCACCTGGACCAGGCGCCGCTTCGGCGGGACCACCTTGCGCACCTCGAGCAGCGCCTCGCGGCCCACGAACCCGCCCGGCTTGTCCCAGGCCACCGCAAACCCGAGCCCCACCTCGAGCGGCGTGTCGGTGTTGTCGATGTCGAGCTGGTAGTCGCGGTACGCCTTCTCCATGCGCAGGCTGCCCATGGCGCCGAGCCCGACGTTGGCGAGGCCGAACGCCGCCCCCGCCTCGAAGAGCTGGTCGTAGACGGTCAGGGCCTGATCGGCGGGCGCGTGGATCTCATAGCCCAGCTCGCCCACGTAGGTCACGCGCATCGCCCAGACTCGGGCGTACCCGAGGTCGATCTCCTTGGCCGCCAGATACGGGAACGCCGCGTTCGAGAGATCGGCGCTCGTCATCGACTGCAGGAGTTCTCTCGATCGTGGCCCCTGCACGGTGAGCAGCGTCCAGCCCGCCGTGACGTCCGTCGTGGTCACGTGCGCGCCGTCGGGCGTGTAGCGCCCGATCCACGACTCCAGGCGCCGGTGGATCGTGTCCGTCGACACGACGAGGAAGCGGTCCTCGGCCAGGCGCGTGACGGTCAGGTCCGCCTCGATGCCGCCGGCCTCGTTGAGCCACTGCGTGTAGACCAGACGCCCGGGCTCGACCGCCACGTTGTTCGCGCAGACGCGGTTGAGGACCGCCTCCGCGTCGCGGCCCTGGACCGCTATCTTGGCCATGATGCTCATGTCGAGCACGCCGACGCCCTCGCGGACGGCGCGGTGCTCGGCGGCCTGGAGCGGGAACGAGGCGTCCCTCCCCCACCCGATCTCGATGTGCGGCTGCCCGTCCGGCGCGAACCACTCCGCGTACTCGAAGCCCGAGGACGGCGCGAAGCTCGCCCCGGCGGCCGCGAGCCGGTCGTGGATGGCCGAGCGACGCACGTTGCGCGCGGTCTTGGGGTGCCAGTTCGGGAACGACGCGTCGCCGAACAGCCGGCCCAACTGCTCGACCGCCCGGTCGCGGCGGAAGCGGCGGCTCGTCTCGAACGTCTGCGTCCGGTCGACGTGCATGCCCGAGAGGTCGACCGGCGCAATGCCCGTCTCGATCAGCTCGGCCATCGTGGCGCCCACGCCGCCGCTCATCAAGATGCCCAGGGAGTTGAGCCCGGCCGCCACGTAGAAGCCGCGCAGCTCGGGTGACTCGCCCAGCTGGGGCATCGTGTCCGGCGTGAACGACTCCGGGCCGCAGAACATCGTGCGGACGCCGGCCTCGCGCAGGCTCGGGAAGCGGCCCATCGCGTCGTCGAGGAAGGGCGTGATGCGCTCCCAGTCGGGCTCGAGGCTCGCGAACGCGATGTCCTGGGGGATCTTGTCGAGCGACCAGGCCTTGGCGACCGGCTCGAACAGGCCCACGAGGATGCCGCCACCCTCCTCGCGGTAGTAGCCGTACCGGTCCGGGTCCTCCACGATGGGAAGGTCCGCGTGCGCCCAAGGCACCGTGTCCGTGATGAGGTAGTAGTGCTCGGCCGCCTGGAGCGGGACCGAGACGCCGGCGAGGGCGCCCACGTCACGGCCCCAGAGCCCGGCCGCGTTGACGACGACGTCCGTCTTGATCGGCCCCTTGTCCGTGACGACGCCCGTCACGCGGCCGTTCGCCTGGGTGATCCCCGTGACGGTCACGTTCTCGACGATCCGCGCGCCGTTCATGCGGGCGCCCTTCGCGTAAGCCTGGGCGAGGTCCGCAGGGTTCACGCGGCCCTCGTCGGGCACGTAGAAGGCGGCGAGGATGTCGTCGGTCTTGGCCTCCGGCCAGAGCTTGGCGAACTCGGAGGGCGAGATCTCCTGGTCGTCCACGCCGAACAGCCGCACGAACGCGGCCTCGCGGCGCAGCGTCTCGAGGCGCTCCTTGTTCGTAGCGAGATGGCAGTGGCCGACCGGCCGGAAGCCCGTGGCCTGCCCGGTCTCGGCCTCGAGCGAGATGCACAGCTCGCGTGTGTAGCGCGACATATAGAGCAGCGTCTCGCTCGCCATGCCGGCCGAGGTGATCAGGCCTGCGGCGTGCCACGTGGTGCCGGCTGTGAGCTGGCGGCGCTCGAGCAGGACGACGTCGGACCAGCCGCGCTTGGCGAGGTGGTACGCGATGCTGGTGCCGATGGCGCCGCCGCCGATGACGACCGCTCGCGCGTGGTCCGGGATCGAACCCTTCGCCGCTGCCTGCGCCTCGACCACGTTGACCCCTCGTCGGATGACGCCGGACGCCCCCACGGGCGGGCCTGCCGCGCCTGTGCCGATCCTAGACCTGCGGGTGGCTTGCCGACTGGGCGGGGCCGTGAGGCGGGACGGGCTCAGGCCGCCGGAGGGTTGAGGAGGATGTAGCCGACCGCGATCGCGTACGTGCCGACCACGATAATCAGGAAGGCGAGGACCCCGATCAGGATGAGCACGCTCATGCGCCGGATCTTCGTTGCGCGGGAGGTGAGGGCCATGGCCACCACCAGTGCCGGCACGACGCCGAAGATCCCGAGCCCCGTCAGGGCGAAGAGCACGAGCAGGCCGAAGAACAGGGTGCTCGCGAGCAGCAGCGCGCCGACGAAGCGCCACGCGGTGATCTTCGGCGCGGGCATCGCGGCAGGGGCCGACGCGGGCGTCGCCTCGCTCGTCGCAGGTGTGGTCGGGTCCAAACGCGCCTCCTGTGGAATGCGCCGATCATAGGGCCAGTAACGACGCGACCCGGCCGATCCGCGCGGCGCGCCCGCGCGAAGGCTCAATGCGGGCCCCAGTCGCCCGCCGCAACCCTGAGGACCTCATGACCGACGTCACCATCACCGTCCGCGACAACGGCAACCTCAAGGTTGTGGGCCCCATCACCCTGCTCGACGGCGAGGGCAGCGCGATCGACGTGCCCGAGGGCAAGGCCGTGTTCCTCTGCCGGTGCGGGCAGTCGCAGACGAAGCCGTTCTGCGACTCGTCGCACCGGGAGGCGGGCTTCGCCAGCGCCGTGCGCGCCGCGGAGGTCAACGCCGGCTGACGCCCTTGATGCGGCGCCAGTCAGGTTTTCGACGCACCTCCGCGACACTTCCGTGGGTCCCGCTACCGAACCCGCCCCTTCACCCAGGTCGCGAAGTCGGCGCCCGGCACCTGCTGACGCGACGCGAGCTCGACAGCGGCCGCCTCGATGACCGGCGCCACCTCAGCCACGAACGCCTCCGCCACGCCCCGCAGCTCGGCGAGGGCGGTGACCGCGACCTCGCCCCGGCGACCGCGCGCCAGCAGGGCATCGAACACGACCCGCTCGTCGGCGGCCTCGGTTGCGGGGTCCGCGTCGCCCAGGATCGCCCGCTCGGCGGCCGGTCCCGCGAGCCGCGCGAGGAGGTCGGCCTCGAACTGGGGCGGGCGCGCCTCCCAGCGTCCCGGCGTCACGAGCGAGACCGGGTACTCGCGATGTGTCCTGGCGGCCTCGTCGGGCAGCGCGGAGACCACGGGGCGCTGCGTCCCCCGGAGCAGCACGGACGCGACCGCGTGGCCGGCCTCGTGCACGGCGATGCGCCGATCGGCTGGTTCGATCCCGGCGCCCGCGTGCGAGGTCACAACGCGATCATCGCACCGATCGCATCCTCCTCGGTCCCCAGGGCGTCTTGCGTCGGCGTCCGGCTCCGTCCGCCCAGCGAACGCTCCGACCGGCGCTGCGTCACCGTCGCCGCTGGGCGGGTGAGATGTCGGCTGGACGGCCTCGCCGGGCGTCACCCCCTCCGCTCGACGGCGCGGCTGCGCGCCCATGCGTCCGAGCGTTCGCTGAGCGGGCGGGCGCTCGAAACCCCGTTAGGGTACGGATGCGGTGCGTCCCCCAAACGAAAGGCCCCCGGGATCACTCCGAGGGCCTCATTCGTGCGAGAGAGTGGTCGGGGCGGAGCGATTCGAACGCTCGGCCTCCTGAACCCCATTCAGGTGCGCTACCAGGCTGCGCCACGCCCCGAGGCCGCGAGTCTACCACCCTCGCGCGAGGGACCCCAGACGACCCGGCACCGGGTGCCGGGTGTGCAGCCCTAGCTCTTGGAGCGGGCGGTCCGGCCCTTGGGCGGTCGCTTCTCGCGGACCTGCTCGCGGAACACCAGCTTGATCGGCGTCCCGTCGAAACCGTACGTCTCGCGCAGCCGGTTCTCGAGGTACCGCCGGTACGAGAAGTGCAGGGACGCAGGGTCCGTGGCCCAGAATACGAACGTGGGCGGCGCCACGCCGACCTGGGTCGCGTAGCGGATCTTCGAGCGCTTGCCGTGCACGATCGCGGGCGGGTTGCGCTCCACCGCGGCCGACACGAGGCGGTTGAGCTCGCCCGTGCCGATGCGACGGCGCCGCTCGCCCCACACGTCCACCGCGAGCTCGAGGACCCGTTGCACCCGCTGCCCGGTCTTTGCCGAGATGGACACGACCGGCGCGTAGTCCACGAACTGCAGCTCGCGCCGGACGGTCGCCACGAACTCGTCAAAGCTCTTGGGGGTCTTGCTCTCGATGATGTCCCACTTGTTGACCGCGATGACGAGGCCCTTGCCCTCCTCGATCACGTAGCCTGCCACGTGGGCGTCCTGCGCGGTGAGGCCGTCGTTGGCGTCGAGCACGAGGACCGCGACGTCGGCGCGCGAGATGGCCTTGAGCGCGCGAAGGGTCGAGTAGCGCTCGGCCGCGGGACCGTTTGCCACCTTGCCGCGGCGCTTGATGCCCGCGGTGTCGATCAGGACGACCTCGCTGCGGCCCCACGGGATGGTGGTGTCGATGGCGTCGCGCGTGGTGCCCGGCACGGCCGAGACGATCGTCCGCTCCTCGCCGAGGAGCGCATTGAGCAGGCTCGACTTGCCGACGTTGGGCCGCCCCACGAACGCGATCGCCGGCGGCTCGTCGCCCTCGGCCGCCATCATGGCGTCCCAGCGGGCCTTGTCCTGGTCGTCGGCGTCGTCTTCGTCGCCCTCGGCCTCCTCGTCCTCGCTGCCGGTCGTGACGTACGGCTCGATGCGCCCGGCGGCCATGTCCCTGGCCCACTCCTCGGCCTCGTCCTCGCGGGTCTTGCGCGCGAGCTCGGCCTCGCTCTCGGGCGGCAGCGCCCAGACGATCGCGTCGAGCAGGTCCGCCACGCCGCGGCCGTGGTTGGCCGAGATGGCGTACTGCTCCTCCCAGCCGAGCGTGTAGAACTCCGCGGCGTCCTGCTCGCGCCGGTCGTTGTCCGCCTTGTTGGCGGCGACGAGCACGGGCTTGGTCGTGCGGCGCAGCAGCGCGGCGGCGTCGAGGTCCGCCGGCGTGGCGCCCGTCTCAGCGTCCACGAGGAACACGATGACGTCCGCCTCGTTGATCGCGAGGCGCGCCTGGAGCTGGACCTGCTCCTCGATCGGGTCACCGGGGGCGATCTCGAGCCCGCCCGTGTCCACGACGACGAACCGGCGCCCGTTCCACTCCGCGTCGCCGTAGAGGCGGTCGCGGGTGGTCCGCGCCCGGTCCTCGACGATCGCGGCGCGCGAGTCGCCCACGACGCGGTTGAAGAGCGTGCTCTTGCCCACGTTCGGGCGCCCCACGAAGGCCACGATGGGCAGGCCGGCAGTCTTGGAGGTCATGGCGTCAGGCCACGCCGACGGGCGCTTCGGCGCGGGGCAGCGAGGTGGTCCGGCCGGCGGGGGTCGCCACGGCGTCGAGCGCGGCCTCGGCGAGGTCGCGGGCGTGGGCCGCGGTCTCCGGGGTGCCGGCGAGGCTGAAGATGTGCTCAGCCACCTCGCGCAGGTCCTCAAGCGGGGTCGATGTGCCGCCGGTGACGCCGACGACCCTGGCGCGCGCGAACGGTGCGGGATCGGTGAGGTCGCGCGCGTTCTCGATCTGGATCGCGGGCGTGCCCACGATCGAGCAGAGGCGCGTGAGCTCCTTGGTGTTGGCCGAGTGGCGCCCGCCCACGACGACCATGAGGTCCACGTTGCGCGCCGTCTCGAGCGTGTCCTCCTGCCGGCGGATGGTGACCGGGCAGACGGTGTTGACGATCTTGAGCTCGTGCGCCTTGGCGACCATGTACGCCGCGAGCTTCTCGAACTTCCAGGGCGGCTGCGTGGACTGCGTGATCAGCGCCATCCGCTTGCGGCTCGGGATGCGGACCCAGTCCTCCTCCTCGTCCACGACGATCGCGTCCGGGGCGAAGCCGAGCAGGCCGACGACCTCTGGGTGCTTGGGCGTGCCGAGCAGGACGATCGTGTAGCCCTCGTCCACGAGCTCCTGGAGCTGGCGCTGCTCCTGGATCACCCACGTGCAGGTGCCGTCGATGACCTCGAGGCCGCGCGACTCGGCGCGCTCGAACACCTCGGGCTTGACACCGTGCGCGCGGATCACGACCGCCGCGCCGCTGACCACGTCATCGAGCGAATCCACGGACTGGACGCCCGCATGCTGGAGCTGCTGGATGACGCCCTCGTTGTGGACAACCTGACCCAGCGTGCTCGTCGGCTTGCCGGCAGCCGCGGAGACCTTCGCCTTGTCGATCGCCTCACGGACGCCGTAGCAGAACCCTGTGCGGCGGGCGATTCGGACTTCCTGAACCATACTCATAGACCCGTGATGGTCGCACAGGTCCGACGAAAGCGCCGAATCTGCGAGCGACTCACTCAGGGTTCGGGCGCGGGACCTCCGGGGATGGGTCGCGCACCGCGGAGGCGTAGGCACCGCGCTGACGGGGCTCCAGCAACTCGGCGATCCGGCCCATGATCGCGGTCGTCGCGGCGGTCTTCGCGGCCCGGCGGTCCATGGCGGGCGGCACCACGTCCGAGGCGAGGAACGGCGTGCCGATCCGCACCCTGATCCGGCGCCGCGGGAGCAGCCGCGGGAATTTGCGGCCCTTGGGCCAGACGATGTCGCTGTCGTTGACGCCGATGGGCAGGATCTGGGCGCCGGTCCGAATGGCCAGCTGCGCCATCCCGTCCTTCGCCTCCGCCAAGGCGCCCGAGGGGCTGCGCGTGCCCTCGGGGAAGATCAGCAGGACGTAGCCCTTCTCGAGGATCTTGGTCGCGAGCCGGTACGCCTCCACGTCCGCGGTCGAGCGGTCCACCGGGTGGACGCCGCCGAGGGCGCAGATCCAGCCGAAGACCGGCCACGAGAAGAGCTCGCGCTTGCCGAGCCAGTGGATGCGCCGGGTCCGCAGGGCGTCGCTGACCCAGGCGCCCGCGAGCATCGGGTCGGCGTTGGACACGTGGTTGATCGCGAGGATGACGGCACCCTTGCGCGGCACGTTCTCGAGACCCTCGAGCTTCACGTCGGCCATCGCGAGCATCAGCCACTGCGAGATGCGGGCCACCATCCGCACGAGCATCGTCTGGCCGTTGTCGAGCCGCATCGCGACCTCGAGCACGCGGCTGCGCTTCTCGGGCGCAGGCTTGGCGGCCGAGGCGGGCTTGGGCGCCTTGGCAGGAGCGGACGCGGGCGAGGCGGCGACCGACGGCGTGGCGGGGGCGGCCGAGGCCGGCGTTCCGACGGGCGACCCGGGCGAGGCCGTCGCCGGTGCGGCGGCCCTGGCCGCCTCGGCGGCCGTCACGAGCCCGGCCACCAGGTTCACGACCTCGTCGAACGACATGCCGTCGGTGGTCACGACGACAGCGTCCTCGGCGGCGCGCAGCGGGGCCACCGCACGGCCACTGTCCACGGCGTCGCGGCTGCGCATCTGGTCGCGGACCGCCGTCGCGCCGGCGCCTTCGGGGTCCAGGCCCCGCTCGCGGATCCGGCGCATGGCCCGCTCCTCGACCGACGCATCGAGGTACACCTTGAGCCCCGCGTCCGGCAGCACGACGGTGCCGATGTCGCGCCCGGCCATGAGGATCCCGCCCGCGGCGGCGAGCCGGCGCTGGAACTCGAGGAGCGCCGCGCGAACGTCAGGCTGGCGGGCGACGGACGAGACCGCGGCGTCAACCTCGTGGGCGCGGACGGCGTCGGTCGCCTCGACCCCGTCCACCAGCACGCGCGAGAGGCGGCCGTGGCCGTCGTCGTCGAGCTCGAAGCGCGGGATGAGCGCGATGACCGCGGGCTGGTCGTCGGGCGACACGCCCTCGCGCAGCGTCAGCGCGGTGAGCGCGCGGTAGATCAGCCCGGTGTCGAGGAACCGCAGGCCAAGGCGCTCCGCCACGGCGATCCCGACTGAGCTCTTCCCGCTCGAGGCAGGCCCGTCGAGCGCGACGACGATCCGGGGTGCGGCTGCGCTGGTCATCGCTCCGAGGATACCCGTCCGCTGCCGCCGGGGCCCCGCGAGACGAGCCGCCGAACCTCCTGGGGGCTCAGCGGGCGCACGTCGCCGGAGACGAGCGTGTCAAGGCGCAGCGTGCCGATGCGAACCCGGACGAGGCGGCGGACCGGCGCCTCGACCTGGCCGAACATGCGGCGCAGCTGGCGCTTCCAGCCTTGGTGGATTGTGACGCGGACCCAGACGAGGCCGGGCGCGGGCGGGCGGATGAGCTCCGAGAGACGGCGGTCCTCGGTGTTGGTCTGGCCGCGCAGGCCGCTGACGGTGGCGACCCCCTCCTCGAGCGCGATCCCTTCCTCGAGCGCGGCCGCTTGCTCGCGGGTCAGCATGCGCGAGAGGCCGACGGCGTACTCGCGCTCGACGCCATAGCGCGGGTGCAGGACGTGCTCGGCCCAGTCGCCGTCGTTGGTCAGCAGGATGAGCCCCTCGCTGTCCTGGTCGAGGCGACCCACCGGGTAGAGGCGCACGCCCTGCGCGAGGTCCTCGGGGATCAGGTCGAGCACGGTGTACGCGGCATGGCGGTCGCGAACCGTGGAGGTCACGCCGACCGGCTTGTTGGCCGCGAGGTAGATCCGGCGCGTGTCCACGGCGCCCAGGACCCGGCCGTCGACGGCGATCCGCTGCGTCTCGGGGTCCACCTGCTCGCCCAGGGTCGCGGGGCGGCCGTCCACGGTGACGCGACCGGCGGCGATCAGCTCGTCAGCGCCGCGTCGAGACGCCACGCCGGCCGCGGCCAGGACCTTCGAGATCCGATCGGCGGGCACGGGGTCAGGCCTCGCCGTCAGATGCGTCGGCTGTCGACGCGGTTGCGGCGAGGGCGAGGGCGGCGGCGTCGGCGGCCAGCGCCGCATCGTTCGCATCGCCGTCCACGAGCCGGGCTGCGACCTCGAGGTCGAGCGGCGGCAGGTCGTCGAGCGAGGTGAGCCCGAACCGCTCGAGGAACTCGAAGCCGGTGCCGTAGATGATGGGGCGGCCCGGCGCCTCGGAGCGTCCCTGCTCGGCGATCAGGCGCCGGTGCAGGAGCGCGCGCACGGTGTAGTCGGAGTCCACGCCGCGGACGCGCTCGATGGCCGCCCGGGTGACTGGCTGGCGGTAGGCAACGATCGCGAGCGTCTCGAGGGCAGCGGGCGACAGGCGCACCGCGTCCACGCCGACGTACTTGGCGACGAGCGCGCCGGCCTCGGGCGCGGTGGCGAGCTCCACACGGTCGCCGACCAGGACGAGCCGGATGCCGCGGGCCACGAGCGACACCTCGAGGTCGCCGAGGCGCTCGTCGACGGTGGCTCGGTCAACGCCGGCCAGCATGCCGATCTCCCGGCGCGAGATCGGCTTCTCGGCGACGAACAGGAGCGCCTCGAGCTGCGCCTCGGTCAGCTCGCCAACGGGTGCGGGCTCGTCGAGGACTTCGTCGGCATCGGCGACGGCAGCACCGTCGGCGGCATCGGCGGCCCCGGCCTCGGCCTGGTCGTGCAAGGCCCCGACCGCCGCCTCGTCGGCCAGCGGCCCAGGTTCCATCTCGCTCACGCGAAGTCCTCCAGCGTCTCGTCGAGCGGCGCATCCTCGGCGACCGCGCCAAGCCCGGCCGCGACCCGCTCCTCGGCCGTCGTCCGGCGGGCCAGGATCGGCCCCCACGGCTCCCGCTGCTCCACCACGATCTCCCGGCGCTTCATCAGCTCGAGCATGGCCAGGAACGTGATGGCGACCACCACGCGGTCGCGCACGCCGCGAAGCAGATCTTGCAGGACGATCACGTCCGCACCAGCGAGCGCCCTGCGGATGAGCGCGGCCCGCGCGGTGAGCGTCACGCTGCGTCGGATCGTCTCGGGCGGGGGCAGGGGCGGCGGGACCACGGTGACCATGGCCGCGAGCGCGTCGGTGAGCACCGAGATCGGCAGCGGCTTCGTCGCGGCGGGCCTGGCGCCGGCGACACCCGCGGCGCGCGACACGGCTGGCTCGCGGTGGAACAGGCCCACAGTCACCTGCGCGTCGTGGAGGAGCCGGCGGCCGGCATCGCGGAAGGCGCGATACAGGATCAGGCGGGCGCGCAGCTCGGCCTCGGGGTCGGGACCCTCGTCGGCGAGCGGCACGGCGCCCTCGACCGGCCGTCGCGGCAGCAGCGCCCGAGATTTGATCAGGACGAGCTGGCTCGCAATGGAGATGAACGCCGAGACGTTGCCCATCCGGTCAGCATCAAGTGAGGCGAGCGCGTCGAGGTACGCCTCCGCCAGAGCGCCGAGCGGCACCGTCAGCACGTCGAGCTGGCGCGCCTCGATGAGCGCGAGCAGCAGCGCCAGCGGCCCCTCGAACGCGGCCACGGTGACGCGCATGGCGGTCTCGGGCCGCCGCCCCTCCCCGAACGCAACCGACGGCGACGTCACGATCGCCATCAGCAGGCCTCGTCCGCGGCGTGGAAGGTGCGCCCGAAGGTTGGGTCGCTCGGTGCGTCCTGCTCGCGCACGAGCGCCACGGCGAACGGCGGCAGGCCAGCCGCCTCGACGGCAGCAGCTGAGAGCGCAGCGTGCTCGCGCAGTCGGGTCATCGCGTCGCCCCAGCCGGGCAGTCGGGCGGCAGCGTCGCGGACCCAGGCGCCGTACCGCTCCCCGAGCGACCACGCCACGCGGGGAGGCCAGCCGGCATCGCCCTTGCCGCAGTCGTGGAGCAGGCCCGCGGCGAGGACGTCGCGGTCGCCCACGCCGGCGCGCCGCAGGTACGCAACCACGTCGAGCCCGTGGCGCCGGTCGGCGACGTGCATGCCGTCGAACAGCGCGAGCTCCGCGGGTCGGGTCCAGGCCGCCAGCGCCCGGCGCTCCTCGGTCGTCACGCGGGCGAAGAGGTGCGCACGGAACTGGCGGGCCTTAGAGCCCCACCAGGGCACGGGTGACGCTCCCGACCACCTGTCCGAGCAGGGGGCCGATCAGGACCACGATGAGGAGCAGGACGATGATCCCGTACTGGGCCAGCATCCCCCGCACCTCCCACGCCTGCCGCGGCGAGAGGAAGCGGAGCAGCACCGCCGACCCGTCGAGCGGCGGGATCGGCAGCAGGTTGAAGATCGCCAGGAGCACCTGGTACTGGATGAAGGTGACCAGGACGATCCCCACCGCGATCGGCAGGTCGATCTGCAAGGCGACGATGATGCGGAAGATGATCCCGGCCGCGGCGGCCACGACCATGTTCGCCGCCGGTCCCGCCAGCGCGACCAGCACCTCGCCGTTGCGGCGGTTGCGAAGGTTCGCGGCGTTGTACGGGGTCGGCTTCGCCCAGCCGATGACCCAGCCCGCGAGCGCGGAGATCAACAGCAGGATCGAGCCCATCTTGTCGAGGTGGACCATCGGGTTCAACGTCAGGCGCCCGTACATCTTCGCGGTCGCGTCGCCCTGGATGTACGCGGCCCAGGCGTGCGCGAACTCGTGCACCGGGAAGCCGACCAACAGGACGAGCCCCGCGGCGATCAGGCGGTAGATGACGACGTCGAGCGTGGGCATGGAAAGGGGCTGCTGCCTCGGGAAGGGCGGATGGGTCCCGCGTATCCTACCGGGCCCGCCCGCCGCGGGCGCACACCGTAGCGCCTAGTACCCGACGAGCGCGTGGAACACCCCGTCTGCGATGGGCGTCATGACGTACCCGCCGAACATGAAGACCGCGAAGAACAGGATCAGCCCGTACTGGCGATACACGGGCTCGAACGTGGAGCGCGTCCGCGGGGGCAGCAGCGAGAGCAGGATCATGCTCCCGTCGAGCGGCGGCACTGGGATGAAGTTGAAGATCGCAAGGAAGATGTTGCTGTAGGTCAGGATCCCGAGCAGGATCCATAGCCGCTCGGGCGCGCTGACCGCGAACTCGAAGTTCCCCGACAGGGCCCGCGTGACCAGCCCGAACACCACGGCCATCGCCACGTTGGAGAGCGGGCCTGCGGCCGCCACGATCGCCTCGCCGTGCCGGCCGCGGAGCCGTGCGTGATTCACCGGCGTCGAGGCGTAGCCCAGCGGCATGCCGGTCAGGCAGACGGAGATCACGAGGCACGTCCCGCCGATCGGTTCGAAGTGCTTGAGCGGGTTGAGCGTGAGGCGGCCGGCGCGCTGGGCGGTGTCATCCCCGAGGCGCCAGGCGGCAATCGCGTGGCACAGCTCGTGGACCGGGAACGCCACGAGCAGGAAGAACGCGATGAGGATCGCGGCCTCGTCCGGGTGCTGGAGGACGAACATCGCTAGAGGCGGCCCAGCAGCTCCTGCTTCTTCGCCTCGAACTCCTCGGGCGTGATCAGGCCCTTGTCGCGGAGCTCGCCCAGGCGGCCCACGGCGTCGGCGACCTCCTCGGGCGTGTCGATCTCAGGGGTGTGGATGGGTGCCGCCGGCGGGGGTGCCGGGGCAGGGGCGGGGGCCTCCGCGCGCATCGGCGGCATCGTCGGGCGCATCAGCTCCATCTCGAGCTCGTGCTTGGCGTCGAGCATCGCCTTCTTGAACTCCTTGGCGTCCGTCAGCATCCGCAGCAGCTCGATGCCACTCTCGGACGCCGTGAGGACCTCGAGGTTCCCGAAGCCGAACATCCGCCCGAAGATCGACTCGGTCAGGATGGCGTCGTTGATCTTCTCGAGCGAGGAGTCCGA
>Ga0315271_10000526_pt1 | contig 21349 bp, 22 predicted proteins | sample C3_top_MG_FD_204664 | JGI IMG/M metagenome (GOLD analysis project Ga0315271, IMG submission 204664) | Sediment microbial communities from Yellowstone Lake, YNP, Wyoming, USA - C3_top | ecosystem: Environmental > Aquatic > Freshwater > Lake > Sediment | place: USA: Wyoming | collected 2017-08-01
GGATCCGCGGCGCTCACGAGCGCACCGTCCGGCGCGACAGGACGAGCGCCGCCATTAGGCCGAGGAAGCCACCGAGGGTGTCGGCGAACCAGTCGAGCAGATCCATCGAACGTTCCGGGATGAACTGTTGATGCCACTCGTCGAGTGCGCCGAAGAGCGCGGTCGACAGGAGGACGATGACGACGGCGCGTCGCGCACCGTTCCGGGCCGCGACCGCCGGGAACGCGAGGAGCGCGAGCACGCCGTAGCAGATGAGGTGCACGACCTTGTCGATCCCCTCGATCGACACGTGCGGGATCCGCGCGCCGGGGATGGAAGTCAGCATGAGGATGAACGCCGCCCAGAGCACCGGCGGCAGCCAGAGACGCGCGCTCACGCGGCCTCCGCCGATCGCACGAGAGCGAGGAACGCCTCGGCGTTCGCGGCCGCAATGAGCTGGCGGCGCAGGACGTCGCGGCGCAGCAACCGTGAGATCCGGCTCAACGCCTTCACGTGCGCGCCCGATGCGCTCTCGGGGCCGACGAGGAGGAAGAAGAGGCTCACCGGCTGCCCGTCGAGCGACTCGTACTCGATCGGCGACGACGCGACGCCCGCCGCGACCACGAGCTGGTTCACGAGCGGCGTGCGCCCATGCGGGATCGCGATCCCGGCGCCGATGCCGGTGGTCAACTCGAGTTCGCGCTCGCGCACCGCCGAGAGGATCGGTGCGGCGTTCAGCGCATCGCGGCCGTCGACGATCAGGGCGACCAGTTCCTGCAGGACATCGTTCTTCGTGCGGCTGCCCAGCGGGACCTTGACGCGGCCCACGGACAGCAGCTCTGAAAGCAACACGGAGGCTCCAGGGTCTCGGACGGCGAAGTTGGAAAGTTAACTTCCAGCGGCGTCCCACGGTAGCCGCGCCAGGTCAGACTCTTCGAGAGGCGGTCGCGTTCAACCGCAAGTCCTGATTGATCTTAGGTGCAGCGGGCGGGACGACCCGCGACCCGCTAGATTGCGTCGCGTGACCACACCCCAGAACATCCTCGACCTCCTTCCCGAAGAGGCGGAACGCGTCCTCCGGGAATTCGCCGTCGCCAAGGGCGAGCCCGCGTACCGTGGCGGCCAGGTCGCCACGCGCCTGTGGAAGAACCCGGCCCCCGATTTCGCCTCGATGACCGAGCTGCCGGCCGCCTTCCGCGCCGCGCTCGCTGAGCACTTCTCGATGCCGCGCCTTGTCGTTGCCGCGCGCCAGCGGTCGAGCGACGGGACGGAGAAATTCCTCTTCACTCTCCCGGACGGCCAGGGGATCGAAACGGTCGCGATCCCGGACGGCTCTCGCCTCACGCTGTGCATCTCCTCGCAAGCGGGCTGTGCGCTCCAGTGCGCCTTCTGCGCGACCGGCAAGATGGGATTCCAGCGCAACCTCGAGGCGTGGGAGATCGCCGGCCAGGTCCGTGAACTCCAATTGCTCGACCCCCCGCTCCGGGCGACGAACGTCGTCTTCATGGGGATGGGCGAACCGCTGATGAACTGGCCGCGGGTCTCGACGGCACTCTCCCTGCTCAATCGCCCCGACGCGCTCGGCATCGGTGCGCGGCACATCACCGTCTCCACCGTCGGCGTGCTGCCGGGGATCGTGGCCCTCGCCGAGCGGCCGGAGCAGTTCCGGCTCGCGATCTCGATCCACGCGCCGAGCGATGATCTGCGCCGGGAGCTGATGCCGGTGAACGTGAAGTACCCGCTCGCCGACGTCATCAAGGCGGCGAAGGCCTTCGACCGGCGGGTGACGTTCGAGTACGTCCTGCTCGGCGGCGTGAACGACGGACCCGAGCATGCGATGAACCTCGCGCGTCTCGCGAAGGAATGCCGCGCGTTCGTGAACCTGATCCCGCTGCATCCGGGCGGGACGCAGGACTTCAAGCCGTCCACCGCCGAGCGGGTGCGGGCCTTCATGCGCGAACTGAAGAAGGAGAACGTCGAGGTCGCGCTGCGGAAGAGCCGCGGGGCGGACATCGCCGCGGCGTGCGGCCAGCTACGGGTAGAACGGCTCGGGCGGCGGGCGCCAGGTGGCGCCGACGAGCACCGTAAGGTCGACGTCGCGTAGGGAATCGGGGCGCGATTCGATCCTTGCGCCACCCATCGCCTTCGCGGCGAGCGCCGCCCAGTCGGGATGGCTTGAGCGGTCGAGGATCACCGTACTGTCGCGCCGCTCGCTGGTGCCGCCGGCCTCCACCACATCGAAACCCCGGTCGCGCAGGTGCATCGTCGCGCGCCGCGCGAGCCCGCGCACGGTCGAGGCGTTGAGCACCTCGACGCGGATCCGCACGCCTCCGGGTGCGCGGGCGGTGGACGGGACGCGCGGCGGGAGGGCCGCGGCGTTCGCGGTGGCCGCGGGCGCCGGCCGGCGCAGCAGGTAGACGCCGGCGCCGGCGAGCACCAGCGCGAGGAGCACCGCGGCGGCCGCCGCGCGGCGCTTCATCGGACCGCGTCCCAGAGACGCACCGTCTCCGGATGGATCCCCTTCCCCTCGCGCAGCGTCCACTCGATGCGAAGGCGCACGACCCGCCGGAAGGCGCGGTCGAAATCGGCCGGCACGTCGGCGGCGACCGCGGCCCGCACGTGGCGGTCGAACGCACGGCCGGGCTCCAGGAAATCGGCCATGTAGAGCGCGCGGCCGGTGCGGTCCCATTCGGCGCGGCCCACCGTGTGCCAGCGCACCGCCTCGATGACGTCGGTGCGCCGCTCTCCGTCGACGGCGATCCTCGCGGCGGCGGCCGGCCCGTGGAGGATCGGCGCCGGCGTCTCCGCGTCACCGCTCAACCGGCGCAGTTCCGCTTCGGGCGCGTCGCGGAGCGCGTCATGGAGCCGCCCCGCATCGCGCCACGCCGCGTGCGCGGCCGCATCGAGATGCATCGCCAGCGCCCACTGCTCCAGCAGCGCGGTGACGCGTGCGATGTGGGCGCGCCGCTTCGGTGACACCGCCGCCCACGGCGGCAGGTCAATCGAAGCCGCGTCGGACATACGGCTCCAGCACCGCCTGGTTCTTCACGCTCGTGCGCGCGACGTAGTTCCATCCCTTGAGCTCGACGCCCTTGCCGAGCGTCGCGTCCACGAGCCGCGTGTACGGGCCGATGACGCACTCGCTCCCGATGCGCGTCTGCCCTTCGATCACGCCGCCGGGATAGATCACCGTGTCGGCGCCGATCATGACGTCGACATCCACCCACGTCGTCGCCGGCAGCACGAAGGTGACGCCCGCCGCCTGGTGGCGGCGGATGAGCCGGTCGTGGATCGCCTGCGCCGCCTGCGCGAGCGCGTGGCGGTCGGTGACACGGATGACCTCCTCCGGCGAGGTCGCGGCCACCGTCACCGCGCCGTGCGGCCGCCGCGGATCGTCGGACGAGGCCAGCGCCGGCCCCTCCCCCGCGACCGCGGCGCACGCCGCATCCTCACCGGAATCGCGGAGGGCCACCATGCCGCGCTCCGCCGCGCGCAGCAGCCGCGCGATCGTCGGCGTCGTCACGAGCGGCGCGGCGCCGTCCACGAGCATCGTGATGCCGGGCGCGGTCACCGCGGCGCGGATCGCGGTGAGCTCCGCCCCCGCCTCCACCGGCTCCGCGCTCAGCGGCACGGGGAAGTCCTCCGGCAGGAGGAGCGGCGAGACCGAGCGGTGCAGTACGCGCACCCGCGCCGGCCGCGGGTCGCTCGCCGCGAGCGTGAGCAGCGCGTGCCAGAGGATCGGCCGGCCGGCGAGGGGATGCAGGTACATGCTGACACTGGAGCGGAAGGTGTCGCCGTCATCCAGCGCCGCGACCACGGCGGTCCAGCTCACGTCGCTCCCAGGATCACGTTGTCGATGAGCCGCGTCGCCCCGGCGCGCGCGGCGACCATCACGACCGTGCCCGGCGAGGCGGCCGCCACCGGCTCGAGCCGGTCCGGATCCACGAGCGCGAAGTAGTCCACGCTCACCGTGGGCTCCTCGGACAGCACATCATACGCGAGCGTCTCGAGCACCGTGGCGTCGCGCTCGCCGGCGGCGAAGGCGTCGGCCACCGCGTGCAGCGCGCGAGAGAGCACGAGGGCGCGGCGGCGGTCGTCGCCCGACAGGTACCCGTTCCGGCTGGACAGCGCGAGGCCGTCCGGCTCGCGCACCGTCGGTGCGATGACGAACTCGATCGAGTAGTCGAGGTCGCGCACCATCGCCCGGACGATCGTCGCCTGCTGGATGTCCTTCTGGCCGAACACCGCCACCTGCGGCTGCACGAGGTTGAAGAGCTTCGCGACCACCGTCAGCACGCCGCTGAAGTGCCCCGGACGCACCGCGCCCTCCCAGCGCTCGGCGAGCGCGCCGGGCGTCACGGTGGCCGCCGGCTCGCCGTGGTACATCTCCTCCGCCGGCGGCGCGAAGATCAGGTCCACCCCGCGCGCCGTCGCGAGACGAACGTCGTTCTCCAGGTTGCGTGGATACCGCGCGAAGTCCTCGTGCGGTCCGAACTGGAGCGGGTTCACGAAGATCGACATGACGACGAAGGCCGCCCGCCGGCGGGCCTCATCCACCAGGCGCAGGTGCCCCTCGTGGAGGAACCCCATCGTCGGGACGAGCGCCACCGCGACGCCGCGGCGCCGCGGCTCGGCGAGGGCCGTGCGCAGCTCCGCGACGCGCTGCACCACCCGTGCGCCGCTAGAAACTGTGATCGGCATCGGGATAGCGCCCCGAGCGGACGTCGGACCGGAAGCGCCCGATCGCCTCGCGAACCTCATCGGCCATCGACGCGTAGCGTTTCAGGAACTTCGGTGTGAACCGGTCGTTGAGACCGAGGAGATCGGGCAGCACGAGCACCTGGCCGTCGCACGCCGCGCCGGCGCCGATGCCGATCGTCGGGATCCCCACCGCTGCCGTCACCTCGGCCGCGACGTCGGACGGCATCAGTTCGAGCACGATCGAGAAGGCGCCCGCTTCCTCCAACCGCTTCGCTTCGGCCACGAGGCGCTTCGCCGCTTCCTTCTCCCGCCCCTGGACGCGGAAGCCGCCGAGCGCGTGCACCGACTGCGGCGTGAAGCCGAGATGCCCCATGACCGGGATCCCCGCCGAGACGACCTTGCGCACCGCGGCCGTGATCGCGTCGCCGGCGCCTTCGAGCTTCACCCCCTGCGCCTCCGTCTCCTGCATCACGCGTCCGCAGTTCCGGAGCGCCTCCTCGGGGGTCACCTGGTATGTGAGGAAGGGCATGTCCACGATCAGCAGCGCGCGCGTGACGCCGCGCCGCGCGGCGCGCGCGTGGTAGATCATCTGGTCGAGCGTCACCGGGATCGTCGAGGAGAGCCCGGCGACGACGTTGCCGACGGAGTCGCCGACGAGCACGCCATCCACGCCGCTCTCATCCACGAGGCGCCCGAAGAGCGCGTCGTAGGCGGTGACGAGCACGAGCTTGTCCTTGGTCCCCTTCCGCGCGAGGAAGTCGCGCACGGTGACCGTCTTGCCGTCAGCGGGCGCCGCGTACGGCGTCCCTCCGCGCGGCGCCGGCTTCCGCTTCACGCCGTCGCTCCGAGCTCGGCGAGCTCGCGCTGCCAGAAATCCCGGCGCGGCAGCTCGGGGTGCGGCACCGTCAGCCCCGCCTCGTCCACCGTCTGCGCGGCGAAGCGCACGATGTCGAGATCGAGGGAGCGCGGACCCCAGCGTTCCGCGCGTACGCGCCCTTCGGCCCGTTCGATTTCGAGCAGCGCATCCAACAGCGCGCGCGGCGAGAGCGAGGTCTGCACGGCGACCATCTGGTTGAGGAAGGGGGACTGGGGGACCGGCCCGATCGGCGCCGTCTCCTCCACGGAAGATGTCCCCACGACGCGGGTGAATGGAAGCGCCGCGATGGCGGCTCGGGCCGCGGAGAGGTGCGCTGCCCGGTCCCCGAGATTCGAGCCGAGCGCGATGTAGGCGATGTCTTGCATCCGTTGACAGCGGCGGAACGTACCGGCATCGTGCGCGCGTGTCAAACCTCGAGAGCGCGTGGACAGCCTGACGGCGCACTACCTCGCGCGCGAGCTGGGGGCGCGCTGGGCCGGACGGCGCGTCACGGCGCTCCGCTTCGACCGCGACGCTCACGCCGTGCTCCTCGCGGTGGACGGCGCGCCACCGGTGCGCTTCCCCGTCGCCGGCGGCGGTCCGATGGCGGTGGAGGGCGACGCCATGGTCGAGGACGCGCTGCACCTGGACGGCTGGACGGCCGCCGCGGTCTCCGCGCCGGAGGACGACCGGCGGTTGCGCGTGGAGTTCGAGCGGCGCGGGAAGTTCCGGGGCTCGCCGCCGCGCCACGCGGTGCTCGAGATCAGCTTCGTCCCGAACGCGCGCGGTGCGCGCCTGACGGGTGACGCCGGGGAGTCGCGCCTCGGCGCCCGCCTCCCTCCCGTCGGCGCGCCCCGCCGGCTGCTCTCCGGCGCCGAGGTCGCCGAGGCCGTCGGTGCCGGCGACCGGGGGGCGCTCCTGGGAGGCCGGTGGATGAGCGCCGCGGTCATCGAGTGGCTGGGCGACGATCCGCCGACGGCCGCCGAGCGCTACGCACGGATCGTGCTGCTCCCCGAGGCACCGCCGCCGCCGGTGGGCGCGCGCATCGCACCGCCCGGCGCCGTGGTCGAGGAGACCCCGGCGTCCCCTCCACCGGACGACAAGCGGGCCCGCGCCATCGCGCGGATGGAGCGCGAACTCGCCGCGGCCGCCGCGATGCCCCTCCTGCGCGAGGCCGCGACGCTCCTCTTCGCCCTCGGCGACGCTCCCGCGCCGCGCGAGGTCGCCCTCTCCGGCGGCCCCTTCCCGTTCGCGCCGCGCCCCGGTGAGCGCGCGACGCAGGCGGCGGAGCGGCTGCTCGACGAGGCCCGTTCCATGGATCGTGCGCTCACGACGCTCCCGGCGCGCATCGCGGCGCTCCGGGCGGCGCCCGCGAACGCGATCGCGCCGCCGCCTCCAAAGCCCGTCCGCGCCCGCGCACCGCGCGTCGCGCGGCCCTATCGCGAGTACCGCACGAGCGGCGGGCTCGACCTCTGGGTGGGCCGCGGCGCGGCGTCGAACGATGAGCTCACCTTCCACATCGCCGATCCCGAGGACGTCTGGCTGCACGCGCGCGACGCCGCCGGCGCGCACGTGGTGCTCCGCTGGACGCGCGCCGACCCGCCGCCGCCGCGCGACCTCGCCGAAGCCGCCGCCATCGCCGCCTGGCACAGCAAGTCGCGCGGCTCCACGGTGACCCCGGTGGACTGGACGCGCCGGAAACACGTGCGGAAGCCGCGCGGCGGGCCGCCCGGGCTCGTGCTCGTGGACAAGGTGAAGACGGTGAATGCGCGGCCGAGCGCCGCGATCGAACGGGCCCTGCGGCGCGAGGAGTAGCCTAGGCCGCGTCGAGCGCGGCGCGCATCGCCGACACCAGCGCCAGCGCCGACGCCACGCTCTCCCCCGCGGCGCGCACCAGCGCGCTGCCGACGACCACGCCGTCGGCGAGCCGTCCCGCCTCTCTCGCCTGCGCCGGCGTCGAAATGCCGAAACCGACGCAGATCGGGAGATCGGTCGCGGCGCGCAGCCGCGTGATCGTCTCCGGCAGGTCGCTCGCGACCCCGTCCTGGATCCCGGTCACGCCGAGCCGGCTGATGAGATAGACGAAGCCACGGCCGTGGCGCGCGATCTCCTTCATGCGGGACGCCGGTGTGGTCGGCGCCGCGAGGCGGATGAAGGCGAGCGGGCTCGCCGCGATCCGTGCCTCGAGCTCCGGGTCGGCGCCGAGCGGGAGGTCGGTGACGAGCACCCCGTGCACCCCCGCCTTCGCCGCCCGCTCGAGGGCGGCCGGTCCCGCCGAAAGCAGCGGATTGAGGTACGTGAAGAGCACGACCGGGATGGGCAGCCGCGCCCGCGCGATGAGCTCGAGCGTCCCGTCGAAGGTCATCCCGAGCTCGAGGGCGCGCTGCGAGCTCCCCTGGATGATCGGGCCGTCCGCCATCGGATCGGAGAAGGGCACGCCGACCTCGACGATGTCCGCGCCGGCGCGCTCGAGTCCCTGGAGGAGCGTGAGCGAGGACGCGGCATCGGGGTGACCGGCGGTGCAGTACACCACCAGGGCCCGGCGCCCTTCCTCGCGGAGCGCGGCGAAGCGCGCCGCGAAGAGGTCAGACGAAGTAGTCGCTGACCTTGATGCCATACCGCTCCGGATCGGCCACCTTGATGATCGTGCGTGCGAACTGGCCGGTGTTCGGGTCGGCGGCGTTGAGGTCCACGACGTACCCCGGGTAGAGCACGTTGCCGCGCTCGTCGTTGATGACCCGGACGAGCGGGCGCGAGATCGCGCTCGCGTCGGGATTCACCGCGTGCACGAGGGCGAGCTCGAAGGTGTCGAGCACCACCAGCGTCCCCACGGGATAGTGCCCGACGAGGCTCATGAAGGCCTTCACGAGCACCTGGTCCATCCCGCGGCGCGGATTCACCCGCATCTCCTGGAGCACGTCGGCGGGGGTGAGCGGGGTCGTCTGGTAGACGCGCCGCGAGGTCGCCGCATCGAACGCATCGGCCACCGCTACCACCTTGCTGTACATGCTCATCGTCCGGTCCCGGATGTGCTTGGGGTAGCCGGTGAGGTCGGTCTTCTTGTGGTGCTCGAAGGCCACGATGATCGCCCGGTACGGGATGTCGTTCTGCCCGCGCATCTGGAAGAGCTGCAGCGCGCCGAGCCAGGGATGGTGGCAGATCATCCGCCATTCATCCTCGGTGAGCGCCCCGGTCTTGTTCAGCACCTCGAGCGGGATGCGCGACTTCCCGATGTCGTGCATCAGCGCCGCGACGCCGAGATCGTAGAGCTGCAGCCGAGAGAGCCCGAGCTTCCGCCCGAGCGCCACCGAGAAGATGCAGACGTTCACAGAGTGCGTGAACGTGTACTCGTCGTAGTCGCGGAGCGTCGTGAGTCCGATGAGCGAGGTCTCCTCGTTCAGGATCTGGTCGACGATCCCCTGCACCACGCGCTTGATCTTCTTGATGCTCGGGCTCTTCCCCATCCGCACCGAGTTGATGACGTCCTTCGTCACCGACACGGACTGCGAGTAGGTGCGCTTGGCCGCTTCCTTGGATTTCTGGCGGATCGCCTCGTCCACCTCGGAGGGCGGGCCGACCTCGATCGCGCCGACCTTCGCCTCGGCGAGCTTCGCCGCGAACGCATCGACGCGGCCGTCCTGGTCCCCGACGTTCGCGGCCTGGATCAGGTTCAGGAAGACGACCCACTCGCGCGTGCCGCATCCCTCGTGCACGCGGCAGAGCCCGACCCCCGCTTCACGGAAGACGGTGATGATCCGGCTGAAGCTCGCGTAATTGTCGAGGTGGAGCCGCAGGCGCGTGGAGTTCACGAAGAGGAACTCGCCCGACACGCGCAGCTCGAGCTCGTGTTCGCGCTTGATGAAGTCGTTCGTGAGCCGCACGATCTCATCCATCGTCTTCTGCACGACGGGATTGTCGGGCGGATAGAGCTTCACGGTGCGCAGGGCACCGTACATCGCGAGCAGGAGGTCGCGCCCCGCCTTGCGGACGAAGCCGTCGCCGCCGCGCTCGGCGACCGGCGCCGCGCCCTGCGGCGCCGTGAAGGATCCGGTCATCGACGCGCTCACATGCCCGCCGTGCGGAGCGCCTTGTTGATGGCGCTGCGGACGCGGACATCCTTGTCGCGCTCGGCGCGCTGCAACGCCGAGAGCGCCTCGTCGGTGCCGATGCGGCCCAGCGCGTGCGCCGCACAGGCACGGATGTCCGAACTCGGACGGCGCCGAAAGAGACGCCGGCCGTTCAAGATGAAGTCGAGCGGGGCGACTCCCTTCGGGCCGGCGAGTGCGCCGTAGGCCTCGAAGTACTCGCGCTTCTCCGTGAGGTCGGCGTCCTTGAGCGCCTTCCCCTGCACCACCGCTTCGATCCGCGGCAGCGCCGCCCGGTGCCCGGCCCCCGCCATCGCGCGCACCGCGGTCACGCGCACGTCGCGATCGGTGTCGTTCAGTGCGTTCTCGAGCAGGCGCATCGCCCCCGGAGAGGCGATCTCGGCCAGCGCCGTCGCGGCCGCCTGGCGCAGCGGGGGGAGCCCCGTCTGCATCACCTTCGTCATCGCGGTCACGGCGGCCGCCGCCTTGAGCTCCCCGGCGCGGCGGATCGCCTCGCGCGCGACGTCGGGGTCCTCGCTCGCGATGAGCTTGAGCATCTCGCCGATGTTCGCCGACGCGAGCCGCGCCGCCGCCCTCTCCAGCGCCTCGCGCAGCCGCGGGTTCTGCGACTGGCGCAGCCAGGTGAGCACCGTCGCGAGCGTCCCCTGCAGCAATTCCGCGAAGAGCGCGTCGAGCTCTTCCTGCTGCGGGATCACCGCCGAGTCATCGAGCGACTGCAGGAGCTGCGGCAGCACGGTCGCGTCGCTCAGCTGCGCGGGCAGCCGGCGGAGCCGGTCGGCGGTCGCCGGCGCCAGCGTCGGCGCCCGCTTCGCCGCGACCGCCGCCTCGCGCAGCAGGTAGGCGACGCTCCCGTACGCTCCCGTCGAGAGCAGGTGCAGCATGAACGATTCGAGGATGCCGAGGATCTCCTCGCGCACCTTGACGTCCGTCTGCACCTCGAAGATGTCGAGCAGGATCGCCAGGCAGTCGCGATGCAGGTCGATCTGCCCCTCGCTCGCCAGCCCCGTACGGAGGTACTCGATCTCCTTCTCGTCCAGGAAGTACAGCGTGGAGTCGAGGTCCTCCATGCTCACCACCCCCGCGCGCTTCTTCTCCGGCTCGGGCGCCGCCTGCTCCACCTCGCGCCTCACTTCGGAGAGCGGCACCTGCCGCTCCTCGCCCGCGTTCGCGCTCGGTTCGATCGCCGCCACGGCGTCGAAGCCGAGGTCCACGAAGCGGTAGCGCAGGTAGGCGAACTCCTCCTCCCAGAGCAGCGTGAGGAGATCGTCCTCCTCCGGCGCCGCCTTGCGGACGCGCTTCAGGATCTCGAGGAGCGAGACGATCTCTTCCGCCTCCACCCCCTGCAGGAAGGTCAGCTCGCGGACGCCGTCCTTGTAGAAGCTCCAGGGCAGACTCTCCGAGCGGTTCGTCTCATGGAAGACGGAACGCCCCTCCCACCGGAACTCGGACTCCGTCACCGACAGCACCAGCTCCGCCGTCTGGCGCCAGACCGGGACGAACGCGGCGCGGAGGCCGTCGATCGCCTTCTGGTAGATCGGGTTGTTCGGCAGGTACAGCTGCAGCGTCTTCGTCGCGCGGCTGATGTTCCGGAGCAGCTCCTCGACCAGCTGCGGCGGGAAGGGCGGCTCGGTGAGCGGACCGTGGTCCGTGGCGGCGGGGACGGACGTGGTCGTCGGCACGTTCAACCCTCCAACGCGAGCCGGTCGCTCACCTGCGCGACGTCCTTGTCCCCGCGGCCGCTCACGCAGAGCAGCACCGGCTCGTCCTTCGCCCATCGCCCCCGCTGCGAGGCCACCCACGCCACCGCGTGCGCCGTCTCCAGCGCGGGGATGATCCCCTCCAGGCGGCTCAGCATCCGGAATCCCTCGAGCGCCTCGTCATCGGTGACCGACTCGTATGTCGCGCGGCCCGAGTCCTTGAGCTGCGCATGCTCCGGACCCACACCGGGATAGTCCAACCCCGCCGAGATCGAGTGCGCCGGATGCACCTGTCCCGCCTCATCCTGCAACAGATAGCTGAGCGAACCGTGCAGCACGCCGGGACGGCCGGCCGTGAGCGACGCGGAGTGGCGCTCGGTGCCGAGCCCCTCTCCCGCCGCTTCCACGCCGACGAGCTCGACGCCGCGGTCGGGGACGAACGCATGGAAGATCCCCATCGCGTTCGAGCCTCCGCCCACGCACGCCACCACCGTCGCCGGCAACCGTCCCGTCCGCTCGAGCATCTGCGCGCGTGCCTCCTTCCCGATGACCGCCTGGAACTCCCGGACCATGCGCGGATAGGGCGCCGGGCCGACCACCGAGCCGATGATGTAATGGCTGTCGGTGACCGAACCCACCCAATCCCGGATCGCCTCGCTCGTCGCATCCTTCAGCGTCCGCGTGCCCGTCGTGACCGGCACCACGGTCGCTCCCATCAGCCGCATCCGGAAGACGTTCAGCGCCTGCCGGCGCATGTCCTCCTCTCCCATGTACACCACGCAGGTGAGCCCGAAGCGGGCGCAGATCGTGGCCGTCGCGACACCGTGCTGCCCCGCGCCCGTCTCGGCGATGATCCGCCGCTTCCCCATCCGCCGCGCGAGGAGCGCCTGCGCCACGGTATTGTTGATCTTGTGCGCGCCGGTGTGGTTCAGGTCCTCGCGCTTCAGGTACACCGGCGCGCCGACCAGCGCCGAGAACCTCGGCGCGTCGGTCAGCCTAGAAGGACGACCGACGTAGTTGTTGAGCAAACCGTCAAGCTCGGCCTGGAAGGCCGGATCGCGGCGTGCCGCCTCGAAGGCCTCCTCGAGGGCATCGAGCGCCGGGATCAGGGTCTCCGGCACATAGCGGCCGCCATAGGGGCCGAAACGGTCGGTCCGCTGCTCCACGGTCACGCGCGCCCGCTTGCCGCGCGCACCGCGTCGGCGAAGGCCACCATGCGCTCGTGGTCCTTGATCCCGGCCTGCCGCTCCACGCCGGAGGAGACATCGACGATCGCCGGGGAGAGAGCCGCCACCGCCCCCGCGACGTTCTCGGGCGTGAGCCCGCCCGCGACCACGAGCGCTGAGAGCGATGGTCGCGCGCCCAGCGCCGCCGCCGCCCAGTCGAACGTCCGCCCCGTGCCGCCGAGCGTTCCCTCCACCCGCGTGTCGAAGACCACCGCGTCCGCCTCCCCGTCGAGTTCCGCCAGCCGTTCCTCGGGAGCGCTGCCGACGATGCGCATCACGGCCCAGACGCGCGCCCCCGTGCGCTCCCGGACCTGCCGTACCTCCCGTGCCGAAGGGTCGCCGTGCAACTGCACGATGTCCAGCCGGGCGGTCCTGACGATGACCGCGACCGCCTCCGCGTCGGCCCGGGCGAAGACGCCCACCCGCAACGCCCCGTCGGCCGCGTCGAGCACGGTCCGCGCCGCCTCGGCCGCGATGCGCCGGGGCCCCTCGGCGAAGATCACGCCGGCGTAGCGCGCGCCGCACATGACCGCCGCGTGGGCATCGACGGCTTTCGTGAGCCCGCAGAACTTGATCTCAGTGCGCACGACGGGCCCTCCGGGGGACGCCGGCCAGCTCGCGCAACACCACCGATGGGTCGATGGCGGCGGAGAGGACGGTGCCGACGAGCACCGCATCGGCGCCGGCGTTGGCCGCCATCTCCACATCGGCGCGCGACCGGATGCCACTCTCGGCGATCGCGACGAGCCCGGCCGGGATGAGCGGCAGGAGGCGCGCGGTGACGGCCGGTTCCACCTGCAGCGTCTCGAGGTCCCGCTGGTTCACGCCGATCACGCGCGCGCCGGCGGCCGCTGCGGCCACCAATTCCGCCTCGGAGCGCACTTCGATGAGGGGCTCGAGCCCCACCGCGCGCGCCTCCGCGGCGAGCGCCGCGAGCTCCGCTGGCGGGAGCGCGCGAGCGATGAGGAGGACCCCCGAGGCCCCCGTGAGCCGGGCCTCCCAGAGTTGCGTTCGGTCCACCACGAAGTCTTTACGGAGTAGCGGGATGGCGACGGCGGCGCGCACCTCGGCCAGGTCGGCGAGCGAACCGCCGAAGTGTTCCCGCTCGGTGAGAACGGAGATGGCCGCTGCACCGCTCGACGCGTAGGCCAGCGCCTGGGTGGAAGCCGCGATGCCGGCGTTGATCACCCCGCGCGACGGGGAGCGTCGCTTCACCTCGGCGATCACCGCGACCGACGGACCGGCGCGCAACGCGGCGGCGAAGTCGGGGGCGGCGGGGCCGGACGCCAACGCGGCCACGGCGCGCTCGAGTTCGGAGCGGCGGGCGGCGGAGACGGCGGCGAGGAGGGAGCGGGCCTGGGCGAGGATCCGGCCGAGCACCCCCTGCGGTGGGGTCCAGTTGGACGGGGAGTCTTGCACTTCGGGGCTTATTCGGCTATAGTCAGTCAGGTTCGGCATGCATTCGGGCGCTGGCAGCCCGGTTCATTCACTATCACCACGGAAGCCCAGCATGGCGCTCACCAAGCGGCAGCGAGAGATCCTCGATTTCCTCTCGACGTACACCGAAGCGAACGGGTACGCTCCGAGCTTCGAGGAGATCGCCGGACAGTTCAACTATAACTCGCTGGCCACCGTTCACGAGCATCTGAGCAACCTCGAGCGGAAGGGCTACATCAAGCGCTCGTACAACGAGAGCCGGGCGATCGAGATCCTCCCCTCCGACGTCTTCCCGCGGGCGGTGGAGCTGCCGCTGCTGGGCGCCGTCGCGGCGGGCGCGCCGATCGAGATGATGTCCAGCGGCGAGACGCTGTGCGTCCCCGAGACCTTCATCGGCCGGACCGGCAACCACTACGTGCTCCGCGTCCGCGGCAACTCGATGATCGATGAGCAGATCCGGGATGGAGACTACGTGATCATCAACGAACGCCGCTCGGCCGACAACGGCGAGACCGTCATCGCGCTCGTGGACAACAGCGCGGCCACGGTGAAGAAGTTCTTCCGCGAACGGGACGGGCGGATCCGGTTGCAGCCGGCGAACGAGACGATGAGCCCGATCTACGTGCACGAGAACGACGTCACGATCCAGGGGGTCGTCGTCGGCGTGCTCCGGCGCTGCTAGTGCGCCGGGCGGCGGGCCGCTAGGCGCCCGGCGCCGCTCGGCGCGGCTCGCTGGCCCTTCGCAGCCGCGCCAACGCCTCGAGGGCATCCCCGGCGTCGATCGCTTCAGCCGCCCGCTCCACCGCCCCGCCGAAGTCCGGCGCGGATCCCGCCACGAGAATGGCCGCCGCCGCGTTGAGCACCACTGCGCTGCGCGCCGCCCCCCGCTCCTCCCCTGACAGCACGCTATTCACGATCCGCGCGTTCGCCGCCGGCGCGCCCCCGGCGAGCGACTCCGCCGGCGCCGGCGCCATCCCGTAGCGCGCCGGATCGATCGTCCACTCGGTCACCTTCCCGTCACGCACCTCGAGCACGCGCGTCGTCCCGATCGGCGACACCTCGTCCATCCCGGGCTCCCCGTGCACGACCAGCGCGTGCACGCTGCCGAGCGCCGCGAGCGCGCCGGCGAGCAGCGGCATCCGGTGCGCCTCGGCGACGCCCACCACCTGGCGGCCCGCGCCCGCCGGGTTCGCCAGCGGCCCGAGGACGTTCATCACCGTCGGGATCGAGAGCTCGCGACGGACCGGACCCACATGACGCATCGCCGGGTGCATCAGCGGCGCGAACATGAAGACGATCCCGGCCTCCTCGAGCACGCGGCGCATGTCATCCACGCTCAACTCGATCTGGACGCCGAGCGCTTCGAGGACATCGGCGCTCCCGCACTGTGTAGTGAAGGAGCGATTGCCATGCTTGGCGACGCGCGCGCCGGCGCCGGCGGCGACGAAAGCGGCGGCGGTGGAGATGTTGAACGTGGCGACGCGGCCGCCGCCGGTGCCGCAGGTGTCGACGAGCGAGAGCGGGTCGCTCGCCGGGAGGTGGATCATCGCCTCGCGGAGGGCGCGCGCGCCGCCGGTCACTTCCTCCACGGTCTCGCCCTTCACGCGGAGCGCCATGAGGAGCGCGGCGACCTGTGCCGCCGTCCCCTCCCCCCGCATCACGACCCCGAAGGCAGCGGCCGTGTCGTCCGCGCTGAGCGACTCGCCCGCCGCGAGCCGGCGGAGCGCGTCGCGCAGTGCGTCAGCGGACACCGATGCTCTCGAGGAGCCGCTCCGGGAGTCCGGCGTGCGAGGCGACGAGCGAGATCACGAGGGCGAGCAGCCGGACACGTTCGACATCCTCGTCCACGAAGACGCCGCGCTGCACGCGATTCGTGAGGTTGAGCACGCCCACGAGCTCGTCATGGTAGACGAGCGGGAAGGAGATGAACGACCCCGTCGTGAGGTACTCATCGTTGAGCAGCGGATGCGACCCCGCCTCCTTCACGTCCGTGACCAGCAGCGGCTCGCGGCTCAGCGCGACCTTGCCGGCCACGCCTTGGCCGATCGCGATCCGCTTCCCCTCCGTGATATCGGGAGCGAGTCCCTTGGCGGCAGCGATGTAGAGCTGTTGCGTGCCCGGCACGCGGAGCATGAGCGAGCAGCGCTGCGCCTGCATGTCGTCGCCGACGAGCGCGAGCAGGCCATCCGTGAGCTGCCGCGGCTCCTCGGTGATCGCGTCGAGCGCGAGGACGCGCTCGATGAGATAGAGGGAGCGCGTCTTCTGCCGCAATACCTCGCCGCGCCGGTGGAGTTCGATGTGCGCCTGCTCGAGCTGCCCCACCGCCGCCGCCACCTGCTGCTCCACCGCCTCGGCGCGCCGCGTCGCGCGGCGGGAGTCCTCCTTGGCGTGCGCGGTCTCGGTCTCGAGGGCGAGCAGCCGCTCGGGGGACAACGTGGCCGCCTGTCCCGACGGCGTGCTCCGGGCGACGGCGAGCGCCTGCTCGAGCGCCGCGAGATGCTTCACGTACTCGCCATGCACGCGCTGCGTCACGTCCTCGAGGGTGCGCACCGCCTCGTTGCGCGCCTCCTGCTCGGCGAAGCGCGCGTAGGCGAGCTCGAAGAGCGCCACCGACGGCGCGAAGCTCTCCATCACCCGCGTGCCGAAGAAGCGGCGTGGCTCGAGGAGCGCGAGCACGGCGGCGAGATGACCATCGGTCTGCACGCCGCGGAGCGCGAGGAGTCCCTCCTCGGGGAGGGCAGCGGAGATGCCGAGAAGCCGGCCGTACTCCTCGGACTGCTCGCCGAGATCGGCGAACTGCCCGCCGCTCGAGATCTGCGTGCGGATGCGCGTCGGGAGATGATCGAGCGTCGTCTCGGTGCGCGCGCGGCTGACGACGGAGCCCTCGGGGGTCAGCCGCTCGCGCAGGATCTGTGCGCGCGCGTCGAAGGTGAAGAGCGCGACGACGGCCGTCCGGTCCACATCCTGGAGCGCCTCGCCAAGCGCGACGAGCGCGGCGTCGAGGTCCGATGCCGCGCCGAGCGCGTGGGCCAGCGAAGAGAGTGTACGAGGAGGCATGGACCCTGGTTTGCGCCATTGATGGCGCGCGCGCGGTGGAGCGCCAATGTAGGGACGTAGGTTGCGCCGTGTCAATCGGTTCGGCGCTCCGGCTCGCTTGCTTCGTCACGCGGGCAACGATTAACTTACGTCGATGCCGGAGCGCACCGTGCAACTGGTCCTGCATTACGATGGCGCGGGATTCGCCGGCTGGCAGCGGCAGCCGGACCAGCGGACGGTCCAGGCCGAGCTCGAGGGCGCGCTCTCCCACATCTGCGATACCCCAACGGCGGCGCTCGGCGCCGGCCGCACCGATGCCGGTGTCCATGCCCGTGGGCAGGCGGTGGGAGTGCGCGTGCCCCAGAAATGGGACCCGACGGCGCTGCGGCGCGCGCTCAACGGCACGCTGCCGGACGACATCTGGGTGGCGGCGGTGCACGAGATGCGCCCCGCGTTCCACGCCCGCTTCAGTGCCACGGCGCGCCGCTACCAGTACTACGTAGGTACCGACGACGAGGCCCATTCCCCCTTCCGCCGGCGATGGGAATGGGGCCCCGGCCGCCGCCTCGATCGCACGCTCCTCGACGGCGAGGCGGCGGCGCTCCTCGGGGAGCACATCTTTCGCGCGTTCGCGGTGAGCGGCACCGCCCCCGACACCGACGAGCACCGCTGCCGGATCGTGGAGGCCTCCTGGGCGGAGCGCCCCGGCGGGCTCGTCTTCACGGTGGAGGCGAACCGCTTCCTGCATCACATGGTACGCTTCCTCGTCGGCACCATGATCGATGCCGCGAGCGGGCGGCGGCCGGCGGGGAGCATCGCCGCCCTGTTGACGGCGCCGGACAACCAGGAGACCTCGCCCCCCGCGCCGGCGCACGCGCTCTTTCTGGACGCAGTGCGGTACCCGGGCGATCTTTACCTGGAACCCGCATGATCCTCTCCCTCCTCACCGCCCGCGCGGACACCGTCCGCTGGAGCCGGCGCGCCGCGCGCGCCGGCCTGGCGCTCGCGACGGCGCTCCTGCCGGTCACCGCCGCCGCGCAGCGGGAAGTGGACGCCCAGCGGCGCACGGCGATCACCGAGGCCGTCGCGCGCGTCGCGCCCTCGGTGGTCACCGTCCAGACCGAGGTGCTCGACCGCTCGACCAACCCCTTCGACATCTTCTCCGGCCGCGGGGAGCGCGTCGTCCCCGGCCTCGGCAGCGGCTTCGTCGTCCGGAAGGACGGCGTCATCGTGACGAACGCCCACGTGGTGCAGGATGCGCAGACGATCGCGGTCGCGCTCCGCGACGGCACGACGTATCCCGCGCGCCTCGTCGGGAAGGACGAACTCAACGATCTCGCCGTGCTACGCATCGACGCGACCGATCTCCCCGTCGCGCCGCTGGGGAATTCCGACGAACTGCTCGTCGGCGAGTGGGCGATCGCGATCGGGAACCCCTACGGCTTCGTGCTCGGGAACTCCGAGCCGAGCGTCACCGCCGGCGTGGTCAGCGGCACCGGGCGCAATCTGATGGCGCGGAGCGAAGGGGCGGCGATCTACGTGGACATGATCCAGACCGACGCGGCGATCAATCCGGGCAACTCCGGCGGCCCGCTCGTGAATGCAGCCGGCGAGGTGATCGGCGTCAATAGTTCGCTCTTCACGCCGAGCGGCGGCTCGATCGGGCTCGGCTTCGCGATCCCGATCAACCGCGTGCGGCGCGTGACGGAGGACCTCCTCGCGCACGGCACGGTGCGGCGCCCCTGGGTGGGGCTCAAGCTCGATGTGCCGACGGGCCCCACGCTCCGTGCCGGCCCGCGCGCGGCGATGACGGTGCGCTCGGTCGTCCCCGGTTCTCCGGCGGACAAGGCGGGGATCGAGCGCGGCGACGTGCTCGAGAAGTCGCGGAGCCGGACGATCCACACGCCCTTCGACTGGGAGGCGGAGCTCCTCGACATCCGTGTCGGCGAATCGCTGCCCCTTTCGCTGAAGCGCGGCGAGCGGCACTTCGTGGTCACGGTGACGGTGGCCGACCTCCCGGAAGTGAATGCGCCGAAGGTGGCCGTGCTCAAGGAGCTGGAGCTCGTCACCGTGACGCCGGCGATCCGCGCGGAGCGCAGCATCCGCAGCCCGCACGGCGCGCTCATATACAAGGTGAGCGAGCGCGTCTCCGATGAGCTCGGCCTCGAGAAGGGGGATGTGATCATCCAGATCAACCGTACGCCGGTCGCGAGCGGCCAGGATGTGCAGAAGGCCTTCGAGGCCGCGGGAAGCCGCACCGTGATCCGCGTCGCCTACGAACGCGGCGGGCGCCTCTATTCCACCGATCCCTTCATGGTCCGATGACCACCACCGACAAGTACTCCTCCCCGCTCGCCGAGCGGTATGCCTCGAAGGCGATGCTGGAGCTCTGGTCGCCGCAGCGGCGGCACGCGCTCTGGCGGCGGCTCTGGCTCGCGCTCGCCGAGGCGGAGCGCGAGCTCGGCGTGGCGGCGGTCACCGAAGAGGGGCTCGCCGAGATGCGCGCCCACCTCGATGACATCGACTTCGCCGCGGCCGCCCAGTTCGAGCAGCGCTTCCGCCACGACGTCATGGCGCACGTGCACGCCTTCGGGGCCGTGGCGCCGAAAGCGAAGCCGTTCATCCATCTCGGCGCGACGAGCGCGTACGTCACCGACAATGCGGACCTGATCCTGATGCGGGAGGGGCTCGCGCTCCTCCGCGCGAAGATCGTCGGCACGATGACCCGGCTCGCCGAGTTCGCGCGCCGCTGGCGCGCCGAGCCGGCGCTCGCCTACACGCACCTCCAGCCGGCTCAGCTCACCACCGTCGGCAAGCGGGCGACGCTCTGGCTGCAGGACCTCGTCCTCGACCTCGCCGATCTCGACCGCCGCTCGTCGGAGCTGCCCCTCCGCGGCGTGAAGGGGACGACCGGCACGCAGGCGAGCTTCCTCGAGCTCTTCGGCGGTGACCACGCGAAGGTGCGCCAGCTCGAGGCGCTCGTCGTGAAGAAGATGGGCTTCGCCGGCGCGATCCCCGTCACCGGACAGACGTATTCGCGCAAGCTCGACGCGCAGGTCCTCGGCGTCGTCGCCGGGATCGCGGCGAGCGCCGCGAAGTTCAGCGGCGACATCCGCGTCCTCCAGTCGTACGGCGAGATGGAGGAGCCCTTCGAGTCCGAGCAGATCGGCTCGTCGGCGATGGCGTACAAGCGGAATCCGATGCGCTCGGAGCGCATCGCGGCGCTCGCGCGCTTCGTGCTCTCCCTCGAGCCGAACGCCAACCAGACGCACAGCGTGCAATTCTTCGAACGCACGCTGGACGACAGCGCGAACCGGCGGCTCGTGATCCCGGAGAGCTTCCTCGCCACCGACGCGATGCTGATCCTCTACCAGAACATCGCCGCGGGACTCGAGGTGCATCCGGCGCGCATCCGCCGGCGCGTCGCCGAAGAGCTGCCCTTCATGGCGACCGAAGAGCTGATGGTGCGCGCGGTCGCCGGCGGCCGCGACCGGCAAGTGGTGCACGAGATCATCCGCGGGCACTCGATCGAGGCGGCGCGCGCGCTGAAGGATGGCGGCGGCCGGAACGACCTCTTCGAGCGGCTCGCCGAGGACATGTCCTTCGGGCTCACGCTCGGCGAGATGCGCGGGATGGCCGATGCCGCGCGATTCACCGGCCGCTCGCCGCAGCAGGTGGATGAGTTCCTGGCCGAGATCGTCGACCCTATCCTGGCGGGCGCTCCCGCCCCGACCGCTGCTCCCGAGGTGCCGCGCGTATGACCGTGATGACCCAGAGTACGCTTCCCCTCCAGCTCCTCGGCCGCGGGAAGGTGCGTGATATCTACGTGGTGGATGATGCGCGACTGCTGCTCGTCGCGACCGACCGGGTGAGCGCCTTCGACGTCGTCATGAAGGAGGCGGTGCCTTACAAGGGCGCGGTGCTGACGCAGCTGAGCGCGTGGTGGTGCCGGCACCTCGATGGGATCGTGGATCACCATGTGCTCGCGGCTGACGCGGCGTCGATCATCGCGGCCGTGCCGGCGCTCGCGCCGCACCGGAAGGCGATCGCCGGGCGCGCGATGCTCTGCCGCCGGACGACCGTCTTCCCCATCGAATGCGTCGTGCGAGGTTATATTTCGGGCTCGGCATGGAAGGAGTACGCCGCGAAGGGGACGCTCGCCGGGGAGGCGCTGGCGAAGGGCCTTCTTGAGAGCGACCGGCTCGATCCCCCGGTGTTCAGCCCGGCGACGAAGGAAGCGGAAGGGCACGACGAGAACATCACGATCGCGCGGATGCGCGAACTGATCGGGGCGGCGGATGCGGCGGCGCT
>Ga0315271_10000527_pt1 | contig 21340 bp, 17 predicted proteins | sample C3_top_MG_FD_204664 | JGI IMG/M metagenome (GOLD analysis project Ga0315271, IMG submission 204664) | Sediment microbial communities from Yellowstone Lake, YNP, Wyoming, USA - C3_top | ecosystem: Environmental > Aquatic > Freshwater > Lake > Sediment | place: USA: Wyoming | collected 2017-08-01
TGTGCTTCACCTGGCAGGCGGTAGCTCATTTCCCGGCGCTCGCCTGGGTGCTGGTGCCGATGGCGGCGTCTATAGCGGCCTCACGCGTAGTGCTTGGTCTGCACTATCCGAGTGATGTCATCGCCGGTGCTGGCGTCGGCGCCGCGCTGGCCTGTGCCGGTATGGCGCTCGCCTGAGTATTTCTGTTCTCGCAAACGCCTGGAGTGTGTCGATGCGCGTGCTGTTCATTTCCGACGTCTATTTTCCACGCGTCAATGGCGTCTCCACATCCATCGCCACGTTTCGCGACGACCTGGCTGCCGCTGGCGTCGAGACAGTGCTGGTGGTACCCGAGTACGCTGCGCGCGATACGGCCGATGCCGCCGGCGTGATGCGGGTGCGCTCGGGGCCTGTGCCGCGCGATCCGGAAGACCGGCGCATGCACTGGGGTGCGCTGCAGCAGGCATTGCAGGACCTGAGCACCCAGAAATTCGATCTGGTGCACGTGCACACGCCGTTCCTGGCGCACTACGCCGGCGTGCGTTACGCCCGCGCCAGGGGCATTCCGGTGGTCGAGACGTACCACACATTCTTTGAGGAGTATCTGCATCACTACGTGCCGTTGCTGCCACGTATGCTGGGTCGGCGACTGGCACGGGGCGTGACGCGCTCGCAGTGCGCGGCCGTCAATGCACTGATCGCGCCTTCGCAACCGATGCAGGCCATGCTGGTCGACTACGGGGTGCGCACGCCGATAGAGGTAATTCCCACCGGCTTGCCGGCCTTGAGTTTCCGGCGCGGCGATGGTGCGCGTTTCCGGGCGCAGCAGCAGTTGCCGCCGGATCGACCACTCCTTCTTTACGTGGGCCGTGTGGCGCATGAGAAGAACATCGATTTCCTGCTGACCAGCTTCGTGGAGGTGCGCCGCGCGCGTCCGGACGCCATGCTGGTAATTGCCGGGGAGGGGCCAGCGCGTAAACATCTAAGTGAGATGGTGCAGCAGCTCGGGCTGGCGCGCGATGTTGCCTTCGTGGGTTACCTGGATCGCGATCAGGCGTTGGCGGACTGCTATTCAGCAGCGTCGGTATTTGTCTTTGCCTCGCGCACCGAGACCCAGGGATTGGTGCTGCTCGAGGCGCTGGCACAGGGTTGCCCGGTGGTCTCGACCTCGCACCTGGGCACGGCATCGATACTGCAGCCCAACTGCGGTGCGCGCGTGGCCCCCGAGGAGGCGACGGCATTCGCTGCGGCCGCAACCGGCATTCTGGACGATCCGCAGCGGGCAGCGCGCCTGAGTGCGCAGGGCCGCCACTATGCCCAGGGCTGGTCATCGGCGCGCATGGCGGGGCGATTGCGGGAGTTCTACAGCGGCCTGCGTTAAGATTCCCGGCAGGCCAGCCTGGTCTGGCCGCCACCGGGAAGCACATGAGCGCCAAGCGGGCACTGATTGTCGATGACTCGCGTTCGGCCCGCGCCTTCCTGAGTCGCATACTCGAGCGCTACGATCTGCAGGTGGACGGCGCGGCGTCTGCGGAGGAAGCCCTCGAATATCTGACGCGCGCGCGTCCGGATGTCATCTTCATGGATCATCTGATGCCGGGCATGGATGGTTTCCAGGCGCTCACGGCGATCAAGAACGATCCGCGCACCGCGATGATCCCGATCATGATGTACACCTCGCAGGAAGGTGAGCTGTATCTGAGTCAGGCGCGCGCCCTGGGGGCGCTGGGCGTGCTGCCAAAGCAGACCAAGCCCGTGGACGTGAGCCGCGCACTTGAACAGCTGCATCTGCTTGGCGAGTCGCTGCCAGCGGCTGCGACTGGCCAGCATGAACAGCTGCTGCCCGACGAAGGCTCCGCATCCGAGCTGCCGCCCGTCGCTGCCGGCTCAGCTTCCGGAGCGCTGGCCGCAGGCGGACTCACTCCTGAAGCGCGACGCGAGATCGAGTCATTGCTGCACGGACATGCGCGCGAGATGCGCCGCATCGTGAATCACAACCTGGAAAAGCACAGCGCGCGGGTCGTGGCCGAATTGCGCGCGGCACTGCTCGAAAGCGTGGGCACAGCCGGCGCTGGCGCCTCGGGCGCCGGCATTTCAGGCGCTGGCACCTCAGGCGACGCTACCTCAGGCGCCAAGACCCGGAGCGCGGTGTCCGCGTCGAGCCTCAGCAGCAGGCCCGCAGTTCTGTGGTTGAGTGCGGCGGCGGCGCTGATTGCGCTGCTGGCCGGAACCCTGTGGTTAGGCTCGTTATGGCTGAGCGCCGATGAGCACACCCGCGGGTTGCCGGCCGTCAACGCCAGCGCACTGCCCGCCCACCCGACCGCGCCGCCGCCGCTCCTTTCGCTCACGCCACCCACTGGCGCTGGGGTAGCGTCTGGCGCCGTATTCGTTGATATCGTGCCCCTGGGTGAGTCGCCGCTGGCGGGTGCACGCACGGAGCATGTGCAGGCCGTGCTGGAGCGGCTGCTCGCCGGCGGTTTTCATGGCCTGGTAGAGATCCGCAGCTTTCCGGGCCGCTTCTGTCTGCAGGGCAACGGTGATGCCCTGGTACTGGCCGCCGCCGAGACCAACTACGCGCGCTGCGATCAGATCGGCAATCCGCTCGATCCGGCCGGTCCCGCGGCGCGCGAGTCAGTGGCTTTTGCCAACATGCTCGCCGCGCTGCGCAGCCGCAGCGCCGGGGCACTGGATGTGCAGGTGGTGGCAGGCGCGGCCGATGAGCTCAGCGTGGCCTATCCGCTCGTCAGCGAGCAGCTCACTGCCGGTGAATGGAATCGGGCAGCGGCGGCCAACAATCGCATCGAACTGCGCTGGCGCGCGACGCCTTGAGAGCCGTGCCACCGCTGGCCCTGACCAACATCGAGGCCGCACGGTTCCGGCCACAGGCCTGGCTGCGCAATGCGCATCTGCAATCGATCCTGCCGAGTCTGCCGCCGCGGCGCAGCTACACGCGCTACCGGGCGCGTGCCCTGCGGCGCGCTGCGCAGCCGTGGCTGCTCGATTGCGGCGCGGGCGTACGCCTGCAGGCCTGGCACAGCAGCAGTGCCGAGCCACGTGGGCGCACGGCGGTGCTGCTGCACGGCTGGGAGGGCAGTGCTGATTCCTGCTACGTGCTCTCGCTCGGCATCCGCCTGCTGGCGGCAGGGTACGATCTGGTGCGGCTCAATCTGCGCGATCACGGCGACACCCACGCGCTCAACCATGGTCTGTTTCATTCCTGCCTGCTCGGCGATGTCAGCGGTGCGCTGCGGGCGATAGCGGCGCGACCTGGTGCTGCGCCGCTGTATCTGGCCGGGTTTTCGCTGGGCGGCAATTTTCTGTTGCGGGCCGCTGCCGAGCCGGCGCTGCCGGCGAGCGTGGCCGGCGTGGTAGCCATCTCACCGGTGCTCGAGCCTGCGCGCACGCTCGACGCGCTCGAGGACGGCTCGTGGGTCTATCACGATTATTTTGTGAATAAATGGTCGGCATCGCTGCGCCGCAAGCAACGCTGCTGGCCGGGCGACTATGAGTTCTCGGCGCGCATGCGCAGCCGCGACCTGCGGCGCATGACTGATGAGCTGGTGCGCGCGCACACCGATTTCTCCGATATGGCCAGCTACCTGGGCGGCTACGCCATCACTGGTGGTCGGCTGCTCACGCTCGGCGTGCCGGCGCGCATTCTGGCGGCAGTCGATGACCCCATGATTCCGGCTGACGATCTGGCACGGCTGGCACCTACGGCCTTGCTGCAGGTGGCGCGCACCGCGCACGGCGGGCATTGCGGATTTCTCACTTCGTTATTCGGGCCCGCCTACTGCGATCAGTATGTGCTCGAGCAATTCGAGCATTTCTCAGCGCGCTGAGTCCGGCAGGGCCGCGTTCAGGCATTCCTGAAACCGCTGGTAACGTGCCTGCAGCGCGTGGTCGGCCTGCGGGTGATAAACCTGCGTTATGCCTGCCGACCAGCGTGTCACCCATGCGGGCGCGGCCAACGCAGCCACACCGCGCGCACTGGCTTCAGCTGCCAGCACACTGATGGGCAGCTGCAGCAGCGCGGCGAGCCGTCGACACAGCCAGCCGGAGCGACTCATGCCGCCGGCCAGCAACAATGCGCGTGCCGTGCCGGCCTGCTGCGCCAGCAGTTGCGCGTTGATCGCAATCATGAAGGCAATGCTTTCGATGAGCGCGGCGAAACGCTCAAGCGCTGTGCCGGCGCCGATGAAGTGCGGCGTGAACTGCGCGCACCACCAGGGCGAGCCCAGACCACCGACGCCGTTCAGGAATATGGGTAGCTGCGCTGTCGCGCCCAGCGTTTCGAGCGCGGCCCAGAGCGTGGCTTCATCGAGGTTTTCGCTGGCACAGAACCAGCTGACTGCGCTGCCGGCGCCATTGACGGTGCCTTCGAGTGTGTAGCGGGCGCCAGCGGCATCGCTGCACAGCACGCTGCCCAGCAGCGGCGCCGGCGCTGGCGGGCGCGCCGCCAGCGGCCGCTGGATGAAGGCGCCGGTACCGAGATTGACGTACAGCGTGTCGTTGTCCGGCGCACCGCTGGCAAATGGCATCGCCGACTGATCACCCGTGAGGGCGCGCAGCGGCAGCACCTGGCCATCGATCTCGAGCGCACCGTAGTCGGCGCAGGTGGGTGCGCAACGCGGCAGCCAGGCGCGCTGCAGCGCGAACAGCTGCAGCAATTCCTCTGACCAGTCGAGCTGGCGTGAATCCCACAGCAGGGTGCGCGCCGCATTGGCCGGGTCGATACGCGCAGCGCTCGCGCCAGTGAGACGCAGTCCCAGAAAACTGGCCAGTGGCGCCGCCAGCAGATCCGCGCGCTGCGCCGCGGCGCTTACCGCCGGCAGATGTTCAAGGCACCAACGCAGTTTGCTGGCGCCATAGTGTGCGGAGAGCGGCAGGCCGGTGATTTCGCGGATGCGCGACTGCTGCGGCGCGAGCGTCTGCAGCCAGGTGTCGTTGCGCCGATCCTGCCACGACAGCGCCGGACCGAGCGGCACGCCGGCACGGGTGCAGCACACGATCGTTGAGCGCTGCACCGCGAGGCCGGCAGCCACCAGCTGCAGCTGCGGCCGCTGCTGCAGTGCCGTGCGCACCGCCGCCTGTGCTGCCGACTGGAGCGAGCGCAGCAGTTCATCGGCATCCTGTTCGATATGGCGCGCATCAATGTGCCGGGTGGCCACCGGCACCGTGTGTGCCGCGCACAGCACGCCTGCCTCGTCATAGATGCAGGCGCGGCTCGCGTGACTGCCCTGATCGAGCGCCAGTACCGCGCGCGTCACTTCAGCAACAGGCGATCGGTGTGCGCCAGCGCGCGCCGCTGCGGGAGCGAAGCGGCCACGATCTGCAGCGCGCGTTCGGACACCGCCCGCCAGGTGGTGAGCTTGCCGCCGTACACGGAGAGCACGCGCGGCTGCTGGTTGCGATCTTTGTGCAACAGGGTTTCGCGCGAACGATGGAAGGCGTGGCCGCCGCTCCCCGGGAGCACGCGCAGACCAGCGAAGGCGCTCACAACCTGCGGCATGGCGTCGCCGCGCCAGTGCGGAAAATAGTGGCGCAGCACACTGAGCAGATAGTGGATCTCATGCGCGGCGGGCGTCACCGCCGCGGGATCGCCGTGGAAACGCACCTCGGTCGTGCCCACGAGCGTGCGCCCGTGCCAGGGCATGACAAAGATGGCGCGGCCGTCGCGCGGGCTCTCCAGGTAATAGAGGCCGGCGCGCGGTGCATAATCGAGCACAATATGCGTGCCCTGCACCAGTTGCAGTGTTGGCACATCAATGGCCGGGCTGATCGCGCGCGCCACGTGCTCGGCCCACGGCCCGGCGGCGTTGATCAACACCCTGGCGCTGCATTCACATTCGCTGCCGCTGGCGGCGTCGCCCTGCTGGTAGCGCAGCTGCACTGCGTCGGCCGTCAGGGTAGCGCCGATAAAGCGCGCCGGCAGTTCGAGCCTGGCGCCCAGTGATTGCGCGGAACGCAGCACCGCGCCCGTCAACAGCGCATCGTCCGTCTGGGCATCGTGGTACCAGAAGACCTGCTCGAGTTCATGCAGGTCCAGGCCATCGAGTTCGCTCCACTGGCTGCGCGGCACGGTGCCAAAGCGCGCCGCGCGATCACATCCGGCCAGCAGGGCGTAGAGGCTGAGGCCGATGCGCAACTGCCAGGGTCGCCGGCGCGTGTGCCGGTATACCGGAATGAAAAATTTCCGCAGGTGGACCAGATCTGGCGCGAGCTGCAGCATCAGCGCGCGTTCGTGCAGGCTCTCGCGTACCAGTCGCCATTGCCAGGATTCAAGGTAGCGCAGGCCGCCGTGTATCAATTTGCTCGAGCGGCTGGAAGAGCCTGCGGCCACGGCGTTCTGTTCGAGCACCAGCACCGAGTGGCCCGCGGCTGCTGCGGCCTGCGCGATACCCGCGCCATGGATGCCGGCGCCGACGACCACGACATCAAAGGCGTTCGTCATTGTCCGGCGCTCAGCTCGCGCAGCGCGTCGCTCAGTTCACGCACCGCCATGGTTTCGACGTAGTCGGCACCGCGCGCCGCCAGCGCCAGCGCCAGTGGCAGTGACGCGACTTCGTAAATGCACCAGCGCCATGGACCCTGCCACAGTCGGGCGGCGGCCGGCAGCTTGCTGTGATCGCAGAACAGGAATTGTGGTTGCAGCGCTTCGCACTTCAGACGTGTGTGCTCGTCATACTCGCTGAGTACCCAGCCGATCGGCGCCTCGGTGAGCGCCCGCGCCTTATGAATGGCAACCAGATCGAAGGAAATCAACACGCACTGCGTGCGCCACGGCTTGATGACCTCGAGCACCTGCGAGACCACATGATCGTGGCCGAACTGCCTGAGGCTGGCACGCTTGAGTTCGACGAACAGCGTGATTTCCGGATGCCCCTTGAGTACCGTCAGCGCGTCGCGCAGCAGCGGGATGCGCACGCCCCGGTAGCGCTCGCCAAAGCGCCCGGTCTCGGCCGCCTCCATGCGGCTCAGCTCCGCTGCCTCGTGATCGAAGACGCTGCCCGGCAGCCCCGTGGTGCGCGCCAGCAAATGGTCGTGAATGACGACCGGCACGCCATCTTTGCTCAACTGCACGTCGAATTCGATGAAGCGCACGCCCAGGTCCAAAGCAGAAGAGAACGCCGGCAGGGTGTTTTCGGGAAACTCCACGGCGTTACCGCGGTGCGCCACGAGATGAATGAGCCGGGGTGAATTCAAGTGCTGGCTTCCCTGTCCTGTCGCTGTGAGCCGACGTTAAATGCGCTCCCGCCAGGGCTGATCCTGTGACACGATCGGGAATTCGTAGCTGAGCCCGGATTATAGCGAGAGCGACGCCATGAAGGATGAGACCCGAGTAGCCGGCAGCCCGATTCGTGGCCGGCGCCGTTTGCTGCCCGCCATACTGGCTACGGCAGCGGCGCTGCTTGCGGCTGCTTGTGGTGGGGGCAGCGGCCCGGTCAATCCACCGCCAGCTTCGGGATCGCTGACCCTGAGTGCCGTGCGTGCCTTTCCTGGTCTGAGTTTTAGGCATCCGGTGGAGCTGCTGCAGGCGCCGGGCGACGACAGCCGCTGGTTTGTCGTTGAACAGGCCGGCACGGTGCGCGTGTTCGACAACGTGGCGACTCCGGGCGCGGCAGGCATTTTCATCGACCTTGGCACGCGGGTCAGCTCCGGGGGCGAGACCGGCCTGCTGGGCATGGCGTTTCATTCCGGGTTTCCGGCCAGCGACCAGCGCGTCTACCTGGCCTATACGGCGCTGGTCGGCTCGCAGCTGGTGTCGCGGCTGTCAGAGTTTCGAAGCGCTGATGGCGGTCTGACGCTCGATCCGGCCAGCGAAGTGATATTGCTCAGCGTGAATCAGCCGCAGAGCAATCACAATGGCGGCCACCTGCTCTTCGGCCCGGACGGTTACCTGTACTTTGGCCTTGGCGACGGCGGCGGCGCCGGCGATGTTCACGGCACGATCGGCAACGGGCAGGATGCCAATACGCTGCTGGGTAAGCTGCTGCGTATCGATGTGGATCACGCCGCACCCTACGCCATCCCGCCCACGGGCAATCCCTATGCCGGCAACGCGCTGTGCGGCGCTGGCGGTACCGGCAGCGCGCCGTGTCCGGAAATCTACGCCTCGGGGCTGCGCAATCCCTGGAAATTCAGCTTTGATCGTACGGGCGGCGCACTCTGGATCGCCGATGTCGGGCAGGATGCCTGGGAGGAGGTCGATCGCATCAGCGCGAGCGCAAACCTCGGTTGGCGCTGCCGTGAAGGCGCCCATGATTACAATTTGACCTGCGGTCCGGCCACCGGTTTGACCGAACCCGTTGCCGAATATGCGCACCCGTTGGGGGAGTCGATTACCGGCGGCTTCGTCTATCGCGGCGCCAGGTTTGCAGCTTTGCAGGGCCGCTATGTCTTTGGAGACTATGTTACCGGCCGGCTCTTCAATATCGACGCTGCGACGAGCGCTGCCAGCACGCTCGCGGTTGCGGCCGGCGATCCGGGCGCCGGGGTAATGGCTGCGGCGTTCGCCGAGGACCAGGCGGGCGAGATCTATGTCGTGGACTACAACGGCGGGCTGTATCGCCTCGAGGTCAGTTAACCGCTGCGCGCTAGGCCACCGCGGCGCGTTTTTCCTCAAACTCGATCACCGGCTCCTTGCCGGTGCAGATGATTTCACCCTCCACCTGCGCGCCACGCGCAATGGCGATCAGCTGCGCCGCAACCCGGCCACGGATACGGGCGCTGGCGCCGATCTCGAGCTTTTCATCCACCGAGACATCGCCGCTTACTTCACCGGCAATGACGGCACGGCGGGCGCGGATGTTGCCCTGCCAATGTGCACCGCTGGAAATGGCGATCTCGCCGCCGACGCGGGCATTGCCCTGGACGGTGCCGTTGACGAGTAGTGCCCCCTGGGTTTCGATATCACCGCGCAGCACGGTGTGCTGCGCGATCAGTGTAGGCGTGGATCCGAGGCGATCCAGTAATCGGCGGCGCGGCAGATCGGACATGCGGCGGGCTCCCGTGCTGAGTGGCCGGACAGTTGCCGGACTTAAGGTAGCGGCACCATGCCGCATCACTGTTACAATATCCGACTTGCAAAGGGAGAAAGGGATGCGCAAGTCTCATATTGTGCTGTTGGCGATGCTGACGGCTGTCACATTTGGCGTTATCGGCTGCAGTCATGTCGCCGACGACTGGAAGGCAGCGCAAAGCGCCGACACCGCGGAGGGCTATCAGGATTTCCTGCGCCAGCACCCGGACAGCGAATTTGGCGTCAACGCCCAGGAGCGCATCAAGCAGCTCGCCGAAGATCGCGACTGGCAGCAGGCCGCTACCACAGACACGCTCGATGCCTATCAGCAGTTTGTCGCCGCCCATGCCGATGGCAAATGGGCGCAGGAAGCGCGCGTGCGCATCGAGAACTTCCAGCTCAACGGCAGCAGTCAGTCGGCCGCAGCCACGGGCGCTGTCCCCGGCATGGTTGCGCCATCGGTGCCAGGTGCGAGTGCGCCGCCCGTCACCGGCGCGGCCGCTGCGGCGGCCCCGCAGCCCGCGCCTGCTGCGAAACCTGCCGCCGCCCCGAAACCCGCGCCGGTCAGCAGCAAAGCTGGCAAGCATCTGGCGCAGCTCGGGGCCTTCAGTTCGCATGCCAGTGCCGAATCGGCCTGGCACAAACTCAACAGCCAGTTCCCGTCCGAGCTGAAATCGCTGCAACCCCATTACGTCACGGCCAAGAGCAATGGCAAGACAGTAGTCCGGCTGCAGGTGGGTCTGTCATCGGCGCAGCATGCGCGCGACCTGTGTGCCGCGCTGAAGAAGAAATCACAGCCGTGCGTGCCGCTCAGTTAAGTGCGGCCGCAGCGCTGGTCAGCTTTGGTCTGCTGGGCGTCGCCTATGCCGGTGGCAGTGGTGCACCGCGCGTTGGTCCGCCAGTGAGTTTTGCCGCAGCCGGTGATGCGGTGCGCACCCGCACGCTGAGCAACGGCATGCAGGTCATCATCTGGCCGGATCACAAGATTCCCAGCGTGGTGTTGTACAACTGGGTGCATGTCGGTAGTCGCAACGAGGGCTCAGGCACCACCGGGCTGGCCCACTTTTTCGAACACATGATGTTCAATGGCACGGCGCGCCGCGCGCAGGGGGAGTTTGACCGCCTGCTCGAGGCCAGTGGCGGCAGCAACAACGCCTTTACCTCGCAGGACGTGACTGTTTATCAGGACTGGTTTCCGCGCTCCAGCCTGGAACTGGTGCTCGATCTGGAGAGCGATCGACTGGCCAACCTGGCGTTTGTGCCCAAGATAGTCGAGAGCGAGCGCGAGGTGGTGTATTCAGAGCGCCGCCTGCGCGTCGAAGACAGTAACCCGGCGATGCTCGAGGAGCAGGTGCAGGCCACGGCCTTTGTGGCGCACCCCTATCGCATCCCGACCATTGGCTGGCCGGCCGATATCAAATCGTGGACTCTGGCTGACCTGCAGAACTTCTATCACACCTGGTACGCACCCAATAACTGCACCCTGGTGCTGGTGGGCGATCTCGATCCGGAGCAGGCATTTGCGCTGGTGGAAAAATACTACGGCGCAATCGCGCGCGGTCAGAGCACGCCAACGGTACGCACCACCGAGCCCGAGCAGTCGGGAGAGCGGCGGCTGACGGTCGAGCGCAGTGGGCAAAATCCGCTGGTGCTGCTGGCCTATCACGCCGTGGCCGCGGACGATGCACGCGCGCCGGCCCTCAATCTGTTGCAGACCATTCTCACCGGCGGCGACGCCGCGCGCCTGCACCGCACGCTGGTTGAAGATAAGAAACTCGCGGTCGACATCAGCAGCGGCTGGTCGGAAGGTTTTGACCCCAACCTTTACCTGATCTCGGCGACCCTCCCGGAAGCCGGCTCGACCGCAGAATTCGAGAGCGCGCTCAATGCGGAACTGGCGCGGCTCATCAAGGACGGTGTCACTGGCGCAGAGCTGACGCGTGCCAAGAATCAGCAGGCCGCTCAATTCTGGCGCGGCGTTGCCACGCTCGATGGCAAAGCGCGACTGGTAGGTGAGTTTGCCGTGCTGCACGGCGATCATCGTAAGCTGTTTACGGCACCGGCTGCCTATGAAGCAGTGACGGCCGAGCAGCTGCTGAGCGTAGCGCGCGAGGTGTTCAAGCCCCAGCAGCGCACCGTCGGCATCCTCCAGCCGCGCGCCGCTGCGGAGCACTGATCAATGAGGGGAATGCTGATGCTCGCGGTGACACTGCTGGCTGGAATTTCTGCGGTAGCTGCCGCGGTGGACACGGCGCACATCAACGTGCCGGTGCCAGCGCATCAGCGCCTGACGCTCGACAACGGTTTGAAACTCATTCTGGTGCCGCGCGCCGATGTGCCGCTGGTGGCTTTCAACCTGGTACTGCGGGGCGGCGCGCGCCTCGATCCCGTGGGTCGCGACGGCACGGCGGCGCTGACCGCTGACCTGCTCACCTATGGTGCCGGTGCACGCGATGCCCATGCCTGGGCCGATGCGGTAGAAGGCGCGGGCGGCAATCTTGATGCCGGCGCACACGGCGAAGCGATCCTGGTGCGTGGTCAGTTCCTGGCGCGCGACAGCGCCTTGATGCTGCAGCTGCTGGGCGATGCCATTCTGCGTCCACGTTTTGCGGCCGAGGAATTCGCAAAGCTGCGTGCTCGCCGCATCGAAGAACTCAAGGCAGTGAAGGATTCCTCACCGCAGGCGCTGCTCGGCAATTACGGCCGGGCGCTGCTGTTTGGCAGCCACGCCTATGCCCGCCCAGTGGGCGGGAGTGAAGCGAGCCTCGCGCAGATTACGCTGGCAGACGTCACCCACTACTACACCAGCGAGTTTGGTGCGGATCGCGCCACACTGGTCATTGCCGGCGACTTTGCCCCCGGGCAGATGCAACAGGCGGTCCGCGCGGCATTTGGCGCCTGGCACCGGGCGGCACAAGCGCTGCCGCCGTTGGCCGAGCCCACGCATGCAAGTGGTCGGCAGGTGCTGCTGGTGGACGCACCCGGCGCCGCGCAAACCTATTTCTGGCTCGGCAATGTTGGCGTTGCGCGCCGTTACGCGCAACGCGCTGCGCTGCAGATCAGTAATACCGCTTTCGGCGGCCGCTTTGGTTCGATGCTCAACCAGGAACTGCGCGTCAAGGCGGGTCTCACCTACAGTGCGAGTTCGGCTTTTACGCGCGGCACGGTGCCCGGCGATTTCGCCATCAGCTCTTTTACACAGACTGACAGCACCGCCAGGGCGCTCGATCTGGCACTGGCGACCTTGAGCCGGCTGCGCGCCGATGGGCTTGATGCCACCACGCTGGCCTCGGCGCGTGCCTATCTGCTGGGCCAGTACCCGCTGGCCTTTGAGACCAGCGCCGACTGGGCTGGCGCCTTCGGCGATCTCGATCTCTACGGCCTGCCCGAAAGCTACATCGGTGAATTCGGCACCGAGCTCATGAACACCGATGCCAGCGCGCTCAAGTCGGTGATCGACAGTGCTTATCCTTCACCAGATAACCTTGCCATCGTGCTGATCGGTGACGCCGCGAAAATCCGCGCTGCGGCTGCGCAGCTTGGGCCGGTAACAGAGATGGCACTGGCCGCCACGGACTTCTCGCCAGCAAAATCAGGGCGCTGACACGAGGGCGTACTCGTGCGCGCCCAGACCGTTGAAGTCGGTAATCAGCACGTTCGAGTAGGCGCCCATCATGGCCAGATCGAGCCAGTCACCCTCGCGAATTGTTGCCGGCAGGGTGAAGCTCACCGGCAAGACATCATATGAATCGCAGGTGGGACCGAAGACGGTGTAGCGGGCAGGGTTGCCCTGCCGTTCGACGCCGGCGCTGCTCAGCACCCGGGTCGGCGGCTGAACCTTGGTGTGAATGAATTCCGCCAACGCACCGTACAGGCCGTCATTCACAAAGATTGAACCTTCCTTCACCAGCAGCACCTGAGTGAGCACACTGCCGCCGGCGTGCGTGAGTGCGCTGCCCGGTTCGCAGCGCAGCGGCACCTGTGCAATGCCAGATTGCGCGGCATGGGCCCTGGCGATCGCAGTGAAGAAATCGTCGAGCACCAGGCCCTTGGGCATCAGGATGCTCGGAAACCCGCCGCCCAGATTGATGTAGGCCGGACGAATTCCCGCGTCCGCCACCAGCTGCGCGATCAGCTGCAGTGCCTGCACGTAAGCTTCCGGGTCGGTGGTCTGATAACCGATGTGAGTCGACACTGCCGGTGTCATGCCGCGATCACACACGGCGCGCAGCAGTGTGATCGCCTGCCCGGGGCTGGCGCCGAACTTCGAGTTGAAACTGATCGTCGCATGCGGATTCGACGCTGCCACGCGTACCTGCACGAAGATGTCAGTGCCGACTTCTGCCGTCAACTTGTCGAGCTCGGCAGGGTGATCAACCACGAAATCGCGAATCCCATGATCGCGGTAGGCAGCCACGATGGCCGCGCGCGATTTCACCGGGTGGTTGTACGAGCAGTGGGCGCCGGGCAGGATTCGCCGGGCCAGCTCAATCTCGGCAATCGAGGCGGTGTCGAAGGCGCGGATCCCGCCCTCGACCAGCCAGCGCAGCACCTCCGGGTGGCTGTTGGCCTTTACCGCGTAGAGCACTTCCCCCGGAAAATGCGCGACGAAGTGCTGCGCCGCGGCGCGGAAGCGCTGCGGATAGAAGCAGAACACGGGCAGATCCGTGGTTTTCCGCTGCAGCAGCTGTGGCAAGCTGTCAAAATGCGCAATCATGGTTCGAGTGTAGCGCGTGGCCATTGCGCCTACCATTGAGTCTGCGAAGAGGGGTGAATCGATATGAGCACCGTAAAGGCCAGCGTCTGCCCCCTTGATTGCCCCGACACCTGCAGCCTGTCGGTGACCGTTGACGACGGACAGGTGATCGCGGTGCGCGGCTCAAAGGTCAATCCGCTTACCCACGGCGCGGTATGCGCCAAAGTGGCCAATCACTATCCGGAATTCGTACACGGCCCGAACCGCTTGCGCCATCCACTCAAGCGTGTGGGTCCAAAGGGCACGGGTAAGTTCGAGCGCATCTCCTGGGAGGAAGCGCTCGACACCATTCATCACAGCGTCAGCAGGATCATCGATCACTACGGTCCGCAGGCGCTGCTGCCGTTCAACTATGCCGGCCCGCAGGGGATGCTGGCGAGTGATTCCATGTCGCTGCGTTTCTTCCACAAACTGGGCGCCTCGTTCCTGAACCGCACTCCCTTGTGCGGTGGCATCCGCAGCGCAGCCTACGCCGGCACATACGGCGCCACCCCGGGCACACCGCTGCAGCAGGTCAGCCTCGCCAGGCTCATCATCGTCTGGGGCAACAATGCGACCACCTGTAACCTGCATCTGATGCGGCAGATCAATGCCGCCAAGCACAATGGCGCGCGACTGGTCGTGATCGATCCGCGGCGCATCAGGGTGGCTGAGCAGGCGCATCTGCACCTGGCCGTGCAACCGGGCACTGATGTGCTGCTCGCCATGGCCATCGCCGTGGAGCTGGAGCGGATCGGCGGCCTGGATCGTGCGTTCATTGACCAGCACGTGCTGGGGTTCGAAGCCTACATGCAGGCGGCGCGTGCCTGGCCGCCCGAGCGCGCCGCCGGGATCTGTGGCGTGCCGCTCGAAGATATTCGGTTGTTGGCACGCTGGTATCACGAGGCCACACCCGCCGTCATCGCCTGGGGCAATGGCCTGGAGCGCAACCAGAATGGCGGTTCCGGGCTGCGGGCCATCGCGGCGCTGCCGGCCCTGGCCGGGAAGTTCGGTGTCGCCGGCGGCGGCCTGGTGGCCGGCGCCGGTCATGCCTTTCCGGATACGCCCGAACGTCTGGTGCGCGAGGATTTCGCGCCGCCACAGACGCGCACCATCAACATCATTGACGTCGGCAGGCTGCTGCTCGATGAGAAACTGGATCCACCACTCAAGGCGCTGTTCATCTACAACCACAATCCGCTCATCGTCCATCCCGATCAGAATCGGATGAAGCGGGCGTTGGCGCGCGAAGATCTGTTCATCGTTGGCATCGAAGTGGCCATGACCGACAGCATGGCGTATGCCGATGTGATATTGCCGGCCTGCACGCACTTCGAATATGCAGATCTCTACGCGGCCTACGGCCAGCAGTACCTGCAACGGGCCGAGGCGGTGATTCCGCCGGTCGGTGAGAGTCTGCCGAATACCGAGATCTTCCGGCGCCTGGCTGCCCGCTTTGGTTTCAGCGATACGGCGTTCAGGGATACTGACCTGGAGCTGATGGATGCTGCGCTGGATGCACACGACCCGCGCATGCAGGGAATGCGCGCGAGCCAGATTCCCATCGATCGGGCCCTCAGCATGGAATTCGCTGGCAGCGAGCCGGTGCTGTTCAGGAACGTGTTACCGCTTACCCCCAGCGGCAAGATCGAGCTGGAATCGGCGACGCTCGGCGCGCGCTACGGCGCAGCCCTGCCTGGCTACCGACCGCTGGTCTCCCGCTACCCTCTGGCGCTGATCTCACCGGCTTCCGACAAGCGCATCAGTTCCAGTTTTGGTGGCCTCGCTGTCAACGACGCCACTCCGGTGCTGGAGATGAACCCTGCCGACGCCGTCACGCGCGGCTTGCGCGATGGCGCGGTGGTGAAAATGTGGAATGATTCAGGTGAGGTATTTCTGCCGCTGAGTGTCACGGCCGCGGTACGCCCCGGGGTGGTGAGCTCGGCCAAGGGCGCGTGGCTCAAGACCAGTTCGAATGGGCAGACGGTGTCGGCGCTGGCGCCCACGCACAAAGCCGATCTCGCCGATGGCGCCTGCTACAACGATGCGCGGGTGGAAGTGGCTGCGTTCGGCTGATTCGCACCCGGCGTGCGCGCACGCGCTAGGCTCGGGTGCTCGCGGGCAGCCTCACCACGAAGCGTGCTCCCTGGCGGTACGAGTGATCCAGTTCGAGCGTGCCACCGTGGGCTGTGGCGATCAGCCGCGCCAGGTACAGGCCTAGTCCGCTCCCGCCCGTGTCCCGTGTGCGCGACGGGTCGCCGCGATAGAACGGTTCGCCGATCAGCGGTGCCTGCTGCGGCGGGATGCCCGGTCCCTGATCGGACACGGCAATCTGCCAGCCATCTTCATGGACGCCAAAATCGATCGACACCGTGCCATCGCCGGGCCCGGTGAAGCGCAGGGCGTTGCTGATCAGGTTCTTGAGCATGAGCATGCAGCGTGCTTCATCCACGCGCACCCGCAGATCGCCGGGGCCGGTGATCCTGATCTGCCGGCGGTTGCCGGCAAAGTAGTTGTCGATCAATTGATCGATGAGGGTCCTGACGCCAACCTCGCTCAGCTGCAGGACGGCGTGTCGCGTGTTGAGCCGCTCTGCCTCGAGCAGGGTCGCTATGATCCTGCTCATCTCCTCGACATCGCCGCGCATGCCCTCGGTGAGCGAGGGATCATCGGCCAGCTCGAGGGCAAGTTTCATGCGCGACAGGGGAGAGCGCAGCTCGTGGCTGATTCCCAGCAGTAGCTGCCGTTTGGCATCGAGCATCTGTCGAACGTCGCTGGCCATCCTGTTGATGTCGTTCGCCAGATCACCGAGCTGATCGCCGCGCACGGCACTGATGCGATACTCGAAGTTGCCCTGGCCAATCTGTTCAGCACCACGCCGGATGGCGTCAATCGGCATGAACAGCCAGCGCACAGCGAGATAAGTGAGCAGCACCAGGATGAATCCGCAGGCCAGCACCACGGGGGTCAGCAGCCGCTCGACCACCACTTCGGCGATTCTTGGGGAGGAGACGATTATCGCGTAGGGGCCCTGGTCGATCTTCAGAAAGCTGTGCTTGGCCAGCGTCGCGAACGTGACACCTTCGACGCCACGCAGCCAGCGCCCCGCTTCGCTGCCAAACACCTCGCTGCCGCCGAACCTGAGATCGGCAAGCGGCGGAAAACGCGGGTCAGAGGCCCAATCGATGCCGGGCCCCTCGATACGGATATCGACCGGCACTTTCCGGGTGATCGCCAGCGCCCGATCGATGCGCGGCGGATTGCCAATGTCCTGGCGGACATACTCGACATGCAGGGAAAGGTGGCCGCTGACCAGCTCCTGCAACTGGTCGGTCGAATAAACCCAGCGGACGGCCAGCACGGAGCCCGTGGCGAACAGCACGCCCATTACCAGAAAGATCGCGAGCAGGCGCAGCGACAGCGAGCGCGAGAACTGTTCAACCATCAGCTGGCACGGGGCGGCCGATGAATGTGTAGCCGCGCCCCCACACGGTCTGGATGAAGCGCGCCGGCTTGCCGCTGTCGCTGAGCTTCTGGCGCAGGCGGCTGACCGCGATGTCGATCGAGCGGGACAGGATCGCGGCATCGATGCCGCGCAGTTCCGCCATGATCTGATCGCGCGACAGCTTCCGGCCGGCGTTGCGCGCCAGCAGGCTCAGCAGCTCGAATTCCATAGAGGTCAGTTCGACCGGCTCGCCATCGATGCGCACGGTGCGCGCCTCGGTATCGAGCTCCATGCCAGCAAAGCTGAGTCGCTGAGCGTTGCTGCGCGGGTCCGCGCGGCGCAGTATGGTCTGGATCCGGGCGACCAGTTCGCGCGGTTCGAAGGGCTTGCCGACGTAATCGTCGGCACCGAGCTCCAGACCGGATACGCGATCGATCACATCACCCCTGGCCGTCAGCATGATGATCGGAATGCTGCTGTGCCTGCGCACCTCGCGGCAGATATCAAAGCCGTCCCGCCCGGGCAGCATCACGTCCAGCAACAGCAGATCCGGAGCGGTGGACTTCAGGCGAGCCAGCCCTGAGACCGCTTCCGGCGCCCAGTCCAGTTCGATTCCGAAACGGCCGAGATAGGTGCGCAGCAGCTCGGAATGGCGCTGGTCGTCGTCGATGAGCAGGACTTTTTTCACGGCCAAATAGTAGCGCTTTGCCGTCTGCGCGGCGCGCCTGTTACCAATAGTTACAAATCGTTACCGCGCTGAGACCCTTTAGGGCCGGGCACTGCCGAGAATACTGCCCAGCTATCCATCACCACGAGCACTTGAGGAAACGAAAATGATCAGCTACATGAAACTCCTCCCCGCCGCGTTGCTGCTGTTCCTTGCAGCCTGCAACGACTCCAATGACAATCCGCCGCCGGCGACGCCCACGTCCAGGGTGCAGGTACTGCACGCATCCCCGGATGCCCCGGCCGTGAATGTCTCAATCGGCTCAACAACGCTCTCCAACGTCGACTACAAGTCCGGCAGCGCCGCGCTGGTTGTCAATGCAGGCACCGCCTCGGTGAAAGTCGATGGCATCGTGCCCGGCGGCACGGCCACGGTTATCGGGCCGGTTGACGTGAACTTCATGGAAAAGAAGATCTACAGTATTCTGGCGATCGGCGATGTCGCCACGATCCGCCCGCTGGTTCTCGAGCAGCCCGATACTGCAGTGGCGAGCGGCTTGGTACGTTTGCGTGTGGTGCATGCGGCCCCGATGGCACCACGTGTGGACGTCTATCTCACGGCGCCGGGCGCCGACCTCAGTGGCGCAGCACCGGTCGGCAGCTTCAGCTTCGGCGAGGATCTGGGCCCGGTCGAAGTTCCAGCCGGCAGCTACCAGGTCCGGGTGACTGCGGCGGGCAACGCCGCAGCCGTGGTGTTTGACTCCGGTACTGTTGATCTCGCCAGCTCCCGCAGCCTGCTGATCGCGGCCGTGCAGAATACGGGTACTGGCACCGCTCCGATAAGTCTGGTCGTGCAGGATGTCAACGGTGCCACTCAAGTCCTCGATGCTGCTACACCGGCTGCGCTGCGGGTCGTGCACGCCTCGCCGGATGCGCCGACGGTTGACGTGGTCGTCAACGACAATTTTGCCAGCCCGCTGGTGTCGGATCTCAGCTTTCCGGAGTTCACGCCTTTCGTCAACGTCGCGCCCGCGACCTACAACGTAAAGGTGACCGACTCGGCGACCCAGACGGTGGTGGCGATCGATGCCAGCGTGAGCCCCAAGGCCGGCATCAGTTATACAGTGCTGGCGGTCGGTAACCTCGCAGCGATCGAGCCGCTCATTGTGGCCGATGATCCGCGCCGCGTGGCGACCCAGGCCAAGGTGCGCATCATCCACGCTTCGCCGGCCGCGCAGAACGTGGACATCTACGTCACGGCGCCGGGCGCCAACATCGGCAACGTGGCGCCAACACTGGCGAACGTGCCTTTCAAGGCCAACACCGGCTTTCTGGCTCTGGCAGCGGGCAGCTATGACGTGACGGTCACGCCGACGGGTTCAAAGACCGCCGCGATCGGACCGGCCACGATTGCGGTCGTCGCCGGCGGTGTGTACACGGCCATCGCGCGCGATGCGCCGGGTGGTGGTGCACCACTGGGGTTGATACTGATGGATGACTTTCAGCCATAGCCCCGGCCATTTACACCTTGCTACGGACCCCGCCTTCTGGCGGGGTTCTTTTTTGTGCGCTGGCCGATCGCGCCTGCTGCAACGATGGAACTGCACGGCAAGCCACGCCGCGATCCACCTGTGGTCACTCGCCTTTTTCGTTCTTCGGGCAACTGAATGGCTCTTCCTTGCCGGCCGCCTTCGGAACGATTCGTTTCCAGCCCGCCGGAATCTCGAATCGATCTGCAGCCACGGCATCGGTGCGAATGGCCGTCGTTTCAGTCGTGAACTGCACCATCGTCACCATGGCAGGTGCCGCAGCCTCGGCGGTCTTGCCGGAACTCGCAGCCTCGGCTTCTGGTTTCTTCTTCTTGGAGAACATGCCAGACAATAGCTTGCCGCCTACCGATGACATGGTGCGCGAGGCAATCGACCCGACCACTCCCTCACCCGCGACTTTTTCGGCCGCCACCGAGGCCGCGGACTGCGCCACCGCAGCCGTGGTTTGCTGACCCAAGTCGCCACTGCCGACGGAACTACCGGCACCACCGGCACCCGCCTTGCTGGCCGCGGCGCAGTGCGCGCCGCCATAAGCCACATGAAATGCGGTGCGCAGCGCCTGGCCTTTCAAATCGCCGGACTTGGCCTGCAGTTCCTTCATCTGTTCGGCATACGGAGCCAGCATCTGTTGCACCTGCTTTTGCATTGCAGCGCTGCTGTCCCCGGTAATGCCCATTTTCGTCAGGTAGGCCTTGTCGAACGCCACCCGATCTTCCATTCCGGGCACCTTGTCGCCAGTCAGCCAGACGTCGAACCCAAACTGCATGTCGCACACATCGCCGGTCTCTTTGTTGGTGCAGCTTTGCGTCAGATTGACGGCCGTTCGATGCACGTCATGACCGAGAAGCTGGCCATCGGCACCGAGACTCTTGACGTCGACAGTCGCGGGCGACATCTGGCACTTGGAGGGATCCACCGCAGGCTGCACCGGCTGTTGGGCCGCGCATTGCTTCATCTTGTCCATTGCCTCGGCCAGCCGTTTTTGCAGTTCCTGGCGCTCGGCCTCGGTTGGAAACGGCTGCTCCCGGTAACTCTTCTTGGCGGGTTCCAGTTCGTAGGTCAGGTTCTTGTCGAGGCGGACAATCTCACTCGTCTGCGCCTTGCCGCATAGCATCGACATCATCCCTTCGCAGCGAAACTCGTAATCACGACGCTTCTTGTCTGCCGTGATGTTCTCGGTCGCGTTGCCATGAGCCTTGAAGATTGGCAATTCGATGGAGGTCTTCTCTTCGATCGTGACATCGGCGCAAGCGATGCCGGCAACGCTCAGGAGCGCCGCGCCAGACAGAACCGTGAACTGCCGGGGCCGCGATTGCATGACAGACATAAGAAGTTCCTCCTGATTCGCGCACGCTACGTCTGGGGTCCGCCCGTGCTTCATTGTAGCACCGGCGATGCCGGGTTTTCCCTGCGCCTGGGTCGTCAGGTGCTGGCCGGCGGCGTCAGAGTTTGCTCATCGCCGCGGCCACGAGATTGCGCGCGTGCTCCTGCTTGCGGGCGCCGCTCGCGTCGGCCTTGATGAGTACATCGTTCTTCACCGCCCAGAACTCGCGCATGCCGACCTGCGCGGCCTCCCAGGGGCCGGTCAGCGCAGGATCTGGCACGGCGGCAGCCACCGTGTTCTGGCCGGCGTCGCCGTCGGGGGCGAAGACCTTGCCCACGCCCGCCACTATCGCGGCATGCTCGCGAAACTCCGGATTGCCGTCCCGCCAGCGGACGTTGAGCACGATGGTCCAGGGAATCTTGCCGGCAGAGACGTAGCTGCACTTGCTGCCCTCGACGACGGGGTCCTTCGCGAGCGGAGCCTCCATGGCGGTTTCCGCTTCGGCGCGCGACACCAGGCTGCACGGATCGCGTGGCTTGGGGCGTGTTGCGTCACGCGCGATGGCTGCGGTGACCCCCGCGGCAACGTCGACCGTCAGCGGCTTGTCGATGCGCTTCAG
>Ga0315271_10000528_pt1 | contig 21336 bp, 14 predicted proteins | sample C3_top_MG_FD_204664 | JGI IMG/M metagenome (GOLD analysis project Ga0315271, IMG submission 204664) | Sediment microbial communities from Yellowstone Lake, YNP, Wyoming, USA - C3_top | ecosystem: Environmental > Aquatic > Freshwater > Lake > Sediment | place: USA: Wyoming | collected 2017-08-01
ACGCCTCGGTGCTCGATGCCAAAGCGGCGACCGGCGCGACCGTGTCGGTGATCTACGTGCCGCCTTCGGGCGCAGCTGCGGCGATCGATGAAGCGGTCGATGCGGAGCTCGACCTGGTGATCTGCATTACCGAAGGCATCCCGGTGCATGACATGTTGCGCACGCGCTACAGGATGCAAGGTAAAAAAACCTTGCTCATCGGACCGAATTGTCCCGGGCTGATAACGCCGGAAGAGATCAAGATCGGCATCATGCCCGGTCACATCCACAGGAGAGGCCGCATCGGCGTGGTGTCGCGCTCCGGCACATTGACTTACGAGGCAGTGGGGCAACTCACTGCGCTGGGATTGGGGCAATCGTCCTGTGTCGGCATAGGCGGCGATCCGATCAACGGCCTGAAGCATCTGGATGTGATGAAGTTGTTCAACGACGATCAGGACACCGATGCAGTGATCATGGTCGGCGAGATCGGTGGTAGTGATGAAGAGGAGTGCGCGCGCTGGATCAAGGACAACATGAAAAAACCGGTGGTCGGTTTCATTGCCGGAGTGACGGCACCTCCCGGGAAGCGCATGGGCCATGCGGGCGCGATCATCTCCGGCGGCCAAGGCGGAGCCAACGAGAAGTTGGCGGTGATGGAGGAGTGCGGCATACACATCACACGCAATCCTGCGGAGATGGGTCGATTGATGCAAAGCGTGTTGAAAGGTTGAGGTTACATCAATGTTAGAAATGTTCTCCACATCCCAGTTCTGGGTGGATGTGTTCAAGATCATCGTGATCGACCTGCTACTCTCCGGTGATAACGCGGTGGTGATCGCACTTGCATGTCGCAATCTTCCTCCCGAACAGCGCAAGAAGGGCATATTGTTCGGCGTGGGGGGTGCGATAGGCTTGCGCGTGGTACTGACGTTCTTTGCGGTCAGCTTGCTATCGTTGCCTTATCTCAAGCTGATCGGTGCACTGTTGTTGCTGTGGATCGGCATCAAACTGATCATGCCCGAAGAAGAGCATAGCGCAGACAATATCCAGGCAGACACACGACTGTTGGGCGCGGTCAAAACTATCATCATTGCCGATTTTGTGATGAGTCTGGATAACGTGCTGGGTGTGGCTGCCGCAGCCAAGGGCAATGTGGCGTTGCTGGTGTTTGGCCTGTTGATCAGCATTCCCTTGATCGCGTGGAGCAGCCAGTTGGTGCTGAAGATGATCGATCGCTTGCCGTTCATCATCTACGCGGGTGGTGCGCTGTTGGGGTACGTCGCGGGTGAGATGCTGGTCAGCGAGGCGGTGTTCCAGCCGGTGGTTGAGTCGCGCCATTATCTGCATTGGCTGATCCCGGCGTCCTGCGCAGCGTTGGTGCTGCTAATTGGCAAAGGGCTGGCGATGCGCAAGGCGGTGGCCATCGGGGTGATCGACCTGGTGGACGAGAAGGTGACGGCAAAGTCTGATAACAAATCGTAAAGGGAGTGGTGATGAAGATACTGATTCCGGTTGATGGCTCGGCCAACGCATTGCGTGCGGTAGACTATGTGATCAAGCATGTCGCCACGTTGAAAGAATCTCCCCAAGTGTTGCTGCTGAACGCGCAATGGAATGTGGCGACCGGCAACGTCAAACTATTCATCAACCAGCAGACCATAGACGATTACTACCGCGAGCAGGGGATGGCTGCATTGCAGTCGGCGCGCGCGGCCCTGGATGCTGCGGCATTGCCGTATCAGTACCACGTCAGCGTGGGCACACCGGCGGAAGCCATCGTGCAATATGCCCAGCAGCAGAACGTGGACCAGATCGTGATGGGGAGGCAGGGTCAGGGCGGATTGCAATCATTGCTGCTTGGTTCTGTTGTTAATAAAGTGTTGCATCTGGCAGACTGTCCGGTATTGCTGGTTAAATAATCATGTCACACAGCCTGTTTCAGGCGGACCTGCAGATTTTGATAATTTGTAATAAATATAAGGGATTGTGGTAGTTTGACATAAAATACAATAATATCCGCGACACATTTTGTTTGACATCAGAATCCTAGGTTCGACAACAGGCATCAGGGGGTGGCATGAATAAGTGGTTGTTCTGGCAAAAGGACTGGTTCATAAGTTTGTTGGTTGCAGCGGCCTTTTCTTTTGGCGCCAATAGCGACCTGATGCAAAGTCTTGAGCGCAAAGCTTACGACTTGGGTGTTTTGGGATCTTCGCGCACACCGAGTGATAAGATCGCGGTGATCGCGATCGATGAACAGAGTATCGCCAATCTCGGTCGCTGGCCTTGGCCTCGCGAGATACATGCCAAGATGGTGGATACTCTGGCGGCAGGAAACGCCAAGGTGATCGGCTATACCGCCTTTTTTTTCGAGCCGCAGCTGGATGCAGGGCTAGGCTACATTTACAAGATTGCCGAATTGCTTGGCAATTCCACACTCATCAAGACCACCGATCCCGCCCAGCAAGCTGAACTTGTGCAGCTTGATGCTCTGCTGAAGGATGCTGCACAGCATCTCGATAATGACCAAAAACTCAGCGAAAGCATAGCCCAGGCGAAAAATGTTCAGTTGGCCATGTTCTTTGAGCTGGGTGAACCGCAGGGCAAGCCGGATCAGGCATTGCCTGATTATGTGCTGAGCAACAATCTTGTGAACGTGAAGGATGCAGTCGGTTCCGGGGCTTTGCCGCTGCCCTCCCAAGGCGTGTTGTTGCCGATCCCGACATTGGGTAGCAAGGCTCTGGCCATCGGACATCTGAACAGTTTTCCGGATGTGGATGGAGCGATACGCACCGAACCTCTGGTGGTGAGTTACTTCGATCAATATTACCCATCGCTGTCATTGATGCTCTCAGCCAAGAGCCTGAATCTTGAGGCTAAGGACATACAGGTCAATCTGGGTGAAGGCGTGCGGTTGGGCAATCAGCGGATCGCTACCGATCCGGCCTTGCGTATGCACACTTATTTCTACAAGGACAAAGATGGTCGGCCGGCCTTTCCGGTGGACTCTTTCTATGATGTATTGACCGGCAAGATCCCCGCAGAAAAATATCGCGACAAGATCGTGCTGATCGGCGCATCGGCAGCCGGTGTGGGCTCGCTGCAAGTGACGCCCGTTTCCTCAGGTATGGCGCCGGTGGTTACCTTGGCGCATTCGGTGTCGAGCATCCTCAAGGGTGATTTCTTTGTCTCGCCAGCATGGGCCGAACTGGCACAAACGGGCGTATTCCTGCTGGTCGCGCTGTATCTGATCCTGTTGCTGCCACGGTTGAATGCGGCGATCGGCGCGGTGGTTACCGGTGCATTGTTGGCTGTGCTGTTAGTGACGCATTTTGTCTTGATGACTACACATGCGATGTGGCTGCAACTGATGTTGCCAGCCGCCCTGCTATTGGTGGGACATTTGCTGCTCACGACCAAGCGTTTTCTGATGACCGAGAAAGGCAAGCAAAGATCCGATGCCGAATCTGCGGAAAGCAATCGCATGCTTGGTTTGGCCTTTCAGGGGCAAGGCCAACTGGATATGGCGTTCGACAAATTTCGCAAGGTGCAGCTGGACGATAGCCTGATGGAAGTGCTGTACAACCTGGGGCTGGACTTCGAGCGCAAGCGACAGTTCAACAAGGCGGAGTCAGTGTTCAAATATATGGCGGGATATAACCCAAAATTCCGCGATCTGGATGCGCGTCTTGCCCAGTCCAAGGCGATGTCGGAAACGGTGATGCTCGGCGGTTCTTCGGGCAGAAGTAATGCAAGCACGATGGTGCTGGACAAGCCTGGCATGTCCAAGCCGATGCTGGGCCGTTATGAGATTGAGAAGGAGCTCGGCAAGGGCGCGATGGGCGTGGTGTATCTCGGCAAGGATCCGAAGATCGGTCGGGTCGTCGCGATCAAGACCATGGCTCTGGCGCAGGAATTCGAGGCGGATGAGTTGCAGGATGTGAAAGACCGGTTCTTCCGCGAGGCCGAGACTGCGGGCCGCTTGAACCACCCGAATATCGTGACCATGTATGATGCCGGCGAAGAGCATGACCTTGCTTACATCGCGATGGAGTTCCTCAAAGGAAAGGATCTGGTTCCCTATACCAAACCGGATAATTTGCTGCCATTGCCCAAGGTGATGAGCATCGTCGCGCGCGTTGCGGATGCGCTGGATTATGCGCACAAACAGAACGTGGTGCATCGCGACATCAAGCCGGCCAACATCATGTACGACCCCGAGGCTGATTCGCCCAAGGTGACCGATTTCGGTATCGCGCGCATCACCGATTCGAGCAAGACAAAAACCGGTATGGTGTTGGGCACGCCATCGTTTATGTCGCCGGAGCAGCTGGCAGGTAGAAAAATCGAGGGGGCTTCCGACTTGTTCTCTTTGGGCGTGAGTTTGTACCAACTGGCCTGTGGTAAGCTCCCGTTCGAGGGGGATTCGATGGCGCAATTGATGTACCGTATCGCCAATGAGCCGCATACCGATATTCTAAGCATCAAGCCGGAGTTGCCAACATGCCTGATGGCGATCATCAACCGCTCTCTGGCCAAGAGAATCGAAGATCGTTACGCCAACGGCGCAGAGTTGGCGGCTGCATTGCGGCAATGTGCTGCCGGGCTGCAGGGTTAGAATCATGAGACTCACTGAGGCATTGGAAATAGTCAGCCAGACCGACAGCGGCATGGTGCGTTCGCACAATGAAGATGCGGTAGCTTGTGAGCCCGATTGTGGCCTTGTGGTATTGGCCGATGGAATGGGCGGGTACAATGCGGGCGAGGTGGCGAGCGGCATCGCCGTTTCGGTGGTCGCAACGGAAATAAAACACCGATTGCAGACAGATAGCCCGACAGGCCAGGATGATGCAACTGGCGAAGAATTGGGAGTGTCGCTGTTGCGGAGTTATATTCAAAAGGCGAATGTCTCGATTTTTCATGCTTCGCACAGCCAGCCGCAGTATGCGGGGATGGGCACGACGATCGTTTCCGCTTTGTTTTATGACAACCGCGTCGCCGTCGGGCACGTAGGGGACTCGCGTATGTACCGGCTGCGTGGTGAAATGCTGGAAGCGATCACTCGCGATCATTCTTTTCTTCAAGAACAGATCGATAGCGGAGTGATCAGTGTTGCGGATGCGCGCTTGTCCAGGAACAAGAATCTGGTGACGCGTGCGGTGGGGATCGCCACCGAAGTGGATCCGGAAGTTCATATCCATGACGTTTCGGTTGGCGATATTTACCTGTTGTGTTCGGATGGGCTGAATGACATGGTCGATGATGAAGATATCCAGTCTGTCCTGTTTGCGATGCAGGGCAACTTGCAGCTAGCTGCGGGGCAATTGATACAGATGGCAAATGATAATGGCGGACGGGATAATGTCTCGGTGATACTGGTGAAAGTGAAAGAAAGATTTTCAATGCCGCGCAGTTGGCGGGCAAAATTATTTGGCTGGTTCACCTTGGGAAATAATTAGTACGAGGGCAAGACAATGGCTGCGAAATTGATACTCAGTATGGATGGGGCGGTGATCAAGGAATTTCCGCTGAACAAGGATCGCATGACGATTGGGCGCTATTCGCACAATGATATCGTCATCGACAATTTGGCGGTGAGTGGCGAGCATGCCGCAGTCGTCACCATTCTGCACGATTCCTTTCTTGAAGACCTGGATAGCACCAACGGGTTGGCAGTGAACGGGACGCCGACCAAGAAGCATTTTCTGCAAAACAATGACTTGATCGAGATCGGCAAATACAGGCTGAAATACCTCAATGACCAAGTCTCGCAGGCCGGTTCGGCCGATTTCGAAAAAACCATGGTATTGCGCGCCCCAGTCAAGCAGGTAGTTCCAAACTCAGTAGCTTCAAACCCGGCAGCTTCAAACATAGACAAAATCAGAGAGCCTGCCAGCCCTGCGCCAATAGCGGCAGAGAGATCCGCGAGGTTGGAACCTTCCTCACCCGCTCCTCAAGTTCAAGCAGCCGCTGCGGCTACCCCCTCGCCGGTGCCACAAGCAGAGTCCGTGCATCGGGCTGCAGTGGTGCAAATATTGACCGGCCCGAATGCGGGCAAGGAGCTTGATCTGGTAAAGAACCTCACCACACTGGGTAAGCCCGGCCTGCAGGTAGCCGTGCTTACCCGTCGTCCGCAGGGTTTCTTTATCACCTATGTCGAAGGTGAACACTTCCCATCGGTAAATGGCAAGGCGCTGAACAATCAACCCCAACAACTGAATGACCATGATGTGATCGAACTGGCCGGCATCAAAATGGAATTCTATTTCAAAGGGTAGTGATGGGCAAAGGTCGGAATGCAGAGGGCCGGAGGCGGATATTTATGTGTCGTGTATTGGCGCTATCATCAATGATGCGGCTCAGCCGCGACAACACGACCGCGCTTAGTTAAACGCCGTGAGAAAAAATGCAATCTTGATCGTGATCGGGCTTCTGGTGGTTATGGTCTTTGTCGGCCACGCTGCTAATTTACGCGGCTTTGACCGGTTGGTTTTTATTGATCAGATATCTTCCATTCTCTACGATTATCGCTTGAATATGACCATGCCGAAGACGGTCGATGACCGTATCGTCATTCTCGATATCGATGAAAAAAGCCTCAAGGAGGAGGGGCGCTGGCCATGGGGGCGCAACCGCCTGGCTTTGTTGATGGATAAATTGTTTGATAAATATGGTATTGCGGTATTGGGTTTTGACGTTGTATTTGCCGAGAAGGACGAGAGCTCGGGGCTGAAGGTGTTGCAGAGGCTCGGTCAAAATCAGCTGAGGGACGTGCCACAATTCCAATCCGTCCTGTCCCAGATTCAGCCGCAACTCGATTACGATAGTCTGTTCGCCAACAAGTTAAAGAATCGCAAGGTGGTGCTGGGTTATTACTTCACCACTCAGAGCGAGAGCAACATATCTGGCGCTTTGCCTGAACCAACTTTTCCTGCAGGCGCGTTCAAAAAACGGCAGATAGGATTTACGCCTGAGATCAGCAACGGATACGGGGCCAATCTGCCGGAATTGCAAAAGTCTGCAGCGAGTGCCGGGCACTTCAACCCCAAGATTGATTTTGATGGTCGAGTGCGTCGCGTGCCGATGCTCATGGAGTATGGTGGCGCATATTATGAATCGCTATCCCTTGCCATGGTGCGCACCCTGTTGGATCAGCCCAGATTGCTGCCGGGCTTTGCCGAGGATAATGCGGGCGGGTATGCGGGCCTGGAGGATTTGGAGCTGGAAACTGCTGGCGGCAAATTGAAGATCCCGGTGGATAGCGATGTGTCCAGTTTTGTACCATACCGGGGCGGACAAGGAAGTTTTCCTTATATTTCCATCACAGATGTGCTGCATGATCGTGTAAAGCCGGAACAACTGAAAGACAAGATCGTGCTGATCGGCACTACGGCTTCGGGACTGAAGGATCTGCGTTCTACACCTGTAGCGGAAGTTTATCCGGGGGTTGAAGTTCACGCCAACATGATTTCCGGGATTCTGGACCAGAATTTGAAAGCCAAGCCGGCCTATATGTTGGCTGTTGAGGTGCTTTGGTTGTTGTTGATCGGTGTTGCCTTGAGCTTCTTGTTGCCTCAACTGGGCGCGATCAAAGCGATGCTGGTAACGGCGCTCGTGGCCGCAGCTTCGACGGGGCTCAACGTTGCCCTGTGGCACTATGGCAACATTAATATGCCCGCGGCGGACACTCTAATAATGATCGCATTGTTGTTCGCACTCAATATGTCTTACGGCTATTTTGTGGAATCGCGTACCAAGCGTCAGATTACCGGACTGTTTGGGCAATATGTCCCAAGCGAGTTGGTCGAGGAGATGGCCAAGCACCCGGAAAATGTCTCCATGGAAGGAGATAGCCGCGAGATGAGCATACTGTTTTCCGATGTGCGCGGTTTTACCACTATATCGGAGGGGATGGATCCCAAGGAATTGTCCTTGTTGATGAATGAGTTTCTGACACCTTTATCGCGGGTCATCTATAAACACCGGGGCACCATAGACAAGTATATGGGTGATTGCATCATGGCTTTTTGGGGAGCACCTTTGCCTGATATCGCACACGCCCGCAATGCCATGCTTGCGGGTATCGAGATGCAGGCGACCCTGAAAGCCTTGCAGCCACATTTCAGGGAACGCGGCTGGCCGGAGATTCATGTTGGCGTGGGCATCAATACCGGGCGTGTCAGCGTGGGGAACATGGGTTCCGAAGTGCGTGTTGCCTACACAGTGATGGGTGACGACGTGAATCTTGCTTCGCGTCTGGAGGGTATCACCAAGCAATACGGGGTCGGAATCATCGTCGGTGAGAACACCAGGAATGCCGTGCCTGACTTCCTGTATCGCGAGCTTGACCATGTGCGGGTAAAAGGTAAAGATAAGCCCGTGGCGATTTACGAGCCGATCGGTTTGTCCAGTGAGGTGAGCAAAGCACAGCAGGACGAAGTCAAGTTGTTCCATGAGGTGCGTCGCTTATACCGTAAGCTTGATTGGGATCAGGCGGAATTGCAGCTGATGAATTTGCAGCGTATGTTCCCGGATATGGGGCTATACGGTGTCTATATGGAGCGCATAGCGTACTTCCGGAAAAATCCGCCTGTTTCAGATTGGGATGGCGTGTTCGTGTTCCAGATCAAGTAGGGAGTGGGGACTGGGGAGTAGGGAGTAGTTTTTCACTTCCTGCTGAGGCACGCAGTGCCGCCCCACTTTCCACTCCCCAGAATATAAGGTGATAAAAAGATGAAGCTTAGAGTTCTTGGATGTAGCGGTGGAATCGGTGGCAATCTGCGCACCACTTCGTTCCTGCTCGACCGGGATGTGCTGATCGATGCGGGCACAGGAGTGAGCGAACTTGGTTTGGCTGAACTCGTTGAGATCGATCATGTGTTTGTCACCCACTCCCATCTTGATCACATCGCCTTTATACCGTTCATGGTGGATAGCGTCGGTTCAATGCGCGATCGTCCCTTGACTGTTTATGCCAGCGGGGAGACGCTGGATATTCTCCGGCAGCATATCTTCAATTGGAAAATATGGCCGGATTTCAGCGAGATCCCCGGTGTCCAGCGACCTTACATGAGATACCAGAAGTTAGAACTGGGTGAAACTGTCGTATTGAACGGGCGCAAGATAACGCCTGTTCCCGCCAATCATGTTGTACCTGCGGTCGGTTATCATTTGGACAGCGGCAAGGCGAGCCTGGTATTCACCGGGGATACCACCACTAACGATGCGCTTTGGGAGGTGGTTAATAAAATAAAAAATTTGCGTTACCTCGTCATCGAGACGGCATTCTCGAACAGTGAGAAGGAGCTGGCTGTGCTTGCCAAACATCTGTGCCCCAGCTTGCTCGCCGAAGAATTGGCAAATTTCAAGGGCGATGCAGAGGTATACATCACCCATTTGAAACCGGGTGAGCTGGAATTGACCATGCGAGAGATCGAGGACTGTGTGCGCGGACAGCGTCCCAGAATGTTGATGAATAATCAGGAGTTCGAGTTCTAGGAGATGGTAATAACTCACGTGTCAGCTAATAAATCCTGGCTGAAGATTGAGTATGAACGGTGCCGGGATAGGCACAGCAATAGCGAAATGAGATAGGGGGAGTTTGCAATGAGTACAGCCATGGCGACCAATGCTACAACCGGCAATGCCGGAGAAATGAGCTTCAGGATCGAGTTCAACAAGAATCTCACTCATGTCACAAACAAGATACATGCCACCGGGAATGTGGATGAGATCATGCTGGATCTCGGCAAGGATATCTGCGGACTGTTCAACGCAGACCGACTGACCATCTACGTGGTGGGTGACGACAAAGTCTCGCTTGTTTCCAAGGTCAAGACCGGACTCAATTCTTTCAAGGATCTCAAGCTGCCCATCGCCGAACAAAGCGTTGCCGGCTATGCTGCAACGCATAAGAAACTGCTGAATATCAAGGATGTCTATGATGAAAAAGAGCTGGCACAGTACAGTGCGCACCTGCGTTTTTTGCAGGAGGTAGACAAGCGCACCGGTTATCGCACCAAGCAGATGCTGGTCGCGCCTATCCTGGACGCCAGCAATGGCGAACTGATCGGCATCATACAAGTCATCAATAACAAGTCGGGAGTCCCATTTGCGGCGATAGTCGAAGAGGGGATCATAGAGCTGGCTCAGACCATGGCGGTGGCATTGCGCCAGCGCCAGCAAACCAGCGCTGCAAAGACCAAGTATGACTATCTGGTTGCCGACGCGGTATTATCCGCAGCCGAGTTTGAGTTGGCGACGCGCACCGCGCGGCGTAAAGGGATCGACATAGAAGAGGTGTTGATCGACGAATTTCAGGTCACTCTCCCTGCATTGGGCAAGGCGTTATCGAGATTTTTTGGGGTTCCCCACGAAGCATACCGGGGCGACCGTCTCAAACCTGTCGAATTATTGAAAAACCTCAGGCGCGAGTATGTCGAGAGCAGCCACTGGATCCCGATCGAAGAATCGCAGGAAGGCCTGTCGATACTGACCACCGATCCTGAGCGGATCCAGGCCTCGCGGGTGGTCAATAATATATTCCCCAGAAATCGCCTGAACTACAAGGTCTGCTCACAACGGGAGTTCAAGCAGACCCTTGATCTCTTTTATGGTGGAAGCGCCGCTTCAGATGGTGGTGGTGGCGGTATGGCAGTCGATGAATCATCCATGGATGATCTATTGACCAGTCTGGGCGGGGATGAAGAAGATGTCGGGTCTAGCCAGGAGGATGTCAGCGCTGCCGCCGATAATGAATTGGTCAAGTTGGTCAACAAGGTCATCGTGGATGCTTACCGGATGGGCGCATCGGATATCCATATCGAACCGGGCCCAGGCAAGGCCAAGACGCAGATCCGCGTGCGCAAGGACGGCTCACTGTTGAATTATATCGAAGTGCCATCCACCTATCGTAATGCGCTGATAACACGCCTCAAGATCATGTGCGACCTGGATATTTCCGAGAAGCGCAAACCTCAGGATGGCAAAATCAAGTTCAAGAAATTCGGTCCGCTGGACATCGAATTGCGCGTAGCGACTATTCCCTCACAAGGTGGCGTGGAAGACGTGGTGATGCGTATCCTCGCGTCCGGTGAGCCCTTGCCGCTGGAGAAAATGGGCTTTTCGGCGCGTAACAACGAATTGATCAAAACTACGGTGAGCAAACCCTATGGTTTGTTCTTCGTGTGTGGCCCGACCGGTTCCGGTAAAACCACCACGCTGCATTCCATACTTAAATATATCAACAAGCCTGATACCAAGATATGGACGGCGGAAGATCCGGTGGAAATTACCCAGAAGGGATTGCGGCAGGTTCAGATCAACAAGAAGGCCGGACTCGATTTTGCAACTATCATGCGCGCCTTTTTGCGTGCCGATCCGGACGTGATCATGGTCGGTGAGATGCGCGACAAGGAAACCGTGTCCATCGGTATCGAAGCGTCTCTGACCGGCCACTTGGTGTTTGCTACCCTGCACACCAACAGCGCGCCGGAATCCATCAACCGCCTTTTGGACATGGGTATGGACCCGTTCAATTTTGCGGATGCTTTGTTGGGGATCCTGGCGCAGCGTTTGGGGAAACGCCTGTGCGGTGATTGCAAGAAACCGCATACTGCAACGGGAGATGAAATGAAGGCGATGCTCACCGAATACAGTGGTGAATTGACGAATACCGCCACCTGGAAAAAGGACCCGGTCGCCGCAACCAAGGCGCTGTATGCCGAATGGGTCAAGCTGTTTGCTGATGACAAGGGGCAATTCACGCTCTATACGCCAGTCGGCTGCGAAAAATGTTCAGGTACCGGCTATCGCGGTCGGGTGGGCTTGCACGAGTTGCTGATCGGCACCGACGCAGTCAAAAAAGCTATTCAGGAACATGCCCGTGTCGCAGAGTTGTTATCCATCTGTCTTGAAGATGGCATGCACACTCTCAAGCAGGACGGCATGGAGAAGGTACTGCAAGGCATTACCGATATGCATCAAGTGCGCGCGGTTTGTATCAAGTAGGGTTAGCCATGATCTTTCGCTGGCTTATGACTTGCAAATCCTTCCGATTTCACATGATTGCTGCTTATGCATTCCGCCGATAACCCTCTGCATCGCCTCAAGGAGCTCAATGAGATCGGCATTGCGCTATCCCGGCAGCGCGACCTCAATAGTTTGCTGGAAACCATTCTGGTGGCAGCAAAGCGCATCACCCATGCCGATGCCGGCACGCTCTATTTGCTGGAACCGGATCAGCGAGTGCTGCGTTTCGAGATTTTGCGTAACGATACGCTGAGTACCGCGATGGGAGGGACCAGCGGTATACCGATCACCTTTTATCCGGTCCCGCTATTCGACGGAGCGGGTAATCCCAATCATGGCATGGTAGTGAGTCATGCGGCGCTCAGCGGAGAGACGGTCAATATCCCTGATGCTTATACAGCGGAGGGTTATGATTTTTCAGGCACTCAAAAATTCGATGCCAAGACCGGTTATCGTTCCCAGTCATTCCTGACCGTGCCGATGCGCAACCATGAAGATGAAGTCATCGGCGTGTTGCAACTGATCAACGCGAAAGATCCAATAAGCGGCGCGGTTATCCCGTTCTCATCCGATGACCAGCAATTGTCCGAATCCCTCGCCTCGCAGGCGGCCATCGCATTGACCAATCGCCAGCTTATCGAGCAATTGGAAGAGCTGTTCGAGGCTTTCATTCAGCTTATCAACACCGCCATCGATGCCAAATCGCCCTACACCGGAGGTCACTGCGCACGCGTGCCAACGCTCACCATGATGTTGGCAGAAGCGGTCAATCGCACCACCAAAGGACCGTTCAAGGATTTTGTTATGACTGAAAAGGATCGGCGTGAATTAAAGATCGCCGGTTTACTGCATGACTGCGGCAAGATCACCACACCGGTGCATGTTGTGGATAAAGCGACCAAGCTGGAAACCCTGTTCGACAGAATCAAACTGCTGGACACTCGTTTCGAGTTGCTCAAGCGCGATGCCGAGATCGCCATGCTTTCCAGCCGGCTCAAAGGAGCGGAAGAAAAGGTTGCCCGTGCCGAATATGCCGCGCGGATCCGGCAACTTGATGACGATCGTGAATTTCTACGGCATTGCAACATCGGCGGCGAGGCGATGTCTGCCGATGCACAGGAGCGTGTCCGCCAGATCGCCACTTATCAATGGCGCGATGCCGAAGGAAAGACAAGCAATTTTCTCAGCAACGATGAGATCGAGAATCTCACCATACGCGCCGGCACGCTGACGGCGGAAGAGCGCAAGATCATCAATCAACACATAGACCTGACCATCAAGATGCTGGAATCCCTGCCCTGGCCGAGACATCTAAAGAACGTCACCGAGTATGCGGGCGGGCATCATGAGCGCATGGATGGCAAAGGCTACCCGCGCGGGTTAACGCGTGAGCAGATGTCGGTGCAGGCGCGAGTCATGGGCATCGCAGATATCTTTGAGGCGCTGACTGCCAAAGACAGGCCATACAAAAAAGGAAAGACGCTCACCGAATCACTGACCATTCTCGGCAAATTCAAGCTGGGCGGTCATATTGACCCGGATCTGTTCGATGTGTTCATTGCAGAAAAAGTCTATCTTGACTACGCCAAGCAGTTTCTTGCGCCAGAACAGATGGACGATGTGGATTTGAGCAAGATACCAGGTGTGAGTCCCGACGCGTAGAGAGGTCCGTGAAAATCGGCTTCCCTCTAGCTCAAAGCGGAAGGATGCATCATGCGGACTGCCAAAAATCGTCAGTCGGACGACAAATATTGGATGGGAACAGCTTGGGGGTATGTTTTTCCAATAGATCAGCCTAGCTTGTGTCGGCTGGCCAGTACAGCAGGAATTGGAGTTTTATGCGGCTAAACCCAGCATCGACGCCCATTCCAGTCTGTCATCTCAGGCATTCCGGGATTTGCAGTAGTATTGAATCAGCGTTGGCATGGCTATTGCTTTGTTACACAGCAACACACACCAGGTGTGTTTAATTCTACAAAGGAGCTTTACCATGAAAAACATTCAAAAAGGTTTTACCTTGATCGAGTTGATGATCGTGGTCGCGATCATCGGTATCTTGGCAGCCGTGGCGATTCCAGCTTACGGCGATTACACGGCCCGTGCGCAAGCTGCTGAAGCATTCACCCTGATGGACGGTGTGAAGACTCCGTTGACTGAGTTGTACACATCGACCGGCGCATTCATTATCGACGATGGTACCAGCGGTATCACTGCCATTACTTCGGGTAAATATGTTGCCTCCCTGAGTGTGACTACCGACAATGTCGTTTTGGCGCAGTACGCTACAACAGGAAGCAAGAAGCTCACCGTTTCTGAGGCTGGTGCAACTGGTGCCACAGTGCATATGTTCTACAACGCGGCTTCAGGCGGCTGGTCTTGCGGCAACGGCGTATCTGCAGCTGTAGAAGTTGCTACCGCTTCTAGTACTGTTGTTGCAGTCGCAAGCACAGGCGGTTTGCCAACCAACATTTTGCCCAAGGCTTGCTCATAATTCTGTTTGGCACAACGCCAGGCTAGAGCTGAAACTGAAAGCCCCTCGCAAGAGGGGCTTTTTTATTGGGTGTTGGTAAAGAAGGGAATGCCGCAAAGGATGCGGCTATTTTTTTCCGCGCGCGTCCTGTAGCTCGCGCAATTCGCGCAAATCGCTCTCTATCGTCGAGAGCTGGTAAAAGCTTCCACCAGCCTGTTTTGCCAATTCGAGCTGTTCGATCGCAGCATACAAGTTGCCTTGCCATGCGTAACTGTAGGCTTGCGCCTGATGTTGTTCGATGGCCTTGCCCTGCATGGCGTAGGCCCTGGCTTGCAGATCATAGAGCCTGGTGTCGCTGGGGTGGCCGGCGAGTTGTTCGGACAGTAGTTTGACGGCGATTGCGGCTTGCTTGTCTTGCAGCAGCAATTCGGCATAGTCATAGATCAGGGCGCGGTGCTGCGGGAAATTCTGCACGGCGTCGTGGTAGAACGCCAATGTCTCCCTATCATTCTTTGTTGCACGCATCACCTGCCCAGCAAGGGTTTCTATCATCGGGTTAGCCATGGCCTGTTTGCGCAAGATCGCCAGTTCCCGGGTCGCGCGCTCGATCTCGCTGTTGCGCAACAGCGCACTCACCAGCCCATAACGCTGTGCGATCGGATTTCCGAATTTTTGCGTTCCGAGCGCGTCGCTGAAAAAAGCGATGGCTTCAGGGGTGGTTTTTTGTGCACCGATGAGTTTGGTGCGTACCAGCTGAAAATTCAGGCTGTCCGGAATCAGGCGATAAGGCTGTTTTTGTACGCGGTTCTCGATCTCGGCGATACGGTCGCTGGTGATCGGGTGGGTGCGCATATAGTTTGGAGCGTTGCTGTCCAGCAAAGTGTTTGCCTTTTGCAGCCGTTGCAAAAAAACAGGCATGGCATGGGTATCGAAACCGGATCTTTGTAATAGCTGCAAGCCGATGCGATCGGCCTCTTCTTCGTAGGTACGGGTGAAGTTGAGTTGTTTCTGTATCATGCCCGCTTGCGAACTGACGAGGGCCGCTTCCGAAGCTTGCGGGTTGGTGCGCGCTGCAAGTATGGCGATGGCGATAGCTGCGATGGAGACCAGGCTATTGCCTTGTTGCCCGGCTATCATGCGAGCCAGATGGTGCTGAGTGACGTGGGTGATCTCATGGCTTAATACGGAGGCCAATTCCGATTCGCTTTGTGTCGTGAGCAGCAGCCCTGCATTTACACCGATGAAGCCGCCCGGCAGGGCAAAGGCGTTGACGGCATAATCATCGATCGCAAAGAACTCGAAACCCAGAGACGGTTCGGAGCTGCTCTCGACCAGCTTGGCGCCCAGTTGGTTGAGGTAATCGTTGATCTCGGCATCATCCAGATATTCCTTGCTGGCGCGAATCTGCAGCAGGCTCTGTCGCCCGATCTGGCGTTCCTGCAATGGGGAAAGCGCGGCCTGCGAGACATCGCCCAGGTCGGGCAAGCCATCGCTCATGGCACGGGGCGCAAAGCACAGTAACAGCAACAAGGCCAGTTTTTTCATGACCGGTATGATAGTTGTTTTTATCGCCAGTTCACACCGCGTATGCGATTCGTTTAGATATTAAAGTGTATTCGTATGGACAGCGGGCCGCAAATTGCTCAGAATTGGGCTGCATTTAAACTCATCTTGCAAGAGGAATACGAAAATGTCAGGCTTTGGAAGTGGCAGCAGTTTCAAGAACATCACCGTCGCGGAGCTGGAAGCGAAGTTGCAGCAGGGTGGTTTGCGTTTGGTGGATGTGCGTACCGACGCGGAGATCGCCCAGGGAAAGATCCCGCAAGGAGAGCCGTTGCCCTTGCACCTTATCCCGATGCGATTGGGGGAGATGGATAAGAACGTCGCCACAGTATTTTATTGCCGATCCGGCGGGCGATCAGCTCAGGCTGCCGCCTTTGCTGCGGCGAATGGCTTTACCGATGCGTATAACCTGCAAGGCGGGATCATCGCTTGGGCTAATGCCGGCTTTCCCATCAGCACTTGATGGAGAGTTCTTGTTGCCGATTCGGCATTGCTGGGCTATTACGGATCGGAATCAGTCTAGTTTCTTGCGCTGTGCCAGCAACTGCACCAGCGTCGCACTGAAATCAGCGAGGCGTTTCTTTTCCAGTTCCACAACCGATGCGGGCGCGCGGGCGACGAAGCTCTCATTGCCCAGTTTGGTCTCTGTTTTTGTGGCTTCGCTGGAGAGGCGCGCGATCTCCTTGTCCAGACGCGCGCGTTCAGCCGCGATGTCGATCTCTACCTTCAGCATCAACTTGAAATTTCCCACCACGGAAACCGCTGCATCGGTATCGGGCAGTATATCCAGTACGGTCACATCGCTCAGCTTGCCAAGCGCCTGCAGGTAAGGAGCGAACGCACGCAGAGTAGCGGCATCGCCAGCTGCGATCAAGGGCACGCGCGCGGCAGGCGAGAGGTTCATCTCGCTACGCAGGCTGCGGCAGGCATTGATCATCTCCTGCAATAGCGCAATCTGCTGGATGGCTGCATTGTCAATTTTGGACGAATCTGCTTTGGGATAGGGTTGCAGCATGATGCTGTCGCCAATTTGGCTAGAGCTGACTTTTCCTGGGCTAACCTTGCCTGCGAGCGGCGCTACGGATTGCCACAATTCCTCGGTGATGAACGGAATGATCGGGTGTGCGAGACGCAGGATAGTCTCCAGCACGCGCACCAGCGTGCGCCGTGTGGCGCGTTGCTGTGCCGGATCGCCGGTGGCGATCTGCACTTTGGCCAGCTCTACATACCAGTCGCAGTAAGCGTTCCATACCAGTTCATACACGGTGCGTGCGGCCATGTCGAAACGGTAATCGGCAAAGTGCTGCGTCATTTCTGTTTCGGCGCGTTGCAGCATACTGACCATCCATTTGTCCGCCGCAGAAAATTCCAGTGGCAGGTTTTCGTCCAGACCGACATCCTGTCCTTCGCAATTCATCAGTACGAAGCGAGTTGCGTTCCAAAGCTTGTTACAGAAGTTGCGGTAGCCTTCACAGCGCTGCATGTCGAACTTGATGTCGCGTCCGGGCGAGGCGAGCGAGGCGAAGGTGAAGCGCAACGCATCGGTGCCAAATGCGGGGATGCCATCGGGGAATTCCTTGCGGGTGCGCTTCTCGATCTTCTCGGCATCTTTCGGGTTCATCAGTCCGCTGGTGCGTTTCCTGACCAGATCTTCGATGCCGATGCCGTCGATCAAATCGATCGGGTCGAGCACGTTACCCTTGGATTTGGACATCTTCTGCCCTTCCGCATCGCGGATCAGGCCATGCACGTACACATCCCTGAACGGGATCTTGCCGGTGATGTGTTTGGTCATCATCACCATGCGCGCCACCCAGAAGAAGATGATGTCGAAGCCGGTGACCAGTACTGATGACGGTAGGTATTTTTTCACAAAGTCATTCTGTGCCTGGAATGTGTTTCCTTCTGCCCAGTCCAGCGTGGAGAATGGCCACAGTGCGGACGAGAACCAGGTGTCGAGCACATCGGCGTCACGGTCAAGTTGCCCGGCGTAACCCGCCTTGTCAGCCAGATGGCGAGCTTCGGCTTCATCATGCGCGACGAACACTTCGCCGTTTACGCCGTACCATGCCGGGATCTGGTGTCCCCACCAAAGTTGGCGCGAGATACACCAGTCCTGAATGTTGTTCAGCCACTGGTTATAAGTGTTCACCCAATTTTCAGGATGGAATTTGACCTCGCCGGATGCCACGCATTCCAGTGCCTGTTCGGTGATGCTTTTGCCTTCAGGGCCCGCCTTGCTCATCGCGACGAACCACTGGTCGGTGAGCATCGGCTCGATCACCACGCCGGTGCGATCGCCGCGCGGTACTTTGAGTTTGTGCTTCTCGGTTTTTTCAAACACGCCAGCTGCTTCCAGATCGGCGACGATCTGCTTACGCGCAACGAAACGGTCCAGACCTTGGTATGTTTTGGGTGCGTGTTCATTGATCTTCGCATCCAGCGTGAGGATGGAGATCATCTCTAGCTTGTGGCGCTGTCCCACTGCGTAGTCATTGAAGTCATGCGCAGGCGTGACCTTTACCACCCCAGTGCCGAATTCCTTGTCCACATAATCGTCGGCGATGATGGGAATATCGCGCTCGCACAGTGGGAGTTTCACCTGCTTGCCGATCAGATGCTTGTAGCGTTCGTCTTCGGGATGCACCATCACCGCGACGTCGCCGAGCATGGTCTCGGGGCGGGTGGTGGCGACGGTGAGGTGAGTCAGGCCGCGCACGCTATCTTTCTCGGCCAGCGGGTAGCGGATGTGCCACATGAAGCCGTCCTCTTCTTCCTGAACCACTTCCAGGTCGGATACGGCGGTGTGCAGTTTCGGGTCCCAGTTCACCAGTCGCTTGCCGCGATAGATCAGTCCTTCGTTGAAAAGGCGCACAAAAGTCTCGGTGACAGAATGCGACAGTCCTTCGTCCATCGTGAAGCGTTCGCGCGACCAGTCGGGTGAGGTACCGAGGCGGCGCATCTGGCGCGTGATGGTGTCGCCGGAATATTTTTTCCACTCCCATACCTTCTCGATGAATTTTTCGCGGCCGAGGTCGTGGCGCGAGATGCCCTTTGCGTCGAGCTGGCGCTCCACGACGATCTGTGTGGCGATGCCGGCATGGTCGGTGCCGGGTTGCCACAACGTGTTGTCGCCTTTCATGCGGTGATAACGGGTCAATGCGTCCATCAGGGTCTGGTTGAAGCCGTGTCCCATGTGCAGCGTGCCGGTCACATTCGGCGGTGGTAACAGGATGCAGAAGCTCTCCTGCTTTGTTGAGTCGAGGCCGGCCTTGAAATAGCCTGAGGATTCCCATTTGGGATACCAGCGCGATTCGATGTCTTTCGGTTCAAAACTTTTTGCGAGTTCCATTGCGGTCTTTACGTGTGAGTTGGGTGCGTCGGAAAGACGGGATTATACAGGGGAGGGTGGCAGTTGTAGGATGGGTGGAGCGAAGCGATACCCATCAATTGAATGTGAAAGACGATGGGTATCGCTTCGCTCCACCCATCCTACTGTGCTGCGGTCAGGTTTTTATGTTGCGGCCAAATCGAAATGACGGAGCTCATAGCCGCGATCCTTGTAAAATCTGTAACGCTCGCGCCCCATGCGGCTGTCTTCTGCGTTATCACTGACGATCTCGATGACACGCTCGAAGCGACTGAAAAATGGCGAACATTCGTTATGCAGGCTGATCAACAATTCGTGGTGGGGAAACTTATCGCCGCCATGATCCAGTACCACCGGCCACTTCGACAAGCTCAGGGCAGGCATTTGCCCGGCATCGTTCAGACAATGAGGAATAAAAGCGGTGGCAGGGTAATGCCAGAGTAACTTATCCAGCGCTTCGCTGGTCATCGCATCAGGCGAACTGATGACTGTGCGCACACCGCCCTGCATGGCTTTGTGGCTCAATTGACAGGCGGTGCGCAGCCGGTCTTTTGATCCGGTATAAAAATCGACTTTAGTCATGATTTAACCATTCAACCACGAAAAACACAGAGAAAAACCACCGCTTTTTCTCTGTGTGCGCCGCGGAAAAATCATTTGTTGCTTGTGCGGTTGATCAGATACTGCGTGAGCAACGGTACAGGTCGCCCCGTCGCGCCTTTTTCCCTGCCGGATTTCCATGCGGTTCCGGCGATATCCAGATGCGCCCAGCGATAGTCCTTCGTGAAGCGCGACAGGAAGCACGCGGCGGTGATGCTGCCGCCGGCTCGTCCGCCGATGTTTTGCATATCGGCGAAATTGCTGTCGAGTTGCTGCTGATAGTCATCCCACAGCGGCAAGTGCCAGGCGCGGTCATGTGAATGATCTCCCGCATCCAGCAACTCTTTGGCGAGCTTGTCTTCGTTGCTGAACAACCCGGTTGCGACATGCCCCAGTGCGATGACGCAAGCGCCGGTGAGGGTGGCGATGTCGATCACCGTATCGGGATCGAACTTTTTTGAATAAGTGAGCGCATCGCACAGGATCAATCGGCCCTCGGCATCGGTATTGAGGATCTCGATGGTCAGGCCTGACATGCTCTTAACTATGTCGCCGGGCTTGCTGGCCGCGCCATCCGGCATGTTTTCGCAACTTGGGATGACTGCCACTACATTCAGCTTCAAGTGCATTTCGGCAATCGCCTGCATGGTGCCGAGCACACTAGCTGCGCCGCACATGTCGTATTTCATCTCGTCCATTTCCGCGCCGGGCTTGAGCGAAATACCGCCGCTGTCAAAGGTGATGCCCTTGCCGACCAGTACGACGGGTTTTTGTTTCTTGTCGCCGCCGCGATACTCAAGCGTGATCAGTTTGGCCGGTTGGCGGCTGCCGCGCGTAACCGACAACAGGGAATGCATGCCCAGTTTCTGCATGTCTTTTTCTTCCAGTATGGTGACTTTGAGTTTGTGATCATTTGCGATGGCCTTGGCCTGGTCAGCAAGATAAGTCGGTGTGCAGATATTGCCCGGCAGATTTCCCAGGTCTTTGGTCAGTTTCATGCCATGCGCGATGGCCGTTGCCTGGTCGAGTGCGATTTGTGCTTTGCTGCCGGGTTTGTCAGCGCTGCCCAGCAGAATCCTTCGTAACGTTGGCGCGTCGGCAGGTTTACTCTTGAGTTTGTCGCTACGGTAGCCGGACTCACTGGCGCGCAGGACGGTTTGCGTTATTTTCCAGGCCTCATCGCGGCCTTTGACATGAAGGTCAGTGAGATAAAGCGCGGCATCTTTGCTGGCTGATTTTTGCAAGGCACTGAAGGTGGCGCTGAGCACATCAAGATACTGCTTGGAGGCGAACTCGCTGGCTTTGCCGAGGCCGACCAGCA
>Ga0315271_10000529_pt1 | contig 21325 bp, 22 predicted proteins | sample C3_top_MG_FD_204664 | JGI IMG/M metagenome (GOLD analysis project Ga0315271, IMG submission 204664) | Sediment microbial communities from Yellowstone Lake, YNP, Wyoming, USA - C3_top | ecosystem: Environmental > Aquatic > Freshwater > Lake > Sediment | place: USA: Wyoming | collected 2017-08-01
CATCCGGTACTTCGACGATGCCGACGTTCGGCTCGATGGTGCAAAAGGGATAATTTTCTGCCGCGATACCCGCCTTGGTCAGTGCATTGAACAGGGTGGATTTACCTACGTTAGGCAGACCGACGATTCCGCATTTCAAACTCATTGTTTTTCCTTTATGCACTATGCAGCTTTAACATCGCTGCTTCGGTTTTTCCTTCAATGACCAGCTGGGCGATGTTCTGCGCTTTCTGCATGGCCTCATCCATCAGCTCACGTTCCTCGCGGCGCGGATCGTTCAAAACGTAGTCGGATACTTCTGCGCGGTCGCCGGGATGGCCGATGCCGATACGCAGCCTCCAGAAATCTTTTATGCCGAGATGCGCGATGATGTCTTTGAGCCCGTTATGCCCGCCGTGTCCACCACCCATCTTCAGGCGCGCCACGCCCGGCGGAAGATCCAGCTCGTCATGTACCACCAGCATTTCTGCCGGTTCGATCTTGTAGAACTGCACCAGCGCGCCCACGGATCGGCCGCTGACGTTCATGAAGGTTTGCGGCTTGAGCAGCAACACCTCATGTCCGTGCAACTGGCCGCGCGCAGTAAATCCGTGAAACTTGCTCTCACTCTTGAAACTCAACTTTTGCAAGCGCGCGAGTTCGTCCACCCACCAGAAACCGACGTTGTGCCGGGTGGTTTCGTATTCACGTCCGGGATTGCCCAGACCAACAATCAAACGTATCGCAGTCATAGTGCCTGAATGAATGGACGTTGAATAAAAAAACCCGCCATAACTCTCGATATGGCGGGTTTATGCAGCCAGTCGAATTATTTGGCTTTTTTCGCAGCAGGGGCAGCAGCGGCAGGTGCAGCAGCACCTGCCTTGGCAGCGCCAGCAGCAGGCGCTGGAGCTGATGCTGCAGAAGCAGCTGCGGCGGCATCAGCCTCTGCAGTCACCTCGGCTTCCAGCATGCCACGCGGCACTTGCACAGTAGCTACCACTGCTTCGCCGGCATGACCGCCGTGTGAGGCAGCTTCCACGCCAGCAGGCATTTTCAAATCGGCCACGTGGATGGAATGGCCAAGCGCCAGATGCGACAAGTCCACCTCGATGAAGGCAGGCAGATCCTTAGGCAAACAAGTGATGTCCAGATCGGTCATCACGTGGCTGATCTTGCCGCCGCTATCTTTCACGCCTGGTGAAACTTCCGCATTAATGAAGTGCAACGGCACTTTGATGTGCATCTTCTTCTTCGCATCCACGCGCTGAAAATCGATGTGCTGCACTTGCTGGCGGAACGGATGCATTACGAAATCGCGCAGCAGCACGGATTCTTTTTTGCCTTCCAGATTCAGCGACAGGATGGAAGCGTGGAACGCCTCGTTACGCAACTTGTAGTAAAGGTCGTTGTGATCCAGATCGATCATACTCACTTCACCTACGCCATACACAACACCTGGCACACGGCCGGTGTTACGCAGACGGCGGCTCGCACCCGTTCCTTGCGCCTTGCGGATTGTTGCAGTAATTTCAATTGTCATTTTACTTCTCCTAAACAGAATCGTCCGCGACCAGACGATTCAACATTTGCGATAACCAACATGGTTACCGCTAAAACTTATTCAACCAATGCTTTTCGCTTACTCGGCGAAAAGCGAGCTGACAGATTCATCGCTGTTGATGCGGCGTATGGTCTCTGCCAGCAACTCTGCCGTGCTCAATTGGCGTATACGCTTGCAGTTGCGCGCTGCTTCGCTCAGCGGGATGGTATCGGTGACCACCAGTTCATCCATCGCGGAACTCTCGATGCGTTCGATCGCCGGGCCTGACAGCACCGCATGGGTACAGTAGGCCAATACGCGCGTCGCGCCTTTTTCCTTCAACGCCCTGGCGGCTTCGCACAGCGTGTTGGCGGTATCCACCATGTCATCCATGATCAGGCATGTACGTCCCGACACTTCGCCGATGATATTCATCACCTTCGCCACATTAGGCTTGGGGCGGCGCTTGTCGATGATCGCCAAGTCGGCATCCAGTTGCTTCGCCAATGCACGGGCACGCACCACGCCGCCCACATCCGGGGATACCACGATCAAGTTCGGGTAGTTCTGCTTCCACACATCGGACAGCAATATCGGGCTGGCGTAAATATTGTCCACCGGAATATCGAAGAACCCCTGTATCTGATCGGAGTGCAGATCCATGGTCAACAAGCGATCCACGCCGGCGCTGCTCAACATATCCGCCACCACTTTCGCGGTGATCGCGACTCGCGCCGAACGCGGACGACGATCCTGTCGTGCGTAGCCAAAATACGGCATCGCAGCGGTGATGCGCCCGGCAGAGGCACGCTTGAGCGCATCAACCATCACCATCACTTCCATCAGGTTGTCATTGGTCGGCGCGCAAGTGGACTGCAACACGAATACATCCCTGCCACGCACATTCTCAAGAAGCTCCACATTCACTTCGCCATCGGAGAAGCGGCCTACCTTGGCGCGACCGAGATGAATGTGCAGATGCCGCGCAACCGCTTCAGCGAGCTTGGGATTGGCATTGCCGGTAAACACCATCAGGCTGTCGTGTAACACGCGCATCCCCTTAAATTATCAAACCGGGTAAATTATCAAGTCAGGCATAAGCCTGAAAACTGGCTGGGGAGGTAGGGATCGAACCTACGAATGCTGGAATCAAAATCCAGTGCCTTACCACTTGGCGACTCCCCAATAAACTATTACTAAAGCACCCAATCATGCAATGGATGCCTTGCCAAACCTTGCGCGACTACACCGCGCATCCCATCTGGCAGCTGCTGCACCACCACTTCAGCCTGGCTGCGGCTGGCAAACTCGGCGAACACACAAGCGCCAGAACCAGTCATCATCGCTTTGCCGAAATTATTCAGCCAACTTATATGACGCCCCACTTCCGGGTAGATAGCACACACCACGGGTTGCAGATCGTTATGAAGCTGCTGCTCAGACTGCCATTTCGGGAGGGCGCGCATTGTGATGGAAACCGTATCCCGTGTCAATTCAGGGCGCGCAAAAATCTCTGCGGTAGGCACGTGTACCGGCGGGAACAGCACCACATACCATGCCTCCTTCAGGGGATAGGCTTGCAGCTCTTCACCCACCCCTTCGGCAAACGCGTTCTCGCCGAAGATGAACACCGGCACATCCGCGCCCAGTCTCAATCCGAGCCGCATCAGACGTGAGCGCGACAAACCCAGCGACCACAGGCGGTTCAGCGCGATCAGCGTGGTCGCAGCATCCGAGCTGCCTCCGCCCAACCCGCCACCCATCGGGATGCGCTTTTCCACCCCAATCTCCGCGCCCAATTCGCACCCGGTCTCGCTTTGCAACAGCCGCGCTGCGCGCACGCATAGATCCTGGTCTTCCTCCACGCCCTCGACAACATTGATACGCCGCACCACCCCGTCTTCGCGCAAGCTGAAATGCAGCGTGTCGTGCAGATCAATGAAGCGGAACAGGGTCTGCAGCAGATGGTAACCATCCGGCCTGCGCCCGACGACGTGTAGGAACAGGTTCAGTTTGGCGGGTGCGGGACAGGTCAGTTTCATTGCGGACTCCACTCCCACTCATCGATCAGCAACTGCAACTGCAAATCTTCGTGGCTCAACTGCAAGCGCGCCGGCAAGCTATCCTGCTGGCTGTCGACATAGCGCAGATAGCGTACTTCCCAACCATGCTGGCGGAGCACGCTGATGCGGCCTGTGCCATCGCGCTCGATCTGCGCCGGACTGTCGGCAGCCGGCAGGCCCAGCACCCATTGATGCAGGCCGGCCAGCGGCAGATGCCAGCCCAGCACCTGCTCCATCAGCGACTCTGCATCGACATCCTGATAGTGTTTGTCACCATCATCCAGCGTCGCATGGCGTGTATCGTGCCGGGTGTCGCTATAGACGCGTGCGGCTGTCTGCCCGAGCGGGGTGAGCAGCAGGATCTCGTCCGATTGCGCCCGATGCGTCCAGCGTAATCCGGCAGATTGGCGGGTTTCCATGTGCTTGACCGAGATACGTCCGTTCAGCGCGAATGGTGCGGATTCGGACTGTGCAGGCCGCGCAACCGGCGCGGGAGCTGGGGGCATTAACGCACAACCGTTTAACAGCACAATCAGAACAATCAGGAGCAAACGCATACAGAAAACCTCAAGGGTGCCTCTAAAAATTCAGAGTTCGCCCAAATGCAAGGCACGAAAAAAATTTCGCAGTGCGCATATGGGTAATATGTAATCAAGAAATTTTTTTCGTAACGCAGCAGTTGGGATGAAATCTGGATTTTAAGAGGTGCCCTTCAAGGCATGAACTTTTTCATCACCGCCTGCAATACCTCATTCCCCGGATGAACCTTGAGACTGTCCTGCCAAACCTTTTTGGCTTCCCCTTGGTCTCCGCGTGCCCACAAAACCTCGCCCAGATGTGCGGCGATCTCGGGATCGGGGTTCCCGACCATGGCGCGCCGCAACATCTTGACGCTGTCATCCAGCTTGCCGATGCGGTAATAACCCCAGCCCACGCTGTCCATGATGGCAGCATCGTCGGGAGCAAGCTGCAGGGCCTTTTCTACCAATGTGACGGCTTCCGGGATACGCTCATTGCGTTCAAGCATGCTATAGCCCAGCGCGTTGTATGCGTGCGCATAATCGGGTTTGACCTTGATCAACTTGCGAATCAATTGCTCGAACACATCCGGCTTACCGATCCTGTCGGCCATCATCGCGGTCCCGTAAAGCAGATCGGGATTGTCAGGCAGTTTCACCAGGCTCTTCTGCAACACCTGATATGACTCCGTCAATTGGTTCGCCTCGCGCAATAGTTGCGACTCGATCAACACCAGTTGCACGCGCTGCTGAACAGTCTCTGCCTGAACCTGGTGCAATTGCTTGCGCGCTTCGGCAAGCTGACCGCGCTTGCCCAGTAGATAAGCCGCACGCACTTGCGCAGAAAACAGATATTCGCCGCCCTTCACATTTTGGTAATAGGCTGTCGCTTCTTCATCGTTATTCTTCGCCTCGCTTAGCTGCCCGAGATAATATTGCACCGCATCCTGATCTTTTTTTCCTTTGCTGAGCGCCAGCTTTAGTTGCGTTTCCGCACCCTGCATATCGTTCAACTGCAGCGAGATCAGTGCGACCGCAAATGGAAATTCCGGATTATCAGGATCGTCATTGGCTAAGCGCTGAAATTCATCGCGTGCTTTGCCGAATTGCTTCTGCTCAAGCAGCGCTCGCGCATATTGCAACCGTATCTCACCCGCCTTTGGATAACTCGACAAATAGCTTTGCAGCACATCCAGACCTTGCTGCGGCGCAGACCTCTGCAACAATTGGGCCTCCAGTGAGGCCGCCATGTCCCACTCGGGACGCAGGTTGCGCGCCTGCCTTATTTCGTCCAGCGCGAGCTTGTCGTCGCCGGACCCTTGTGCCATCAGTGCCACAGCCCAATGCGCTTCGGCCACTTGTGGGTAGGGTTGCGCGAGTTCGCGCATCAACTTCAATGCTGCTGCCGTATCCGGATAAGAAGCCAGCATCTTGAAGATTTGCATGAAGACGATTCCGGCATGGGCTTCTTCCGCCTTTAGTACCTTGATTATTTCCGGGCGGGCTTCATTGATCTTGCCGCTGCGCAGCAGTACCGAAGCCTTCATGCGCATCGCCAATGTCGAATTCGGCTCCAGCTCCTGCCAGACCTTGAGGGCCGCAAGGGCCGCATCCATCTGGCCGGCTTCGAAAGCAAGTTGCGTCGCGCGCCTGGCGAGTCGCGGATCGCGCGATTTTTGGGCCAACTCCAGGCTGCCCTGTGCAGCAAGCTGGGTTTGGCCGCGCTGATTGGCGATTTCGCTCAACAGGAATCCAAACAGCAACTCATCGGTCAGCTCGACGTTGGGCAGCGCCAGCGCGTCATCGTCCTGCGACTCATGCGGGTTTTCCGGGTTCACAGCTTCCTGCTGCACTGGCGTTTGGGCGCAAGCGCTGAACAACAAACTAGTGACGATGATGAGGTATTTGAACTGATTCATAACAATACTCGGGACCATGACGATACTGCTTTTGATGTGGGTATACATATTAGGTTATATTTAGCTCCATTCACAACCATGACGAACGCCGGACTTTGAACACTCCCATTTCCGAAATCACACTTTCCGCACACAACCTGACACGCCGCTTTGGCAATCAGCAAGTCATTCATGACGTGTCGCTGGAATTGAAGCGTGGGGAAGTGCTGGGTTTGCTCGGTCACAATGGCGCGGGCAAATCCACTACGCTGCAGATGCTGACCGGCTGTTTGCAGCCCGACAGCGGGGAAGTAGACATCTGCGGCATCAGTTTGTTGCATCATCCGACGCAAGCCAAGGCAAATATCGGCTACTTGCCTGAAACACCGCCGCTGTATCGCGAGCTCAGCGTCAACGATTACCTGCTTTTCGCAGCGAGATTGCGCGGCATGAAGGCTGCCGCAGCGGCTGAGGCGCTGGCGGAATCCAAACAGCGCTGCGGTCTGGAGTCGGTCGGGAAAAAGATCATCGGCACACTGTCCAAGGGTTATCAGCAGCGCGTCGGCATCGCGCAAGCCATCATTCACCGCCCGGCCGTGATTGTGCTGGACGAACCCACCGTCGGCCTCGATCCGGCGCAGATCCGCGAGATTCGCAACCTGATCCGCGAGTTGGGCGACAAAAGCAGCGTGATCCTCTCCACGCATCTGCTCAGCGAAGTGGAAAGCGTCTGCGATCGCGTCGAGATCATGCAGCACGGCAAACTGATCTATGGCGACACCAGCGCACACATGCAGCAACACGGGGGCGTATCCGGTTTTATCGTCGATCTGGGCAACCCGCCTCCGCTAAGCGTGCTTGAAGGCATTGCCGGTATCAGCCACGTAGAGCAGCTTTCCACCACTCAGTTCCGCGTGCTGCACACACCGGACAGCAATCCCAAAGGTGCGCTGCTCACCCTGGCCGAACAACAAGTCTGGCAGCTGGAACAGCTCACCCCATTGCACGCCACTTTGGAAGAGGTGTTCGTCAAGATCACCGATGCGGAAACGGCTGCAACCGGAGCGACATCATGATCCGCCTGATCGCCCTGCGCGAATTGCGCAGCCTGTTCGCCACGCCCTCAACATGGTTCGTCCTTGCCGCACTGCAATTCATCTTCGCTTGGTTCTTTCTGGCGCGGCTGGATGCGTTTCTGGAGTTGCAACCGCAGCTCGCACAACTCGCCAATCCTCCCGGCGTGACAACCATGGTCGCTGCACCGATGTTCAACACGGTCGCGCTAATGATGATGGTGATGGTGCCGGTGTTCACCATGCGGCTGATCGCGGAAGAGCGCCGAAATCAAACCTTTGCGCTACTGCTCTCGGCACCGCTGTCCGGTCACCATATCGCGCTCGGCAAATTTCTGGGATTGCTGATCTTTTTGGTCGTTCTGATGGTCAGCGTACCGTTGATGCTCTACACGCTGGCGCTGGGCACCAGCATCGACCACGGGCTGATGCTGAGCAACATTATGGGCCTGTTGCTGCTTGTCTCCAGCTACGTCGCGCTGGGGCTGTATATCTCCGCGCTCACCACGCAGCCCATCATCGCCGCGATCGGCCCACTGGCTGTGCTGTTTGGATTGTGGCTGGCCGACATCGGAGCGACGGCGGAAGATTCGCCCTGGCATCTCTTCTCGCCACTTCATCATTTCCAGAATTTCAATAATGGCTTGCTGGATAGCAGCGATGCCGCGTTCTTCATTTTGTTCACTGCTGCTTTCCTGTTGCTGACCATAAAGCGTTTGCATAACAACCGAGTCTACGGATAAGCCATTTTGCGTAAACTTTTTAAAACTCACTCGCTCCGCAACCTGCTATTCGTGGTTGTGTTGATCGGCGTCGTAGCGGGTTTAAGCTATCTCGCCAATCGCTACCTTGTACAGCGCGATGTCACCTACAACACCATCAACAGCCTGGAACCCGCCAGCATCGGGGTCCTCAAGCAACTGGACGGCCCGGTCACCATCACCGTGTATGCCACAGAGCAGGATGTGCGACTGGGCGACATCCGCAAGATCATTCGCGACTTCCTGTCGCTTTACCAGCGCTACAAGCCCGACATCAAACTGGTGTTCGTCGATCCATCTCAGGACGAGGAAAGATCCCGCGCGGCGCAGATCCGCTTCAACGGCGAAATGGTGATCGAATATGCCGGGCGCAGCGAACACCTGACCAAGATCAACGAGCCTATCCTCACCAGCGCTCTGCTGCGACTGGCGCGCTCTCGCGATCAAACCGTGATGTATCTGGACGGGCACGGCGAACGCAAGCTGGACGGCGTCGCCAACCATGACCTCGGCGCGCTGTTCGGCGCCAAGCTCAAGCAGAATGGCTTTCAACTGGGCAGCCTGAATCTGGCCGTGGCTCAGGAAGTTCCCAACAACGTCAGAGTACTGGTCATCACCCAGCCGCAACTCAAACTCATGCCGGGCGAAGTGGATAAATTGCTGCGTTATGTCGATCGCGGCGGCAACCTCCTATGGCTGGTGGACGCCGAACCGCTGCGCGGACTGGAACGCCTCGCCGAAAAGCTCGACCTGCAACTGCCGCCCGGCATCGTGATCGACCCGGCTGCCACAGAGATGAATGCACCACCCACCTGGTCGCTGGGCGCGACTTATCCGCCGCATGCCATCACGCGCAATTTCAATCTGATCACCGCCTTCCCTTTTGCGCGTCCGCTGATCTGGAATGAGAACCCGACAGACTCCAAGGGAAGCAAGGACTGGCAACGTAACGTGCTGGTGGAAGTCGCCGCGCGCGGCTGGGTGAGCCGCAACAAATCGGGTGACAAACCCCGCTTTGACAAACTGCACGACATCCCCGGCCCCGCAGCGATCGCGATGGCACTGCAACGTCACATCAATGACAGGGACCAACGCATCGTAGTCGTCGGCAGCGGCGCGTTCCTCGCCAACAGCTTCGCGGGCAACGGCGGCAATGTCGACCTGGGCGTGAACATGGTGAACTGGCTGGCCAGCGAAGAACGCTTCATCAACCTGCAACCGCGCGCCGCAAAAGACAGCAAATTGATACTGAGCAAAATGCAACTTGGCCTCATCAGCGGCATCTTTCTGATCGGCTTGCCGCTGCTGCTCGTAGGAGTGGGAATTTATAACTGGCGGAAGCGCCGTGCCTGAACTACCCGAAGTAGAAACTACGCGACGCGGGCTGGCCGCACATCTCACCGGACTCACAATCAAGGATGTCGTGATCCGCAACGGCAGCCTGCGCTGGCCGATCGCGAAAAACCTGCCCAAGCTGTTGCGCGGAAAAACCATAGTCTCGCTCAAACGTCGCGCCAAATATCTGCTGATGGATTGCGGCAACGGAACATTGATCCTGCACCTCGGCATGTCTGGTAGCCTGCGCATCCACCCCGCGAACACTCCTCCGGAGAAACACGACCACTTCGATCTGGTGCTGGACAACGTCACGCTGATGCGTCTGCGCGACCCTCGCCGCTTCGGCGCGGTGTTGTGGCACAGCGGCGATGTGCACACTCACCCGCTGCTCGCCAGCCTCGGTCCCGAACCTTTAGAGAAAGATTTTGATGCGCGCTATCTCCATCAAGCAACGCGCGGGCGCAGCGTCAGCATCAAGCAATGCATCATGGACAACCATGTGGTGGTCGGCGTGGGCAACATCTACGCCAACGAAGCCCTGTTCCGCGCCGGCATCAAGCCGCAACTCGCCGCCGGAAAACTCAGCTTGCCGCGCTGTACAAGACTGGTCGAGGAGATCCGCGCAACGTTGGCCGAAGCGATACTACTTGGCGGCAGCTCCCTGCGTGACTTCGTCAATACCTCGGGCCAGCCCGGCTATTTTCAGCAGACGTATTGGGTATACAGCAGGACAGGCGAACCGTGCCGGCGCTGCGGTGCGCCGATCAAACAAATCAAGCAGGGTCAGCGCTCAAGTTTTTACTGTGGGACTTGCCAAAGATAGCTGGTGCTTGTGCTAGAGTTTCACCTGCCCAGTACATGTTACAAATCATCACCACTCAGTTGGAGGAATCATGAAATACTTTCTGCTCGCCGTTATCCTGCTGCTCGCTGCCTGCGACAAACCACCCGTACCCAAGATCGCCGCACCGCAGCGAGAGGCGCTTGAAAAAGCCAAGGCAGTAGATCAGACGGTGCAAAAAACTACCGATGAGTCGAAGAAGAAGATCGAGGACGCGGAAAAGTAAGCATTGATTATTTCACTCACCATGAGCCGCCATTTTTTCGCCCTCGTCCTTTTCGCCCTAACTGTCGGGCCCTTCGCGCATGCCGAGGCATTGCCGCGTCCCGATCATGTTGTGGTCGTGATCGAGGAGAATCGCGGCTATACGCAGATAATGGACAAGCGCAACAGCACTTCCTACATTCACGCGCTGGCAAAACGCGGGGTGTTATTCACGCAGTCTTACGGGGTCGCGCATCCTAGCCAGCCGAATTATCTGGCATTGTTTTCGGGTTCCACGCAGGCAATTACCCGCAATAGTTGTCCGCACTCTTTCAGCAACAACAACCTGGCATCAACCTTTCTGGATGGGGGTTTCAGCTTCTCCAGCTTTTCCGAATCGTTGCCCGCAACAGGCGATCTGAGCTGCGGATCCGGTGCATATCAGCGCAAGCATAATCCGGTGGCGAACTGGCAAGGGTCGCGCTTGCCTGCCGAGCTGAACCAGCGCTTTGCCGACTTTCCTCAGGACTTTACCAAGCTACCGACCGTGTCTTTTGTGATCCCGGATCAGAATAACGACATGCACGATGGTGATTTCGATACGGCAGACGCGTGGTTAAGGTCTCGCATCGAGCCATATGTCGATTGGGCGTTCAAGCACAACAGTTTGCTGATACTCACTTGGGATGAGGACGATTATCGCCAGGACAATCATGTGATGACGCTGCTGGTGGGGCCGATGGTGAAACCGGGTGTCAGCGAGCAGCGTATCGATCATTACAGTGTCTTGCGCATGCTGCTGGACTTTTACGGCTTGCCTGCGCTGGGTGCGAGCCGCGATGCAGAGGCGATCAAGGGTATCTGGAAGTAACGATAACTAAGGACTACTTACCCTTCGTCGCCATCAGCTGTTCATACTTGCTCTGAAGTTGTTCTTTATTTTCTTTGAACTGGGGATTCATCGGGATGCAATCCACCGGGCAAACTTCCACACATTGCGGCGTATCGTAGTGGCCTACGCACTCGGTGCATTTGTTTGGGTCGATGATATAAACGGTATCTCCTTGCGAGATCGCGTCGTTCGGGCACTCCGGCTCGCACACGTCGCAGTTGATACATTCATCGGTGATCATTAGTGCCATGCTTGTCTTCCTAAACTCGATACTGTCTTGTATTGATTCAATTTCGGGGCAATTTGTTTTTCTGCTGCAACTTTTGCATCACGTAGGGCGAGACAAACTTGCTGACATCACCGCCGAAACGCGCGACTTCGCGCACCATGGTGGCCGAGATGAATGTGTATTGTTCGGCCGGGGTAAGAAACAACGTTTCCATTTCGGGGTATAGATTGCGATTCATGCCTGCCAACTGAAACTCGTATTCAAAATCCGACACCGCGCGCAAACCGCGCAGCACGACACGAGCATTGTGTGCCTGCACGAAATTCATCAACAAGCCGTTGAAACCTTCCACTCGCACGTTGGCAAAATCTCCAAATACCTCATTTGCGATCTCCACGCGTTCCGCCAAATTAAACAGTGTTTGCGCGCGACTTTCCGCCACGGCCACGATGACTTCTCCGAACAATCCGGCGGCGCGCCGCACCACGTCTTCATGGCCACGCGTAATGGGATCAAATGTCCCCGGATAAACAACTTTAATCATAATAAATCCAATTTGCGGGCGAAGCGCGGTGTCGCGTGCTCGCTCATTCCTCGTCTATCCATCTCGATATGCCTCGTCATTCGCTCCGCGGCTCCTTGCGCTTCATCCCGCAAATTGGATTTATTCAATTTGTAATAATTGGTAATACACCTGCCCCGCCTTGCCGGATTTCAACACCTGCCATGGCGGCGGAGCTTCTATCACCGCTCCCGATTCGACATACACCACGCCCTTTTCGTTCAGGCGTCGCTGCAATACTTCCAGCAGCTTGGGTAAATAGTTGCTCTGGAATGGCGGGTCCAAAAAGATCACGTCATACAGTTGCGTATCGCGCGAGGCGAATTCTAGTCCATCCTGGCAATGCGCGGAAACGTTCATGCACCCTAATTTTTTCAGGTTTTCCTGCAAGGCGCGGAGAACCACGAGATTCTTCTCCACCATCACCACCCGCTCTGCCCCGCGCGAAGCGGCCTCGAATCCCAGCGCGCCGCTGCCGGCGAACAGATCCAGGCAAGTTCGCCCATACAGCGTTTGCCCCAACCAGTTGAACAATGTCTCGCGCACACGATCCGGGGTGGGCCGCAATCCATCGGCATCCGGAAAACTGATCACACGACTGCGCAGATCGCCGCCGATTATCCGGACCTTGTTGATCTTATAGCTTGTTGCTATTTCGCTGCCCCTTCCGGAGCGCCCACGATCACCGTCGCCATCGCCTGTGGATCAATGTGACGCGCAAACGCGTCGCGGATCTGCGCCGTGGTCACCTTGTCGATGTTGCGCGTGAAATCGTCCAGATAGGTCAGTGGCAGATCATAGAAGCCGATCACGCTCAGGTAACCGATGATCTTTTTGTTGCTGTCGATACGCAACGGAAACCCGCCGATGATATTTTGCTTGGCAGCCTGTAGTTCCTTTTCCGTAGGGCCCTTGGCAATGAAATCCGCCAGCGTTTTACGCGCCAGTTGCAGCGCTTCATCAGCCTGCTCTTTCTTGGTCTGCAACCCGATCTGGAACGCGCCCGGTTGTTTGAGCGGCATGAAGTAACTATAGACGCTGTAGGCCAATCCTTTCTTCTCGCGCACCTCTTCCATCAGGCGGGAAACGAAACCGCCACCGCCCAGCGTGTAATTGCCGACATACAACGGAAAGTAATCCGGGTCGTTGCGTGCCATGCCCGGCGCGCCGATCAGGATGTGGCTCTGACTGGCGGGGTGAGAGATACGCTGCTCACTCGCGGCGATCTTCATTGCCACTTTGGGCAATGCCGTTGGCACGGTTGACGCCGGTAATTGCGCGGTGAGTTGTTGTGCTATCGCTTCCGCCTGGGCGCGAGTCGCATCACCCATGATCGCCACCACTGCGCTGCCGGCATGGAAATGCGTGCGGTAGAAATCCTTCAGGTCTTGCACGGTGATCTTTTCCACCGTCGAAACCTCGCCGGAACCCCGCAGTGCATAGGGATGTGTGCCGAACACTGCTTTTTGAAAAGCCCTCTCGGAGATACTTTCAGGCTTGGTATCAGACTCTTTTAGTCCTGCGACCAACCGCACTTTCTCGCGTTCCAGGATCGAGTCCGGAAACACCGGGTGCTGCAGCACCCGCGCCATGATGTCCAGCGCCTTGTCACGCTCTGCCGCGCTGCTCAAGGTGCGCAATGACATGCCGGAACGGTCCGGATCAAAGTCTCCGCCGAATTGCGCGCCGATATCAGCCATGCTGCGTGAAATATCGTCCTCGCTCAGGCCGTCGGAACCCGCATCCAGCATCTTGTGCGTCATCCCCGCCACGCCGGATTTTTCCGCAGCATCGAAACTGCTGCCTGCAGGGAAGCTCACCGCCACATCCAGCATCGGGATGTCGTGATTCTCAACAAATAGCACTTTTGCGCCACTGGCGCTCTGCCAGTGTTGGATCTTTGGAGTGGCATTCGCAATAGTCGAAATACAGCACAATGCTGCTACACCGACCGCCTTTATCATTTTTGTATTAACGAACATGTGACGATCCTCCAGCTGGCTTATGTTTGGGCTTACCATCGAGCGGCTGCGGATCGAGCACCGCGACCGTCAGGTTATCGTCCTGCAAAAACTCTCTGGCGACTTGCTGCACCTGCTCTGCCGTCACCGCCTGAAGTTTCTCCAGCATCACCGGGATCGCTTTATGTCCCAAGCCTATGCTCTCCATCTGCCCAATCTGCATTGCCTGATAGAACAGTGAATCGCGCTTGTACACCTCGGCTGCGGTCACCTGCGCCTTGACGCGCTTCAGCTCTTCCTCGCTCACGCCGTCCTTGACCAGCAGCGCAATCTCGCCGCGCAACGCAGCTTCCACATCTTGCACCGTTTTGCCTGTGCTCGGTGTGGCTTCCAGCGTGAACAAGCTCGGGCCGCGCGAAGTCGAGTCATAGCCGGCACCGACTCCACTGGCGATCTGTTGCTCGCGCACCATGTGTTTGTTGAGCCGCGCCGACTCGTTGCCATCCAGCACGCCAGCCAGCATCTCAAGCGCGTAAGGCTGCCAATCTTTTTCCGGGTTGCGGATCGTCGGGGTGTGGTAAGCCATCACCAGTTGCGGCAACTCGGCGGGTGCCTTCACTACCAGCCGCTTGATGCCCACTTGCCGGGGCTCGGTAAAATTCCTGCGCGCCGGCAATTTGCCTTTCGGAATACTGCCGTAATACTTCTGCGCCAACGCGAACACCTCATCGGCTTTCACATCTCCGGCGACAACCAGCGTGGCATTGTTCGGTGCGTACCAGCGCTGATACCAAGCCTTGGCATCGTCCGCCGTCATGGCCTCGAGATCGCTCATCCAGCCGATCACCGGGTTGTGGTAGGGGTGTTCCTGGTAGATCGCCGCAGACATGATCTCCTGCAACAGCGACATCGGTTCGTCGTCGGTACGCATGCGCCGCTCTTCCATGACCACCTTGATCTCCTTGCCGAATTCTTCGGCAGTCAGGTTCAGGTTGTGCATCCGGTCTGACTCCAGCTTCATCGCCAGTTCCAATTTGGATCTATCCAATTGCTGGAAGTAAGCTGTGTAGTCGCTGCTGGTAAAGGCGTTCTCGCGCCCGCCTGCCGCCGCGATGCGCCTGGAAAATTCGCCCATAGGCACGGTCTTGGTACCTTTGAACATCATGTGCTCCAGCACATGCGCGACGCCGGTCTTGCCGGTGGTCTCGTCCATGGCGCCCGCCCTGTACCAGACCTGCTGCACGATCACCGGCGCACGGTGATCTTCCTTGACCACGACTCTCAGTCCATTGGACAACGTGCGCTCAAACACCTCCGCTTGCGCGGCGCTTTGCGACCAACCCAACAACAACGCGATGTAAAATAAATAAACTCTCATGTCCCTAGCCCTTTAAGGTGTAATCGGCATAAAATGCGGCGAGTATTATGCGACATTTTTCAGCTTCCCGACTACGTTCATTTACCGATAACCACATGATCGATGCAGACATCCTCTCCTTGTGGCCACTTGTCAAAGCACGCCCAACCGTTGTGTACAGGTCCGGTATCTCCTGCAATTTTCTCAAGGCTTAACAATGTTCAGCTTCCTGAAAAATAAAGCATCCACACCACAGAGTGATCAGGGCAATGTAGACAAATCAGGCTCCGGTTGGTTCGCGCAACTGAGATCCGGTCTGGCGCGCACCGGTGACCAGCTGACCGGCCTGTTCGGTCGCGGCGGCAAGATCGACGACGATCTCTACGATGAACTGGAAACCATCCTTGTCACCTCCGATGTCGGCTTGAACGCGACTCAGGCATTGCTCTCCGACCTGCGCCACCACGTTAAGGAACATCGTTTAAGCGAGGCATCCGAACTCAAGGAAGCTCTTGCACATTGCCTGCTCAAGCTGCTGAAGCCACTGGCGAAGCCATTGCAAGCCCAAGCCTTCAAATCGAATGATCCTCACAAACCCTTCGTCATCATGATGGTGGGCGTGAACGGCGCGGGCAAGACCACCTCCATCGGCAAGCTGGCGAAATATCTGCAGGGTCAGGGTTTGTCGGTGTTGCTCGCTGCGGGCGACACCTTTCGCGCCGCCGCGAGAGAACAACTGATGACCTGGGGGGAACGCAACAACGTGACGGTGATCGCACAGCAAAGCGGCGATGCCGCTGCGGTGATCTACGACGCGGTACAGGCTGCGCAAGCCCGCAAGATCGACGTGGTGCTGGCCGATACTGCGGGTCGGCTGACCACCCAAGCGCATTTGATGGAAGAGATCAAAAAGGTGAAACGCGTGATCGCCAAAATATTACCCGATGCGCCGCATGAAGTGCTGCTGGTGCTGGATGCCAACACCGGACAAAACGCGCTAAGCCAGGTCAAAGCCTTCGACCAAGCGCTCGGCGTGACCGGGCTGATACTCACCAAGCTGGACGGCACCGCCAGAGGTGGTGTGATCGCCGCCATCGCCAAGGCGCATCCGATCCCGGTGCGCTTCATCGGCGTGGGTGAAGGACTGGATGATTTGCGACCATTCGTTGCGGAAGATTTTGTCGCTGCACTATTGGGTTTGGATGAATGATCTCCTTCAATCAAGTCAACAAACGTTATCCTGGCGGTTATCAGGCACTGAAAAATGTCTCATTCGATATCGCCGAGGGAGAGATGGTGTTCCTCACCGGACACTCTGGCGCAGGCAAGAGTACCCTGCTCAAACTTATCGCCGCGATCGAACGCCCCAATTCCGGCAGCGTGCTGGTCAACCAGCAGAATGTCGGCGTGCTCAAAAGTCGCGCGCTGCCTTTTCTGCGCCGCAACCTCGGCATCATCTTTCAGGATCACAAGCTGCTATTTGACCGGAGCGTTTCCGACAACGTCATGCTGCCCCTGCAGATCTGCGGCTTTGATTTTCGCGAAAGCCACAAGCGGGTGCGAGCCGCTCTCGACAAGGTAGGTTTGCTAAACCGCGAAAAATCCAATCCCATCGCGCTGTCCGGCGGTGAGCAACAACGCTTGTGCATCGCGCGCGCCATCGTCAACCGCCCATCCATCCTGCTGGCCGACGAACCGACCGGCAATCTGGATGCTGAATATGCACAGGAGATCATGGCAATATTCAAATCCTTCCATCAGGTTGGCGCCACCCTGCTGATCTCCACCCACGATGAAAGTGTGTTGCAAGATACCGGGGTGCGTGTGATTGCTCTCAAACAGGGTGAATTACAAACCGCATCGACAGGCCCAGGAAAAGCATGAGGCACGCTCTCGCTCAAAACGTCGGCTTATTCAAGCGCATGTTTGCTTCGCCACTGGCGGGAACCCTTAACATTCTGGTCATCGGCATCGCACTAAGCCTGCCTGCCGGCATGTATGTGCTACTGCAAAATGCCCAGGGACTGGTCGCGCAACTCTCCGGAACACCGCAGATCAGCCTGTTCATGAGCCTGGATGCGAAAGCAGATGACATTGACAGGCTACGCAGACAACTCGATCAACATCCGGCGATTGCCCGCATCGAGTTCGTTGCCCGTGCCAAAGCGCTGGAACAGCTCAAACAAAGCACCGGCCTCACCGATGTGATCGGCGGCTTGAACCAGAACCCGTTGCCGGATGCCTTCATCGTTTATCCCAAGCCAGGTGCTGCACAATCGCTGGATGAACTGCGCATCGAGCTGGCAAAGATGGCCAAGGTGGAATTGGCACAACTCGATTCAGCATGGGCTTACAAGCTCGAAGCCTTGCTCAAATTCGGGCGGATGATAGTACTGATACTCGCCAGCCTGCTCAGCCTAGCGCTGATCGCCATCACCTTCAACACCATCCGCCTGCAGATCCTCACCCAGCGCGACGAGATCGAGGTGGCCAAATTGATCGGCGCGACCAACGCTTTCATCCGCCGTCCCTTCCTGTATTTTGGTGCGACGCAGGGGCTGCTCGGCGGCATCATGGCTTGGCTCATCATCAGCATCAGCCTACTGCTGCTCAATCACCAGCTCAATACGCTCTCGCAGCTCTACGCAAGCCAGTTCGTATTGCATCCGTTATCGCTTGGCGACAGCCTGACGCTGCTGATGTTCTCGATGTATCTGGGCTGGCTGGGCGCGTGGCTATCCGTGGCGCGGCATCTATCTCAGATCGAACCGCGTTAATATCCACTCGAAAGCTGAATATATTGCTACGCTGGCCTTGTTTTCTTGTCAAGACACTCCAGCCTTATGGGATATAAAATGCCGGTGTGTTGTCAATGAACCAGCCACCGCAAATTCGACAGGTTTCAAATCACAAACGGAATGAAAGGTAACTCATGAAAAACGCCATGCTCACACTTCTTCTTTGCTCTTTGTTCTCAACGATGTCCGTATGGGCGGGCACAGAGCCTGCCGTGATCTATTGGGATTCTGCAGAAGGCAAAACGCTGCGTGCACGTATGCCGGCCGACGCCGATTACTGGCAACTTTCTCCTAACTTTGCCGCACAGATCACCCAATCATATTGCTCCGTGGCCAGCGCCGTCACAGTGCTCAATGCAATGCCGATAAAAAAGCCCGTTGACCCGACTTACGCACCCTATGCCTACTTTACACAGAGCAACTTTTTTACCCCGGAAGTTGAAAAGATCATCAGCCCGCAGACCGTGCTCGCCCAAGGTATGACACGTGAAGAGATGGCCAAAACCCTTTCTAGCCAAGGCGTAAGCGCAAGATCCATCGCAGGCGACACCCTTGACGATGATGCTCTGCGCAGCTTGCTTAAGAAGGCGCTGGGAGATGACGGGCAATTCGTGCTGGCCAATTATTATCGTGCGAACCTGGGACAGGTCGGGGGAGGCCACTGGTCGGCATTGGCGGCCTATGATGCAGAATCGGATAGCGTACTGATCCTTGATGTGGCGAAGTACAAATATACTCCCGTGTGGGTCGGCATCAGTACGCTGCGGCAGGCGATCGCCACCCTGGATACGACCAGCAATAAGGCACGGGGACTAGTTATAGTGTCGAAATGAATAGACAAGGATCAAAACGGCTTTAGCTGTCATTAATGCGACCGGTCTAATTCCGTTTGCGCGACTACATTGATGTAATATCTGCATGAGATGTCTTCCCCTGAGCGAAAATCCATCAACATTTCCCGTCTTACGCCCGCACTTTTGGTTGGCATTGCTGTTCTTTTCCCGTTAACTGTATTTGGCGCTGAGGAACCTCCCGAGCAGATACAACCGGCCGAGCGCTTTGAAGTTATCGATGCTCCGCGTGATTACCTGTCCGAAAAATTCGTCACCTTCGTAAGCGAGATCGATCGTTTTTTTGGTGATGATCGCAATTATCAGGAAAGCAACCAAAGTGTGATCCAGCTGGACATCACCAGAGTGGCGGGATATAGCGGCGATCACAAGATCGTGCTGGCAGGCAGAGCCAAAGTGAGATTGCCCTCGGCAGAGAAACGCTTCCACCTTTTGCTGGAAACCAACCCCGATCAAAACCCGACCGGTGAATCGACACCAACCAAGACTACCCCTCCGTCAAACAAGATCGTAACTCCCGATAGTTATGGCGCAGGCTTGCGCTTCGAAAGGGCGCGGGAAGGTTATTGGCATTTTAGTACCGATGCCGGAATCAAATTTCATAGCCTCAAGGTGGACCCTTTCACACGTGTGCGAGGCAGCTACGAAGTGCCGCTGGATCAATGGCGGCTAAAGGCAGCAGAAACTGTTTTCTGGTTCCAAACTTCAGGCGTTGGAGAGAACACCCAGCTTGACCTGGAACATTTTTTGAGCGAACCGGTTCTGTTTCGTGCAACCAGCAATGTCACGTGGCTCAAGGATACGACAAATCTGGATCTGCGCCAGGATTTGTCTATCTACCACACCTTGACTGAACGCTCTGCCCTGCTTTATCAGGCGAGCGCGATCGGAGTGAGCAAACCTACTTATCAGGCGACGGATTATGTCCTGTTGATGACTTATCGCTACCGAATTCACCGCAAATGGATATTCTTCGAAATAAGCCCGCAAATGCATTACCCCAAAGAACAGAATTATCGATCCAGTCCCATGTTAAGCATGCGTCTGGAGATGCTCCTGGATGAATCGAAATAACCCGCTCACAATATAGCGCTGCCTGAGGTTGCCAAAAACTTCAATCAAGACCTGTCCAAAATCCTCATAAACTTTACTGGCTGATTTCTGGCATCCCGCGCCGGTATACCTTGACGTTGTTGCGACCACTCTTCTTGGCATGATACATGGCAATGTCAGCACTTTTGACCAGCAGTTTTTCTTCGGTGCCGTGTTCCGGATAAACGGCAATCCCGATACTCGAGGAGATTTGAAGGGTGTGCCCCGCCAACTCGAAAGGCTGGTTGAGCGCATGAAGTATCTTTTCCCCAACCTTGGTCGCACCCTGCTTCGCTTCGATGGTTGGCAACAGTACGACGAATTCGTCGCCACCCAAACGCGCAGCGGTGTCGGACTCACGAAGGCAATTCTGAATACGCTGCGCGACTTCCTTCAGCAATAAATCGCCTACGCCATGGCCATATGTATCATTGACTGGCTTGAACTTATCCAAGTCGAGGAACATCAAGGCCAAATGTTCTTTGTGTCGCTGGGCTGCAGCGATCGCCTGCTTCAGGCGATCGTTGAAAAGCGCACGGTTGGGCAAGTGGGTCAGCGCATCGTATTGCGCCATATGTTGCATGTGTTCCTCGATATCCTTGCGCTCGGTGATATCGGTGGAGATACCGCATAATGCATAGATGGTGCCGTCTTCACGCCGCAGCGGTATCTTGACCGACAAGAAAACTTCTGTCACCCCGGTAAGTATATTGAGGCTGGTCTCTTCAGCCTTGAGCGTCGCGCCATTTTGCAATACACGCAGGTCGTCCTTGCGCATATCGGCGGCAGTATCGGCATCGAAAAACTTGTTGTAGTCGTAGCCCACGATCTCTTCCATCGGCGCATCGAAGCGCTCGCGCAATAGGCGATTGGCAAACAGGTAACGGCCCTGTGTATCCTTCATATAGATATAGGCGGTGACGTTTTCCAGAATATCTGAAAGCATCTTCTCGCTCTCCTTGAGTGCCTGATCGGCATGACTGCGCCCCAGAGCGATCTCGGCCAGATTGGCAGCTTGCTCGATCAGGCGGAGCTCTTCATCGGTCGGCTGGTGCACTTGATGATGGTAAATGGCAAAAGTGCCCAGAACTTTTCCAGAGGCTGAACGAATGGGTTCCGACCAGCACGCGCCCAGTCCTGCCTTGCTTGTTATCTCCTTATAAGCAACCCAGTAAGGGTGGGTCTGGATATCGGCAACGATAACGCGCTGACCTGTAAATGCCGCGGTGCCGCTAGATCCTACTCCGATGCCGATCTCGATTCCGCTAGTTGCCGTGTTATAAAAATCAGGCAAGCTGGGTGCCGCGCCGGTCAGGAGATGCTTACCCTCATTGTCGAGCAGCAGGATGCTGCACAGCATGGTTG
>Ga0315271_10000530_pt1 | contig 21309 bp, 16 predicted proteins | sample C3_top_MG_FD_204664 | JGI IMG/M metagenome (GOLD analysis project Ga0315271, IMG submission 204664) | Sediment microbial communities from Yellowstone Lake, YNP, Wyoming, USA - C3_top | ecosystem: Environmental > Aquatic > Freshwater > Lake > Sediment | place: USA: Wyoming | collected 2017-08-01
CTTCGTGGATGTTGGGCAGCTCTCCACGGTTCTCGCCAAAAAACTGAGGATGAAGCAGCTTCCCGATGTCATGGTAATATCCGCCCACCCTTGCAAGAAGCCAGTTCGCACCGATGCGCTGAGCTGCCCCCGATGCCAGGTTTGCGACATTCAGACTGTGGTGATAGGTGCCAGGAGCACTTTCAAACAATTGCGTCAGCAGCTTGCTTCCCGTGTCCAGCAGTTCGCGCAGTCTGGTCACTGTCGCAACATTGAAGAGCCTCTCAAAAATCAATGTGAGTCCCAGTGCAAACAGCGCTGCCAGAACACCGCCAGCCGCAATGTATCCAGCGTTTTCAGCAACAACCGCGAATTGCTGCCCGCTCACCGTCGCCAGAGCCGCATACACAATGCCTCCGGCGACGCCACCCGCAGGGCCGGCAACAAGCAGCGTACTCATGCGGTCGGTCTTCCACATGATCACGATGATGCACAGCACCCCGGCGATAACTCCCACCAGAGCATCAACGGGAACAGGTGTCATGATCCATGTCGTCACGGCAATCGCAAGACCAAACACGATCGCAAGCCCGTTGTCAAAGAAAATGAAACCCAGGAGAATTCCCAGCAGGAACGGCGTCATGAGAATAGAGAGTGTGCTCGAAAGCCATATTGTTACGACAGTAGCTGCGCCAATGACTCCTGCTTCGAGGAACATGCGTTCACTGCGCTCGCGACCCCCATACAGGAGCAGGATGGCTGCAGCGACACTAGCCCATGCCAGCAGTGTTACTAGAAGCTGAGAGGCCATGTTGCGTATTGCGCGCGGACCCAGAACAAGCCCCGTGCTCAGGAGAAGGTCCACTGTCGCCTGGTCCAGCACAGTGCCTTTCTTGACAACGGGCGTTCCCGCTGGAATGGTTGCCACAACAGGCACTACCCCGGAAGCGGCTTCGTCGCGCGCGTCCTGAGTGGCCTGCTGATCATAGATGAGATTTGCGGACACCACGCGCGCAGCAAGAAGGTACGCCGACTTTATCTGGTTGTCGGAGATACTGAAGTTCTTGAGTTCAGCAGTTATTCCTTCCCGCGCCGAGGCGATGCTTCCATCGGGGATTCCCCTTGCCATCACGGTGGACAGTGCGTGTCGTGCCGCCGTCTCAAGCGTTTGGAACTCAGACTCAGAACATGTCGCAAGATACTTCGTGGTTGTACCAGCGGTCGCCATGAGCAGGGCAGCGATCCGCTGCGATTTCTGGTCACTGGCAAGATCCGGCTGGCCTCGAATGGCAATGATCTTACCCAGTGTCTCATCAAACGCTGAAAGCGCAGCGGGCAGTCTTGTACTGTCGAATTTGTAGATGGGAGCAACATCATCGCGGGCGCGTTTCTGCAATTCAGCTGTCTTGACGGTGTCGACGTAGCTGATGGCTCTTCGAGAGACGATGTCCGCCGTCAACGTCGTACCGACCGAGACAGTCTTCCGTATTGGCACAAACGGCAGTGCGGACAACATTCCACACAGAAGGGCGGCAAGCACAAAGACAATTATTCCTCCATGCCTGAACCGTCTCACGCGAGAGAAAGGGGCACGAACCATGCGGCCCATCGCCTGCGGCCAGCTAGACTGCTTTCTGGTCATGTCCACTCCCAGTTTCTGCGGCAGCTACCCTGCTCACCCGAAAAAACGTCATGCTCACATCCCCATATGCCCGTTCCTTGTAGCTCACAAGCTCCACGACCGGCCCAACGTACAATTCCTGCAGCGCCTGCCTGGAGGCATGTTCCATAATGATAATACAGCCATCTGCCATCTCACGCAAATGATGTGCCATGTGGACCAGGAGAATCTCATGGAGACCCGAGTCAAAGGGCGGATCGGCGAAGAGAACATCGAACTCGCTCCCCTGCAGCCCCTGGACATAGGCAGCCGCATCCACCTTCAGAACAGAGGTTCGCTTGTCGAGGCCCAGCAGGTGAATGTTGGCCTGCACGAGATGAACCGAACGGCTGTCGATATCCACAAAGGTGACATGCGCTGCACCGTTGCTGGCAGCTTCGATACCGACTGCCCCCGTGCCACAACAGACATCAACAAACCGCGCTCCGGGCAATACCGGCCTTAGCATATCCATAACAGCTTCGCGCGCCTTGTCTGACGTTGGCCGCAGCCAGGGCTCCCTGCCCAGCGTCTTCAGTGACCTTCCCTTCAGCTCACCTGAGCCGATGATCATGTCAATTGTCCTCCATGTCTGGCCTCTCGGCAGGGTATCGCAGCCGCAGCATGCGAGCAAGCGCTTCATGCTCCGGCAGCGCAAGCGATGGATCACGCTGCAGAAGCTCGGTCACGACCTGGCGTATGTCCGGAAGCGACGACAGGTCACGATAGCTCAGGAGAGACGTCGACCCAAACAGGGGAACGTCATAGCCATGCTGGACCGTACCAAGGATGTCCCCGGGTCCCCGCAGTTTCAAGTCTTCCTCGGCAATCTGAAAGCCATCATCCGAGTTGACAAGCACCTGAAGCCGCTCGCTGCCATCAGGGGTGACCGTTCCCTGAATCAGGATGCAGTAGGAAACAGCCGATCCGCGCCCGACTCTTCCACGAAGCTGGTGAAGCGTGGCAAGACCAAACCGTTCAGCATCCTCGATGACCATCACGCTGGCGTTCGGCACGTCGACGCCAACCTCCACAACGGTCGTCGCCACGAGCACATCCAGGTCCCCTGCTCGGAAGGCACGCATCGCAGCTTCCTTTTCCGCACTCTTCATGCGCCCGTGCAACGAGGCCACGCGAAGTCCCTTGAGACTCCCTTCGGACAGCTCCTTCAGCTTCTCGGTGACCGACGCGGTGGCGGCAGCCTCGTCACTGCCCGCATCAATGGCAGGAACGACGACAAACGCCTGTCTGCCCAGTGCCACCTGTTCCCGCAGCAACGAATAGGCTTTGTCGCGCTCACTGGCCGTCATGAGACGGGTGCGCACAGGAAGCCGTCCTGCTGGCTTTTCTGACAGCTCAGAGATATCGAGGTCGCCGTAGATGGTCAGGGCCAGGGTTCGTGGAATGGGCGTGGCGCTCATGACAAGAGAATGCGGCACCTCACCCTTGGTGGCCAGAGCTGACCGCTGGGCAACTCCAAATCGGTGCTGCTCATCGACGATGGTCAGGCCCAGATGTGCAAACGCCACACCCTCCTCGAGAAGGGCATGCGTTCCAACGAGACAATCCAGATCGCCGACTGCCAGAGCTGTCAATATGGGCTTTCGCTGTGTTCTGGTCATACCACCTGTCAAGATCCCGACCCGCACTCCCAGCGGACTCAGCAGTCCCTGGAGGACCCGGCCCGTCTGCTCGGCAAGGATCTCGGTCGGACTGAGAACTGCACTCTGATACCCGGAGACCCTGGCTGCAAAGGCGGCATATCCTGCCACTGCGGTCTTTCCTGATCCAACGTCTCCATGCAGGAGACGGTGCATTTGGCGGGGTCTGCGCACGTCCGCCTCGATGTCGCGCATGGCTTTCTCCTGAGAATGAGTCGGAACAAACGGCAATGCCTTTACGTAGTTCTCCACGGTATCCGCAGGCAGGCCGAAGGCATTCGCCACAACATCCTGTTCTGCATTGCGGCGCAGATGAACCTTGAGCTCAAAGAGAAACAGGCTGTCAAAGGCAAACCGCCTGCGAGCACGTTCGGCCTCGGCCTCGTCGGCAGGAAAGTGCAGGGAGCGGTAGCTCCACGCCATCTCTGGCAATTCAAAGCGCGATACCACGGCACGCGGCAGATACTCCGCCGCCGTGGCAGGGATCCGATCCACGGCCCGCCAGACATACGTCCTCAAAGCCTTCTGCGACATACCGGCAGTCAGGTGGTAGACCGGGACAATCCGATTCATGTGGAGCTGCGCTGCAGGACTGCCCGATTCCTCAAACGACGGCTGGAGCAGCTGCACACCATCAAAAGAGTTCTCCAGCCTTCCGTAGAAGTCGTAGTCGTGACCAGGCTTCAGCCTGCTCCCTACAAACCGGTTGTTGAACCAGATCAGATGGAAGGTACGGCCGCCCGAGTCTCTCGCCGTGCCCTTCACCAGCAGGACCTTGCGATGAATCTCGGTGACAGCCAGCAGACGCGCCTTGACAAGCACCATCTGTCCAAGTGCTTCGCGCGATACGACAGCCGGGCGGCGCAGGTCGAGATACCCTTTGGGCGCATGCAGGAGAAGATCAGCCACGGTTGCAATGCCGAGCTTGCCCATGACATCCGCAATGTGCGGACCAACACCCCACAGCTTCGAAACCGGCTCCTCAAGGAGGTGCAGCAATCGCCCGATGGTTTCCTGCTCCGGCTGGCCTGCCTGTGACTCGTGAGACGGAGCTGCCACAGGACCTGCCGGACCAGGGTCGGCACTCTCCGCAGGACGCTTCAGAAGTTCGAGGGCTGCCCTGCAGCGTTCAGCGCGCACTCTTGTTGACAGAAATTGGTAGTCGACAACCAGTGAACGCAACTCCTCCAACATCCGCCGTTGGCCGGGGCGCTGTTGTTCCTGGCGAGCATGGTCAATCGTTGTGAGTGCCAGCAGCGAAAAACCACCGACAGCAGCATCGTCTTCGCACCCACGCTTCAGCTCAAGGCGCACCAGATCGCTCAGCAAACCACTCCAAGCGTCTGACGCGGCCGGCTTGTCCTCCCCGTTCACGGACGGTTGGTCTCCGAAATCCCTCGCACTACTAGGACATGTCGGCGAGAAAGCTTGACCCAGCAATCACCGGCACGCCGAGGTATTCTGAGATCGTCGCCCCAAGATCGGCAAATGACTCGCGGACGCCAAGATATGTTCCACCCGGACGCGACGGAGAATATGCAAGAATCGGGACGTACTCCCGCGTATGATCGGTATGGGCAGTAAATGTGGGATCGCACCCATGGTCGGCGGTGATCATGAGAATATCGTCGTGCTTCATCGATCTCAGCATCTCGGGAAGGGCCTCGTCAAAGCGTTCAAGGGCAACGGCATAGCCGGCAACGTTTCGGCGATGGCCGTACAGCTGGTCAAAGTCGACCAGATTGGTAAATAGCAACCCTTCCCAGTTGTTGGCCCTCAGCAGTTCGATGGTCTTCTGGATCCCCTCCTCGTTGTTGCCCGTATGAAAGTGCTGCGTGAACCCCTCTCCCGCAAACAGATCATACGTCTTGCCAACACCAAGAACATCCAGTCCGGCCTTGCTGACCTCGACAAGCGTTGTAGGCCCTGTAGGCTTCGCGGCATAGTCCTGGCGATCCTCCGTACGCACGAAGTGCCCCGGCGTGCCAGTGAACGGGCGGGCGATGACACGAGCCACAAGATTCTCGCCCTGCAAAATCTCACGCCTGCTGATGTCACACATCTCGTACAGCTTGTCCAGGGGAATGACGTCGGTGTGGGCCGCAACCTGGAACACCGAATCGGCTGATGTGTAGACGATCGGGTAGCCGGTGCGCATATGCTCCTCACCCAGCTCTGCGATAATCGTTGTGCCAGATTCCGGCCGATTGCCGAGCGCTTTCGTGCTGAAGCGTTTCTCAAACGCCTCAATCACCTCAGGGGGAAATCCGTTCGGATAGGTCGGAAACGGTTTCTTGACCTCCAGGCCCATCATTTCCCAGTGCCCGCTGATCGAATCCTTGCCCTTTGACCGTTCCTCCATGATGCCGAAGGACCCCGTAGGGCTGTCAAAATGCAGGTCGAGAAGATAGTCCAGTCCCAGCTCCTCAAGGTGTGGAAGCCGGAAGCCCGGCACGCTTTTGTAAATGTGCCGCAAGGTATCTGCTCCGCCGTCTCCATACAGAAAGGCATCCTTCGCAGCTCCGATGCCAACGCTGTCCAGTACAATGACAATAGCTCTCTTCTTCATGGTTTGCCTGTCCTTTCATGTGCCGCTGCATCTTTCTCCGTCTGTCGTCGCTCACGACGACGGCGAGCCGGTCTCAGAACAAACTCCGCAAGTGCGGTAATGCCGCCCGCTCCCATCTTGACATAGTGGTCAAAAAAGCGCCAGATCAGGACAAAAGCCCCCAGGATACCGTTGGGGACAAATACTGCAAACAGGGCCGCAGCACCCAGTTCCGCGCCGACGGACGCACCCGGCGTCGGGAAATAGGAGACGGCAATGTAATAGATCAGCGTGGCAACAACAATCTGCATGATGGACGAGGTAATGCCCAGACCATACAGGAGCAGAATGGGGGTCAGGACCACGAGGCCCCAGGAGATGAAGCTGAAGAACAGCGCACGAGCCAGCAGCGGTCGATTTGCCTTGATGGCGGTTTCGCGGGCGCGCAGCGCATCCGAAACAAACTTCTGGACGCGACGCGCAAGTCGCTGCCAAAACCTTCCTCGCTTGTTCAGTTCGTCGACAGGGCGCTCTGCCAGTCTTCGCACGGCACCGTCAATCTGGTCAAGCCGCACCAGGCCGAAGATCAGCGCCGCAAAGGTAACCACATAGGCCGACACGCCGATATAAAGGATGAGGCGGAACTGACTGGTGACACCAAGGTCATGCCCACCAAAGATCAGCCAGATCGGCACCAGGACAAGAACCACAATCTGCGACAGACCGGAAAGGATTGCCTTGATGGCAAACACCATCGTCGAATCGGCAACAGTGATTGAGTCGTCACGGTAGAGCATATACATCTGCGCCGGTTCTCCGCCCCCTGCCTCGAACGGAGTGACCCGTGCAAAGAATTCACCAACCAGGATGTTGCGCATCGCCGTTCTGATTGAAATGTGAAGGCCAACCGCGCTCACAATCGACTGAAGGCGAAGGGCCTCACTGACGATCTCCAGGAAGATGAGGACAAATGCAGCCAGGATGTACCGAGGGTTCAGCGATCGAATCACCTTGACCACGTTCATCTGGTGCGAAATGAGCGAGAGTGCGAAGATCCCCAGTACCCCAGATCCAAGAGCGAGCAGGAGCTTCCATACCATGCCCCAGACGTTTGCTACGGGCTCCTTGGGTGTCGAATCCGCTGTGCCGGCAGCGTCTGCTGGCTGCGACGAGGCGCGCGGCGATTCTGACGCGGGGCTTGTCGGGTCGGCAGCGTCCCGACCTTCCATCACCTGGTTGTCGGCTGGATCCAAGTCTATGCGTTCTTTGCCCGTTGCCATAGAAGCTCCAGCTCGTCCTGTGAAGCAGTGCCGATATCAATCTTCTGCTCCCGGGCATAGGCACAGACGTGTGCATACCGCTCTCGGAACTTTTCGGACGCGTGCCGCAGCGCCTTCACCGGATTAATCCCCGCAAGGCGCGCAACATTGATTGCAGAAAAGAGGACATCGCCGAGTTCCATGGCGACAGAGCCTTCGTTCTTCGGGTCCGCGCTCAGCTCGTCACCCAGTTCTCGTGACTCCTCCAACAGCTTCCCGTACGCCTGGTCCCATGAAGCAAAGTCAAAGCCGTCGGCACGTGCTTCTTCCTGGGCAAGCAGAGCATTTTCGATGGTCGAAAGCAGCTTAGCACTGTCCAGAAAATGCTTTTTGCGGCCCTCCATGAGCTTCAGCTTCTGCCAGTTCTCCAGGACTTCTTCGCTGGATGCAGCTGCAGCGTCTCCGAACACGTGTGGATGCCTGAACGTCAGCTTGTCGTCGACTGTGCGGATGACATCAGAGATGTCGAACCCGTCCTGCTCACGGCTGACTTCTGATTGGATGAAGACCTGGAGCAGAAGGTCCCCCAGTTCTTCCTGCAAGTTCTCCATGCTGCCCCTCTGGATAGCAAGAGCCACTTCATAGGATTCCTCGAGCAGTGAGTCCAGCAGCGACGTATGAGTCTGCTTGCGGTCCCATGGGCACTTCTGGCGCAGCTCGGCAATGAGCAGTCGGAACTCCTCGATCGCTGTGTACTGCGTGCCGACCAGTGGCCACAGCACATCAGCAAGATGCTCTGCCTCTGTGTTCAGCTCAACTGCGTCCGCACTCGTCTCAACCACGGAGGTACTGTGCTTGAGGAGCCCACGGACCACAGCGGCGGTACGCTCCTCCGGGCACAGGATGACTACTAGTCCATAGTGCCGGCCTGCAAAGCGTACCCATGTCAGGAAATCCATGGCGCTGGTCGGATCCAGAAGGTCTGAGGCTGCCTGAGGCAGCGTTCGCGTGCTCGATGCCAGCCTGCGCGCTTCGCCGCAGCAATCCGCCCGCAGTGCCAGCGCAAAGTGACGCCCGTTCACCATTTCCGGCAAGAGATCGCCGTCCTGCCGTACAAGAATGTACACGTCGTATGTTTCCATGTGTTCAGTGTACTGTTTCCGGGCTCGAAAGCAAGGCAGACAGCAGTGAAAGGGCTGTCTGACCAGGTCGCAGCGGCAGCACAGCCGAATCTCGCACGGTTCGTGCGCCAGCAAGCGCATCCAGCCGTGGCCGAAGGAAGCGTGTCGCCGCCTCTTCGCTCCCAAATTCCAGTACTACCGCATGGCTCGACTCCTTCACCGACGACACACCCTGCTCCATGAGCAGCAGTTCCATGTTCTTGAGCGCGAAGATCCCCGATACCTCGGGAGGCAAAGGCCCATACCGGTCAGCCGTGCGCTCCTGAAGTGCAGTCAGCTCCTTGGCGCCCGCCCTTGTGATCGCATTGTACAGCGCAAGGCGCTCACCCGAGTCCTTGACGTACGTGTCCGGAATGAATGCCGAGACTCCCAACAGGAGAGAGGGTTTCGCCACGGGTTCCGTATACTGGCCCCGCACCTTCAGGATCTCATCCTCGACCAGCGACAGGAACATGTGGTACCCGACGTCCGAGAAGCGCCCGCTCTGCTTCACGCCCAGAACATCACCGGCCCCTCGCAGCTCAAGGTCCTTGAGAGCCACCTGCAGCCCGGCTCCGAAGTCCACCGCCGAGGCAATCGCCTCGAGACGCTTGAAGGCAATGGATTCCCGAAGCGTGCCGCGCGAGTAGAACAGATAGGCATACGCGTGCCGCTGAGCCCTGCCAACCCTTCCACGCAGCTGATAGAGCTGGGCGAGTCCGAAGTGTTCACCCTCGTCGACGATGATGGTGTTCACGTTTGGAAAGTCCAGTCCCGCCTCGATAATGGTTGTGGAAAGGAGGATGTCATATCTTCCCTCGTAGAAATCCATCATCGTCTGCTCGAGCAGCTCACTCCTGATCTTTCCATGGGCGACGGCGATGCGTGCCATGGGAAACAGACGGGACAGCAGGGCGAATCGTGCATCGATGTCCATGATGCGGTTGTGCACGAAGTAGACCTGTCCATGACGCTCCAGCTCAGCGCCAATAGCCCGCCGCAGCTGCTCCTCGTCAAACGGCATCAGGAAGGTGCGGATGGGATACCTGCCGACAGGCGGCGTATTGATCAGGGAGATGTCCCGGATGCCGACGATCGAGGATTCAAGCGTCCGTGGAATAGGCGTGGCACTCAGCGTCAGGACATCGATCTCGGCCTTCAGCTTCTTGATCTTCTCCTTGTCCAGCACACCAAAAAGCTGCTCCTCATCAACAATCAGCAGACCGATATCCTTGAAGTCGCCCGCCATGTTCAGCACCTTGTGCGTGCCGATGGCAATATCAACCCCCCCTTCGCTCAGTTGTTTCCGCTGCAGCGACAGCTCTTTTGAGCCAACCATCCTTGAGAACAGCGCGACTCTGTAGCCAATCGGCTCAAACCGCTCCTCGAAGTTGCGAAAGTGCTGCATGGCCAGGATCGTGGTAGGTGCTACAACAGCAACCTGCTTTCCGTTGGCTACGGCGCGCGCCGCCGCCCGAATCGCGACCTCGGTCTTGCCAAAGCCCACATCTCCACAGACCAGGCGGTCCATCGGCTTGCCTGCTTCCATGTCGCCGAGCACATCCGCAATGGCCTTGATTTGATCGGGGGTCAATTCGTAGGCAAAGGCATCGACGACGGGGGACTCCAGCTCCGGGTTTGGCTTGAACACATACCCATCACGAGCGTGCCGCTTTGCCGCAGTCTCCAGCAGCTCGTGCGCTATGCGCCGCGCATCTGCTGCGGCCTCGGCACGCGCACGCTTCCACTTGCGCGAGCCCGGCTCATCAAGGGCGATCTCGCTCCGGTCCCCAACATATTTTTCGAGATATCCAAGGCGCTCCACAGGAACATGCAGAAGCGATTTGTCCCTGTACTCCAGTGAAATATAGTCTCTGGTGACGCCGTCCACGGTCATCGCGTTCATGCCTCTGAACACCCCGATGCCATAGTCCCGATGAACGACATAGTCGCCCTCATGGAGGTCATCCAGCCGTGAGATCGCCTGCGAGAAGCGGCTGGTCTTCTTTGGACTCATTGTGGCCTTCGGGAACAGCTCCTTGTCGGTCAGGACCACCAGCCCTTCGGTCGCAAACCCGGCAGCAAGACTGCCTCGCGTGATGGCAATCCTCTGCAGAAGATCGGTACTCGGCGCTGCATCGTTCATCAGGCGCTCCGCTTTCTCGGGGTTCCAGGACACAACTGCGATAGGTCCCTCGCCAGGAGCATGAAGACGGAGGAACTCCCCCAACGATCCTGAAAGCGTTGGTGGCGGCAGCTCCCGCGACGGCAGGATGATCGCATCCTTCTCAGAAACAGCAGTAAGCGTCAGCGACCGCGTGAACATCTCCAGAGCCCGCCTGGCAGTGGCCTCAACCTGGTCCAGAGCGCTGGACGACGGGACAACTCCCGCCTCACGCTCCCGGCCATACAGCTCCCGAGCCGAATCGATGATCTGCAGGAGCTCGCCCCAGGGGTCGATGTCCATGAAGAGGGCAACCGACCGAGGCGCAAGGAGGCTGGCCAGCCCTCCGCACATGCGCTCTACGTCGGCGTACTGATACAGCAGATAGTTGACGCCCTTACCGTTGACGTCAGCCACGAATGACTCCAGGTCCTCCAGGAACAGCGTATCCTGATCGTCATGCCTGTCGCGCTTCTCGACCTCGTCACTCCAGCGCTTCGCCGCAAGTGCGGCCAGACTCTGGCGTGCATCCCTGTCCATGGTGACGGGGTAGGGAGGCAGAATCCCCACGGAAGAAACCGCCTCCACGGACTGCTGTGTCACTGGGTCAAACAGCTTGATGCGCGCGATCGTATTGCCCTCGAGCACGATGCGTGCCGGATACTCCCCCATCTGCGAATACAGGTCGAAGACATTGCCGCGCATACTGAACTGGCCCATCTCGGTCACCGAGGTTACCCCCTCATACCCCATCTGAACGAGCCGGTGGGCAAGCGACTGTGGCACGATGCGATCCCCGACAGAAAGCGTGGATGCGAGCTGCTTGAACTCCGCTGCCGGCAGCGAAGGGTCAATGAGCCCCTGGACAGTCGTGAAGATGATGGAGTCTGGACGCGCATAGATCTGGTCAAGTGCACGGGAACGACCAAAGGACAGGGGCCGCGAGTACTGCGTATACTCCATCGGCTCCACGCCAAGCTCCGGCAGAACGATCAGTGGACGCAGATCGGCGCCAGAGCCAAGCATGCCTCGAACCATGGCCGAGAGCTCTTCGGCTCGGTCAATCGTCGAACACACGACCACCAGTGGGAGGGGAGACGCAGCTATGCATCCTGCCAGCAGCAGCTGCCGATAGCCCGCCGCCGCAGACGACACGGCGACGGATCCCGGGTGCTGAGACAGGCCCGCCAGACCCGAAAACAGCTCAGGGCTGCCGGTCCGCAGCTGTTCCAGCAGCCAATCGAACGAACTGTGGTGCATCAGTCGCTTGCCACCCGACGATTGAACATGGACTGGGCCGCCATCACCCCGTCGCAGATGACAGTCCTCACGATGGCAGGAGTCCTTGAGATGGCGTCCATGATGTCTGCCTCTTCGGATCTTGCAAACCGTGACAAGACAAAATCGATCGTCCCGTCCTTGCTCTGCGGCTTCTCGATGCCAATGCGTATTCGGACAAACCCCTTGCCGCCGCAGTTGTCGACGATGGACCGCACTCCGTTGTGCCCTGCCGGCGACGCATTAAAGCTCACTCGGACATGACCGACAGGAAGATCCATCTCGTCATGGATCACGATGAGGTTTTCGAGAGGAATGTTGCGTTCCTTGAGAGCGGGAGCGATTGCGATACCAGAATTGTTCATAAACGTCTGCGACTTCAACAGCACGACCCTTACCGGTTCGCTCCCCTCGCAGAGAAGCAAGTCTGCCGTCGCCCAGTCTGCCAGCCGATTGTGATTGAACCTCCGAATCTTGAAGGAATGCGCGATCGCATCCATGGCCATGAATCCGACGTTGTGGCGAGTCCCATCATATTCAGTGCCGGGGTTCCCCAGCCCTGCTATCATAAACGTTTTCACATATGGTATACTACTCGGGAGAAGCCGGATTTCAAGCTCTGAACAGTTGACACGAGCCTCGAACGCCGTATACTTTCTTCGCATTGGTCGGGTTTCCTAAGTGCCGTATGGCCACCTCGATCGAGCAATTCTTCGTGGAGGTAACCTATGTACGCTGTCATTGAAGCAGCAGGAAGGCAGTATCGAGTCGAGGCCGGCGAGACCGTCAAGATGGAAAAAATCGCCAGTGACCCCGGCACGCAGGTCGTGTTCGACAAGGTTCTTATTCTGGCCACTGACACCGGAACTCAAATTGGCAAGCCCTATGTTCCAGATGCCAAGGTCTCCGGCACCATCGTGCGCACCGCGCGCGACCGCAAAGTTCGCGTCTTCACGTACAAAAACAAGACGACGCACAAGAAGCTCATAGGACACAGGCAGACATCGACCTACGTGAAGATCACGGAGATCGGGTAAGAGGGGTGGTGAACAATGGCACACAAGAAAGCAGGCGGTAAGTCGCGCAACGGCCGGGATAGCAATCCGCAGTACCTCGGCGTCAAGCTGTACGATGGTCAGGTGGTTCGGTCGGGCAACATCATTGTCCGTCAGCGCGGTGAGCACTTCAAGGCTGGCGACGGAGTGATGATGGGCCGTGACTATACGCTGTTTGCAGTTATCGACGGCACTGTCAAGTTCGAGTCACTCAAGACCGTGAAGCGCGTTCACGTGCTTCCGGTTCCTGAGCAGGCGAACTAGCATCTTCGGGGAGCATTTCCATCAGAGACTCAGCTGACCGCATTCTTGACGAAGTCGTCATCCGGGTCACTTCAGGACACGGCGGAAACGGAGCTATGAGCTTCCGCCGTGAAAAGTATGTCGAGAAGGGCGGACCCGATGGTGGAGATGGAGGCAGAGGCGGAGATGTCATCATCGCCGCCAGTGACCGCTATTCGAGCCTCCAGTTCTTTGCCACGAAGCGAGTCTTCAGGGCACAGGTCGGAGAACCTGGTGCCGGCCGCAACAAACATGGCAGTGATGGAGAGGATTTGACCATCTACGTCCCCCTTGGCACGGTCGTGACAGATGTAGCATCCGGAGAAGTTCTTGCAGACCTTGTGGATGACGGAGAGCGCGTTACGGTTGCACGCGGTGGAAGCGGTGGCCGCGGGAATGCTGCCTTTGCCACATCTGTGGACCGGGCTCCACGCTACTCCGAGGAAGGCATACCAGCAGAAGAGCGCCATCTCAGGCTTCGCCTGAAGGTCCTTGCCGATGTAGGCATGGTCGGCTTTCCGAACGCAGGCAAGAGCACGCTGCTCAGCAAGCTCTCGTCGGCCCATCCCAAAATCGCCGACTATGCGTTCACCACGCTCTCCCCAAATCTTGGCGTGGCATTTTCGCCAGATGGCAGGCGCGTCACCTTTGCAGACATCCCCGGACTCGTCGAGGGAGCTGCCGATGGTCGTGGACTTGGCAACAAGTTCCTGGCACACATCGAACGCAGCAGAGTTCTGCTGTTCCTCGTCGATGGCAGTTCACCTGATCCAGATCCTGTCCAGGCATACCACCTGCTCATGCATGAGCTTGAGCAGTACAGCGAACAGCTCGCCGGCAAGCCACGCATTGTTGTCGTCAACAAGATTGACATCCTTTCACCCCAGAAGCGCACGGGAATTCGTACCCGCTTTGTGCACCAGGGCATCGAGCCGCTGATGATCTCTGCTCTCGACGGCGAGGGCATTGACAAGGTCATTGAGCACGCGCTGCTGCTTGTGGGACAGACACCTGTGCCTCCGCGTGAGCCTGTGACGCATGTCTATCGACTGAAGCCGTCCGATGAGACATTTGAGATCACGCGCCTTCCCGATGGCATGCTCAGCGCTTCCGGCCGATATCTTGACCGTATCGTCCACACAACCGATTTCGAGAAGCCGTTCCAGGTCAACCTGCTCGACCAGAGGATGCGCAAGATCGGCGTCGAGAAGGCTCTGCGCAAGAAGGGTGCGCGCGATGGACAGAACGTCATGATCGGCGGACGCATCTTCACGCTGGGAGAAGGTACCGCCCCAAGGCGATGAAGACTCTGCTCTACGGCGGAGCATTCGACCCGGTACACTCGGGACACGTTTTTGTGGGCCGAGAGGCACTTCGTCTTCTTGCACCGGCATCACTCCTCCTGATCCCCACTGGCATCCCCAATCCTGACTTCGACAAGACGCTCTCGTCTGGTGATGCAGACCGTGTCGCCATGCTCGAACTTGCCTTCGGACGCAGTCCCCAGATCCACATCTCCGACGTCGAGCTGCGTCACGAGCCTCGTCCATCATACTTTGTCGACACCCTCGCATACCTCGAGCCACAGCTTGGAACGTCCAGGCCCGCCCTTCTCCTGGGCGAGGATCAGCTTCAGTCGTTTAGGCGCTGGCACAGATACCGTGACATCCTCGAAAAGGTCGACCTGTGGTATGTTCCCCGCGCTGGATGGAGTCACGCCGATATTCCTGCTGTTCCTGCGCAACGGCTGTTTGATGTCAATCCCTTTGACAGCCTTTCGTCGACCATCGTCCGCGACAGAGTCAGGCAGGGCCTTCCCATTGATGGACTCGTACCGCCGGCTGTTGCCGCGTACATCGCTGAACACAGGCTCTACCGGGGCCAGGCTTCGCACGCGGACGGCGAAGCATTCCGTGCATGACGCCCGAGCAGAGGGCCGGCATCGTAGATGCGGTCGCCCGCCGCGTCAGTGCCCAGCGCATGCAGCACATCCTCCGGGTGGAGGCACTGGCGGTGAAGCTTGCCAGGTTCTGGGGACTACCTGAGGAAAAAGCCAGCATCGCCGCGCTGCTCCATGATGTTGCCCGAGAGGAGCCAGTCGCCGATCTCACTGCCCTTGTGCAGCAGTGCGATGACCCGTGGATTCGCGACCTGGGACAGACGCCTGCCGCCCTCGTCCTCCATGCTCCCGCCGGCGCGGTCATTGCCAAGCGCGACTTTGGTATTTCCGACCCGGAAGTCCTGAAGGCAATAGCACTGCACACAACAGGCGCGCCAGGCATGAGCCGGCTTGCCATGATCATCTTTCTGGCCGACTACTGCGAACCCGGCCGCCACTTTCGTGGCATCGGCGAGGTAAGGGCCCTGCTCTACACCAGCCTCGAGGCTGCCATGCTGGCGGCACTGACACAGACGCTGGCGTATGTAAGGTCAAAGGCACTGCCCGTCGATCCTCACACGGCAGCGGCTGCTGCCGATTTTCAGCGTCTCGCAGCGGGGCCGTCTCCTTTGCCCCCGGAGCCTTGACAGAAGGCCCGCCGACGTGTAGAATAGAAGTGCAGATGCGTAAGCGGGAGTAGCTCAGGGGTAGAGCATCGGCTTCCCAAGCCGAGTGTCGCGGGTTCAAATCCCGTCTTCCGCTCCAGGGGCGGCATAGCCAAGTGGTAAGGCAAGGGTCTGCAAAACCCTCATACCCCGGTTCGAATCCGGGTGCTGCCTCCAATTCTTTCTCTTCACATCCCCCGCCGGGATGGCGGAACTGGCAGACGCACGGGACTTAAAATCCCGCGGTGGAAACACCGTGTGGGTTCAATTCCCACTCCCGGCACCATCGGTTGTCGCATGCCGCGCTACAGGCACTTGTGTAGAACCCTAGACATGCCGATACACCCTCCATGTCAAGTCGGCACTCCCCATGTGGGACAGTGGAATGACAATCTCAGGATTCGTATCAGCAATCTGTGATCCAGATGCTTCCTGCACGCCCATGTTGAGACATGCATGGTACGTCAGCTCATAGAGGATGGCATCGATGCCGCTCTTCTTGCGCAACGTCCCCAGGATAAAGACACGGGCATACTTGAACTTCTTCGCCTTGATGCGACTCCTCAGCAGCCTGAAAATCCCCAGGTCTCGCCGCAGATCAGAGATGCCATAGGTATGGGCGCTGGGTACATACCCCTGATGGAGCGAATCGTACTCGTCAATGATCTCATTCAGATCTGGCAGAGTCACGGCTATGCCGACAGCTGGATGCCCGCGATGGGTCGTATCTTCCATGATGAACACCAGGTCCTCAATAGCCAGTGTCTTCAGCCCGGCAGCCAGATAATCGAACTCCTCCTCTGAGAATTGCTCGAACTGGGGATGGTCGACAGAATCCCAGGCCGCATTGTAGATGGCCTTGATTTTGGCGATCTCCCGCTTCCAGTCGCGCAAGCGGACGTTCCGCGCCTGAATTCCCTGTCCCGTGAGACGCTGCTCCAGCCCATGGCCCTGTGCCCGCATCAGGTTGAGGCGCTCCATGTATGGAGCAGCCGTTTCGCGCTTCATGCGAATGGCGTACCAGTCGTTCTCCTTCACTCCCCAGCGTTCAAAAAAGCGGGCATAATACGGAGGGTGGTATGGCTCCATCACCATGGGGTGCTTGTCAAAGCCATCAACCAGCAGCCCGTCCTCCCCATTGGCATTGAAACGAGCAGGGCCAATGATCTTCACGGCGCCGGCGCCCTTGAGATCATTGGTGGCGGCTTCGAGCAGCGACTCAGCAACCATGTCGTCATCGACGCTCTCAAACAGCCCTATCCAGCCAATGTCGCCCGGCACCACATGGTCGCGATACGAGTGGTCGATGAACGCCGCTATGCGCCCCGCTGGAACACCCCCCTGGTAGGCGATGTAGTACTGCACGAACGTGCAATGGTGAAAGAAGGGGTTGGCGCCTGGAAACTTGCGCTTTGACCAGCTTCGGTCAGGATTCAGGTCGTTCAGCTCCATCGCCAGGAGTGGCATGGCCTTGTGCGATGCAGGAGTCAGGTAAAACGGAATCCTCCAGGGAATTGCCGCGAACTCCTTCAGCCGCGCAATCGGAAGCTCGAACGAACCGGCATCCGACACTGGCTGCTGTATCAGCCGTTCGACAGTCACTGTTGTTTTCATGCGTTCTCCTTGCCCCATCGGGTGAACATCACAACCGTTCCCCTGGGTAGCTCCAATTTCGCTGCTATACTGGATGCGAACACTCGTTTGGGCTAGACACTATCATAGCCGAAATGAGCAACCTGTAAACGATAGGATGCCCGAAGCGACATGCCACTGATACTTGACAGCCTTGAAAAGATGTTCGGCGAACGCCTTCTGTTCCGCTCACAGCATATCGCCATCGGACCGGGAGACAAAGTCGGGATTGTCGGCACGAATGGCAGTGGCAAGACGACACTGCTGCGCATGCTCACAGGCGCCGATGACGAATACTCCGGAACACTTCAGATTACCGGAGGAGACAGCCTCTGCTTCATCGATGCGGTTCCCGTCGATCCGTACCGAACGGCCCGCCAGATCGTCGCCGAGCCTTTTGAGCATCTCCGGGCACAGGACGAGCGCATTCGTGAGCTGGAACGCCTGCTGTCCGCCGCAGAAGAAACTGAGGATTATCTGGCCGAGCTTGCTCGTCAGACGGACCAGTTCGAAGCCCAGGGTGGATACGACTATGTTGTCAGGATGAACAAGGCACTCTCCAGCCTCGGGTTCACGACGGGTGACCTGGACCGTGTCGCAGGCACCATGAGCGAGGGCGAGATATCGCGCCTGCGCCTGTCGCGGCTGGTCAGCGACACCCAGGATATCTGGCTGCTGGACGAGCCCACCAACTACCTCGACATCCCCGGCGTACAATGGCTTGAACGGCAGCTTAAGACCATTGACGCAACGGTTCTGGTTGCCTCGCACGATGTCTGGTTTCTGGACCAGGTGTGCACCAAGCTGCTCGTCATCGAAGGCGGCACCCTGCGATTGTTTGCCGGCGGCTATTCGGACTACGTGCGCGTGCGCGATGCTGAGGCAGCTGACCGCGCCCTGCACGATGCCGAGCTCAAGCGCGAGATCGAGCGCATGCGGCAGTACGTCGAGAAGTACCGCTATGGAACGCGCGCAAGCCAGGCGGCGTCGCGTGAGAAAGCGATGGAGCGCCTCAAGGCAAAGGTCCAGCCTGAGAGCAAGTCTCCACAGAAGCACGTCCATGTCCGTCTGCACAATACTGGCGAAAGCGGCGAAATCGCCTTGCGCCTCGAGCACGTTGCCAAGAGGTATGGCGACCACACCGTTCTTCGCGGAGCAACATTCACCATCCGCTCGCGCCAGCACGTGGCTATTCTCGGACGCAACGGCGCCGGCAAGTCAACGCTGCTGGGCATTGCCATGGGGCAGATCGCTCCCGACGAGGGCAAGATCTATTGGGGACCCAGCGTGCGCTACTCCTTCTTTCCGCAGAGCTACACACTCTTCGGCTCCGAGACGGCGTTTGAGTGGATCATGGCACGGCGCCCACAGATGATGATCTCGGAGATAAAGGCGCTCCTCGGCAGCTTTGGGTTCTCCGGTGACCAAATGGACCAGCAGACCGGGGGGATGAGCAGTGGCGAGAAGCAACGGCTCCTGCTGGCCCTGCTGTCCACTGAGACGGCAAACATGATCATTCTCGATGAGCCGACCAACTTCCTCGACATTCAAACCCGCGAATCACTGTCCACGACCCTGCGCGCATTCGAGGGCACGGTCCTGTTTGTATCGCATGATCGCACCTTCATCGACGCGGTCGCGGACACGGTCATCTTCATCGACGGCGGCCATCTGGCCGTTTTTGATGGAAATTACTCGTCCAACAGGCAGCAGCTGTTCAGCGAGCACCCCGCCCGCACCAAGCCGTCTTCGCAATTGTCATCTCATGAAAGGACAGGGGCAGGACGCACGTCGCACAACAAGCTGGCGGCCCTCGAGGCTCGCGTTCGTCTCCTGGAGAAGCAGATCAGCGATGTCGAACACGAACAGGCAACCCTCACCAAGGTGCTCCAGGAAGACGGGCCATCGATGCAGGGGACTGATATCGCGTCACTGTCCGTGCGCATCCATGAGTTGACACTGCGCCGAGAGCGATTGTTTGATGAGCTTGCCGAGGCAGAGGAAACCTGGCTACAGGCCTCGACGACGTGACTCGATCTCCTGCAGCAGCTCGCCGCGCGAGGCAAAGCCCCACCGCTCAAGCAGCTCAGGCGAAAGATCGTACACCACTCCCTTCTTGAGATAGTCTCGTCTGGTTGTGAGCAGCTTTCGCTCGAGCAGGGACACCAAAGCCTTGTCACTTGTGACGCCCCGCAGCTCAAGGATTTCCCGGCGCGTCAGTTCGCCCTTTGTGATCACAAGAGCGAGAATCTCCATTGCCTGTCTGGACAGCCCGACCTTGGGCCTGGGCTGGATCGGTTCTGGCGTCAGCTTGTCCGGCACCGAGAAGAAGTACTTCTGGCCATCCTGAACCAGCCGCACCCCGCGTGTCGCATAATCCGCCTGCAGGCTCTCCAGCAGATGCCTGGTCGCCTGTGCCGACTGGCCGATGCGACGAGCCAGATATCGCACGCCCACCGGTCTCTCGGCGCTAAAAAGAACAGCCTCCAGGCGCTGCTTCGCTGCCTGCAGCTCCAGGCCCGTGATGAATTTCTGACTATCTGTGTGTTCACTCATCTGATTTCCCCACGTAGGCGACGGAAATGCCTTCAAAGCGGCTTTCCTGCGCAATATGAAGCACGCCCATCTTTGTCAGGATAAGAATGGCGAGGAAGCTGAGCACCACGCGCTCCCTCGAGTCCGAGGCGTCAAAGATCTCTTCAAAGAGCATCGTTCCACGCTCACGCACCATCGCGCGGACCTCACGCATCACCTGCTGGAGGCTGAGATAGACCGACCTCTGGCTCTGTGCCACCGCTGGCTTGCGTGCCGCGATGCGCTCCACGATGCGGGAAAGAGCATCAAGCAACGCGTCCGACACCTCCTCGCCAGTCTGTTCCTGCGCTGGAAGGCGCCCTACCTGGACGTTGGGCTTCCTGAGAGGTGGCCGGCCCGTATTGACCTCCTGAAGCACGTCAATGATGGGCCGGGCATACAACTCTGCATCTTCAAGCGCGCGGATGCCTTCCTGGAAGGAGCGTTCCTGTGCCGACGCATGGCCAAACAGGACGAATTCGCTCTTCAGCTTCAGCAAATCGGCAAGCATGTACAGCAGCTCCGCGTGGCCGTCAACACCCCCGTCCTCACGGAGGCTCCTGCTGCAGAAGTCCACCAGACGCTCAACGACGACCTCGGCCACGTCGGCACGCCCCGCGCGTCCCAGCAATCTCAGATTGTTGACAGAATCCGTGAGGCCTGGCACGATTAGATTCCCATGACCTCCCGAACAAGTCGGACCGTCTCCGATGCGACGATCGACGCCTTTTCACGCCCCTCGGCCAGAATCCGGTCAACCGCCCCAGGGTCTGCGGCAAACGATGCCCTGCGCTCCTGAAAGCCCGCCAGCCGGTCCGTGACCATGGCAGCCACAGAACGCTTGTGGGCCACACACCCCAGACGACCCTGCTCGCACTCAATCTTGGCCTCTTGCGCCGTCTCTGGCTGAAGCAGCTTGTGGTACTGGTAGATGACGCAGCCGTCCTCGGGGTGACCAGGGTCATCCCTGCGCACCTTGAGGGGATCGGTGTACGCGGTCATCATGCGCTTGGCGGTGACCTCCGGCGGGTCCGAGATGACGATGTCGTTGCCAAGCGACTTGCTCATCCTGCGCCCGTCCAGCCCGGGCAGCCGCTGAAACTCGTTCAGAATTGGCTGGGGCTCAGGGAACAGATCCGTGCCGTACGTATGATTGAAGGTGCGAACCAGCTCACGGGTGAACTCGAGGTGTGGTACCTGATCCTTGCCTACCGGCACAGCCTCGGCGCGGTACAGCATGATGTCCGCAGCCATGAGAACCGGATAGCTCAGCAGTCCAAGGTTGACATTGTCCTTGAGGTCCATGTCGTGAATCATCTCCTTGACTGTGGGGTTCCGTTCCACCCATGACACGGGGGTGATCATCGCCAGGAGCGTGAACAGATACGCATGCTCGGGCACATCCGACTGGCAGAAAATCGCCGAACGCTGAGGGTCAAGCCCTGCTCCCAGCCAGTCGAGGACCATCTCGCGCCGGTAGTCGCGAATAGACCCGCTCTCGTTCCACTTTGTC
>Ga0315271_10000531_pt1 | contig 21303 bp, 15 predicted proteins | sample C3_top_MG_FD_204664 | JGI IMG/M metagenome (GOLD analysis project Ga0315271, IMG submission 204664) | Sediment microbial communities from Yellowstone Lake, YNP, Wyoming, USA - C3_top | ecosystem: Environmental > Aquatic > Freshwater > Lake > Sediment | place: USA: Wyoming | collected 2017-08-01
CGCCCCGGGCGTCGCGAAGGTCTGCGTGAACGTGCCGCTGCTCATCGTCCCGGACGCGGCCGGGACCACCGGTCCGGTCAGGAAGGTGACGTTGTGCGTGTTCGATCCCTTCCACGTCCACGTGATCGACGAGCCCGCCGTGATCGTCGAACCGGTCGGCGAGAACTTGTTGTCGCAGACGGCGACCGCGGCGTTGGTGCCGCTGCAGGTCCCGCCGCCCCCGCCGCCGCCGGTGGACGGAGCAGTGCTGCTCGAGCAACCGGCCACGAGCGCGAAGAGACTGACGAACACGAGCGAGCGTGGAGCTGACATGGGGATCTCCTGGAGGGTGGGGCTCCCAAGGAAACTCCAGAGATCAGCACAAGTTCCCTATGAGATCGCGAGTCTTCTCCTCTGTGATCAGAGCACCACTCGCGTACGTGATGCAGGACACAAAACGTTGAATCCGTCCTGTTTCAGCACCGCCGCGAGCGCATCCATCGCCGGCGGCTCCCCGTGCACCAGATACACCTGCTCGAGCTCCGGCGACTTCGCGCGCACCGCCGCGAGCCACGCCCGCAACCCTGTCCGGTCGGCATGCGCACTGTATCCCGGCAGTACCTCCACCTGCGCACGCAGCGGGATCTCCTCGCCGAAGACCTTGATCGCCGGCCGCCGCTCCTCGATCCGGCGGCCGAGCGTGTGCTCGGCCTGGAAGCCGACGATGAGGATCGTGTTCCGCGAGTCCCCCGCCCCGTTCGCGAGGTGATGCAGGATCCGCCCCGATTCGGCCATCCCCGAGGCCGCGATGATGATCGCCGGCACCCGCAGCGCGTTGAGCCCCTTGGACTCCTCGACGGAGCGCGTATAGCTCAGCCCCGGGAAATCGAGGAAGCCGCCGGGCGCGCGTACCATCGGTTCGCTCTCGTCGAAGACCTCGGGGTGACGGCGGAAGATCTCCGTGATGTTCGTCGCGAGCGGACTGTCGATGAACACCGGGATCGCCGGGATGCGTCCGTGCAGCTGCAGCGACCGGAGGTCGTATAGCAGCTCCTGCGTGCGCCCGACGGCGAACGCCGGGATGAGCACTTTGCCCCCCCTGGCCGCCGTCTCACGCACCACGCGCGCGAGCTGTTCGCGCGACGCGTCGAGCGGACCGTGGTCCCGGTCGCCGTACGTGGACTCCATGATGACGACGTGCGCTCCCTCCGGGATGACGGGATCGCGGATGATCGGCATGCCGGGACGTCCGATGTCCCCCGAGAACACAATGCGGCGCGTCCGTCCCCCCTCCTCGCAGTCCACCATCACCGAGGCGGAGCCGAGGATGTGCCCCGCGTCCACGTAGCGCGCGCGGACGCCGGGCGCGGCGTCGAACCACTTCTCATAGGGAACGCCGGCCATCAGTTCGTGCGCGCGCACGGCGTCCACCATTCCGTAGAGCGGTGCCTCCACTTCGCGCCCGCGCCGCCGCAGGAACTCGGCGTCCTTCTCCTGGATGTGCGCCGAGTCGGCGAGCATCGCCTCGCAGAGGTCGCGCGTCGCCGACGTCGCCCAGATCGTCCCCGCGAAGCCCTCGCGCGCGAGGAGGGGGAGACGGCCGGAGTGGTCGATATGCGCGTGGGAGAGGATGACCGCGGCCAGATCCTTCACCGGCAGCGGGAGTTCGGCGTTCTTCCCGCGCGTCGGGGCGCGGCGCCCCTGGAAGAGACCGCAGTCGAGCGCGACGGTGCGCCCGCCCACATGCAGGAGATGGCAGGAGCCCGTGACCTCGCGCGCGGCACCGACGAAGGTGATCTCCACGGGTCAGCGGCTCACGACAGGAGTAATCGGCACGCTCCAACATAGGAGGCCCCAGAGCCCGGGGCTATTCCCTTCGCGGGCCATTCCGGCGACCTTCCACGCCGGAGACTGACCTCCCCCGGACGAGGAGCCGCACCGCATGCCGCGCACCGCACAGCAGAAGGCCGAGTTCAAGCACAAGGCGGTCGTCGAGACGAAGAAGATCCTCGTCATCGCCGCCTATCTGCTTCTCGTGCTGACGTCGATGGAGATCTACAAGGCCTACATCCTCGGCGAGCCGGTGGTCGTCGGTTTCAAGTTCGGCTACAACGCGATCGAGGCGCTGCTCTTCGCGAAGGTCGTCCTCATCGGCGACCTGCTCAACCTCGGCAAGCGCTTTCGGGGCTATCCCGCGATCGTCCCCACAGTCGCGAAGGCCCTCATCTTCGCCGTCTTCGTCTCGGCGTTCTCGGTGCTGGAAGTGGTGGTGGAGAAGCTCTTCCACGGCGCGGACCTCGCGGCGGCGCTCCGGGCGGTGGTCGCGCTCGACCGCGGCACGATGGCCGTTCACATCGCGCTGATGTTCTTCAATTTCATCCCGCTCTTCGCGAGCTGGGAGAGCGCCCGCGTGATGGGCGAGGAGAAGTTCATCGACTTGTTCTTCACGCGCCCGAAGACGAACTAGAACGTCGCCCAGTCGTCCGCCCAAGCGTTGTTGTAGGGCACGAGGCGGCCGAAGGCGGAGAGCGCCTTCGTGACGCTGCACGAGCCGCCGGATCCGCGAAACTCGACCAGGCGCCACCGGGAAGCGACACGTCCGGAGTGAAGGCGGATCCGCCGGCCACCGTGTTCCAATCGATCTTGGTCGCCTGCTGCGCCTGCGTTCGCGTCCCGAGACTCAGGATCGGCGGCGTACCGGTTGGCACGTTGGCGCCGCCGCTCTGCGAATAGCCCGGCACCGTCGGCACGGCGACGCCCGCCACGCTCGGGCCTCCACACGCGTCAATGCCGCTCAGCGTCCTCGATCCGCCGTTCTTCTGGAGGCCACTGAGGCTCGTCCAGGCAGCCGCGGTCCCGAGCGCACCGTACAGTCGCGCATTCCCTGACGGAGGAATGATGTCAGGCGGTTCCGGCCGTTCCCGCCGCATCCATTGCTCAAAAGTCTAACTATCTGCCCGGCCGCCCTGGCGCCGGGCGCCGGCCCTCATGCCCTCGCGATCGTGGCGCCGCGCTGTGCCGGGCAGAGCCTTGGTCACCTGCGCGGACACCCCCAAGTGGGTACCTGCATCGGAATGAGCCGCCAAAGGAAAGGATCGACCCACTCAAAGCCCGATATGTGACAGTTCGGTCAACATTAGAGACTTGTAACGTGTTGCCCCACTTGCGTATACGCGTTTACCAATTGCATACTGGTCGCACAACTGAAGGACCCGTTGGTGTTCTCGTGGCCTTCTGGGGCCCACGAAACGGCAAACCCGTCGAAAGGCGGGGACGCAAAGCTACCGAGGCTAAAGCGATCTCCGGATCGCCATGCTAGTCGAGCCGCCGAACGGTGGACAGGAGGTTTTTTGTATGCGTACCATCCGCAGTGGCTTCACGCTGATTGAGACGATGGCGGTGCTCACGATCGCGGGAACGGCCATGGGCATGGCCTTCCCCGAAGTCGTCCGCGCGGTCTCCCATGCGCGAGTGAACCAGGCGGCCGCCGTCGCGGCCGGGGACTTCGAGCTCGCCGCCTCTCTCGCCGACCGGCAGCGCCGGCCCGTCCGCGTCACGATCGATCCGGTCGCCCGCACCATGACCTTCACCGACCGGAACAGCGGCACGGTCCTCGCCCGGCGCCCCTTCGGCACCACGACCGACTTCAAGCTCGAGCGCCTCATCGGCGCTCCCGCCCAGGTCGATCTCTTCCCGAACGGCAGCGCCTCACAGGCGACGGTCGTCACCCTCGGCCTCGCCGGCTACGCCCGCCACATCACCATCAGCCGCGCCGGCCAGGTGCGGGTCACCCCGTGACCCGATCCCGCCAAGGATTCTCCCTCGTGGAGGTCATGATCGGCATGACCCTCCTCGCCATCTCGCTCACCTCGGTCGCGCGCCTCGACTATAACGTCATGCGCCGCTCGAACGAGGTCGCGCGCGCGGCATATGGGAACGCATCGCTCATCCACCAGGTCAACCGCTTCGTCGCGATCGACTTCGATTCGCTCTCGACGCACGCCGGCTGCCTGACGACCACGACCCCGCCGACGCCGAACACCGTCTGCGCCATGGTCACCGACGTCTCCGCTGGCGTCAAGCGCGTGACGATCGTGCTCCAGCTCACCGGCGTCACCGCCACGCCGGACACCGTGATCGTCCAGCGGGCCTCGAGCAGGTCGGGCAATCCGTTCAATAGCGGCCCATGACGACCCCGCGGACGCTCCGCCGGCGCGGCTTCACCCTGCCCGAGATGATCATCGCCATGGTGATCCTCTCCATCATTGGCGCGGCGATCGTCCGCATCCTCGTGCTCCAGACGCACCTCTTCCAGAAGGCCACCGCGCAGCGCGCGACGCGCGTCGTCACCCGCAGCGCGCTCAACGTCATCAACTCCGACCTCCGGATGCTCGAGGCGCGGAACGGCATCGTCTCGGCGAGTTCCACCGCACTTCTGGTTCGCGCCCCCTACGCCCTCGGCATCGTCTGCGGCGCCGGCGGCGGCGGCTCTACCATAGTGAGCCTCGCCCCGGTGGACTCCACCGAATGGGCGAACGCCGGCCTCTCCGGCTACGCCTGGCGCGACTCCACCGGCGTCTACCACTACCAGGAATCCGGCGTCACGGTCACGGGCGGCGATGCCAACGTCTGTACCGCGGCAAGCGTCACCACGCTCGCCGGCGGCAAGATCATCGCCGTTCAGCCCGCGCTCCCCCTCGCGGCCACGATCGGCACACCGGTCTTCTTCGAGGAGCAGGTGAAGTACGAGTTCAAGAGTTCCGCCGGCGTGCCGGGTGCCATCGGCCTCTGGCGCACGACGATGGCGACCAGCCTGAGCGAGGAACTCGTCACCCCCTTCACCAACTCCGCAGGATTCAAATTCTTCGTCCTCGATGCCGATACCGCACAGGCGGCGCCCCCGTCGCCGCTGTCGAACATCCGCGGGATCGAGTTCGTCCTCACCGCACGCAGCGAGACGGCGCCGGGCGGCGAAGCCGCGCCGGAGAGCACCCTCGTCAACACCGCCGTCTTCTTCCGCAACAGCCTCAACTGAGCCGGCCATGACCATGCGACTGCAGCCCCGCGCCGGCTTCGCGATCCCCGCCGCGATCCTCGTGAGCCTCATCCTCATGCTCGCGCTCTTCTCCGCCTTCGAGCTCGTGAGCACTGAACGCAAAGTGGCCGACAATGCCCGCTCCGCCACCGACGCCGAGGCGATCGCCGAGAGCGGGCTCGAGACCTTTCTCCTCACGCGCGCCGCGCTGGGCTTCGTCGGGGTCCCCGCCGCGAGCGAGTCCACCCGCGTCACCCTCCCCCACGGCTACGCCGATGTCGTGCTCACGCGCGTGCGCGCCGGCGTCGGCTCCTCGCCGCCGATCTATCTCGTCCGCTCGCGCGGAGTCCACACCGTGAAACGTGTCGCCAACTCTCTCGATGCGTCGCGGAGCGTCGCCGAATACGCCGTCTGGCGGAATGCCACCCTCGGCACGGCCGCCTCCTGGACCAGCCTCAGCGGGCTGCAGAAGAATGGCGGCTCAGGGATCCTGAGCGGCGTCGATGCCTGCGGCGGACCGACCGTCGCCGGCGTCGCGGTCCCCAATGTGCCGGGCTATACGCAGAGCGGAGGCGCGAGCGTCCCGCAGGGGAGCCCACCGATCCTCAACCTCGGTACGCAGACGCAGGCCGAGCAGGCCACCAATGTGGACTGGAACAGCATCAACAGCGGGAGCGGCTTCGCCCCCGACGTCGCGATCCCCGGGGCGAGCTGGCCGAGCTTCTCCGACCCGGCGGTGTATCCCGTGATCAAGGTGACCGGCGACTTCACGCTCCTCTCGAACGGACACGGCCTGCTGATCGTCACCGGGAAGCTCACGCTGAATGGCGCCGTCACGTGGGACGGCATCATCCTCGTCGGCGACCACCTCGTCTCGAACGGCAATAACCAGGTGACCGGCGCCGTCGTCACCGGCCTCAACGACAAGCTCGGCCTCGGCGCATCGGTGGACAGCATCGGCGTCAACTCGCTCGGCAACGGCAACAAGCTCTTCCAGTACAACTCCTGCAGCGTCTCCAAGGCGCTCGGCGCCTTCGGGCGGCTGGTGCCGTACAGCAACGCCTGGGTGGACGACTGGGCGTTCTGAAGGGCAGCTGTCAGCTTTCAGGCGTCAGCTTTCAGAACACCCGGCTACGTCGTTCCCGGCCGGAGCGCGGCACGCTCCACCCAGTTGAGCCAGAAGAGCACCCCGAGCACGAAGAGCGGGCCGTCCACGATCACGTACGCGAGCGGATCGAGGTGACCCTTCGTCGTGAAATGCAGGATGGCCAGCAGCGGGAAGAACGCCGCGCCGAACCACTCGTGGCGCCACGAGACCCAGAGCGCGAAGACGACGAGCGCCGTCGGGATCAGGTGCAGGGCGAGCGCCATTACCATCTCCGCCGGCTCGAGCGGCATGGAGAATACGTCGAGAGCGAAGATCGACGTGAATGCCGCGAACGCGATGCAGAGGACCCGCGGTGCCCAGTACAGAAGCCGTTTCGTGGAATCGGCCATGGGAAGCTCCGTTCGGATGACGCAGCATCAGGGATTCACCTGAAGCCGCAATCAGCATTCCCCTGACAGCCCTTACCGCTTGATCCTGCGGCGAGTTCCTCCGTGAAGCCGACGACGACGACGACGATCCGGATCATCCGGCCAGGCCATACCTCTCCTGCAACGCACACGCGCTCAGCATGAGCATCAGCACCTGGTCGGTGGCCGTGCGGTCGCCGGCGTCCATGGAGGGCAGCCGGTCGAGCAGCATCGCCACCTTCTTCTGGTCGAAGAAGGGGAGCGACGCCATCAGCGGCCCGCGCAGCGTCTCCTGCATCATCTCGCTGAACCGCCCCTCCGGATCCAGCGTCGCCGGCGGGCTCAGGAAGGGGTGCTTCTGCCGTTTGTACACCGTGTCGGTGATCACTCCCCGGGTCGCCTCGCGCAGCACGTACTTCTCCGTCATGCCGCGGATCTTCTGCCGCACCGGCATCGCGCAGATCAGTTCCACCACGTGATGATCGAGGAAGGGAAGCCGCCCCTCGATCGAGTGCGCCATCTCCATCCGGTCCCCCAGCGTGGTCAGGATGTAGTTCGGGAGGACCGTCTTCCCCCAGAGGTACAGTGACTGGTGCACCGGCGCGCGTCCGGTGAGCTGCCGCGGGATATCCACGCTGTCGAGCAGCGCCTTGAACGGATCGCGCTCCTGGATCCCGGCGAGATAATCGGCGGCGAACAGCTTTCTCACCTTGAACGCGTTCGTCGCGAAGGTCTCGAGCCACGACGGGGTGAAACCGAGCCGCCGCGTGATGCTCTCCGTGGAGACACCCTCGCCGTCCGGCATCAGCAAGCCACGCGACACCGCGTTCAGCTTGTTCAACTGCTCCAGCAGCGCCTGGACCTGCGCCGGGTCCTGCCCGGCATTGTCGTAGAGCAGCATGTCGCACCGGAAGTGCGGATAGCCGCCGAAGATCTCGTCGGATCCCTCCCCCGTCAGCACCACCTTGTAGCCCGCCTTGCGCACCGCGTCGCTCAGCACATACTTGGCCACGCCGTGCGCATTGAAGCAGAGCGCCTCGGCGTACGCCGTGGCGTCGAAGAAGTGCTCGGCGAGGTCCGCCTGCTTGATCGGCACCGGGAAGTACTCGGCGCCGCTGAGTGCCGCCTGCTCCTTCGCGATCGGGCCTTCGTCGTAATCGGCCTGGTCGAAGGTGAGGGTGAAGGCGCGGATCGGCCGCGCGAGATGCTTCGACGCGAGCCCGATCACCGCACAGGAGTCGAGTCCCCCGCTCAGGTAGCAGCCCACGGGAACGTCAGCGCGCAGCCGGAGGCGCACCGCATCGTCCAGCGTGGCGTGGAGCCGCTCGACGTATTCCACGTCGCTGAGCTGCTGCGACGGGTCGCCCACCGCCGGATAGTTGAAGTCCCAATAGCGGTGCAGCTGCACGTAGCCCGCGGTGGCCAGGAGGAAGTGCCCCGGCGGAACCTGGCTCACGCCTTCGAAGATCGTCTCGGTGGGATGACCGCCGGCCGCGGAGCCGAAGACGATCTGGCGGTTCCAGCGCGCCGGCACCCCGGCGGCGAAGAGCGCCTTGACCTCGGAGGCGACGTAGAGCGCGCCATCGTGCATCGCATAGAACAGCGGCTTGATCCCGAAGCGGTCGCGGGCGGCGAAGAGCGTCTGGTTCGCCTCATCCCAGATCGCGAGCGCGAACTCGCCGCGGAGCTGGTGGAGGCAGGACGCGCCGAGTTCCTCGTAGAGATGCAGCGCGATCTCGCTGTCCGAGCGGGTGCGCAGCCGGTGCCCGCGCTGCTCGAGCTCCCGCTGGATGCGCTCGTGGTCGTAGAGCTCGCCGTTCACCACGATGTGCAGCCGCCCATCCTCGTTGGCGATCGGCTGGTCGCCGGTGGTGAGATCGATGATAGAGAGCCGCGCGTGGCCGAGGCCGACCCGTCCGTGCGGAGCGATCCACTGCTTCTGGCCATCGGGGCCGCGCTGGACGAGGCGCTTCGTGGCGCGCTCGAGATCAGCCGGCACGACCCGGGCGCGTGGCGCGAAGAGCGCGACGATGCCGCACATCGGGGAACCTCCGGGGGGCGTGAACCATATCGCCTCGCGGAACTCCTCCCCGAGACGGAGCGCGACGTTCGAGCCGTTGCGCCAGGGGAAACTGTCGACCGGGACCCGTTGGAGCAACTCCAGCCACCCCGGATCGCGATCCGGCGCCCGACATACCCGCTCGGGCGCCGGACCCGCACTAGTGGCTCAGGATGAACGTCGTCTGGTAGGTGAGCAACACCGCGCTGCAGTCCGCGGCGAAGATCTGCACGGGCCCCACCAACGTGAGTCGCGCATTGGCGACGTCATACGCACCGGAGAACTGCGCCGTGCGACCCGGACAGACACCGGCCACCGTGATGTTCACCGACGGGTTGGATCCCGCCGCGATGGTGCCATTGAGACTCCCCGACCCGACCACGGACACCTGATTCACGCCGTCACTCAGCAGGCCGCTGATGCCGTAGCTGCCGCCGAGGCTGCCGGCGTTCTGCGTGATGGTGACGGTGATCGTCGCCGCGATGGCGACGCCCTGGTCGAGGCCCGTCATGGGCCCGGCATAGGTGCCGGCGATGCTCTGGTACTGCGGCGCAGGGGCAGTGCTATCGCTGCCCCCTCCGCAGGCCGCCGCGCTGAGCGCGGCGGCCATGACGATGCCGGTGACGAAGATGCGATTCCGCATGCAGACTCCTCGAAGAGGTGAGGAGACAACCTCGCCCCCGGGTCTGACAGCGCTCCTGTCCGCGAACCCCGCACCGGGGATTGTCCCACCGAATCCCTCCGACTCCGGTGATTGCTGGAGGATGGGCGCGCGCCGTAGCTTGAACCGCTGGCACACCCCCCTTCCCCCTCCCGCCCGCACGTGAACTGGAAGAAATGGCTGGGCTGGACCATTGCCGCCTGCCTGACGCCATTCGCGATCCTGCTCGTCGCGCAGTGGACGTCTCCCTGGTGGCTCGACCAGGGAGCGGTGCGAGGGCAGGTCACCCGCATCATCGCGAGCGTCTCCGGCGGCGCGGCCAAGTACGACCGGATCGACATCCGCGTCTTCCCCCGCCCGAAGGCGATCGTGTCCGGCGGAGAGCTCAGGATCCCCGGCGTCGTCGATGTCGAAGCGCGGTCGGTCACGGCCGCGATCCGGCTCTTCCCCCTTCTCATCGGGAAGGTCAAGCCCTACGAAGTGCGGCTCATCGCGCCGCGCGTCCGGTTGGTGCTCGCCGATACCGCTAAGTCTCCGGCCAAGAAGGCGAGCGCCCCCTTCTCGGTCGCCGCCGCTGACACGACGGTCCGCGCTGCCGTGAAGCGCATCGCCAGTGCGATGCCGGGACTCACGCTCGCGGTGGACGACGGGCGCCTCGAGCTCCTCCTCGGCGGCCGCGCGCCGATGCTCGCCGACCACCTCAATGTGGAGGCCGATGTCTCGTCCGACGCGGTCGCGCTCGAGATCTCCTTCGACGCGGAGCGACTCGAACGCTTCGAGGCGAAGTTCAACGTCTCCCCAGCCGACCTCACCGGCGATGGCGGCATCACGATCACCGGCGCCCAGGTCCCGCGACTCGGCGAACTCATGGGAGCGGGAAGCAGCTGGCCGGTGGACACCGCGACCGTCGATCTCCGCGTAGCCCTCAAGCTCAATGGTCTTCGCGATGCGCGGGCGACCGTCGCCGTGAGCGCGCCGCGTATCGCGATGCATTTCGGCAAGGGACAGGTCGCCGCGTCGGGCTTCGCGCTCGACGCCACGGCGCGCACGGCCGGCGACTCGATCGCGGTGACCCTTCGCCGCCTCGTGCTCGCGACGCCAAAGCTCTCGGCGACTGGCGCGCTCTCACGGAGCGCGACGGGCGAGATGCGGCTCGAGGCGCAGGTCGGCGACCTCGATCTCGCCACCCTGCAGGGCGTCGCGAACGGCCTCGCCCCCGGTGTGAGTTCGCTGCAGGGACTCCCGGTCACCGTGACGGGCGGCACCGCGACGGCCCTCACGCTGCACAGCCGCGCGAACGGGATCGCGGACCTCTTCGCGCTCCCGGCGATGGACATCACCGGCGAGGTGCACGGTGCCGATGTCACCGTCACCGCGTTCCGCGATCTTCCGGTGCGCGACGCGAGCGTCACGGCGCGGCTCGCGCACGGCGTCCTCACGGCGCAGAGCATTCGCGCGAGCGCCGAGGGACTGCCGGCGCATGACGGGCAATTCCGCATCGATCTCATGCCTGCTGTGTCGCCGCTCAGCGGCGCGATCACGGTGGACGTGGATCTGGCGCGGGCACTCGCGCTCGCCCCGCGCTATCTCCCGCCGTCCGTGCTCGATCAATTGAAGCACGTGACGCAGCTCAAGGGGAGCGTCGTCGCCACCGTGTCGCTCAGCGGCAACGTGAACACGATCGTGCCCGGCGTCACCGCCACCGATCTGCGGCTCTCCGCGCGCTACGACCGCATCCCCTTCCCGGTGCGCATCGCGCGCGGGACGGTCACCTACACCTCCAAGGCGATCGCCGCGAACGGACTCGGCGGCTTCGTCGGGCAGTCGTCCTTCGATGGGCTCGCCGCCCGGGTGAGCCTGACGGGCGCGACCATGATCACCGCGACGCAGGGGTCCGTGCAGCTCGCGCTCCCGGAACTCTTCGCGTGGGCGCGCACGCAGCCGGATCTCGCCAAGCCGCTCGACAGCGTGAGGTCGGTGACGGGCTCGCTCTCGCTGTCGGTACAACGGCTCGCGCTCCCGCTGGATTCGGTGAAGCGGCTCACCTTCGTGGCGAGCGCGACCCCGCACGCGCTCGTGGTGGATGCGCCGCACTACGCACCGAAGGCGACACTCGACGGCGGTGCGATCCTCATCACCGAGCGGAGCGCGGGCGTCGCCGATGTCTCGCTCTCCGCGCTCGATGCGCGGCTCGCGGTGAGCGGGAGCATCGGCGACTACCGTTCCCGGCTCGATGAGGCGAAAGGCTCCGCGCACGGGACGATCGGCCCCGAGGCGCTCGACTCGGCGTACGCGAGAGGGCGGCTCCCCTCGACGCTCCGACTCAGCGGCGCGCTCGACATCGCGAGCGCGTCCGCCGAGTGGCGGCGGGACGGTCCGCAGACCGCGGCGGGCAGCATCGCTGTTCGGGGCGGGCCGACCATGGACTTCACGCTCCGGCAGAAGGGTGAGGTCGTCGACATCGAGCGCGCGCGCCTGCATGACGCCGTGACCGACGTGACGATCTCGGGAACCCTCGAAGGCGCACACTTCCGCGCCGGTTGCGACGGGCACGTGGACGGATCGAGCATCGACCGGATCTTCGTCGAACCGCCCCTGCGGCTCGAGCGATTCGATTGCGCCTTCAAGGCGGATGGTGATGTCAAGAAGCCCAAGGCGACCGTGGCGAACGGCACGCTCACCGGCACGCGGCTCACGCTGCCGCCGGTGCTCCCGGTGCCGGTCACGATCGATCGCTTCGATCTCGACGCCCGGGGATCGGCGCTCGAGATCAGGGCGCTGCGCGTCTCGAGCGGCGCGAGCCGCGTGGATGTGACCGGTTCGGTCAAGGACGTTGGCGACCGGTTCGTGGTGGACGCCGATATCCGCGGCGACACGGTGATCATCCCGGTCCTCGCACGCGCGGCGGACAGTTCGTCGGCACCGGAGACCAATGCTGCCCCCGCGGCGCCGAGCTCGCGGGAGACCGCGGCGCAGAAGCAATCGAAGTTCTACCGCTCGCTGCGCGACATCCCCGCTTCCGGCGTCGTGCGCGTCAACATCGGTCTCCTGAAGATCCTCCACTTCGAGATCGCACCACTCGTTGCCGCGGCATCGATCGAGGGGACGCGCGTCCGCCTCGGCCTTTCGGAGGCGGCGCTCTGCGGCGTCGCGCTCGCCGGGGGCATCACCCTCGAACCGGACAGCATCGATGTGGCCCTCACGATGCTCGCGAAGAACATCCCGATCGAGCGTACCATCACCTGCCTCTCCAACAAGCGCATCGACATCACGGGCACCGCGAACGTGAACGGAGCGTACTCGGCCAGCGCCCCCATGGGCACCCTGCGCGACCGGGTGCGCGGAACGCTGACGATGACCGCCACGAAGGGGCGGATCAACAAGTTCGATGCGCTCGCGGACGCGCTGAAGGTCGTGAACGCGACGCAGGTGCTCGTGGGCCAGGCGTCCGACCTCGGGACGAAGGGGATGGCCTACACGTCGGCGATGGTGCAACTCGAGCTCCGGGGACTGCGCCTTGACGTGAAGGAGTTCTCCCTCGATGCCTCCGGCTTCGAGGCGGCCGCGCACGGGACGGTGGACTTCTCGTCGGGGAAGATGGACATCACCGCGCTGGTCGCGCCGATCAAGACCGCGAATTGGGTCATCAGCCACATTCCGCTCATCCGCGATATCTTCGGCGGCACCGTGCTCGCCGTCCCGGTGCAGGTCGGGGGCACGATCGACAAGCCGAAGGTCGTGCCGCTCGGCGTCGAGGCGGTGGGCTCGCGGCTGTTCGGGATCCTCGGCAACACCCTCAAGCTCCCGACGAAGCTGGTTCCGGCGGAGAAGCCGCCGGCGGCGAAGGACACGACGACGGCGGCGCCGGCGAAGCCGTAGCGCCGTCGCCGCCCGGGGGAGCCGCTACTGCGCTCCCCCCTTCATCACCGCCCCGCCCTTCATCACGAAGCTCACGTGCTCGAGCTTCGTCACGTCGTCCAGCGGGTTCCCCTCGACGGCGATGATGTCCGCCCACTTCCCGACCGTGATCGTCCCGACCTGATCGCCGATCCCGATGAGGTCCGCCGCCCCCGATGTGGCCGTGAGAATGGCCGCCATCGGCGTCGCGCCGAGCTGGTCCACCATCAGCTTGAACTCCTGCGCATTGCGGCCGTGGATCGAACCGGTCGCGTCCGTCCCGAAGGCGAACTTCACGCCGGCCAGGTACGCCTTCTTGAGCCGCACGCGCCGCTCGGGCTCCACGATCTTCGCCTTCGCGATGGCATACTCCGGCGTCCCGTTCTTCGCGCCGTCGCGGATGATCTCCTCGAGGATGATCAAGGTCGGCACGAGATACGTCCCGTGCGCCTTCATCGCCGCGATGCCGGCGTCGTCGATGAGCGACCCATGCTCGATGCTCGCCACGCCGGCGTTCGTCGCCGCCACGATCCCCTTCGCCCCGTGCGCGTGCGCGGCGACCTTCCGGCCGAGGCGCGTCGCCTCTTCCACGGCGGCACGGAGTTCCTCATCGCTGAACTGGGACGCACTCGCCGCATCGCCCACCGAGAGGATCCCTCCGGTCGCGACGATCTTGATCAGATCGGCGCCGTACTTCACGTCCCAGCGCACCTGCCGGCGTGCTTCGTCCGCACCGGTCACGATCGCACCGGTCCCCGGGATCGTCACCAGCGGGCTGTAGCCGTTCACATCCGCGTGCCCGCCGAGGATGCCGAGCGCCGGTCCGGCGGCGTAGATCCTCGGCCCGGGGATCAGGCCCCGGTTGATCACATCGCGGAGCGCGAAATCCGCGCCGAACTGGGCTCCGACATCGCGGATCGTCGTGAAGCCGGCGTCGATGGTCTTCTTGGCATTGATGACGCCGTAGATCGCGGCGTGGGCGCCGGTCTCCTTGAGGATCGACATGTCGCCGCCATCGTTGTCGATCGACGTGATGTGCGTGTGACAGTCGATGAGCCCCGGGAGGATCGTCCGCTGGCCGAGGTCGATGACCTTCGCGCCCGCCGGGATCGCGACCTTCCCCGCCGGCCCGACCGCCATGATCCGGTCGCCAACGACGATCACGACCGGATTCTCGATGACGGTGCCGTCGCCGACGATGAGGCGAGAGGCCTTGAGGACGGTGGATTGCGAAGCGCCCGTCGAGAAGACAGTGGCGAGAAGGATCGCAGCGCCGGCGAGGGGGCGGAGGGTCGTCATCGTGTTGGTGCTCGTGTTCGTGTTCGTGTTCGTTGACTGCAGAGGGCGCCGAAGAAGTGGGGGAATCTGCGGCGCGGCGAACGATTCGGCCAGCTACAACGTGGACAGCTCCGCGACATCGGCGGCGCGGCCGGGGAGGCGGCGCTTGTAGGCAATGAGATCGGCGAGCGGGATGACGGGCACGGACTGCCCCTCCCACGACACGATCTCGCGGCGCGAGAGATCCGTCCCCATGTGTTCCCACCCGGAGGCCGTCAGGATCTTCGCCCCCTCCACCTGCGAGACGTCCATTTCGAGGCCACCCACCTCGGCCTGCAGCAGCACGAGATCGAATTCGCCGTCGCGGTATGCTCCCGCGTGCCGCGTGATCGCGCCCCCGAGCACTGCCGTCACGATCGCCATGTCCGCCTTCGCCACATCAAGATCCAGATCATGCAGCGGCCACTTCGACCCGTGCAGGATCCCCGCGAATCCGCCGGTGCACTGATAGCGCAAGCCGGCAGCGTCGAAGAGATCGAGCACCCGATGGATCGAGACGCGCTGGAGGGGAGTGATCATTGCTAGGACGTTAGCCAGTCCCGCCCCCCGCCGCGACCGCCCCTCAGTAGTAGCGAACCGCCTTCCCCCGTGATAATCTCGGCGCGGTCGTAGTGGCAGTCTGAAACCTGAAACCTGACACCTGACACCGGCGTGACCTCCCCTCGATCCCCGATCATCCTCGTCGCCTCCGGCGACTCCCGCCTTCCCGCCAATCGCGTCTGCTGGCCCGCCCAGGCCGCGCTCGAAGCGGCGGTCACGCGCACCTTCGAATCGCTTGGCCACACGGTCGTTCGCGGCCACCCGGTGGACGAGGCGAAAGGGCACGGCTTCATTGACGGCCAGGCACGCGGGATCGAGATCTTCCGTACCATCGACCCGCACGCCCCGCTCGTCGTCGCCGAAGCAGTCTGGCAGTACTCGAGCCATGTCCTCCCCGGACTCACCAAGCATCGCGGACCGATCCTCACCCTCGCGAACTGGTCCGGCCAGTGGCCGGGACTCGTCGGGCTCCTCAACCTGAACGGCTCCCTCACCAAGGCGGGCATCAAGTACAGCAGCATCTGGAGCGAGGACTTCACCGACCAGTTCGCGCGCGATGCGATCGCCGAGTGGCTGCGCACCGGCACGATTTCGCACGACACGTCGCACGCGCGCCCGATGCTTGACACGGCATTCCCTCCCGCACTCGCCTTCGACCTCGCCCGTGGTGCCGAGCTCGGCGATTCCCTCAAACACGACCAGGCGATCCTCGGCGTCTTCGACGAAGGCTGCATGGGGATGTACAATGCGATCATCCCCGACCACCTCCTCCACGCGACGGGACTCTTCAAGGAGCGCCTCAGCCAGAGCGCCCTCCTCGCCGCGATGGCGCTCGTTCCCGATGCATCGGCGCAGGCGCACTACGCCTGGCTCCGCCAGCAGGGGATGGTCTTCAAGCTCGGCACGGATGAAGCCACCGAGCTCACCGAGCGCCAGGTGCTCGAGGGACTCAAGATGTACGACGCCGCCGTGCGCCTCGCCCACGACTTCGGCTGCGCGGCGATCGGCATCCAGTACCAGCAGGGACTCAAGGACAGCTGCGTCGCATCGGATCTCGCCGAGGGGCTGCTCAACGATCCGAACCGCCCGCCGGTGGCGGGCATCGACGGGAAGCCGCTCTTCGCCGGCCGCGCGGTCACGCACTTCAACGAAGTGGACGAGTGCGCCGGCGTCGATGGCCTGATCACCGACCGCGTCTGGACCGATCTCAAGATCGATCCCGCGAACACGCTGCACGACGTCCGCTGGGGCGCTGTCGTGCAGGAGCGCGGCGTGCACGAGTTCGTCTGGGTCTTCGAGATCTCCGGCGCGGCGCCCCCGGCTCACTTCATCGATGGCTACAAGGGTACGACCGGCGAGCGGCAGCCGCCGATGTACTTCCCCAAGGGCGGCTCCACGGTGAAAGGGGTGAGCAAGCCCGGTGAGATCGTCTGGAGCCGCATCTATGTCGAGAACGATGCGCTTCATATGGACATCGGCCGCGGCGGCGTCGTGCGACTCTCCGCCGAAGAGACCGAACGCCGCTGGGCCGCCACCACCGCCCAGTGGCCGATCATGCACGCGGTGCTGTACGGCGTCTCCCGGAATCAGCTCATGGCCAAGCACCGCGCCAATCATATCCAGGTCGCATACGCGCCGAGCGCACTCGTCGCAATGCAGGCCCTCGCCCGCAAGGCCGCCATGGCGCGCGCGATGGGGATCCAGGTGAACCTCTGCGGCGACATCAACGATTCGCTGGACGCGCACCAGCCGGCCGCGCAGCGCGCGTGACCCTCCCGCCGCTGCTCGAGGCCCGCCGGATCGGCAAACAGTTCCCCGGCGTACGCGCACTCTCCGGGGTGGACTTCTCCCTCCTGCCCGGCGAGATCCACGCGCTCATCGGCGAGAACGGCGCCGGCAAGTCCACCCTCGTGAAGATCCTTGGCGGCGAGCTCGGCGATTACGAGGGAGAAGTGCGCGTCGCCGATCACCTGAGGCTCTTCGGCTCTCCGCGCGACGCGCTCGCGGCGGGGATCGCGGTGATCCCGCAGGAGCTGCAGCTCGTCACCTCGCTCACGGTGGCCGAGAACATCTTCCTCGGCCGGGAACCACGGCTCGCGAGCGGGCTCGTGGATTTCGCCGCGCTCGACCGGATGGCGCGGCTTCGGCTCGACGCGATCGGCGCGGGCACCATCATGCCGCGAGCGCTCGTCGCGCATCTCGAAGCCGCCGACCGCCAGCTCGTCGCCATCGCACGCGCCCTCTCCCTCGACGCGCGTTGCCTCATCATGGACGAGCCCACGGCATCGCTCGGCAACGCCGACGCCGAGCGGCTCGCGACGGTCATCATGCAGGTGGCGGCGTCGGGAGCGGGGGTGATCTACATCTCGCACAAGCTCGACGAGGTGCGGCGGCTGGCCCAGCGGATCACCGTGCTCCGGGACGGCCGCATGGTGACCACCATCCCGGCCGCCGGCGCCACCGAGGAACAGCTCGTACACCTGATGGTGGGACGCGACATCCAGCGCGCGGAACTCACGCCGGTGCCGGCGACGGCCGCCGAACTGCTGCGCCTGGACTCGCTCTCCGTGCGCGACAGCGCGCACCCGAGCGGATGGCGCCTGCACGACATCTCTTTCACCGTGCGCGCGGGGGAGATCGTCGGCTTCGCGGGGCTCATCGGTGCCGGCCGCACCGATCTTCTCCTGGCGCTCGTTGGCGCCCTCGGCGAGCGCGCCACGGGGCGGATCCGGCTCGACGGCAAGGACTACGAGCCGGTGAGTCCCGCCGCCGCGATGCACGATGGTCTCGTGCTCCTCCCCGAAGAGCGGAAGGCACAGGGGATCTTCCCTTCCCTGAGCGTCGCGCAGAACATCACGATGTCCGCGCTCTCGAAGGTGAGCCGCGGCGGCTGGATCGACCGCGCCGCCGAGTCGCGGGAGACCGGGCGTCTCATGCGCGACACGGGCGTGACCGCCGCGAGCGCCGCCGTCCCGATGGCATCGCTCAGCGGCGGCAACCAGCAGAAGACGCTCCTCGCGCGATGCCTCTTCGCGTCGCCCCGGGTGCTGCTGCTCGATGAGCCGACGCGCGGCATCGATCTCGCGGCGAAGGCGGAGATCTACGCCGAGCTGAGATCACTCGCGGCGCGCGGCTTCGGGGTGGTGGTCTGTTCCTCCGAGATGTCCGAGGTGCTCACGCAGTGCCACCGCGTGCTCGTCTTCCGCGAAGGGACGATCTCGGCCGTCTTCGATCGCGCGGATGCGACCGAGGAGAAGGTCCTCGCCGCGGCGACGCCCCTGGCCGTGCACACCGGTCCGGGGGGAGGCGGGAGCGACGGTGCCGAGCCGCCGTCGAGCGAGAGCTGGCGTCAGCGACTCGCGCGCAGTGCCTCGCTCATCGGGCTGGCCGCAATACTCATCCTGGCGATCATCTTCTCGCCGGTGCGCCGGGGGCTCCCCGTCTTCCTCGACCTCGGGAATCTCACCGACATCCTGCGGCAGGTGGCCGAGAAGGGGATCCTGGCGGTGGGGATGACCGCCGTCGTCATCGCCGGCGGGATCGATCTCTCGGTGGGATCACTGCTCGCCTTCGCGGCAACGCTGAGCGCCTGGCTTCTCATGGTAGGGCACGTCTCGCTCCCCGGGACCGCACTCATTGTATTGGGGGTTGGCGCGTTGTGGGGGGTGCTCAATGGGTTGGTGGTCGCTCGCTGGCGACTTCCGGCCTTCATCGCCACGCTCGCTACCATGAGCGCTGCGCGCGGCGCCGCGCGCTATCTCAGCGGCGGCACGGCGATCCCTCTCGGCTTCGGTCCCGGCGGCGCGCCAGAATCGGTGCGGCTGCTCGCGGCGCCGATCGTCCCGTATGTGCCCGCCCCTGCACTGATCTTCGTGATCACCGTGCTGGCGATGCACCTCTTCCTGGCCCGCACACGAAGCGGGCGGTATCTCTATGCCATCGGCGACAACGAGGCCGCCGCGCGCCTCGCGGGCATCCGCGTGGGATTCCACAAGGCGAGCGTCTATGTGATCGCGGCCGGGCTCGCGGCGCTCGCCGGACTCGTGCACGCGGCACAGCTCGAGCAGGGGAATCCGAACGACGGCGTCGCCTACGAGCTCGACGCGATCGCCGCGGTGGTGATCGGCGGGACGCCGCTCAGCGGCGGGATGGGAACGGTCGGCGGCACGCTCGTCGGCATCCTGATCATCGGGATCATCAACAACACCATGGGACTCAACAACGTCGATGCCAATCTCCAGCTCATCCTCAAAGGGATCATCATCCTCGGCGCGGTCTGGCTCCAGCGTCGCCGTGCTGCGTAGGTCGACCGGGCTGGCGCTGCTCCTCGTCGCCGCATTCGGCGCGGCGTCGTGCGGGCGGAAGGAATCGGGGAAGAAGGTCATCGGCTTCTCCCAGGCGAACCTCGGCGAGCCCTGGCGCGTCGCGATGAACGCGCAGGTCGCCGCGCGGGCCGCGGATTATCCCGACCTCGAGTTCGTCTATGCCGACGCGCAGCAGGACAACGCGAAGCAGGTGGCCGACGTCGAGAACTTCCTCCGCCAGAAGATCGACCTCCTGATCATCTCTCCCAACGAAGCGAAGCCGCTCACACCGGTGGTGAAGCGCGCCTTCGACGCCGGGGTCCCGGTGATCGTGCTCGACCGCGAGATCGAGGGAGACACGTACACCACCTTCATCGGCGCGAACAACAGGGAGATCGGTTTCGCCGCCGGCGAGTACGCGGCCACCCTGCTCAAGGGGAAGGGCAATGTGGTCGAGATCAAGGGACTCCCGGGCTCGACGCCCGCGCGCGACCGGAGTGATGGATTCCGCGAGGCGATCGCGAAGTACCCGGACATCCACATCGTGCACGATCCCGTCGCCAACTGGCTGCGTGAGGAGGCTATGACGCAGATGGAGAGCGCGCTCGCCGCCAACGCGCACATCGATCTCGTGTATGCGCACAATGATCCCATGGCCGTCGGCGCCTATCTCGCGGCGAAGGCGAAGGGGCGCGACAAGGAGATGGTCTTCATTGGGATCGACGGCCTCCCGGGGATCGACGGCGGGATGCAGGCGGTGGCGGACGGGAAGCTCGCGGCGACGTTCGTGTATCCCACCGGCGGGAAGGAGGCCGTCGAGATCGCGGCGAAGATCCTGAAGAAGGAGCCGGTGCCGCATCGCATCACGCTCGCCACCGAGCGGATCACGCCGAAGATGAAGTGACGATCGTCGCCGGGGTGGACTTCGGCACCCAGAGCGTGCGGGTGTCGATCGTGGATCATGCACGGGGAGTGCTCGGCTTCGGTGTTGCCGAGTATCCGGTGAACCGCCGGGCGAACGATCCGGACTTCGCGACGCAGTCGCATGCGTCGCAGATGGACGGGCTCGCGAAGGCGATGCGCACCGCGCTGTCGGCCGCCAAGGTGCAGGGCCGCGACATCAAGGCACTCGCGCTCGACACGACGGGCTCCACCGTGGCAGTCGTCGGCAAGGGGATGATCCCGCTCGACGACTACTATCTCTGGTGCGACCATCGCGCGAAGGCTGAGGCCGAGCGCATCACCGAGGTCGCGCGCGCGGAGAAGCTGCCGGCGATCGAACTCTGCGGCGGCACCTATTCCACGGAGTGGGGCTTCTCGAAGCTCCTTCATTGGCTGCGGCACAACCCCGGACGCCGCGGTGAAGTCGTGGCCGCGATCGAGCACTGCGATCTCGTCGCCGCCACACTCTGCGGGATCACCGAGCCCGACCAGCTGCCGCGCTCCGTCTGCGCGATGGGGCACAAGTGGCTCTACAGCGCGGAGCACGGGGGCTTTCCCACCCCGGAGTTCTGGCGGAAGGTCGACCCCCTGCTCGACGGCGTGCACGAGCTCCTTCGCGGGCGATACCTGCATTCCGACCGTCTCGCCGGCGAGCTCTCCCCCGCCTGGGCGGACAAGCTTGGCCTTGAGGCCGGCATCCCGATCCCCATCGGCGCCCTCGACGCGCACTGGGATGCAGTGGGCGCCGGGATCGCCGAGGGGGACGTCGTCAATGTGATCGGCTCCTCGACGTGCATGATGGCGATCGCCACCCGCGCCGAGAACGTCCCCGGCGTCTGCGGCGTCGTACCGGGCTCGATCCATCCATCCATGGTAGGCATCGAGGCCGGGCTCTCCGCCGTCGGCGACATCTTCGACGCCATCGCCCGTCGCGCGAACACGCCGCTCGGCGCGCTCGCCGACGCGATCACCGGCCACCACGCCGGACAGACGGGATTGCTCCGCTTCAGTTGGGACAATGGCGACCGCACGG
>Ga0315271_10000536_pt1 | contig 21261 bp, 21 predicted proteins | sample C3_top_MG_FD_204664 | JGI IMG/M metagenome (GOLD analysis project Ga0315271, IMG submission 204664) | Sediment microbial communities from Yellowstone Lake, YNP, Wyoming, USA - C3_top | ecosystem: Environmental > Aquatic > Freshwater > Lake > Sediment | place: USA: Wyoming | collected 2017-08-01
CCCTCGACACCTCGCTCGAGTTCGACCGCCTCGTCGGCGGCGAGCACGTCCAGTTCGAGATCGAGACGAACCCCAAGGGCCCCCGCGCCTCGCAGGTTCGCGCCGCCTAACTCGCGGAACGCAAGCGGCCCGCCAATTCGGCGGGCCGTTTCGATTCTCGCGGGGCTCGGCCCCACGCGCAGTCGGCGCCCGCCCGTCACGGTTTCGACAGGCTGCCGGGCGGATCCTCGAGGCGATCCACCCGACGAGGCGGATCACCGGGCCCGTACTGCGGTCCGGACGCATGAGGCCAGCGGCGTCAGCAGCGCCAGGCCGCCAGACGCCAAAGGACCCACCGTGGGCAACAGCACGGTGTACGACCTGTCCGGCGCCACGACCACCTGAGGCGTCGCCAAGACCGACTACCGGGCCCGGTCCACCATCGCGGTCGTGCCCGACGGCTAGTGCCCGACCGTCTCCAGCTCCAGGGCGGCGAGCAGGTCCCGCCGCGCCACGGGCTTGGAGACGAAGCGTGCGCCCCGCGCGAGGACCGCCTCGAGGTCGAGCGTGTCCGCCGTGTAGCCGGACATCAGGACCACTCGCACGCCCGGCAGCCGGTCGAGCACACCCTCCGCAAGCCGGATGCCGGAGATCCCGGGCATGACCACGTCGGTGATCATTGCGTCCATCGGCTGGACCATCGACTCCATCAGGTGGATCGCGTCACCGCCGGATGCCGCCTCGATCACCGTCCAGCCGGCCCGTCGGAGCACCTGACGCGTCATCGAGCGGACGGCATCCTCGTCCTCGACCAGGAGCACCGTGCCGAGCGCCGCCGCCGGCGTGGTGGCCGGGTCGGGAGCGGTCGGCTCCCCGTCCACCCGCGGGAAGTACAGCTTGAACGTGGTGCCGCGCCCGGGCTCGGAGTAGAGCCAGATGTGCCCGCCCGCCTGAGCGACGATGCCATACGTCGTCGCGAGGCCGAGCCCCGTCCCGCGCCCGAGCTCCTTGGTGGTGAAGAATGGCTCGAAGATGTGCTTGCGCGTCTCGTGGTCCATGCCGACGCCGGTGTCACTGACCGCGAGCAGCACGAACTCGCCGGGCTCGACCGCGAAGTGCTCCATCGCGTACGCCTCGTCGAACACGGCATTGCCGGTCTCGACCGTGATCGTGCCGCCATCCGGCATGGCGTCCCGCGCGTTGACGACCAGGTTGAGCAGGATCTGGTCGATCTGCCCCTGGTCGGCCCGGATCCTACCGGCGCGCTCCGCGAGGGAGAGCCGCAGGTCGACGGTCTCGCCGATCAGCCGCGCGAGGAGCGGCTCGACCGATCGGATGCTGGCGTTGAGGTCGAGGACCTTGGGCTGGACGAGCTGCCGTCGCCCGAACGCGAGGAGCTGCTGCGTGAGCGCCGAGGCCCGCTCGGCGGCATCATCGATCGACCGCAGGCTGCGCAGCCCGGCCTCGAGGTCGAACGATGGCCCCGTCCTCGCGCTCTCCATGTCCTCGATCAGCATGTCGGTGAAGCCACGGATGGCGAACAGCATGTTCGCGAAGTCGTGGGCGACGCCACCGGCGAGCCGGCCGATGGACTCGAGCTTCTGCGCCTGGAGGAGCTGGGCCTCGGCGGCCTTCCGCGCGGTGATGTCCACGACGGTCGCGAACACGACACGACCGTCCTCGGTGTCGAGCGGCGAGAGGCTGATCTCGACCGGGAACTCCGTGCCGTCCTTGCGCCGGGCCCACAGCTCGAGGCCGGTGCCCATCGGGCGGGCCCGCGGGTTCGCGGAGAACGCGGCTCGTCGCTGGCTGTGACCCGGCACCAGGCGCTCAGGGATCAGCAACTCGACGGGCGAGCCGAGCAGCTCGGCAGCGGCATAGCCGAATGTGCGGGCTGCCTGGACGTTGGCGTACCGGATGACGCCGTCGGCATCCACGGCGACGATGGCGTTGGGGGCAGCGTCGAGCACGGCGAGATGCCCGCCTGGCGAGGCGGCCAGACGCCGGGTGCTGCGAGGGGGGTGGGACGACTCTTGGGCCACGGGACGACGATCCTTGACGGATGTGGCGTTGGGCCCACGGTGCCTGAAGCGGCCGATGCCGTCAATGGTCCCCGTTCAGGGGGTCGCCGAGCCAACTCGTGCGCGAGCGCATCGCGGGTGGCTCATGCGACTCGTCGCCGGGGTCCGGTCGACCTGCGCGTCAGCCCCGCGCCGAAGAGGCCGTATCCGGCGTTGCTGACGACCACGTCCACGCGCCCGAGGTTCGCGAACGAGCGATCCACGACCGTGCGGACGGCGGCCGTGTCCGTCACGTCGAGCAGCTCGACGCGGAACGTATCGGGGTGTTGAGGGTGATCGTGGGCTGCATCGTGGTCATCAGACGGCCGAGACCCGGACGACGCTCTTGATGGCGCGCCGCTCGTCCATCGCTGCGTACGCCTCGGGCACGTGCTCCACGTCCACCTCATGGTCGAACACGAGGCCCGGGTTGATGGCTCCCGAGAGCACGTCGGCCATGAGCTCAGGCAGGTAGGCGCGGACCGGCGCCGGGCCGCCGCGCAGGCCCACGTTGCGGAAGAACATCCGCGGCACGTTGAGGTTGATGTCCTGCGGGACGCCCACGACCCCGACGACCGACCCCGGCCGGGCGATCGCGAGCGCGGTCTGCCAGGAGTCGTTGCTCCCCACGCACTCCATCGACGCGTCCACGCCGATCCCGCCGGTCATCGCCTTGATGGCCTCGATTGCCTCGTCACCGCGCGACTCGATGATGTCCGTCGCACCGAACTCGCGCGCCACGGCCTGGCGGGCCGGGTTCCGCGAGAGCGCGATGATCCGCTCCGCCCCGAGCCGCTTGGCCGCGAGGACCGCGGACAGCCCCACGGCGCCATCGCCCGAGACGGCCACGGTCATCCCCGGGCGAACCCCGGCACTGACCGCGGCGTGATGGCCGGTGCCCATGACATCCGAGAGCGTCAGCAGCGAGCGCAGCACCGCATCCTCGTGGGGACCGCCAGGGACCGTGACCAGCGTGCCGTCGGCGTGCGGCGACCGGACGCGCTCGCCCTGGCCGCCGTCGTTGTCGCCGCTACCGAAGAACCCACCGTCCAGACACGCCGTCTGGATGCCCGCGAGGCAGTTGGGACACGTGCCGCAGCTGATCGCGAACGGCGCGACGACGAGGTCGCCCTCGCGGATGGTCTTCACGGCCGAGCCCACAGCCTCCACGACGCCGATCAGCTCGTGGCCGATCGCGCCCACCTCGTGCTTCGACACGCCGCGGTAGTACCAGAGGTCCGAGCCGCAGACGCAGCCGAGGACGACGCGGACGATCGCGTCCGTGGGGGCGATGATGACGGGGTCGGGCCGATCGGCGACGGTGACGTCGCGGGGGCCGTTGAAGATGGCGGCGCGCATGGGTGGGGGAGTCTCCGGGTTGGCGTGGCCGAGGTCTCGACCTGTCGTGCCCATATGACACCCGATCCATGAACGGCGATGAAGGCACCGCTGTTAGGGGTATTGCGAGTACCTCCCTCGGCTTGCGCCGTCGTCGTAGGGTGGGATGGTCATGACCAACGCCGACGACATCCGCGAGTTCCTCTCCACCCGCCGCGCCCGGCTCTCGCCCGAGGGCGCTGGCCTGCCGGTGTACGGCCGCACCCGACGCGTCCCCGGCCTCCGCCGCGAGGAGGTCGCGCTGCTCGCGGGCATCAGCGTGGAGTACTACACGCGGCTCGAGCGAGGCAACGCCCACGGCGTCTCCGACGATGTGCTCGAGTCGGTGAGCACCGCACTCGGACTCGACGAGGCGGAGCACTCGCACCTGCTCGACCTGGTCAGGACGGCGAACCTCGAGCGGCCGCCACGGAAGGCGCCCACGCCCACGCAAGTCCGGCCCAGCGTGCGTCGCATCGTGGACGCGATGGGGGACATCCCGGCGTTCGTCGGCAACGGCCGCCTCGACATCCTGTACGCGAACCCGCTCCTCGAGGCGCTCTACTCTGAGCACTTCCGTGACGCGGCCAGGCCGGTGAACTCGGCGCGGTTCATGTTCCTCGACTCGCGGGCGCGGACGTTCTTCCCCGACTGGGAGACGAACATGCGCGACTCGGTGGCGGCGCTCCGAGGCGAGGCGGGCAGGAACCCGTACGACCGCGGGCTGTCGGACCTCGTGGGCCTGCTCTCGACGCGCAGCGAGGAGTTCCGCGTGGAGTGGGCGCGCCACGATGTGCGCTTTCACCGCAGTGGGACCAAGCGGATCCGCCACCCGCTCGTAGGAGACCTGACGCTGTCCTATGAGCGGCTCGAGCTCCCCGCCGACCCCGGCCTCGTGATCGTGACCTACTCAGCCGAGCCGGGTTCGCGGAGCGAGGCAGCGCTGGCCGAGCTGGCCCGCTGGGCCTCGACCCGAGAGCGCCTCACCGTGAACACAGGCGAGGGCTGACGCGGCGGCTGACAGCGAGCGGCGCGCCTAGCGGCCCCGCACGCGGTAGCGCAGGTAGACCGCCTGGGAGGCGAACGTCTGTGTCTCGACTAACTCGAGGTCGAGCCGGCGCTCAGACGGCGCGTAGTAGGGGAGCCCGCCGCCGACGAGCACCGGGAGGACGATGAGGCGGAACTCGTCGATCAAGCCAAGCTCCGCGGCCTCGCCGGCGAGCGTGGCTCCGCCGATCGCGATGTCGCCGTCGCCCGGCTCGGCCCGCAACCGCTCGATCTCCTCGGCGAGGCTGCCCGTGGCGAGGCGGGCGTTCCCCTGCACCGCCGTCAAAGTCCCCGAGAACACGACCTTCGGGAGTCGCCTCCAGACCGAGGCCCACGCGTCGGTGTCGAAGGGGAGCGACAGGGCGACGTCGGCGTCCTCCCAGACGAGCATCGTCTCGTAGAGCCGCCTTCCCATCACGTACGCGCTCAGCTCGTTGGCCCGGTCGGTGTGGAAACGGAAGACTTCTTCGTCGGGCGCCGTCCAGTCGAAGCGGCCGTCCGGACCGACGATGTAGCCGTCGAGCGAACTGTTCATCGAGTAGATGACGCTGCGCATAGGCTCCTCCCGGGAACGAAGCTGCGGGTCAGTTGCGGCGCCTCGCCGGCACGCGAACCGTAGGCCAATCGCCGGAATCCCGACGAACGGGCGCTGCGTCGGGCCTCACTCGCGTTCGCGGGTCCGGTCGCCGTCCTCGGCCTCGCTCGCCGTCCAGGTGCCGGTCTTGAACAGGCGCACCACGGCGAACAGCCAGATGGCCGCGAGGATGGCCGTCAGGAGAAGCGCCAGGATCCACGGTGCCGGCGCCCACCGGCCGATGAGGAGGGCGATCCCAGCTGCGGCCACCATCACGAGCGCCAGCGGCGCATAGATCGCGCGGTGCCGCCCGAAGTCGTCCAGCGTGCGGGTCATCAGCCCGAGGGCCAGGAGCGTGAGCGCGACCGAGCCCGCGAGCAGCCACGAGGTCGCGGCGGGCGTCCCCGGCTCGTGCGCGTGCTCGATCAGCCCGACCATCGCCGTCCCGGCGCCCACGATCGCGACCGCGATGGGCAGGTGGAGTTCCATCCAGGCGTTGACCGCGAGCCCGTCGAGGCGCGGCAGACGCCGACCGCCAACGTCGAAGTAGATCCACCACAGGCCGAAACCGACCATGAGCGCCACGAACCCGGTCCCAAGCGTGACGGGGTCGTGGTCCGCGTCGCCGAGCCCGTTCACCACGCCGGTCACGACCTCGCCCAGGACGATGATGATGAGCAGGTCGAACCGCTCCACCATGGCGTCGGTTGGCACGATGCCCGTCACGGGCGCCCGCCGCGAGAGCCAGCCGAAGAGCAGCATGAATGAGAGCCAACCGACCGAGTACAGCGCCCACACGACAAGGCGCGCGTCGGTCGGCAGGACGGCGCTGACCGCCATCACCCCGATCGAGACGACCATCGCGGCGAGGTATCGCGCCGTCCCCGCCATGTACTCGGGCAGGTCCTGGCGGCGGACCATGTACCAGAGCCACGTCATGACGGCGAGGAACCCGATGTACACGACCGCGAACGCTGCGCCCGCGTCGCCTGCCGCCTTGGCCGTGAAGATCGCGAGCAGCGCGAGGATCGCCATCTGGAGGAAGACGAACGTGCGCGTTCGGCCGTCCTCGCGCCCGTGGAGCTCGTAGTAGAGCGTCCCGTTCGCCCACGCGACCCAGACGACGCAGAAGACGACGAGGAACTCGAGGTAGCCGCGGAGCGAGACCGAGGCCGCGAGCGCGCGCGCCGCCTGCGCGATGACGACGACATAGACGAGGTCGGAGAAGAGCTCGAGGAAGCTGACCCGGCGCTCGGCCTCGATCTCGCCGTGCGCCCGCGGCGGCTGCCAGAACCAGCGCCGGAACCGCGTGGCGGCGCTGGGCTCGGTGGTGGGGACGTCGTGCTGGGACATGTGCCGATCGTCCGCGATCCGCGGGTCAGGGGCAAGCCCAACCCGCGAGGCTCCCGGTCGTGCCGGCGAGTCAGTCCTCGCCACGCCCGGCTACTAGGGCACTGTGGTGGACGTGCGGGTCGCGCAGCCCGGGCCCCGTCACCCGTACAGTGGCGCCGTGCTGATCATCGTCCCGTCATCGGAGACCAAGCGCGCGGCGCCCAACCGGGGCAAGCCCGTCTCGCTCGAGGGGCTGTCGTTTCCTGCCCTCAACGAGGTGCGCGCCGGCATCCTCGAGGCGCTCATCAAGACGAGCGCCCAGCCCGACGCGCTCGCGCGGCTGTTCGCCGGGGACTCGCTCGCGGGCGAGGTCGACCGCAACCTGCACCTGCGCGGGCTCCCGGTTCGCCCCGCGCTCGAGGTCTACACGGGCACGCTCCACGGTGGGCTCGACGCGGCGACCCTCTCCCCGTCGGCGGCCCGCCGCGCCAGGACGCGGATCGTCATCGCGTCCGCGCTGTTCGGCCTGCTCCGGCCCGCCGACCGCATCCCGCCGTATCGCCTCAACATCTGCGCGCACCTCGTCGGGCTCGACGGGCTCGAGGCCACCTGGCGCACCGTGATGCCCGACGTCCTCGCGGAGGCTGCCGGTCCGCGCGGCGTGATCCTGGACCTGCGGGCTGCGAGCTACCAGGCGATGGGCATGCCGACAGGCATGGCCCACCGTGTCGTCACGCTGCGCGCGGACGGCGCCGACGGCGGACGGGTCGGCAACGTGTTCGTGAAGCGGGCGCGCGGCGAGGCGGCCCGGCACCTGCTCGAGTCGGGCAAGGACCCGGCCACGCCCAAGGCGCTCGCAGCGGTCCTCGGGGAGCGGTGGCCCGTGCGGCTCGACCCGCCGGCGCGGCCCGGCCGTCCCTGGACGCTGGCGCTGTTGCTCCCGGTCTGAGGTTCGCGGCCTCTGCGAGGTGGCAGCGATGGACGACGAGGGCCGACTCTTCACGACCCCCGGGATCGAGGAGGCGCGCGTGGCCTGACGGTTGGCGCGGCGTCGCCGACTCGTCGCCCGTGCTAGGTTGCGGGCATGCCCATCGCTCGCTTCGACGCCGTCGTCTTCGACCTCGACGGGACGCTCTGCGACTCGGAGCCGTTCATCGCGGCCGCGGCCGCCGAGGCGCTCCGACGCCGCTACGGGATCACGGTCACGCGCGAGGACTTCGCGCCGTTCGTGGGTGCCGGTGACGACCGGTTCATCGCGGGCGGGGCGGCCGCCCACGGCGTCACGGCCGATCTCGCGATGGACAAGCCGCTGACGTACGCGATGTACCTGGAGCTGATCCCCGGTGCCCTCCAGCCCATCGACGGGGCGGTGGCGTTCGTGCGACGGCTGCGCGCGGCGGGCGTGCGCGTGGCCCTCGCCACAGGCTCCGACCGGCCCAAGCTCCGTGGCAACCTCAAGGCGATCGGCCTGCCGGAGACGGCCTTCGACGCCGTTGTGAGCGCCGAAGACGTGACGCGCAAGAAGCCCGACCCGGAGACGTTCCTCCTTGCGACCACTCGCCTCGGTCTGGCGCCCGAGCGATGCCTCGTGGTCGAGGACGCGCGCAACGGCGTGCTGGCGGGTCGCGCGGCGGGATGCGAGGTGCTCGGCATCGCGTCGTCAGAGGCGCCCGCGGCCCTGCTCGACGCCGGGGCCAGGACCGTCGTGGCCGACTACACAGATCTGCCGGCCGACGTGCTAGCGGACCTCGGGCTGGTGGCGCCATGACGGGGGCGCTTCGGACAACCGTCGTCTTCGACCTCGGCGGCGTGCTCATCGACTGGAACCCGCGGTACCTGTACCGCCACATGCTCGATGACGCCGAGATCGAGGCGTTCCTTGAGGAGACGGGCCTGCTCGCTCGGAACGCCCGGCTCGATTCCGGTGCGTCGTGGGCCGAGGAGATTGAGGCGCTCGCGACGGTGTTCCCGCACCGGCGTGGGCTGATCGAGGCGTTCTGGCGCCGCTGGCCCGAGACGCTCGGCGACGAGATCGCGGGCACGGTCGAGATCCTGCGAGAGCTGCGCGATACCGGCGTGCGCATCGTGGCGCTCAGCAACTGGTCGGCCGAGACGTTCCCGGTGGCCTACCAGCGGTTCGACGTGCTCCACTGGTTCGACGGCATCGTGCTCTCGGGCGAGGTCGGCGTGAGCAAGCCGGACCCGCGGATCTTCGAGGTGATGGCGCAGCGGCTGGGCGTGGACCCGGCCACGGCCGTCTTCATCGACGACTCGCGCGCGAACGTGGCCGCGGCGTCGGCGCTCGGGTACCAGGCCATCCACTTCACGGCGCCGGACGAGCTGCGCGACGAGCTGACTGGGCTCGGGCTGCTCTCAGGCCGGTAGTCGCGGGCCCGTCAGGGCCGATCAGGTCCGGATGACGAACCCGTCGACGGCCACGAACGGATGGCCCGGCATCGAGAGCACTTTGATGGTGATCGTGTGCCGCCCGGTCGCCTTGAACGAGCGGTGGAACAGCACCGCTTGCGCCACGAAGTCCGAGCGCCACAGGCTGACGGTCGCGACCGCCCGCCCATCGATCAGCACCAGCGCCGCGCCGCGGGTCGGGCCAAGCGGGCCGATCCAGCTGACCGAGCTGCCGGTGAACGTGAAGCTCGCGGTCGAGCCCGCGCTCGTCGAGTAGGCGACGTTGCCGCCCTGGTACGGCCCGCTCGCGTTGCCCCAGCTGCCGCGATACGAGGTCGAGCCGCTGTGCTCGGCGTACGCGCGCGTGACGTGGTGGACGGTTGGCGCGGGCTTGGGCGTCGAGGTCGGTGCGGGCTTGGGCGTCGGGGTCGCCTTGGGGGTCGGCGTGGCCGTCGGGGTGGCACTTGGCGGCGGCATCACCAGGCCCTGGGTCGCCGCCGGCGCCATCACGGGTGCCATGGGTGGCGTGGCGGACCCGGTCGGCGTCTGCGGGCCGTCGTACGGGGCCGCGGGGAGCATCAGCACCACGGTGGAGGCAGTTTCGGAGAACCAAGCGCTAACCGGCGCGTACGCCGCGAGCAGCGTCGGGTCGCCCAGCACGCTCATGCTGACCGTCAGCCAGTTCGTGCTGCGACCGGTGGCCGACATGATCCCCGGCACGGCGAAGCTCTGCGAGGCGCCGGGCGCGAGGTCGGCGACAAGCGCCGTGGAGAGCAGCAGCACCGGAGCGGCGTCCGACGCGCCGCTCGAGGCGGCGGTGACCGTGACGATGGACCGGATGGCCTGCGCCTCGGGATCGGCGGCAGCGGCCGGGCCTAGCTTGGGCTGCGCCGGGATCGTCTGCCGGCCGGTGTTCGTGATCTTGACGAAGGTGCCCGAGCCATCGGCAGCGGCGGCAACCGTGACGCTGACCGCACGATCTCCCCAGACGCGAACGGGGACCGCGGGGATCTTCACGCGCTGGGCGGTGGGCAGCGGCGTGCCCCCCACGTCGCGCATCTCCACGCGGAGCAGGTATGAACCCGCCTGGCGCGGCGCCTTGACCGCGAGCGTGATCGTCCGCGAGCGGGTCTCGGTTCGGGCGGTGGGCGATGTGATCGACGGGTGGGCCAGGGCAAGCGTGCCCGCGATGGGCGGGGCGGCCGCGTCCACGGCACCGGTGGTCCCGGCGTCCGCCGTGGTGCTCGCGGCGGCGATGACGTCCGCGTCGAGCGCGACCGGGACCCACGTGGCGACGAACTGGGCACCCGCCGGGATGCCGCCGCCGCCCCACGTCAGGCGGACCGTCGTGCGATCGCCGCCGTGGAGTCCGCTGCGCACCTGCGGGGCGGAGAACCTGTAGGCGCGCCCGGCGAGTGCCGGGATCCGGATGGAGCTCGCGATCTGGCTCACGGCCTCGCCCCACCGGCCCGACGAGGACCAGAACCGCTGCATGCTGCGCAGGGTCGGGGCGCCGCCCCACCAGCGTCCGGTTGGCGTGAGGTAGAAGGTCTTGATGAACTTGGCCGTCGCGTCGATGTTCGCGGCAAACGTGCCGTAGGCGCTCGCGTACCTGAACGGGTCGCGGTCGTAGGCGTTGTAGCCGAACAGGTTGTGCTTGAACCGCGCGATGTCGCTCGTGCCCATGCCCGACTCGTGCAGCGCAGCCGCCAGCAGGAACCGGGCGTTGACGCCGTACTTGGCCTCAGCGCTGATGAACGCTTTCCCGAGCGGGGGCAGCGGCGTGTTCGCGGCGAGGTACGCGTTGATCCCCCAGGCGGACGCGCCGCTCTTGGAGACCAGGTTCGTGTCGAGGGTGATGGAGCCGCCGACCGAGTAGTGCGACGCCCGCGGCATGTACGCGTCCACCGACGGGACGGCGAGTCCGAGCAGGAGCGTTGCGCTGAGGGCGACGAGGACGGTGCGCGGTCGTCGGAGGAGGGTCATGGGTCACGCTGTGCGGCTGAGGGCGCTCGCGGGACGGCGGCGCCGGTCAGCAGTCGGCTTGGGTGACCTTAGCGTCGGTTCCGGAGGCGTGCGCATCTACAGCCCGATCGACCCAGTACGGCCACGGCGATCGGCCTACGCCGATCTGCCTACGCCGCTTGGGCCCCCGACTGGATTCGGCCGTGGTCGGGCTCGAGGGCCCGTGCATTCGGGGCCCCGTGACGGTGCCGCGTTGCACGCGGCCGGCTCGTCCGAACCCGCCCGAACCCGCCCCACGCTGCCCTACGCTCCGGCCGCGCGCCTCACGCGGACGGTCGCGCCCATGAAACGGCCGTACGCTGCGGCCGCCTCGGCCAAGCCGGCTGTCGCCTCGCCCGACAGCGCCTCGAACGGGGCGGGCTCGATCGTGACGCCGCGCGCGCCGGCCTTCTTGCCCCACGTGCCCACGACCTCGCCGTCCACGACGATCGTCGCCTTGAACATGCCGTTGTTGCCGGGGACGATGGCCTCCTGGCGCTCGGGCGCGAGGATCGCCGTGCGGTCGCGGTAGCCGAGGACGTACTCGTCGAAGCCTGGCAGGAGCAGCACGCCCGCGTCCTCGGCCTCGACCGCCGCTGCGTCTAGCGCCTCCGCCCCGACGAGGTACGCGCGCCCGCCGAGGTCCACGCTCGCGAGCCCTGCGCCGGCCACGGCGATCCCGCGCCGGACGTCGCGCATCGTCAGGCCCGACCAGCGCGTGAGGTCGTCGGGGACGGCGGGCCCGTGGCTGCGGAAGTAGCGGAGCGCCAGCTCGCCGAGCGCCTCGTCGCGCTCGAGCCGGCGCGGGTTGGGCACCCATGCGTCGAGCCGCGCGTAGGTCTGCTGGCGGCCCTCGGTCGCGCCCAGCACCAGCGTCCCGGTCTGGGCGAGGAACCAGAGGAAGTGGTATCCGCGCTGGCCGGCGACCGAGACCCCGCCCGCCTCGATCGCCTCGAGCAGCGCCGCCCGGGTGAGCGTGGCGCGACCCGGCAGCGCCTCGACCGCGATCTCCCTCGCGCGCTCGATCTCCTCGAGCGTGATCCCGAGGATCGCCCGTCGCTGGGCAGCGGATGCGGTCGAGCGCTCGGCCGTGAGCTCGAGCATCCACGGCAGGTCCTCGGCAGCCACCAGGTGCAGCGTCCCGCGCATGGGCCAGGACCGGACGATCTCTCCCGCGTCGAGGGCGGCCTCGACCTGCGCCTCCCCCGTGCCCGAGCGCAGCCCGGCCGAGAGCTTCGCGCCCGGGTAGTCCTGGCCCTGCATGGCGAGCATGTGCCGGACGGCCTCGGCCGGGGAGGCGGCGGGAACGCCGGTGAGGAGCTGGGCGGCGAGCCGGCGGCGGGCGACGGCACGGCGGGGGTCGGGATCGGGGCGCGCTGTCATGCGCGCAGTATCGGGCCCGTCGGTCGATGCGTCGCCTGGCGAGCCATTCGATGCGCCGCCTGGCGAGCCAATCGGTGCGCCCGCGCCCCGGGTTCCGGACCTGTGGCAGGGTCGGGCGGGCATGACGGCCCGGGCCCGTTTCCGAACCGCAACCGTGCGGGGGACCCCGCGGCCGTGGGGCGGCCGGGCCGCAGGGCCGATCATTCACCTACCGATCAGCGAGGTCAGCCAAGGGGCAGACGCCGATCGGGGCTGCGGATCCGGCGCCACTGGGCGCACCAGTTGGGCCGCAGCGGCAGTGCTCTCGTCCATCGACCTCGCCCCCAGCGGGCACTCGGCGATCCGGGAGCGGAGAAGCGAACTGTGAACGACGACACGATCCTGACCGCCATCGACGAGGCCGCCGGCGGCGCCGCCCTCTGCAATTGCGGCATGGAGTTCCACCTCAGCGAGCGCGACGAGGTGCTCTGGCTCGAGTGCCCGACCTTCTCAGGGTCCTCGCGTCTGCCGGCCCGCTTCGCGACCTTCGTCCGGCTGATGACCCATGACCGCCGTGCGGTCGCGGCGCTGCCGAGCCGACCGGTCATCGCCCCGGTCGCGATCACTCGCCCGGTCGTCGTCAGCCGCCCGGTCGCCGTCCGCAGCTGATCTCGGTCCCACAGCTGATCGCCGCTCGGGCCGGGAGTCACTGATCCCCGCCCCGTCCTCCTGATCCCGCGCGAGGGTCTCGCGCCTCATCCCACGAGCCGGATCGTCCAAGCGGTCCGGCTCTTCGATTTGGCTGGCGGGACGCGCCCTACCGGATCGCCTGCACCAGCAGCGTGAGGATCGGCGCCACGACCAGCGCGGGCAGCATGTCTGCGACCGCCACCTGGCGCACCTGGAGCAGTCGCAGCCCCATCCCGAGCAGCAGGACCCCGCCGGTCGCGGTGATCGCAGCGACGAGAGCCGCCGGGAGCAGCGAGCCCGCCAGGACCGCGATCAGCGTCAGCGACCCCTGCCAGGCCGCAACCGGAATGGCCGATGCGGCAACGCCCCAGCCGAGCGCGGCCGCGAACCCGATCGAGGAGAACCCGTCGAGGATGGACTTGAGGACGAGCTGGTCGATCCCGTGGCCGAGCCCGTCGGACAGCGCGCCGAGCACCGCCATCGGGCCGATGCAGAACAGCAGCGACGCGGACACGAACCCCTCGTTGAACCTCGCTCGGGCAGCATCCCCCTGCTCGCCCGCGAGCCGACGCTGGAGCCACCCGCCGAGCGCCTCCATGCGCGCCTCGACGCCGACGAGTGAGCCCGCGACGCCCCCGATCAGCAGCGAGCCGAGCACGATCAGGAGCGGCGCCGCAGGACCGACCGCGTTCACGAGGTCGGCGTCCCGCAGCGCCATGATGTTGAGCGCGCCGATGACGAGCACCACGAGGCCGAGCGCGTCCGTGACCGTCCGGTGCGTCCGCTCGGGCAGCCGCGCGCCGAAGACGACCCCGATGGTCGAGCCGATCAGGATCGCGATGACGTTGATGACGGTGCCGAGCCCGGGCACGGGAGCCTCCTTGGGGGATGCCCGCCATCGTACCGGCGGTCAGCGTCCGATCGAGAGGCTCAGCGTGACGGCGTCGCCCACGGCGAGGTCCTCGGCCTTGCGGACCTTGTCCTTGATGGGCACGAGATAGCCGCCGTCCTTGGGGAAGAGCGAGGTGGTGAACTCGGTCTCGCCGATCCGCACGCGGACCGGGATCACGCCCCAGCCGTACGTGACCATTGGGGCGATGAAGCCGATCTCCGCGGCCTGCGCGGGCGGCACGGGCACGAAGTGGAACGGCGACGGCCCGCGCCAGTAGACGAGTTCGGCAGTGAAGCGCGCCTGGAACCGAACGAGGTCGGACATGGCGGGCTGATCAGCCCCGGGCCGCGTCCGGTGCGCCGTCGAGGAACGCAAGCGCGACAGCGGCGAGCAGCGGCGAGTCCACGATCGAGTAGTGGGTCTCGTTGGGCAGGATCGCGAGCGCGTGGCCGCCCCTGGGCCGGCCCTCGTTCATGAAGCCGCCGTCGCGCTGGCCGCCGTCGAGCATCGTGAAGAGCTCCGCCCAATGGCTCGGCGGCGCCATGTCAGCATCGGCAGCCACGAGCAAGGTGGGCATCTGGAGTTCTCGAACGTGGTCGGTGAAGTCGAAGCGCCCGCTGATGGCGTCACCCGCCTTGTCGAGCAGCCGCGGGAAGTCCTCCGGGCGCGGTGCCACGCGGCGGTAGTGCTGGTAGATGGGCGAGGGCTCCATCATCGGTGCGGCCGCGCCGTTGAGGTGCTGCCCCGCGGCCTGGATCTCCGGGTACAGCGCGTCCGTCTTGAGCTGGACGGACGTCAGCACAAGCCGCCCGATGAGCTCGGGGTACTTCACGCCGAGCCAGAACGCCACGCCTGCGCCGAGCGAGTAGCCGAGCACGTCGGGGCGCTCCAGGCCAAGGTGCCCGATCAAGCCGGCGATGTCGTCCGCCATCAGCCGCACGTCGAGCGGTCGGTCGATGTCCGCGGTCCGGGCATGGCCCTGAAGGTCGGGCAGGATGACCCGACGGTGCTCGCTGAGCGCGGGCAGGATCGCCGCGAACATCTCGCCCGAGCCGAGCCCGCCGTGGATGGCGACGAGCGGGCGGCCCTCGCCGTGGACCTCGTAATAGAGGTGGAGGCCGTTGACGTCGGCGTACTGGCCGCTCATCGGGCGGCCGCCGCGTCGTGGTCGACCGCGTACGTCAGCGAGAGGACGCCCGTCGGCAGCGCCTTGGATTCGACGAGGTGGAGGGGTACGCGGTCGACGTTGTCCAGCAGCCGGCGGCCCGAGCCCGCGACCACGGGGAACACCAGCAGGCGCAGCTCGTCGAGCAGGCCCGCGCGGAGCATCGACTGGGCGACAGTGATGCTGCCATTGATCGCGATGTCGCCGCCGTCCTCGGCCTTGAGGCGCCGGACCGCGTCGTCGTGGTCCTCCATCACGAGCTCCGCGTTCTCCCACTCGACCGAGCTGAGCGTCGTGGACAGCACGACCTTGCGGATGCCGTTGATGAACGGCGCGTACGGATCGTCAGCCTCGGTCTTGCCCGGCCAGTAGGCGGCCCACTCGCTGTACAGCTTGCGGCCGAGCAGGACCGTGTCGGTCCGGGCCATGCCAGCGCCCACTTCGGCGCCCACGGCGGCGTCGAAGTACGGCGGGACGAACAGGTTGGGCGACTCCGCCACGCCGTCGAGCGAGACGAACAGGCCGGCGTAGAGCGTGCGCATGGAGAGTTCCTCCGGGTGCCGTCACAACCGTCAGGCCATCTCGGCGGGCGATGTCGCGATAGTCGGGCAGGGGCGCGGTTCGCGCAAGCGGTCCCGGCGTGCCTTCGCCAGCATGGGGGTCCCCGGTGTGGTCTGCGTGTCAGCATGGCCGGCCTCTGTCGGCGCGATGCCCGGCTACGGCGTGGGCAGCGCGTACTTGCGCAGCACCGGCCAGTTCGACCCGATGTAGATCGCCTTCCCGTCCGGCGCAACTGCGGCCGTCTCGCCCGCGGTGGACCAGGAGTGCATGACCTTGCCGGCGGGATCGAACTCGAGCAGCGCGATCGGGTTCGACGGGGCGTTCTGGGGATCGACGATGTTCAAGTACACGTCCCCGGCGGTGTCGACGGCGAGGCCCAGCGCCGCCCCGCGCGCCGGGACGGGGTAGCTCGCGAGATCGGCTCCGGTCTGCGGGTCCCGGACGGACAGCGTCGTGGCGAGTCCAGTCTGGCCGTCGAAGTCGGTCGCGAGGAGCCGGCCCTTCGGGTCGAGCGCGAAGAAGCCGTTGGTTACCGGGATCGACCGGAGGAACTTGCCCTCGAGGCTGAACGCCTGGATGTCATTCCGCGAGTCGTCCGAGACGTAGAGCGTGGTTCCATCGGTTCGAAGACCCCAGGCCCTCGCGAACTGTCCGTCACCCGCGCCGAAGGATCCGAAAGCGGCCACGAACGTTCGGTTCTTGTCAAAGTGCTGGACGCGGTTGTTGCCGATGTCGGCGATGTAGAAGGAGCCGTCCGGAAGGAACGCGATCGTCCCGAACGGGCTCGGGTCCGGCTCATGCGTCGTCAGCGCGAGCTGGCCGGGCGCCGTCCCCGGCGTGCCCCACGATTCTAGGTACTTCCCGCTGGGGGAGAAGATCCAGTACTTGCTGTCGAACGATGCGGCCACCCAGACGTTGCCGGTCGCCGGGTCGATGGCGGGCTGCCACGTCTCGGGCGACGACGGCGTTGGTCCGCCTTGTTCCCAGAGCAGCGGGAGCGCTGCGAGGCTCGGCGTCGGGGTCGGTGCCGTGGATGCGGCCGGGACGGCCGTGGAGCTCGCGGCCGCGGATAAGGTCTGGGTTGCGGGCGTCGCGCTCAATGCCGGCGCCGCGCTCGGCGCCGGCGCCTCCGTGGGAGCGGTGCTGCCGCATGCTGTGACGAACATCGCCAGGGCCATCACGGCGGCGATGCCACGGGGTGTCCTGGCACCTGGGATCACGGTGGGGACGCGCATCCGGAAGCTCCTCTCGAGGGTGGCCGCTTGTGTCGTACGGTGAGCGGTCGCCGCCGCACAGGGGTGAGATGCCGCCGGCGGAGCGCAGGTTGGCTCGAGATGGTCGTGCGTCAGGGTACTTCGCTCTCGACCGCAGATGAGGTTCCGACGGTCGTCCTGACGAGCTCGACGCGTCGGGCCACGACCATAGGGCGGCCGCGCGCGAGACCGGCCGGGAGGGAGTGCCGGAGCGGCCGAACCACGGCGCTCGGCCTCCCTGCGGGGAGAGGGAGGCCGAGCTGGGCGCGTTGTCCCCCGCCACGGTGGCGGGTCGGTCCGTCAGCAGCCGACGCAGTTGTCGGGGCTGTTGCCGGTGATCGAGCTGCCGGCGCGGGCCACGGGCGTGGTCGAGAAGATCCCCCCGCCATGCAGCGTGATCCCGGTGGTGCCCGTGACGCGGTTGCCCGCCACCGTCGTGCCGTTCAGCGTCAGCGACGGCGGGTCCGTCAGGCCGATGAGCCCGTTGTAGACGCCACCGCCGAGTGCTTCTCCGGACGACCCCGCGGCCGTGAGCCGTGCTCGTCGGCCAACCGGGCGGCCCCGCCGTGCATCCCACTCGTGATTGCGCCGTCGGCGCACCAACGAGGAGTGGATCACATGCGCCCCAAGACCCTGCTGCTAGTCGCAGCGACTGTCGCCATCGCCCTGCCGGGCACGGTTCTCGCGTCAACACCCGGCCACAACGGCCTCATCTCGTTCCGACGCTACCTCAACGCCGACCACTCGAATGGCGCGCTGTTCACGATCAACCCCGACGGCACCCACGAGCGCCAGATCACGTTCCCCGCCGCCGACACACTCGACAACAATCAGAACTGGTCGCCGGACGGCACCAAGCTCGTGTTCGAGCGCGACACGCCGGCCACCGCCCAGCTGTACACGGTCAACGCGGACGGGTCGAACCTCCATCTCGTGTTCCCGTGTCCGGGCGACGACTCCTGCCTCGGGGCCGCCAACCCGTCCTGGTCGCCCGATGGCCGGTGGATCGCGTTCCAGCTCGCTCTCGGCCCCGTGGTCAACGACTGGGCGGCGGACGTGTCGGTCTGGGAGGTCCACCCGGACGGCACCGGCCTGCGCCAGGTGACGCACGCCAGCCGCGACGGCTACGAGGACAACGACCCGAACTGGTCGCCGGACGGGTCGCGCCTCGTCATCCAGCGCAACACCCACACCGACCGGTACCGCCCCACGATCTGGGCCGTGGACTCGAACGACGGCGGCCACCCCGTCCGCGTCTCGCCCGTCGGGGTCAACGCCTCGGACCACCCCGACTGGTCGCCCGACGGCCAGTGGATCGTCTTCCGCACCGACAACGGCGTGCCCGGGTCGGCCAAGGTGTTCCTCGCCCACCAGGACGGATCGGGCCTGCACGTGATCCTCGACGGGTCGAACACCCGCCAGTTCCTCTCGTACTCGTTCTCACCCGATGGCACGAAGCTCCTGATCGGCATGACGCCGGGCAGCGGGCCGGAGGGCAACGCGGACGTGTACATCGCCTCGCTCGACGCGAACGCGCGGGTCTCCGGCATCGTGGCCTTGACCCAGACCGACGCCTGGGATTCATCGCCGCGGTGGGGCGTCGGAGCGGCGAACCGCTGAACCGCTGACACTCCCTCTGAGCGAACCGACCGGCCGATCCGCCGAAGCACTCGGCGGGTCGGCTGGCGCGACCGGCGGGACCCCCTCAGCCGCCCACGAGACAGACGAGCTGGCCCGTGCCCGTCGCCACGAAGATCCGCCCGTCCACCACGGCCGGCGCCCCCGGCACGCCCTTGAGCGCCACCTGCCAGAGCACTGCGTGGCTCGCGATGTCGAAGGCGTGGATGCGCCGGTCGTCGCTCGTGATGTAGAGCACCCCGTCGGCGATGGCCCCGTTGGGCGACAGGCTCGAGCCGATCGGCGCCTGCCATGCGACCGAGCCCGTGGCCGCGTCGAGCGCGTACAGGTTGCCGTCGATGGCGGTCACGTAGACGAACCCGTCCGCAGCCGCGCCGATCAGCAGGCCCTTGCCCGAGGTCGCCTCGAATGGCGCCGCCCAGAGCCTGGCCCCGGTCGTCTCGTCGAACGCCTCGACGTGGTGGGACGTGACGACAGACTGATCGAGCCCCTCGCCCACAAGCACGCGGCCGCCCGAGACCGTGACCGTGGTCGTGTTCCCGGGGTCGACCGATGTCGCCCAGCGCGGACGTCCCGTCGCAGCGTCCCAGGCAGCGACCGTGCCCGGCGCCGAGGGCGTGGCGCCCCCGGACCCAGTGAAGATCGTGCCGTCCGCTGCGGCGATGGCGCGACTGACTGGACCGGCGGTGATGGACGACCAGACGAGCCGTCCGGTCGTCGGGTCGAGGGCTGCGAGGTCGCCGCCGAGGCTCGCGTCGATGACCAGGCCGTTCAAGACGATGGCCGCCGAGTGGACGGCGCCGAGCGCCTTGTACCGCCAGCGCTCCCGGCCGGTCCCGGCGTCGAGGGCGATGACAAAGCCGGCGTCGTCGCCTGCCACGACCAGCCCATCAGCGACGGTCAGCCCGCTGTTGTCCGGTGCACCGAGGTCGTGCTGCCAGACCAGCGCGCCGGTCGCAGCGTTCAGTGCGGTCACGAACCCGCTCTGATCGCCCCCGTACACCACCCCGGCGGCCACCGCTGGTGACCACGAGCCGAATGGGCCCTTCGCGTCCGTGGCCCAGGCGATCCGCGGCGTTCCGGACGGTCCCGGGCCGGGATTCACGCCGTCGCGAGCGGGTCCGCCGTGATAGGTCGACGTCGTCGGCGGCGGCACCGACGGGGCCTGGCGGCTGCCCACGAAGAGCAGCGCGGCCACGGCTGCGAGTGCCAGGAGGGCGAGGGCAATGGCCACGCGGAGGACGAGGAGCTGCCGCGGGCTTCCGGGCCAGCCGATCCAGCTCGGGCGCCGCTGCTGGGCCCCCGCGACGGTCGTCCGGATGTCGTCAAGCAGTTCAGCGGGCGCCCGCAGCTCGGCGGGCAGCGACAGGGCCGCGCGGATGGCGTCGTCGGTGAGGCGCATGGACTCGCTCATCGCCGCTCAGCCTCCAGCGCTCGCTCGAGGGCCCCGCGTGCGTTCGAGAGGCGCCACTTCACGGTGCCGACCGGAGATCCCGTGGCGGCAGCGATCTCCGCGAGCGGCCGCCCCTCGACGTAGTGCAGGACCAGCAGTGCACGCGTGGTCCCGTCCAGGCGGCCGAAGGCGCGGCGGATGGCATCGCCGTCGGCGAAGGCGTCGGTCTCGGCAGCGACGGCAGGCTCGTGTCGGGCGGGCGTGTCCTCGCCCGTGTCGGGGTTCGGGTCCACCGACAGCTCGCGGACGCGGACGCGGCCGGTGCGCCGGACGACGCCCCGCGCAGCGTTGACGACGATCTGCGACAGCCAGGCGTCGAGCTTGTCGTGCTCCCGGAGCCGGGGGAGCTCGCGCCACGCGAGGACGCAGGCGTCCTGGGTCGCGTCGCGGGCGTCGGACTCGTTGCGGGTGATCGAGTAGGCGAGGCGATACAGCCGGTCGAGGCGGGGCCGGAGGAGCAGGTCGAAGGCCGCGCGGTCACCCGAGGCGGCGCGCTCGGTGAGCTCGCCGTCCCGGGCCGCCGTGCCCCCTCTCGCCTGTGCCAACAACCCTCCGCTGAACATCTGGTGCCCCAATCGCCGCAAGGCCTACGCCGCGAGGCCCGGCGGTCGGCGTGGCGCCGGTTGATCGCTCACGGCGCCGGGATCGCGTCCTTGCGCACGGTCGTCCACTGCGTGCCGTCGAGCTGGATGCCGCGGGTCGCGTAGACGGCGTCGCCGCGAGGTGTGACGGTGGCCACGTCGCCGCCCGCGCCCGCCCAGCTGCGCAGCACCTTCCCGTCGGGCCCGATCTCGACGAGCGCGAGGTTCGTGAACGGAACCTGCCCGAGCTCCACGCACACGAAGCTGTTCCCCGCGGTGTCAACGCTCACGCTCACCGGCCAGCCGCCGAACGCTGTCAGGTCCGTCCGTGACAGCTCGGAGCCGTCGGCCGCGAAGATCGCCATCGACATCGGGGTGCCAGTTGGGCTCTGCGGGTTCGTGGCGTGGAGCCGATCCTTCGCGTCGAGCGCGACGGTGTTCATGCCCTCGCTCGCGCCGAACGAACGCAGGAACGTGCCGTCGGTCTTGAACGCCTGGATGTCGTAGCGCGTCCCGTCCCCCACGAAGACCGTCGTGCCGTCCGTCGCGAGGCTCTGGATCTGGACGAACTGGCCATCGCCGGTGCCGAACGTTCCCCACTGCCGCACAAACCGCCGCTTGGCGTCGAACGCCTGGACCCGGTGGTTGCCGGTGTCGCCGACGACGAAGCTCCCGTCGGGCGCGAAGGCGATCGCTCCCCAGCCATCAGCATTCTGCGCGTGGTCGCTGAAGTCGAACTGGCCGGGCCCGGACCCGGCGGCCCCCCACGACTCGAGGTACTTGCCGCCGGGGGACAGGATCCAATAGCGGTTCTCGAACGGGACGGCTACCCACAGGTTCCCGGTCACCGGGTCGATCGCGGACGCTACGGTGGAGGTATTGCTGCC
>Ga0315271_10000538_pt1 | contig 21128 bp, 18 predicted proteins | sample C3_top_MG_FD_204664 | JGI IMG/M metagenome (GOLD analysis project Ga0315271, IMG submission 204664) | Sediment microbial communities from Yellowstone Lake, YNP, Wyoming, USA - C3_top | ecosystem: Environmental > Aquatic > Freshwater > Lake > Sediment | place: USA: Wyoming | collected 2017-08-01
GAGAGCCACTCCTGGATGCCGCTCCAGCCCGCGCGGTGGGCCAGATCGAGGAACAGGACGAGGTCGAGCACGATCGGCGCCGCCAGGATGCTGTCGCGGCACAGGAAGTTGATCTTGAGCTGCATCGGATAGCCGAGCCAGCCCACGATGTCGATGTTGTCCCAGCCGTCCTTGTTGTCGCCGCGCGGCGGGTAGTAGTTGCTCCGCACGACGTGCGAGAAGCCCTTGTACAGGTCCGGATACTGCTCCGGCTGCAGGATCGTGTGCAGGACGCTGAGCTTCGACTCCTCCTTCGTCTTGAAGGACGCCGGATCGTCGAGCACTTCGCCGTCGCGGTTGCCGAGGATGTTCGTCGAGTACCAGCCGGCGAGGCCGAGCATGCGCGCCTTGAGCCCCGGCGCGATGACGGTCTTCATCCAGGTCTGTCCGGTCTTGAAATCCTTCCCCGCGATCGGGATCCCGCGCTTCGTCGCCAGCTCGATCAGCGCCGGTGTGTCCACCGAGAGGTTCGGCGCGCCGTTCGCGAAGGGGACATCCTCCATCAGCGCCGCCCACGCGTACAGCATCGACGGCGCGATCTGCTCGTCGCCGCGGTCCATGGCGGCCTCAAAGGCCGCGAGCGTCGCGTGCACGGGGCCGGGCTTGATGTAGATCTCCGTGGACGCGCACCAGACCATCACCAGCCGGTCGCACTTGTGGGTCGCCTTGAAGGCGCGGATGTCCGCCCGCAGCTGCTCGGCGAGGTCCCGCTTCCCCTTCCCGGTCTTCACGTTGGTGCCGTGGATCCGGGTCACGTAGTGGTTGTCGAAGACCGCCGGCATCGGCTTGATCTGCGCCAGGAAATCGGCGATCGGCGCGATGTGCTTCTCCTCGAGGACGCCGGCCTTCCGCGCCGCGGTGAGCGCGTCATCGGGGATCGGGTCCCACGCGCCGAAGACGAGGTCGTCGAGCGACGAGAGCGGGACGAACTCCTTGATGAGCGGGGCGCGGTGCTCGGTGCGCTTCCCGAGGCGGATCGTCGCCATCTGCGTGAGGGAGCCGATCGGCTTCGTCAGCCCGCGGCGTGTGCTCTCGACGCCGGCGATGAACGTGGTGGCGACCGCACCGAGGCCGGGCATGAGGACGCCAAGACGGCCGGTGGCCGGACGCGGCGCGGGGCGCGAGGCGCCCGGTGACGAACCCTGCACGACTTTATTCTCCTCTCGCGCGTCCCGCGGCGCCGCGATCCGTCGCCCGATACACGGCGCCGATCCGCTGCGCGACGGTGAGCCACGCGGTAACGGTCAACAACACCAGGATCGCACTCAAGACCAACCCATCCATCGCCAGCCCGAAGAACGCCTGCGGCGCCGAGAGCAGCACCACCCGCTCGGGCCGCTGCAGCACCCCGACGCTCGCGTCCACGCCCAGCGCCTCGGCGCGCGCGCGCGTGTAGCTCGTGAGATACATGCCGATGAGACCCAGCACGCTCACCACCACCATCCCGACCGCCCATGGCCCCGGACGCGTCGCGAAGAAGACGGCGAAGCCGCCCATCACGAACCCATCGGCCACGCGGTCCATCGTCGAATCGAAGAACGCGCCGAAGGCCGTGCTCCGCCCCGTGCGCCGCGCCACCGTGCCATCGAGCACATCGAAGAGCGCCGTCACGCCGAGCACCCACCCGCCGGTGCGGATGTGGCCGGTGGCGTAGATCACGCCCCCCGCCATGTAGCACAGCGTGCCGAAGGTAGTGATCGCGTTGGGAGAGACCCCCCACCGCACCAGGCCATCGGCCACCGGATCGATGAGCCGCAGATAACCCGCGCGCAACCAGCCCGGAAGCAACGTCACCGCACCACCAGGTCAGAAGCGATCGAGCACCGTAACTTATTCGCCCGCAATGCGGTGAGCAACCCGAAGGGCTCGCGCTACGGGTAGATGAGGAAGGGGCGCGTGCGCCGCCGGAACTCCACCGTCGCGGGCAGCGTGCCGTCCACGATCTGGTCGGGATCCTCCCCCGCGTTGATCCGCGCGCGCGTGTCGGCGAGGCCGAACAGGTGCGAGAAGCTCGACGAGTCCACCTTGAACGAATCGGGGTGCGTCTTCTTGATCGCCCACATGAGCCAGGCGCCCAAGCGCGTCGTCTGGAGCGCGGCGCGGTTCACGACGGTGATCTTGATCCCCTTCATCGTCTTCCCGCCATAGCGCTTGTCGGTCGGGTTGTTCGGCGTGTACGTCTCGACCGAGAACTTCACGCTCGGATGCGGCCGGTCGTCGAGGTAGTCGATCACCTTCTTCGCATCCATCCACGGCGCGCCCACCCACTGGAAGGGGACGGGCGTGCCGCGCCCCACCGAGACGTTCGCCGACTCGAGCAGCACGATCCCCGGATAGAGCGCCGCCGAGGTGAGCGACGTCATGTTCGGCGACGGGTTCACCCAGGGCAGCCCGGTCTTGTCGTACCACCGGGTGCGGCGCCAGTTCTGCATCGGGATCACGTGCAGATCGGCCTGGAGCCCGAGCACCTCGTTGTAGAACTTCGCCAGCTCGCCCATCGTCATCCCGTGGCGAAGGGGGATCGGATAGAGCGCCGTCGGCTGCGCCCAGCGTTCGTTGCTCTGGCTCCCCGCATAGGCGAGACTGCTGTCGAGCACCGGCCCCTCGACGATGTCGCCGCCGATCGGGTTCGGGCGGTCGAGGACGAGCACCGGGATCTTGTGCTGCCCGGCCGCGCGCACCGCATAGACCATCGTCGCGACGTAGGTCCACGGCCGCGCGCCGATGTCCTGCAGGTCGATCACGAGCGCGTCGAGCTGGTCGAGCGCGCTGTCGGGGGGCGGCATCGTGTTCTCGCCATAGAGCGAGATGACGGGCAGCCCGGTCGCGGCATCCTTGCTGTCAAGGATGTTCATCCGGTCCTCGGTGCCGCGGATCCCGTGCTCGGGAGAGAAGAGCGTCGTCAGCTTCATCCCCTTCACCCGCGGATCGCTCTCCGCCTGGCGCAGGAGATCGACGTCGCTCACCCCCTTCTCGTTCACCCCCGTCTGGTTCGTCAGCAGCCCGACGCGCTTCCCGGCGAGCAGCGCGAGACTGTCCGTCATGAGCACCGAAATGCCGGGGCGGACGGGGCGGTTGCGCTGCGAGCGCGACGGCATCCCCGGGCCCGCGGGGACGTCCTCCTCGGGCTGCCCGGAGGCACAGGCGAGAAGCGCTGCCACGGCGAGGAAAACGATCAAGGAGCGGCGTCGCGTGAACGGAGGCATGGGAACCGGAAAGAGGGGGACGGGGTTGGTACTGGAGACTGCGGTTACCGGGAGAAGGTTCCAGCGGTCAGACCAAGCGGCGACACTGGAACAGTAAGCGGAGATGCCCCGGGCGAACAGCGCGGGTCCTTCTACTACCTTCCGAAGCCGTCCGTTAGTATACTTGAGAAGGGCCGTTCTCCAGCCGAACCTCGTGAGGGCAACCATGAGCACCACGCAACAGCCTACCGTCACGGTCGTGATCACCGCGGCCGCCGGCGTCGAAGTCAAGAAGTTCATGGAGCAGGAAGGGGTCACCGCCGCCGAAGGCGGGCTGCGCGTCAGCGTCCAGCCCGGCGGGTGCAGCGGTTTCCGCTACGGCCTGCTCATCGAAGAGAAGTCGGCCGAGGACGACGTGATCCTCGAGCAGGGCGACTACCGTGTCTTCGTCGATCCGTTCTCGGCACAGTACCTGAACGGCGTCACGATCGACTACGTCACCTCCATGCAGGGCTCCGGCTTCACCTTCAAGAACCCGAACGCCACTGGCGGCTGCGGCTGCGGCAGCTCCTTCACGGCCTAAGGTTGCACGGAACCCGAGCGCGCGAGGCCCGCGACCGCATCCACGGTCGCGGGCCTCTTCGCATCACGGAGCCCCGGTGAACGCCGCGAGCCGTTTCGGCCTCATCGACGCCGCGGTCGTCGTCGCCTACCTGCTCGGCGTCACCCTGCTCGGACTCCGGCTAGGACGGCGGCAGAAGGACGCGGCCGACTACTTCGTGGCCGACCGCGCGATCCCCTGGTGGGCGGTGATGTTCTCCGTCGTCGCCACGGAGACGAGCGCGCTCACCTTCATCTCCATCCCGGGGCTCGCCTACCTCGGCGACCTCGGCTTCCTCCAGATCGCCGCCGGCTACATCCTTGGGCGTATCGTCGTCGCGCGCCTGCTCCTGCCGCGCTACTACAACGGGCGGCTGGTGACGGCCTACACCCTGCTCGAGACGCGCTTCGGCGTCGCGACGCGGCGCTTCACCTCCATCGTGTTCATGGTCACGCGCGCGCTCGCGGATTCCGTGCGGGTCTTCGCGACGGCGATCCCGGTAGCGCTCATCGTCGGACCCGCGCTCGGGCTGGGAAGCGAGCGCGGACAGATGGTGGCGGCGATCCTCGTGCTTGGCGCGCTCACGGTGCTGTACACGTACCGCGGCGGAATGCGCGCCGTCGTGTGGACGGAGCTGCTGCAGGCGGGCGTCTACCTGCTCGGGGGGGCGGCGGCGATCGTGCTCATCGGGCGGATCGCTCCCGGCGGCTGGCACGGCATCCTCGGCGACGCGGCGGCGGCCGGGAAACTCCGCGTGATCGACCTGTACACGGGATTCGACCGCCCGCAGACCCTCTTCGCCGGCCTGCTCGGCGGCGCCTTCCTCGCCATGGCCTCGCACGGCGCGGACCAGCTCATCGTCCAGCGGCTGCTCTCGGCGCGTTCGCTCCGCGACGCGCAGCGCGCCGTGATCGGGAGCGGGATCGCCGTGTTCGCGCAGTTCACCCTCTTCCTGTTCATCGGGATCGGGCTCTGGGCGGTGATGCAGGAGCGGAGCTTCGCGGCGCCGGATGCGATCTTCCCGACGTTCATTGTGGAGCGGATGCCGGTGGGGCTGCTCGGGCTCGTCGTCGCGGCGATCGTGGCGGCGACGATGAGCACGCACGCCGGGGCGATCAACTCCCTCGCCGCGGCGACGACGCACGACATCTATCTGCCGCTCACCAAGCGGAGCGCCGACGATCCGCGCGCCCTGCGCACGGGGAAGCTCTTCGCGCTCGCCTGGGGGGTGGCGCTCACCCTCGGAGCCCTGCTCTTCCGGACCCAGGGGACGCCGGCGGTCGTGGTCGCCCTCGGGATCGCGAGCTTCACCTATGGCGGGCTGCTCGGCGGCTTCTTTCTGGGTATCTTGTGGGCACGCGCGAGACAGCGCGACGCGATCATCGGGATGAGCACGGGGATCGCCGTGATGGCGGTGATCGTCTTCGCGGGACGGCTCGTCCCGTTCGTTCCGGCGCTCGCGCCGGCGGCGAAGATCGCCTGGCCGTGGTACGTGCTCATCGGAACGTCGATAACGATGCTCGTGGGCATCCTGAGTTCATTCACGCACGCCGCGTCCCAGGAGAAGTGATGTCGATCGTCGTCGGAGTCGATGCGGGGGGAACAGGTTCCAGGTGTCAGGTTTCAGGTGACGACGGCTCGCTGCTCGGCGAGGCGAAAGGCGCCGCCGGCGCCGTGCGCCCCGGCGAGGCGGACCGCGCCGCCGACGCGATCGTGGACGTGGTGCGTGATGCGCTCGTCGCCGCCGAGCGCGGGCACGAGATGCCGAAGGTGCTCTGCGTCGGCGCGGCGGGCGTCGGGCGCGACGCCGAGCGGCTCGAGCTTTGGGAGGCGCTGAGCGCGCGGGAGGTCGCCGAGGATGTGGTGATCATCACCGACGCCGAGGCCGGCTTTGATGATGCCTTCGGCGAGGGAGCGGGGATCCTGCTGATCGCCGGCACCGGGTCGATCGCGCACGGGCGCGGGCCGACCGGTGTGGTGGCCCGCTGCGGCGGCTGGGGGCCGGTGTGCGGCGACGAGGGGAGCGGCGCCTGGATCGGCCGCCGTGCGCTCTCGGTCGTGACGGCGAGCGCCGACGGGCGCGAGCCGACGACCGCGCTGCTCGGCGCGATCCTGACGGCGTGCGAGGTGAACGATCCCGATCAGCTCATCGCGTGGGCGTCGTCAGCGACGCCGGCGCAGTTCGCGGCGCTCGCGCCCGTGGTCGCGCGCGTGGCCGACAGCGGCGACGCGCGCGCCGGAGCGCTCGTGACGCTCGCCTGTGAGGAGCTGGTGCTCCACGTGCGGACGCTCGCGCGGTCGCTCTTCGGCGATGAGCGGGCGGCGTGCCCGGTCGCGCTGGCCGGCGGACTGATCGGGCCGGGGCGGCCGATGCGGAAGCGGCTCGAGAAGCGGCTCAAGAGCGCGGTGCCGGGGGTGCAGCCGCATGCGGGGGAAGTGATCCCGGTGCGGGGCGCGGCGCGGGCGGCGCTGCGGCACCTCGGCGTCGTGACGGGGCACGGCGCGGCGGGCTGAACCGCCGCGCTACTCCTTCCGGATCGCGTCGATCGGACTGAGCCTCGACGCGCGTACCGCGGGATAGAGTCCGAAGCCGATCCCGATCAGCACCGCGAGGCCCGCCGCGCCGAGGATCGTCGCGGGTGTGACGGCGGCGTGCACCGGCGCGTGCGTCTTCGCCCGCATGACCGCCGCGACGCCGAAGGCGATGCTGAGACCGAGCACGACGCCGGCCGCGGCGCCGATGCCGGTGATCACGACCGATTCTGACAGGAACTGCACGAGGACGTCCCGATCGCGGGCCCCCGTCGCCTTGCGCACGCCGATCTCCCGCGTTCTCTCGGCGACCGACGCGAGCAGGACGTTCATGATCCCGATCCCGCCGACGAGAAGGGAGACGCCGGTGATCGCGCCCATGAGGAGCTTGAAGATCAGCATCGCCGTCGCCGCCTGCTCCACCCGCTGGCGGTTGGTGCCGACGGTGATGCGTTCCTTCCAGCGAGGGCCGTAGCGCGCGGCGACCCACCGCTCCGAAACGGCCCGGATCCGGTCGACGTCCTCGATGCGCGGCGCGACCAGCACGATGGACGGGGCACGCGTGCCGGCGATCGCGCGAGCGGCGGCGTCCACGGGGACGAAGGCGGCGAGGGCGGGACCGGGGCGGCCGCCCGAGACGACACCGATCACCGTGTGCGGATTCCCGTTGAGCAGGATCGAGCGTCCCACGGCACGCTCAGGTGCGGCGCTGTCTCCCGCCACGACGCCGGCGGCGCGCGATTCGAGCACCACGACGCCCGTGTCGCCGTCGGCGAATGGTCGACCGGCGACGAGGGTCAGACCGGCGTCAACGAAGTAGGACGCGAGCGTCCCGGTCACGCCGAAGCCGCGCGGCGATGCGCCGGGATGAATGACGGCGAGCGATGGCCCGCTCGTCATCAGTGCGAGCTTCTTCGCGCCCGGCACCGCGCCACCGAGCGCCTGCGCATCGGCGCGGGACAAGATCACGATGTCATCGCGGCGGACCTGCTGGCCGTCGATGTTCGCGGTGAGCACGGGGGCGACCGAGATGCCGAGGAGATCGGTCGTCTGCGCGATCTGGTCTCGAGTGAAGGCTTCGACGCCATCGCCCATCGAGAGCACGGAGACCATCGCGCCGACGCCCATGACCACGCCCAGCGTCGAGAGGATGGTGCGCAGCGGATTCGCGCGGAGCGCCTCGAGTCCGACGGCAAAGGAGCTGCGAGAGGCGATGGGCATGGCGTCCGGCGAAGGAAAGTGATCGGCTTCCGCACCACGTACGCCCGTCACGACCGACCAGTTTCGCCCTGGTCGCCCTTACCGTTTCCCCTCGGCCGCGAGCTCGGCCTTGAGCGCGGGCGTCACGTGCTCGAACTCCCCCTCCCAGCGCGCCATGACCACCGTGGCGAGGCAGTTCCCGACGAGGTTGATCGACGTGCGCGCCATGTCCATGATCGCATCCACGCCGAGGATGACGGCGACGCCCGTCAACGGGAGGCCGAAGGTCGCGAGCGCACCGGAGAGGATCACGAGCGACGCCCGCGGCACCGCGGCGACGCCCTTTGACGTCAGCATGAGGGTGAGCATCATGACGAGCTGCGTGCCGAGCGGCATGTCGATCCCCGCCGCCTGCGCGACGAAGATGCTCGCGACGGCGAGATAGAGGGTGCTCCCGTCGAGATTGAAGGAGTAGCCGGTCGGCATCACGAAAGCGACGATCCGCCGCGGGACACCGAACTGCTCCATGACCTCCATGGCGCGCGGGAGCGCCGCCTCGGAACTCGCCGTGGAGAAAGCGATGAGCGCCGGCTCCTTGACCACCATGATGAATCGCTTGAGCGGCACTTTCGCGATCAATGCCACCGGGACGAGCACGAAGATCACGAACACCGCCAGCGCGCCATAGAGCGTGAGCACGAGCAACCCGAGGTACTTGAGTACGCCGAGCCCGCTCTTCCCAATGGTGACCGCGATCGCCGCGCCGATGCCGATCGGCGCGAATACCATCACGAGTCCCACGAACTTGAACATCGTCTCGGAGAGGGATTCGCAGAACTGGACCATCCGCTTCTTCGACTCGCCCGGGACCTTCGCGAGCGCCACTCCGAAGACGACGGCGAAGAAGACGATCTGGAGCACCTCGTTGTTGGCCGCCGCCTCGGCGAAGCTCTGCGGCACGATGTGCTCGAGCACGCCGGAGAGGGTCACCTGCTTGCCGGCCAGCTCCGTTCCCGCGGCGGCGGAGGCCGTGGAAATATCCACGCCGACGCCGGGCTTCACCCAGTTCACCGCGATGAGCCCGACCGCGAGCGCGAGCGTCGTGACGATCTCGAAATAGATGATCGATCGCAGCGCCAGCCGCCCGACGCGCTTCATGTCGTCCCCGTGTCCGGCGATGCCGACCACTAGCGTGCTGAAGATCAGCGGCACGATCAGCAGCTTGATCATCCGCAGGAACACGGTGGAGAGCGGCTTGAGCGCGGTGGCGGTGAAGGCCCCCGGCGCGGCGCCGGCATCCGGGTAGAGGTAGCCGACCGTCGTCCCGATGATCATCGCGACGACGATCCACTGGGTGAGCGTGAGGCGTTTCAGGAGAGCGAGCACGGGGCCTCCCGGCGTCCGTCTACTTGACGCGGTCGTCGCGGACGGCCACCGCGGTGGCCTTCCGGAGCTTCGAGTGCTCGAAGCCGTACACGATGTACAGCACGAGCCCGATGACCAGCCAGCCGGCGAAGCGGTACCAGGTGACGAGCGGCAACCCGCTCATCACGTAGAGACACGCGGCGGCGCCGCCCAGCGTGGTGAACCAGAGACCGAACGTCCCACCCGGCACGCGGAAGGGCCGTGGACGTTCAGGCTCCTTGAGCCGCAGCACCAGCACGCCGACGCACACGAGCACGAAGGCGAAGAGCGTCCCGATGTTCGTCAGGTCGTAGGTCTCGCCGGCGTCGCCGATCAGGGCCCAGGTCGCGACGAAGATGCCGGTGAGGATCGTCGTGATCCACGGCGTGCGGTACTTCTTGTGGATCTTGGCGGCGAAGGGAGGCAGCAGCCCATCGCGCGCCATCGCGAAGAAGATGCGCGGCTGCCCGTACTGGAAGACGAGCAGGACCGCCGTCATCGAGAAGACCGCCCCGAAGGCGACGATCCGGCCGACGTTGTTCAGTCCCGCGATCTGAAGCGCCCGCGAGAGCGGGTCCGCCACGGCGAGCTGGCTGTACGGGACCATCCCGGTGAGCACCGCCCCCACGACGATATAGATGACCGTGCAGATCGCCAAACCGCCCAGGATGCCGATCGGCATGTTCCGCTGCGGATCCTTCGTCTCCTCCGCCGCCGTGGAGATCGCGTCGAAACCGATATAGGCGAAGAAGACGATCGCCGCGCCCTGGTGGATGCCGCGGAACCCGTTCGGTGCGAACGGGTGATAGTTCGCCGGCGTGATGTGCATGACGCCCACCGCGACGAAGATCGCCAGCACCACCAGCTTCACCGCGACCATGATGTTGTTCGCGCGCGAGCTCTCACGCACGCCGAGCACCAGCAGCCAAGTGATCAGCATGACGATCGCCGCCGCCGGCACGTTCACCAGGATCGGGATCCCGAGGAAATGGGGCGCCGACTGGATCAGCCCGTGGACCGCCGGATCCGAACTCAGCAGCGCCGTCCGGTAGCCGGTCGAGAGCCAGTCGGGGAGCTGGATCACCCCGGCCGTCAGCGTCTTGAAGTAGTCGCCCCAGGAGATCGCGACGGCGACGTTCCCCACGGCATACTCGAGGATGAGGTCCCAGCCGATGATCCAGGCGATGATCTCGCCCAGCGTCGCGTACGAATAGGCGTACGCGCTCCCGGCCTGCGGGATCATCGACGCCAACTCCGCGTAGCAGAGCGCCGCCAGCGCGCACACGATACCGAGGAGCAGGAAGGAGAGCACGAGCGCCGGCCCCGCGCCCGCGCGAGTGATGTGCCCCGCCGCATCGATCTCTCCCGCTGCCGCCGACCCGATGGCGCCGAAGATCCCGGCGCCGATGACCGCCCCGATCGCCAGCATGATCAGGTCGCCGGCGCCGAGGGCGCGCTTCAGCCCATCAGGATTATCCGACTCCGCCAGCAGGGCGGCGATCGGCTTCTTGGCGAAGAGTCGGGTCAGTGTATCGCTCATGCGGCTCCAGATGCTGCGGGATGGAGGAAATGAAAGCGGACCGGGCGGCCTGTCCAGCACCGCCCGGTCCGTGAATCTCAAAGGGTCACGCTTCGACTTCGATCCGCATGCGGTAGAAGGAGCGCCACACGAACGTGGCCGACGCCAGGAAGAAGAGCGCCGCCAACACGTGCGTCAGACCGGCGCCGCGTTGTTCGGTGAGAGACACCGCGAGCTCCACGGCCAGCAGCCCGAAGAGCGTCGTGAACTTGATGATCGGGTTCAGCGCCACGCTGGAAGTGTCCTTGAACGGATCGCCCACCGTGTCGCCGACCACCGTCGCCGAATGCAGCGGCGTACCCTTCTGCTTGAGCTCCACTTCCACGATCTTCTTCGCGTTGTCCCACGCACCGCCGGCGTTCGCCATGAAGATCGCCTGGAAGAGCCCGAAGAGCGCGATCGAGATCAGGTAGCCGATGAAGAAGTACGGCTCCACGAAGGCGAAGGCGAGCGTCGCGAAGAACACGGCAAAAAAGATGTTCCGCATCCCCTTCTGCGCGTACAGCGTGCAGATCTCGACGACCTTCTTGCTGTCGGCCACCGACGCCTTCGTCGAGCCCTCCAGCTTGATGTTCGCCTTGATGAACTGCACCGCGCGGTAGGCGCCGGTGGTCACCGCCTGGATCGAAGCGCCGGTGAACCAGTAGATCATCGTGCCGCCGGTGATCAGGCCGAGCACGAAGGGCGGGTGCAGCATCCCGAGGTACTGCAGGTACTCGGGCTGCAGGCCGTGCGTGAGCGTCATGATGATCGAGAAGATCATCGTCGTCGCCCCCACGACGGCCGTCCCGATGAGCACCGGCTTCGCCGTCGCCTTGAAGGTGTTGCCCGCTCCGTCATTCTCCTCGAGCAGATGCTTGGCGCGCTCGAAGTTCACGTCGATGCCGTAGTCCTTCTTGAGCATCGCCGCCGCGCCCGGAAGCTGCTCGATCGTCGAGAGCTCGAAGACGCTCTGCGCGTTGTCGGTCACCGGGCCGTAGCTGTCCACGGCGATCGTCACCGGGCCCATCCCCAGGAAGCCGAAGGCCACGAGGCCGAAGGCGAAGACGGCGGGGGCGAGCATCAGCGCGCCGAATCCGCTCGTGCTCACCAGGTAGCCGGCCGCCATCAGCACCATGATCGCCAGACCGAGCCAGTAGGCGCTGAAGTTGCCGGCCACGAGGCCGGACAGGATGTTGAGCGACGCCCCGCCCTGCTGCGAGCTGGTCACCACTTCCTTCGTGTGGGCGCTCTCCGTGGACGTGAAGACCTTCACGAGTTCGGGGATGATCGCGCCCGCGAGCGTGCCACAGCTGATCACCATCGAAAGCTTCCACCAGAGCGTGCCGTCACCAAGGGTCGGGATCAGCAGCCAGCTCACGAGGAAGGTCATGCCGAGCGAAACGAACGAGGTCAGCCACACGAGCGTGGTGAGCGGCGCCTCGTAGTTCATCTTGTCGGCCGTCGCGTACCGCGCCTTCGCGACCGCGGCATTCACGAGATACGAGAGCCCGCTCGCGACGATCATCATCACGCGCATCACGAAGATCCACACCAGCAACTGGACCTGCACGCTCGGGTCCTTCACCGCGAGCAGGATGAAGGTGATCAGCGCGACGCCCGTCACCCCGTAGGTCTCGAAGCCATCGGCGCTCGGACCCACCGAATCGCCGGCGTTGTCACCAGTGCAGTCGGCGATCACGCCCGGATTGCGCGCGTCGTCCTCCTTGATGTTGAAGACGATCTTCATCAGGTCGGCGCCGATGTCGGCGATCTTCGTGAAAATGCCGCCCGCGATGCGCAGCACCGCCGCGCCGAGCGACTCGCCGATCGCGAAGCCGATGAAGCAGGGGCCGGCGTAGTCCCCCGGGATGAAGAGCAGGATGCTGAGCATGATCAGCAGCTCCACGCTGATCAGCAGCATCCCGATGCTCATGCCGGCGCTCAGCGGGATCTGGTAGCAGGGGTATGGCTTCCCCCGGAGGCTGGCGAACGCGGTGCGCGAGTTCGCGAAGGTGTTCACCCGGATGCCGAACCACGCCACGCCGTAGCTCCCGGCGATGCCCAACAGGCTGAACGCGAGGATGATCGCGACGCGGCCGGCCTCCATGTGCATCAGCATCCAGAAGTACATCGTGATCACGGCGCCGATGAAGACCCAGAGGATGAGCAGGAACTTCCCCTGCGTCACCAGGTAGGTCTTGCACGTCTCGTAGATCAGGTCGGAGATCTCGAGCATCGACGAGTGCACCGGCAGCGCCTTGAGCTGGCGGTAGATGACGAGCCCGAACGCGAGTCCGGCGACGCAGACGATGAGCCCGTTGAGCAGCAGCGTGTGCCCCGGCATGCCGAGGAAGTTCACCGACGAGAGGTCGGGCATCTTGAGCGAGGCCTCACCGCCGGCTGCCTCCTGCGCCGCGAGAGCGGTGGAGGCCACCGCCGTGAGCACCAGCGCGGCCGCCGTGGCGAGCGCGCGACGAAAAGCTGAGAACGAACGCGTCATGAGGACCCGATCTCCAGAAGTGAGTCGATGAACGCTAGGCGGGAACCGCTTCCGCCTTGCGCCAGAGGAAGAACACGGGGATGCCGACCAGCACCAGCACCAGCCCGGAGAACGCCTGCACCCGCGTCTTGTCCGCGACGAGCAGGATCACGCACAGCACACCGCTCAGCGCAACGTACAACGCCGGCAGGACGGGGAAGCCGAAGGCACGATACGGCCGCGCGGCCTCCGGCCGCGTCACGCGGAGCACGAAGAGCCCGGTCACCGTCAGCAGATTGAAGAGCATCGACGCGCAGATCACGTAGCCGAGCAGCTGCGCGTAGGTCCCGGTCAGGCAGAGGAATGACGTCCAGATGGCCTGCGCGATGAGCGCCGCCGCCGGCACCTGCCGCGCGCTGAGCGACGCCGCCCGCGTGAAGAAGAGCCCGTCGCGCGCCATCGCGTAATAGACGCGCGCGCCGGCGAGGATCAGTCCGTTGTTGCAGCCGAACGTCGAGATGAGGATCGCCGCCGCCATCGCGATGACCCCCGCCGGCCCGAGGATCGCCTCCGCGGCCGCCGTCCCCACCCGGTCCTGCGAAGCGAACTGGATCCCGCGCGCCATCACGTCGGCGCCGGCCGCGCTCCCGTGCAGCGGCAGCACGTTCAGGTAGGCGACGTTCGCCAGGACATAGAGCAGCGTCACGAGCGTCGTGCCGAGGGCCAGCGCGCGCGGCAGGTTGCGGCTCGCATCCCGCACTTCGGCGGCCGCGAACGTCACGTTGTTCCACGCCGAGCTCGAGAAGAGCGAGCCGACCATCGCCGCGCCGAAGGCGACCAGGAACGCACCGCTCCAGTCGATCGGACCGACGAACGCGCCGGCGCCGAAGTTCGCCGCCAGCGCCGCCGCGTTGCGCCCAAGGGTCAGGCCGAGGACGATCAGCGTCGCCAGCGCGCCGGTCTTCACGAAGGTGAGCGTCGTCTGCACGAACTTCCCCGCGCGCACACCGCGGAGATTGATCAGCGTCAGCACCCACACCATAGCCAGCGCGATGAACCGCTGGGCGCTCAGGCCGACGGCGATGACCCCGCTCCCCGTCTGGAACTCGTGGTGGGGGAACCATGGCCAGAGATCGGGTGCGCTCCAGGGCCAGAGCAGGCCGAGGAATCGCGCGAAGGCGACCGCGACCGCGGCGATCGTCCCCGTCTGGATGACGGCGAAGAGCGTCCACCCGAAGAGGAAGCCGACGAGCGGACCCAGCGCCTCGCGCAGGAACACATACTGGCCGCCCGCCTGCGGGTACATCGCCGCCAACTCACCGAAGGCCAGCGCGCCGAGGAGCGTGATCACCCCGGTGAGGACCCACGCCATCACGAGCAGGAAGGGCGACCCCAGCTGCCGCGAGATGTCCGCCGACACGATGAAGATCCCTGAGCCGATCATCGACCCCGCGACGAGCATCGTCGCATCGGTGAGCGACATCGCCTTCACGAACTCGGAGGGCGCGTCGGCACTTCCGGCGCGCTCGGCGGAGCCAGGGGTCATCAAGTCCTTGGCGAACGGCTGTTCGGTACGGCGTCTATAGAGGAAAAGACGCGGGAAACTAACCCCCGGGGAGAGGCGGCGGAAGGGTGCACCGCCGCTCCCCGTATGGGCTTAGGAGCTCGGCGATTGCCGAGAGCCGAGCGCCGAGCGCCGAGCCCGGCTACTCCCCCGCCCTCTCCCCCCGCGCCGCGCCCGTGGTGTCCACCGTCCCCAGCGCCGCCGCCGCATTGTGCTTGTAGACAAGCTGGCCGCCAGTGTGCCCGACCCGCACGCCGACGCCAAGCAGCGCCGCGACCCCGACCGCCGTCGCGCTACGCGCGAGCGCCCCGGGCGTCCCCTTCAGGAAGCCGAATCCGGCCACTCCCAGCACCACGCAAGAGAGGATCAGGAAGGTCTCCGCCACCTCTTCGTGCGACTCCACGACCTGCTCGCCGATCGCCTTCTCGACCTGCTCCCCCTGCGACTTCCCGGTCTGGAGCGCGGCAAAGGCGCTGAGCGAGAGCGTCGCCAGCAGTGCCGTGGTGATCCCCCAGGCGACCAGGGGGCGCGCCCCCTTTCGGATCGCGAGGAGCGATCCAGCGACGAAGAATGGCAGCAGCACGATCAGTGCGATCGGCATGTGGACGATGGCAGGGTGCAACGGGTTGGGGAGCAGGCTGAACATGGGTGTCTCCGGTGAGGGTGTGCGCTAATGGTCGCGCCCGCGGCCAGCCGCTGGTATCCGATAAGTGACTCGATCTGCCGGCGGGTTTCCCGGCAGGGCGTCCCTCCGACACTTGCGGGATAGGGCCGCCCCTCCCGACCTTCCGGCCATGGACCCCACCAATGAAGGGCTCGACCGTTCCCGGCTCCGGACCGTCCTCTCGGTCATGTTCCTCGCGATCCTCCTCGGCGCCGGGGGGGACCTCATTCTCGACCATCCGGCCACCCTCTGGTCGGCCCATGTGCTCTTCGAGGCCGGAGTGGTGCTCATCAGCCTCGCGAGCGTCGCCTACCTCTGGTGGGGCTGGTGGCGCGCCGAGGGGTCGATCGCCGAGCTGCATGGAGCGGTGGCCCAGCACGAGGCCGAACTGGCGAAGTGGCGCGAGAGCGCCCGGAGTTCCCTCGAGGGGCTCGGCGCCGCGATCGATGCGCAGTTCGCGCGGTGGGGACTGACGGGCGCCGAACGGGAGGTGGCGCTGCTGCTCCTGCAGGGGCACGGACACAAGCAGGTGGCGGCGCAGACGGGACGGAGCGAGCGCACCGTGCGGCAGCACGCGGTGGCGGTCTACCAGAAGTCGGGGCTCCGGGGACGAGCGGAGCTCGCCGCCTTCTTCCTCGGGGATCTTGCGCTGCCCGGCACGGCGCCCGAGCGCCGGGCGCGCTAGCGGACGAGCGAGATCTCGTAGACCGACGGGACCGGTGCGCCCGTGGTGCGCAGCACGGCGGGGCGGAAGGTCCACCGCGAGAAGGTCTCGCGCACGACCCGGTCGTAGGAGCGGTCGCCGCTCGACGCGAATTGGACCCTGAGGATCGTCCCCCGCTCGTCGAGTACGAACTGCACCTTGAACGGCTTGCCGCGCACGCTGGCCGGCGCCGGGTCGAAGGGCATCGGCTGGTAGGTGGGGTGTGCGATCATGGTGTCGCTCATCCCGTCGCCGCCGGTCCCCGGCCCGTTCCCCGAGCCCGTCCCGGTGCCGACGCCGGAGCCGATCCCCCCGCCGGTGCCGGGCCCGGTGCCTCCCGTCCCGTCGCTGCCCGTGCCGCCCCCCGTGCCCACCACGGGCGCGATCGCCACCGGCGGCAGCCCGGCGTCCACTTTCACATCGATCTTCGCGATCTTGGGCGGCACGGGTTCGGGCGGCGGTGGCGGCGGCAGCACCGGCTTCGGCTGCGGCGCGACGAGCGCCTGCGGCGGCGCCGCCACCGGCCGCACGGCGAAGTAGCGGACGTTCTCCTGGCGCGGCGCGCCACCCGTGCCGCGGTTCCCGCCGCCGCCGCCGCCGGCCGGGCCAGGTCCGCCGCCGCCGCGCGTCGCCTGGAGGAGCACGTCATGCTCGAAGAGGGGCACGAGGATCAGCAGCATGACGAGCGCGTGCACGAGCAGCGATACGACGCTCCCCCACCGGCTCTCGCGCCGCAGCGGAAGGCCGAGCGGGGGGCGATAGGCCGGATGCGGCGCCGGAGGCGCGAGTGGGGTGACGAGGACGTTGTCAGGCATCGTGGTCGGGCGGGTGCGGCCGCGCCGATCGCCGGCCGCACCCCCCGAAAATAATACGGCGGACGAACCGGGAAGGTTCGTCCGCCGTATTCCGCGCCAGCGCGCGGGGCCTACTTGGGCGGGATACCGATGACCTTGACGCCGGCCCCGCGCGCCGCGTCCATCGCCATCACCACTTCCTGGTACTTCACCGTCGGATCGCCCTTCACGAAGATGATCTTGTCGGGACGGGGATCGTAGATCTCCTTGAGCCGCGCGGCGAGGTTCGCCGGAGCGACCTGTTCGCTGTTGATCTTGATCACGCCGCCGGGCAGGACCTGCAGTACGATCTGGTCCGTGTTCGGCTGCGACGGCTGATTGACCGGCGTCGGATCGGGCAGCTGCAGGTCGATCGCCTTTCGCATCATCGGGATCGTCATCATGAAGATGATCAGGAGCACGAGCAGCACGTCGATCATCGGCGTGACGTTGATATCGTTCGTGAGGCTGCCGCCGCCTCCAGTGGACATGGCCATTTATCGTCTCCTCAAGGCGTGGCGGCCGGCTTCTTCTGGTCCTCGGGCGCCTGGGACGTCGTCCCCGGCGTCTGATCGCTGATCGCACCGAGCACGCGGACGCCGTTGTGCGCCGCGATGTCGATCGCGTCCAGCACCTTCGAATACTCGAGATCCTTGTCAGCCTTCAGGTACAGGATCTTGTCCGTCGTCCGGGCATCGAAGATCGCCTTCAACTGCTCAGCGAGCGTCTCGTTCTTGATCTGACGCTTGTTGAGGTAGTAGTTGCCTTCCTTGTCGATCCCGAGCACCTGGTCCTCAGGATCTTCCGGATGGGACTTCAGGTTCACACCGGCCGGCGGCGTCGCCGCGAAGCCGGCGTTGATGAGAGGCGTCACGATCATGAAGATGATCAGCAGCACCAGCATGACGTCGATCATCGGCGTCACGTTCGGTTCCGCCTTGACGGCCTGCCCTCCTCCTCCTGCGGACATCCCCATGGGATGATCTCCTCAGTGGAATGTCGGACTACTGGGAGATCGGGCCGCCGCTCGACGCCGCGCTGAACTCGCGGGTGAAGCGCGAACGACCGAACTCGCCGGCCACGCCCTTGATCAGGTAGTCGATCATCTCCTTCGAGGTGTACGTCATCTCGACCTGGAGATTGTCGATCTTCGTGGTGAAGTAGTTGTACGCCCACACCGCCGGGATCGCGACGAGGAGACCGAACGCCGTCGTGATCAGCGCCTCGGCCACGCCGGCCGAGATCGCGCCGATGCCGCCCGCGCCGGACTGCGCCATGCCCTGGAACGCATTGACGATACCCATCGTGGTGCCGAGCAGACCGACGAACGGCGCCGTGGCGCCGACCGTCGCGAGCACCGCGAGGCCGCGCTTCAGCTCGGCGAGGATGATCATCATGTTGCGCTCGACCGCCCGCTCCGCCGAGTTGATGTCGCTCACGGTGACCGAGCCGTCCTGCAGCAGCGGCTTCACTTCGCCGAGCGCGCCGCCCAGCACGCGCGCGACGTGCGACTTCTTGTAGCTCTCGGCCAGCTTGATCGCCTCATTCAGGTTGTCCTCCTCGAGGAACTGGGAGAACTCGGGGGCGAACTTGCGCGTCTCACCCTGCGCCTTCCGCAGGCGCCACCACTTCTGGATCATGATGGAGAGCGAGAACACGGACATCAGCATCAGGACGACGACGATCCCCTTGGCGAACCAGCCCATCGACTGGAACAGCGCACTCAGCGAGACATTCATGGTGTGTAGGCTCCTCGAGTAGCGATACGGCCGGCGTTACTTGACCGGCACCTGGAAGCGGAACTGCTGCTGGACGAATTGCTTCACCTTGTGCCCGCCAGCCTCGGCGGGGAAGAACCGGTGGAAGGGCAGCACGCGCCGGACCTCCTGCGCGAACAGCTCGTTGCTGGTCTTCAGCACCTTGAACGTGGACATCTCGGCCCTGCCCGACGTGTCCACGACGAACTGGACCAGCACCTCGCCCTCGACCTTCGAGCTCTCGAGGATACCGGGGTACTTCGGCTGCGCATTGCCGTCGCGCGCGAGCGCGGGCTTCTCGACCTGGAACTCGAAGAGCGGCTGGTCGGTGGGAGTCCCCCCTTCCACGCCCCTCGCCGTCCCGCCGGCGACGCCCTTCCCGCTGAAGTCGGCCTCATCCGTGACGGCCTTGGAGAGATCGACATCCGGGATCTTGTCCGGGATGTTGATCGGCGCCTGCAGCGTCTGGAAGCCCTTCGGCGGCGGCGGCGCCGCCGGTACATCGGGCGGCAACTCCTTCTTGGTCTCGGGCGGCGGCTCCTTCTTCACCTCGGCGAACTTCACATCCTCCGCCATCACCGCCTCTTTGATCTTCTGCCCCGCGTTCGCCGTGACGACGACCGCGACGCTGATGAGCACGGCGTGCATGAAGACGCTGAAGACCGTCCCGCCAAGTTCCCGTGTCGTGACCCGTCTCGACTCGATCAGGTTGTTGAACATTCAGTACTCACCTGAGGGTGTACGTCGCCACACAACTTCGGTGGCTCGATTGGCACGGGATAAAGTACCGGCGAGAGATTGGAGCGGAATGCATTGAACATTAAGAATCGGTGAAGCCGCTGTTACGATTCCCAATGTTCGGAGCTATTGGCGCGCAACGACTTACGCGCCCTCCGCGGGCTCCAGCGTCGCGACCGGGATGGAGGCATGCTCATCGAATAGTGGGAGCGTCACCGTGAATGTGCTCCCGCGCGTCAACCGCGACCGCACGGAGATCGTCCCCCCGTGCGCCTCCGCGATGTACTGCGCGATGGCGAGCCCAAGCCCGAAGCCGCCGCGCTCCGAATGCCGGCTGCGCGCGCGATCCGCCCGGTAGAAGCGTTCGAAGACGTACGGCAGGTCGGCCGCCGAGATGCCGATCCCCGAATCGCGCACGTTGAACGCCGCCGTCCGCTCGTGACGGATGAGCGTGAGCTCGACGCTCTCCCCGGGCGGCGTGTACTTGATGGCGTTCGTCGCGAGGTTCAGGAAGAGCTGGCGGAGGCGCGTGCGGTCGCCGAGCACCGTCGCCGCATCGACGCGCGGCATCGTGACCGTGAGCTGCGCCGGCTCGCCGAGGATCGCCGCCGTCTCGAACACCTCCCGCACGAGCGCCTCGAGGTCCACCGGCTCGCGGTTGAGGTCGAAGCGCCCCTCGTCGGCGCGGGCCAGCGTCAGCAGGCTCTCGACGAGGTCCGCCATCCGCGTGATCTCGTGCAGCGCCTCCTCGAGCGCCACGAGGCGCTCGGCGCGCGGCGCGCTCTCCGTCATCGCGCGCTCGACATCGGCGCGCAGCACGGCGAGCGGCGTCTTGAGCTCGTGGCTCGCGTCGGCGGTGAAGCGGCGCAGCGCCGAGAAGGAGACCTCGAGCCGCTGGAGCATCTCGTTCAGCGTGAAGACGAGGCGCTGCAGCTCCGCCCCCTCGGTCGCCGGGAGCCGGCGGTGGAGGGAGCGGCCGTCGGTGATCGCCTGCACCTCGTTGATGATCCGGTCCACCGGCTCGAGCGCGCGGCCGGCGATCGCGTAGGCCAGCGCGAGGGAGAGGAGCAGCAGCACGGGAGCCATCACGAGCATCGTGCCGATCAGCTCGCGCACCGCCGCCTCCACCACCGGGCGCACCGGCGCGGCCACCGCGACGCGGGCGACGGCGGAGCGCACCGTCTGCGGCTGCCGCACGACGAGGAGCATCGGCTCGCCACCGAGGGTGATGAGCTGCACCGTGCCCCCCGCCGGCGCGTTGATCGCCGCGCTGTCGAGCAGGTTCACATCATCGGTGGAAAGGCGCGACGCGGCGGTGGAGAGGCCGAGGAGACGACCGTCCTTGGCGATCACGGCGACGAAGTCAGGCATCCCTTCGACGAGGGCGCGCACGTTCGGCGTGAGCAAGGGGCCGACGAGCGGGTCCTTCGTCTCGGTGGCCGCCTGCCCGGACGCCTCGGCCTGCTCGAGGACGGTGAGGACGATCCCCGCCTCGGCGGAGGCGGTGCGGCGCACTTCCTCCGCCGCGCCGGCGCGGCGCGCGGCGAAGACCGCCAGCGCCAGCGCGAACATCGTGGCCACGAGCGCGCCCGCGAAGGCGAGCGTGAGCCGGAAGCGAATGGTGTCCATCGGGCCGGCGCGCCGCGGCGCGCGCTACTCCCGCACCACGTAGCCCACACCGCGCACGGTGTGGATGAGCTTCACCGCGCGCCCCGTGTCCACCTTCTTCCGCAGGTGGTTGATCACGACGTCCACGATGTTCGTGCCGGGATCGAAGTGATAGCCCCACGCGTACTCGGTGATCAGCGTGCGGCTCATCACCCGTCCCGCGTGCCGCATGAGGTACTCGAGGACGGTGAACTCCTTGG
>Ga0315271_10000539_pt1 | contig 21126 bp, 22 predicted proteins | sample C3_top_MG_FD_204664 | JGI IMG/M metagenome (GOLD analysis project Ga0315271, IMG submission 204664) | Sediment microbial communities from Yellowstone Lake, YNP, Wyoming, USA - C3_top | ecosystem: Environmental > Aquatic > Freshwater > Lake > Sediment | place: USA: Wyoming | collected 2017-08-01
CCGACACGGTCCGGACCAATGCATTTGAGTTGATTCTCGATCAGGCCGGCTACTGGCGGCACAACCGGATCGGCTGGCTGGGGGCGAGCCAGGCGCCGCCGCAGCACATCGAACTGGTTGTTGCGCTAAATGCCGCCCTGCAGGCGGCCGGTTTTCCCGTCGACGCCCGTCCGCATGTGCCGCACATTACCCTGCTGCGCAACACGGCGGGCGGCGAGGTGCCGGCATGCGATCCGGTACATTGGCCCATTCGCGATTTCGTGCTGGTGGTGTCGCGCACCGAAAAGGATGGCGCGCATTACGAAGTCATCCGGCGCTGGACATTGACGTAAAGATAGAGAGCTGACGCGGGCGACTAACGCCGCCTTCAGCGCGTCCGTTGCAAGGTTCGGTTATATTTCTTTGTCATCAAGCACGTGCTCGATGCGCCGATCCGGCACCAGCCAGACCAGCGCCACCAGAACGTACAGGCCCAGCGAGACCCACTGCGACCAGAAGGCAAAGGGAATGGCGATGGCGTAGGTGACCGGCGACATCTTGCCCTTCCAGTCGCCGCCTACCGCCTTCTTCAGAAGCGAGTCGGGGCCCTGTGACGCGATGATCAGTTGCTGCAGCAGCCAGTAGGCGATTGCGGCCATCAGCAGCACCACCCCATAGAGAGCCGCAGGGGTTGCCGCAAAGTGGTTCTCACCCATCCAGCCCGTGGCAAAGGGAAACATCGATAGCCAGAACAACAGATGCAGGTTGGCCCACAGGATTGCCCCCGTCACCTTGCGGCACGTATGCAGCATGTGGTGGTGGTTGTTCCAGTAGATGCCGACGTAGATGAAGCTCAGCACATAGCTCAGGAACACCGGGATCAACGGCGCCAGCGTGTCGATGCTCTCGCCATGCGGCACCTTGAGTTCCAGCACCATGATGGTGATGATGATCGCGATCACGCCGTCGCTGAATGCTTCCAGCCTGTTCTTGCCCATTCAGATCTCGCGCCTGCTCAAGGAAACGTCCACTTCGCCACCCCAGCCGGGAGCAGGAATATCCATGGAAGGATCGGGCGTCATGGTTGAAGGCATCTCAGGCTGCTGCGCGCTTGCGGGTGATCGCCAGCGCAGGCGGATGCGCCAGGGTCTGGTACACGACGCAGTATCGCTCGGTCAGGCGCAGGAGCGTGGCGAGTTGTTCCTCCGATGCATCGGTGTCGAGCGTGAACTGCAGCCGTATGTTCTGGAGGCCGACCGGAACCTCTTTTGACAGGCCCAGCGTTCCGCGAAAGTCGAGATCGGCTTCAGCCTCGAGCGAGGCATCCCGCAACTCGATGCCGAGCGCCGTGGCCACGGCGTTCAGCGTCACGCCTGCGCAGGCCACCAGCGCTTCGAGCAGCATGTCGCCGGAACAGGCGGCGTGCCCGCTTCCGCCGGTGGCCGGATGCAGCCCGGCAACGACCAGTGCCTTGCCTGTTTCGATCCTGCAGCTGAGACCTTCACCGATGCGACCTTGCGCGCGCAGCGTGACCCGCGCCGCCTCGGGGGTTTCGCGATAACGCTCCTTCAAGGGAGCCTGGACAGACCGCAGATCATCGGCATTCATGATGGAGCTTCCTCGTGATTACTGTATGACGCCCAAGGTTTGAGTCGGGCGCCCGCCGCGCGTTGATCACTCCCGAATTTCGGGCTCGACGAGTTTTGCGAGCAGAACGAGCGAGTCCTGCCACCCGAGGTAACACATCTCGACGGGGATGACGTCAGGGATCCCTTCCTGCACCACATTCAACTCGGTTCCACAGGACACCGCCTTCAAGGACACCGTCACCTGGATGACGCCGGGAAGGTTCGGGTCATCGAATTGATCTGTGTAGCGGATCAGTTCGTTCGGCACCAGTTCGAGGTATTCGCCGCCGAAGGAATGGCTCTGCCCGGTGGTGAAATTGGTGAAGGACATTCTGAATGTCCCGCCCACTCGGGCCTCCATGTGGTGCACCGTTCCGGTGAATCCGTTCGGGGGAATCCACTTGGCCATTGCATCGGCATTGAGGAATGCGCGATACACCCGTTCCGGCGGGGCGCGCAAAACGCGGTGGAGACGAACAGTGTTGGTGGCCATGATTTTTCTCTCCCTTCCTTGTTGAATCTCAGCGGCTGTTTCTTTGAAGCATTTTGAAGATGCTACCCGATGCCCCCAGGCATCCAACGCTTGAGTTCAGGACGAGTCCGGTCAGGGCCGTCGCGCCTGCAGCGAATTGTCAGGCCTGCCTCCGGATTTGGCCAGAAGCGCGAGTTGTTCGATCACTTCGGAGCGAGTTCGCCGTACCAGTAGGCAGCCGTGACGCCGCCGTCCATGAGGAAGTCGCTGCCGGTGATGAACCCGCCGTCCGGCCCCATCAGCAGCGCGGCAACGGTCCCCACCTCATCCGGGGTGCCGCCGCGCCCGGCCGCGGACAGTTCGATCATGCGCCGGTATCCCTCGCCGCGCGGACCGCTCAGCTCGTCCCTGGCGAGAGGCGTGAAGATGATGCCGGGGCTGATCGTGTTGACCCGCGCCCCCCGTTTGCCCCACCGCACCGCCTCGGCCATCACCCGCAACGCGTTTCCGCGCTTGGAGAGCTGGTAGGCGTGGAGCGGGTCCGTCAGTTGGTCCGGCTGGAGCATCGGAAGCGCGAGCAACGCGTCGGCGGGCGTGGTCGCCAGCGCCTTATTTTGCTCGGGCGTCAGCGCCCCGAGACGGTGCCCCGACTGCGAGGCAATGACGACGCCCGCTCCGCCGTGCGCGATGACGTTGCCGAACTCCTCGAGCACGAGCGCGGTGCCATACAGATCGACCTTCAGGATCGTGGCCGGCGATGCCTGGGTGGGGGAGACACCGGCGGCATGGATGACGCCGGTTATGCTGCCGATCGCCGTGGCTGTCTCGACGAGCGCGTGGACCGACTGGCGCGAGGAGACGTCGACGATAGCGGTGCTCACCTCAAACCCGGCGTCACCGAGGACTTTCGCGGCCGCATCGACGTTATCCTGGCGCAGATCAGCCAGCAGGACGTGCTTGCCTGCGCTGACCCGCCGCGCAATTGCCTGACCGATCGATCCGGCACCGATGACGACGATAACTTGGGTCATTGCGATCTCCTTATCTTCTCGCCTAACGCTTGGGTCTCGCGACGGATTCTGCTGACGCTACAGGTAGGCCCAACGTTGGAGTTCAGCGGCTGCAGACGATAGCTATTTGCAAGCCCCGATCCGTCTTGCTTGCAGCTTGGTGCTGACGTTTACCCCGCCGCTAGCTTTTGCCTTCGCGGTGCGTACGACCGAGAATGAGTTATTGCTCAGTGTCCCTTCGACTCGAACTGAGCTGTACTTGCAATCCGCAGAGTAACTGATCTTTCCATTACCGATAGCCAGACCGCTCACCTTGCATGAGGCATCAGCTTTGAACCCCGCCATGAAGCGGTTGTTAAAGACTGCTTCGACGTTGGCCAGATCCTCTGCTTTGATGCATCGAGTGTTTATGTCGGGCTTGGCTTTTTCCTGCTCATTACTGGTTGTGATCGTCGCGGTGACTTCGTACTCTCCGGGCTGGAGTGGAACGGTTTGAGCTGTGGCGAGCAACGGAAACAAGGTGGCAACGAGACAGAGACTAAGTGCGCATGTGAATTTCATCTATTGAACTCCTGAATGTGGTTGGACAAATGGCCCCGTGTCAGCGCCCTGACGTAGAGCTAACCGGCGCCGCTTTAGCGGCGTCCAGCGACCGAAGGGAGCGAGGTTGAGCGCCGGGTTAGGTGATGAGCGACCAGCCACGGTTTTTAACCTCCGATGATTGCGCAACATAACCGCATGACCGACAGCAAAAGGCTGAAGAGCGGAAATAGAAGAGATTGACTGGTGTCCAGGCCACCAAGGATGCAAGCAGCCACGCCAGAACTTCAGAGCCACCAAAGCTCTCGACAAAGAACCCAATAACCAAATAGGCAGGAACGTACAACAGGACAAACACGGAATATTGGAGCAGGTACTCCCCAAAGGAAGACCGTACACGCCGGGCACGCGAGTCGCAACGCGGGCAGTAATGTTTGGCGAACGATTCGCGAATAAGGTTCATAACACCTAACGTTTAAGGTAAGGGGCGCGCCGCTTGCGGCGCGTCCCAGCGACCAGAGGGAGCGACTTGACCGCAATGTTAGGCGCCATTTTGCTCACCAAGTACCAGACTACGAGCCAAGCCAGACAAAGCGACAATTATGGCAAGCACAGATATCGAAAGGTCGAGGATGACGTGCATGTTGGATTGTCCATATAGCAGCGTATCAATAGCCGCCAAGACCAAACCAAGCGCTACCCCCATGGCGACGTATGCAATCCAACCTGCCGGGGATTTCGGGGAACGCGGGTGAGCCCAAAGGAATTTGGCGCATGCGGCGACTGCGAGAAAGACAAAGAGCCACATAGGTTGGCGAACCTGTTCGTCTGGAACCAGCCAGGCTAGAGCAGCGACGCATGCAGCAATTGTGGCAAAGCCTACGATCGCGGGTTTCATGGTGCCTAACGTTTGAATTAAGGGGCGCGCTTTAGCGCGTCCCCCTTGAATGAGGAGTTAGCCGTGGGACCGCTAAGACGTGACGACGCGATGATGCACAAGCCCAAGACGAAAAGGCCATCCAGAAACCAAGGGTAGTCGTTGCCTGGTACATCGAGAGCACTGTAGTAACGATAGGCATCGGCCACGACACCACCAATCGCCGCCAAGCAAGAGATCAGAACTAAGCGATTTAGGACAACGCTATGCTTGAATCGCTTCGCGGACAGAGCCCCCGCAAGTAACCCGAAAACACCTGCGACAAGGCCTGCAAGGTCCAATCGACCAAAGAAGAGTTGTCCGAATAGGAATCCGGTTGTTGCATCGAATACGACGTAGGCTCTGGCGACGGTTAGAAGGCGCGCGCTCATGTTTTCTATGTGGCTAACGTTCAAAATAACCGGACTGCGCGGCTTTTCGCGCAGGTCCGGTTGATTGTAGGGTTGGGCATGAGTTAGTCACAGTTGAAGTAGATAACCTTGCCGTTTTCATAGTGGGGCCGCCCGCAATCATCGGTGGAGTCGTTTATCTGGCAGGTGCCGTGATTTACGGGCTTATTTGTAATTGGTGCGATGCAGTGGCCGATGCAGTCTTTCGAACCCTTGCATACCTTTCCTGCATCAGCGTATGGCAGAACACAATAAGCGTAACCCTTACCTTCAAACCACTCACCATGTTGTTTCTTGCAAAGAGTAGCTGAGTGGATGGCGTTGCCCTTCGTGCGCTCCTCCTTGGTTGGTACATGATTGACCACTCCGGGCGCAAATGCAGCGTGCGCGCTCAAGGCAACTGTCCACAGCAACATGAGCAAAAGTAATCGGTGCATTGTTAGGCCCAACGTGGAGCTAACCGGCTCGCCAAAGCGCAGCTTTGGCGAGTCCAGCGACCGAAGGGAGCGAGGTTGAGCGCCGGGTTAGGTGACTGCATGCTCAGACCAACCTGCCACGAAATTGCTTCACGAACGGAAAAGCTGCCAACGAAAGCAGGACCGTAACAGAAACAAAGAAAAGGCCTTGGTTTCCGAAATACCAGCGAACCCACGAATCACCTTCGGCGCCAGCGAATAGAAAGGCTGCCAAGAAAAACAAAATCACATTGGCTACGGCACCGATTGCCCCGCAGACACAGATGACCATGAACCAGCGGACGAAGGAGCCGAGAGATTTTGGGATCATGGTGTGGCACCTAACGTTTGAGTTGAGGGGCTGAACGCCGCAGGCGGCCAGTCCCAGTGAGCGTAGCGAACGACTCGAACGATGGGTTAGGTGTCATATATTTTGCGAACTGTGAAAGTACCAACCCAATACCACACCCCACGCCACTAGCTGTGACATCAGTGCAAGCAACCCAATACGAAACGTAAGCCGCTCATCGCCAAAAGCCGCGCGATACAACAGTTCAAGAAGCATGCGACACACAGTAAGGCTGACAATAATAACCACGGTTGCAGCACCGGCACTTTGAACAGCGCCAAGAACTAAGAGCGCCACCACAAGGTATGTGGGTAGCCATATAGCCTCATGGACATATTTATATGGCGTAGTGAAATGGGAACCGTGGGACATGACACCTAACGTTCAATATACACCCGTGCAGGTGTATATATGGCTGATGAAAAGGTGTATAACGCCAGAAAACTAACCATAGTCATATGATTTTTATGAAAACGATTCCTTATGGCGGGGCAGATGTTTGCATGCAAACACACCGCTATGCTGCAATCGGCATCATTCGGTCCAGTTGTTCCTTGATGGCATGATGCGCTTCACGCAATTCGTATTCGTCCTGCAAGCCCATCCAGAATTGAACGGATGTGCCAAATACTTTGGCAAGGCGCAGCGCCGTGTCCGCAGTAATCCCCCGCTTGCCCAAAACAATCTCATTGATACGGCGCGGGGGAACGCCAATCGACTGAGCCAGCCGGGTTTGGCTGATTTCCATGGGGCGCAGAAACTCTTCGATGAGTATTTCACCGGGGTGAATATTTTTCAGCTTGTCCATTCTCATCTCCTTAGTGGTAATCGACTATCTCGACAGCACTCGGGCCGTTATCCGTCCACACAAAACAGATTCGCCACTGGTCGTTGATGCGGATGCTGTGCTGCCCTTTGCGATCATCTTTCAATGCTTCGAGCCGATTGGCCGGAGGAATCCTCAGGTCGTTCAATGACTGCGCCTTGTCCAGCATGAACAGCTTTCGCAGGGCGATTTGCTGGATGCTGCGCGGCAAGCGCCGCGACACTTCTGCACGCCAGACCTTCTCGGTTTCTTTGGAGGCAAATCCGATAATCATGTCAAACTATAACGCATGCCGTTATGCGGTGCAATGCTGCGGCATTTACGTCTGTGTTGATATCAGTTGAAGAGAGAGGCCATGCCAGACACCGCGCCAGCGCCCAAGCTGCTCGATCAGGTACGCGACCGCATCCGCGTCAAGCACTACAGCATTCGCACCGAGACGCAGTATGTACAGTGGATTCGGCGCTTCATTCTGTTTCACGGCAAGCGCCATCCGCGCGACCTGGGGGCGCCGGAAGTCGAAGCGTTTCTGACGCATCTGGCGGTGGAGGGCAATGTGGCGGCGGCAACGCAGAATCAGGCTTTGTCGGCGCTGCTGTTTTTGTACCGCGAGGTGCTGGGCATCGAATTGCCCTGGCTGGACAAGGTGACGCGCGCGAAGCGACCCAAACATTTGCCGGTGGTGTTGACGCGCGACGAGGTGCGGGCGGTGCTGGAAAAAATGGAGGGCGGCTACGCGTTGTTGGGGCGGATGCTTTACGGCACGGGAATGCGCTTGATGGAGCTGATCCGGTTACGGGTAAAGGATGTGGAGTTCTCGCGTGGAGAGATCGTGGTGCGCGACGGCAAGGGCGCGAAGGACAGGGTGACGATGCTGCCGCAATCGGTGGTGGCGGATTTGCAGGCGCATCTGGTCAAGCGACGCGAGTTGTTCGAGGCAGACAAGTTGGCAGGCAAGGCAACGGTGTATCTGCCGGATGCGCTGGCACGCAAGTACCCCAATGCGCCCACGGAGTGGGGCTGGCAATTTATATTTCCATCGGGCAGTTGTTCAATCGACCCGCGCTCTGGCGTCGAACGCCGGCATCATCTGGACGAAAAGCTGCTGCAACGTGCAATGAAACGGGCGGTGACGGCGGCGGGCCTGGCCAAGCCGGCGACACCGCATACGCTGCGACATTCGTTTGCCACGCACTTGCTGGAACGCGGGCAGGACATTCGTACGATTCAGGAACTGCTGGGCCACAAGGATGTGGCGACGACCATGATCTATACCCATGTGATGAACCGGGGCGGGCGCGGGGTGGTGAGCCCGCTGGATCAATGATGACAGATGAAGACTACATGCGCGCCGCGCTGGAACTCGCCCGCCAGGGCGGGGAGGCGGGCGAGGTGCCGGTGGGGGCGCTGGTGGTGTGCGGCGGCGAGGTGGTGGGGCGCGGCTACAACCAGCCAATTTCCAGCCACGACCCGACGGCGCATGCCGAGGTGATGGCGCTGCGCGATGCGGCGGGGCGGCTGGGCAATTACCGGCTGGCGGGTTGCACCCTGTATGTGACGATGGAGCCGTGCGTGATGTGTGCGGGGGCGATCCTGCATTCGCGGGTGGCGCGGGTGGTGTATGGCGCGCGCGAGTACAAGACCGGCGCGCATGGCAGCATCATGGATGTATTCGCCGAGCCGCGGTTGAATCATCATTGCGATATCACCGGCGGGGTGCTGGCGGACGAATGCGCGGCGATGATCTCGGGGTTTTTCGAGGCGCGACGGCAGCAAAAGAAGGAGGCGACACCATGAACAATCTGTATATCGAGGTGGATATCCGTTTGCAGCAGTTGTACCTGTGGGAGGCGTATCCCGATGGCGACATGCTGATCCGGCAGTATTCCATTTCCACCGCGGCGAACGGGGCGGGCGAGCAGAGCGGCAGTCATTGCACGCCGCGCGGGCGGCACCGCATCGCGGAAAAGATCGGTGCAGGTGCGCCCTTGTGTTCGGCCTTCAAGTCACGCGTGCCGACGGGGGAAATCTGGACGCCGGAACTGGATGCCGAGTACCCCGGGCGCGACTGGATTCTGACGCGTATTCTGTGGCTGGAAGGGCGGGAGCCGGGCAAAAACCAGGGCGACGGGGTGGACAGCCATGCGCGCTATATCTACATCCACGGCACCAACGAGGAGCATAAGCTGGGCACCCCGGCGTCGCATGGCTGCATCCGGATGCGGAATGCGGATGTGGCGGAATTGTTTGATTTGGTGGAGGCGGGGACGGAGGTCAGGATTTCGTAGGGTCAGTGGCAAGGCAGCCCCCATTCGGCTGGCTCAGGACAGGCTTCGACGAGCTCAGGGCGAACGGGCTGGGGGTGGAGGGCTTGGGCTGGCCTTTCGATGGACATGGGTTAGAGCATTAACCGTTGCCCGTTCGTGGTGAGCTTGTCGAACCACACCTCAGCACTCCCACCGCAGCTTCATTTCCCCGATTTACTTTTAGCCAGCCGCGAGATTTCTTCCCAGTCGCCCCGTATCAATGCTTGCTTCTTGGCGCGGCTCCAGCCCTTGATCTGCCGCTCGGCGCTCAAGGCTTCGATGCGGGTCGCGCATTCCTGGCTATATGCAAGTTCCACCGGAAACCGCGTGGCAGTGTAGCCGCCACACGTGCCAGCAGCATGTTCGCCGATGCGCTTGTCCAGGTTGTCGGTATGGCCGGCGTAATACGAGCCGTCCGCGCAGCGCAAGCGCAGCAGGTAAACCCAAAACGCCATTATCGAGACTTCAATAGCCCACGATAGTAGTCCGTTCGCGCTGATCGTGAGCCTGTCGAACGGTCGAAGCGCAGTGTGGATTGCGAAGAGGCTTCCACAGGCTCAGCCCGAACGGTCTTGTGGCAACGATTCTGTGTTGAGTAAAACTCACTGGTTCAGCGACATCGGTTTGTTGTCGTTGAGGTTGAGCCAGCCTTTGGCAATGCGGTAGATGAACCAGACGAAGGCGACGCCCAGGATCACCCAGCCGATCAGGATGATCCAGGTGATTGCGCCGAGGACGCACCACAGCACGCTCCACCAGAAGGTGCGAATCTGCCAGGTGAAATGGCTTTCCAGCCAGGTGCCTTGCGCGTCTTCGCGCTTGATGTAATTGAGCACGATGGCCACGATGGCGGTGATGCCGTTGAACAGCGACAGCGCGTACAGCGCGTAGATGACGGTGGTCAGCGTTTTCAGGCTGGCGAGCTTGTCGTCGGCGCCCGGCGTGGTATCCATGTTCATTGGCGTGCTTTCTCGTAAATCGGCATCATCGTCGGCACCAGCGCGTTCAAGGCCTGAATGCGGTTGGCGGGTGCGGGGTGGGTGCTGAGGAATTGCGGCGGGCCGTTGCCGCTGGCCTGGCTCATTTTTTCCCACAGGCTGATTGCGGCGTGCGGGTCGTAGCCGGCGCGGGCGGCAAGTTCGATGCCGTAGCGGTCGGCCTCGGATTCGCCTTCGCGGCTGTTGGGCAGGGTCAGCGCGATGTCGGCCACCGGCGCCAGCACGGAGAGATCGTATCCGGCGACGATGGAGCCGAGCGCCAGGCCGCCCTGCATCGCGATGGCGCGCGACATGCGCTCGCGGCCATGGCCCAGCATCGCGTGGGAGATTTCGTGGCCCATGACCTGGGCGATTTCGTCGTCGGAGAGGTTCAGCTTGCGGATGATGCCGGTGTAGATCGCCATCTTGCCGCCCGGCATGCACCACGCGTTGAGCGTGGGCTCGTCGATCACCGCGACCGACCATTTCCAGTTGCGGCTGGGCGGATACATGTTGCCCGCCTGCACGATCAGCCGGTCGGTGATGTGTTTGACCCGGGCGTTCAGTGCGGAGTCGTTGCTGAGCCTGCCTTTCTGCTGCGCCTCGTTGACGGTTTGCGCATAGGCCTGCGCGGACGAGGCCTGCGCCTGTTGTTCGGACACCAGCACCAGTTGCGTGCGGCCCGACACCGGGTTGGTCTGGCAGGCCGCCAGGCCGGCGGCGAGCAGGGCGGTCAGCAGCAGTTGGATTTTCATCGCGGCTCCTTGCATGACGGACAACGAATCAGGCTCAGATTCCGCGCAGGAGTTCGTTGATGCCGACCTTGGACAGCGTCTTGGCGTCGACCTTCTTCACGATCACCGCGCAATACAGGCTGTAGCTGCCATCCTTGGACGGCAGGTTGCCGGACACCACCACCGAACCGGCGGGGATGCGGCCGTAGGTGACTTCGCCGGTTTCGCGGTCGTAAATCTTGGTGGACTGGCCGATGTAGACGCCCATCGAGATCACGCTGTTGTCCTCGACGATCACGCCTTCGACCACTTCGGAACGCGCGCCGACAAAGCAGTTGTCGCCGATGATGGTGGGGTTGGCCTGCACCGGTTCGAGCACACCGCCGATGCCGACGCCGCCGCTCAAGTGCACGTTCTTGCCGATCTGCGCGCAGGAGCCGACGGTGGCCCAGGTATCGACCATGGTGCCTTCGTCGACATAGGCGCCGATGTTGACGTAGCTCGGCATCAGCACCACGTTCTTGCCGATGTAGGAACCCCGGCGCGCGGCGGCGGGCGGCACCACGCGGAAGCCGCCTTCGCGGAAATCGCGGCTGTTGTAGTCGGCGAACTTGCTCGGCACCTTGTCGTAGTAATTGGTGTAGCCGCCCTTGATGAAGGCGTTGTCTTCGAGGCGGAACGACAGCAGAACCGCCTTCTTGATCCACTGATGGGTGATCCAGTTCTGGCCATCCGTGCGCTCGGCGACGCGCAGCTGGCCCTTGTCGAGCATGTCGATGACCGACATGACGGCGTCCTTCAGCTTGGCGTCGGCGTTGCGCGGCGTGATGTCGGCGCGGCGTTCGAAGGCTTCTTCGATGATGGCTTGCAGGTCTTGCATGGGGTTTTCCTTAAAGTAAGTGATGAGTGAATGAATAGGGAGGTTAGGCTCAATGCGGTTCACTTAGCCCTTGAGCCGTTCGCCCTGAGGCTTTTTCCGATCATCCTGAGCTTTTGTCGAAGGGAGGGCAGCCCCCATTCGGCTAACTCAGGACAAGCTTCGACAGGCTCAGGGCGAACGGTCGAAGTGAATATACCCAGACTGAACAACATTGGGATTACGCAGCTTCGCCCACAAAGCGGACCATGCGCCTGGCCGCCTCGGTGCAGGCTTCCAGGCTGTCGACCAGCGCGATGCGGACGTAGCCTTTGCCCGGGTTGACGCCCGCGGCGTCGCGCGCGAGATAGCTGCCGGGCAGCACGGTGACATGCTGGGTGCGATAAAACTCGCGTGCGAACGCGGCATCGTCGCCGCCCGGCACCCGCGCCCACAAATAGAAGGCGGCGTCGGGCGCGTCGAATTGCAGGGCATCTTTCAGCAGCGGCATCACGGCGGCGAATTTCTCGGCGTACTGGCGGCGGTTTTCGATCACGTGTGCCTCGTCGTTCCAGGCGGCGACGCTGGCGGCCTGCACCGCCGGGCTCATCGCGCTGCCGTGATACGTGCGGTAGAGCAGGAATGACTTCATGATTGCCGCGTCGCCTGCCACCATGCCCGAGCGCAGGCCGGGCACGTTGGAGCGCTTGGACAGCGAATTGAACACGATCAGGTTTTTGAGGCCACGGCCGAGCTGTTGCGCGGCAGTCAATGCGCCGAGTGGCGGGGCGCCTTCCTCGAAATAGATCTCCGAATAGCATTCGTCGGCCGCGATCACAAAGCCATGCTGGTCGGACAAGTCGAACAATTCCTTCCAGTCGCCCAGCGACATCACCTTGCCGGTGGGATTGCCGGGCGAGCAGACGTAGACCAGATTGACCTGCTCCCACAGATCGTCCGGCACCCGCGACCAGTCCATCCTGAAACCGTTTTCCGGCAGCGTGTTGAGGAAGAAGGGGCGGGCGCCGGCCAGCAGCGCAGCGCCTTCATAGATTTGATAAAACGGATTCGGCGAGATGACCACGCGGCGGCCGTGGCGGCTGGAATCGACGCTGGCCTGGGCAAACGCAAACAGCGCCTCGCGCGACCCGTTCACCGGCAACACCTCGGTCGCCGGGTCGAGCGTGACGCCGTAACGCCGCAACGCCCAGGCGGCGATGGCCTCGCGCAGCGCATCCGATCCCTGAGTGATGGGATAATTCGACAGCCCGCCCAGCCCGGCGACCAGCGCATCCTTGATGAAAGCGGGCGTCGGATGCTTGGGCTCGCCGATCGACAGATTGATCGGCGACAGACCAGGATTCGGCGTCACACCGGCGAACAGTTCGCGCAGCTTTTGAAACGGATAGGGGTGGAGTTGATCGAGACGCGGATTCATCACAGCACTGGTTTCACTTAACCCACACATTATAAAGCCCCATGCCGACCCATCGCCCTTTTGCCATCGCCAGCCTGGTTTACGCAGCCACCCTGTGGGGACTGGTCTGGTATCCCTATCGCCTGCTGAACGAGGCCGGGGTGGGCGGCATCGCGTCGGGCTTCTTCTCCTATGCGACGCCCCTGCTGCTGCTGGGCTGGCTGCATGGCCGGGCCTTGCACCAAGCGCGCGGGCACTGGCTGTGGCTGTCCGCGCTTGGTCTGGCGGCGGGCTGGACCAATCTGGCGTATGTGCTGGCGGTGCTGGAAGGCGAGGTGATGCGGGTGCTGCTGCTGTTTTATCTGTCGCCGCTGTGGACGGTGCTGTTCTCGCGATTCCTGCTGCACGAAAAACTCAACCGTGCCGGCTGGGCCGTGATGGCGCTGGCGGCAGGCGGTGCGCTGGCGATGTTGTGGCAGCCCGGCGAATGGCCGCTACCGGGCAATTTTGCCGAATGGCTGGCGCTGTCGGCGGGGGTGGCGTTCGCGGCGAGCAATGTGATCAGCCGTCATCTGGATGGCGTGACCGAGGGCGCCAAAACGGTGACGGTGTGGGCGGGTGTGGCGGTGCTGACACTGATCGGTCTGGCGATCAAGCCGGCCGAACTCGATTTCATGGCGAGCGCCGGGACGCACACCTGGCTATTGCTGACCGGCGTCGGCCTCACCATCGGCAGCATGACTTTCGCTGTGCAATATGGCCTCGCGCGCGTGCCGGCCAACCAGGCCATCGTCATCTTCCTGTTCGAACTCGTCGTCGCCTCGATTGCAGCCTATTTTTTGTCAGACGAGCGCATGGATGCGCAGGAATGGATCGGCGCCGCCATGATCATCACCGCCAGCCTGTTTTCCGGACACATGGAAGACGATCAATTGAAAGAGACACGCAATGCCTGAGCTGCCCCCAATCCGTATCGCTGCCTTGCTGCACGCGGGCTTGCTGGTTTCCGACCTGGCGCGCGCCAAAGTCTTTTACGAATTGGTGCTCGGACTCAAGCGGATTCCGGACCGTCCCGATCTGCCTTATCCCGGCGAGTGGTACGACCTGGGCGGCGGCCAGCAACTGCACCTGATGAACCTGCCCAATCCCGATGCCGCATCCGTGCGCCCCGAACATGGCGGCCGCGACCGCCACATTGCGCTGGCGGTCAGCAACATGGATGCGCTGAAAGCCCGGCTCGATGCGGCGGGGGTGGCCTACACCGTGAGCCAATCCGGGCGCGCGGCCTTGTTCTGCCGCGATGCGGATGCCAACACCCTGGAGTTCGTCGAGACCCGCTGAGCATGGCTCGCGTCGAAGGCCTCATCCATCTGGACAAATAGAGAATCTCAGCGCCAGCATGGCACTCACTTGGCGCTGGATTGACGTTTGCCGCGCCTGGTGGGCGCGGGCTGCGTGCTCCATGGCACCGGCATTTTCAGGATGGTCTTGGGCCCCAGCAGACACGGCGTCTGGTCGTATTTGAGACGCGTCAGACGTGCGCTCACGCTTTTGATCAGCGCGATGAAGTCGGGATTGTCGCGCTGGCTGCGGCTGGCGCGCAGCGTCTCGGCCAGGCTGTAGGTAAATGCGCCGAAAGACTGCACGCCGTGGCGGTATTCATAGGACAGCTGGTTTTCCTGGCAGGCTTCGATGATGACCGGCAGGTAGGGGCCGTGATGGCCCAGCGCGCGGCGCGTGCTGTCGTAGTTCTTTTGCGCAAGGCTGCGCAGGCCAATGGCGCGCCCGAGCCGGTAGCTCGCCCCGCTGCTGCCCAGATACGCCGCGCCCTTGTCCTGTTCCAGCGAGCGGTTGGGCGTGGCGAGCGAACGTTCCTCCCACATCTGCAGGGCGGCGTTCCACTTCAGGGCGCGGTGGCGGATGTCGTCCGGCGGGGTGATGCCGCGCACGCGGCGGCCGCCTTCGCGCGCCATGCCGCCGGAATGGCAGCAGTCGAAAATGGCGGCGAAGTAGCTGTCGTAGGGTAACTGACTATAGAGCCCGAGAAACTGCTTGTCGGTGATGGCGCGCTGGGGCGTCCAGTCGAAATCGTAGGGCACCAGGCATTCGTCCAGGTGGTCGACTTCGTCGCTCGCGCCGTAGGCCGGCATTTGCGCGCCGTGACCGGAATAGAACAGCACGCGCTCGTCGCCCGCCCGCACGCCGTCGAGCAGCCAGTGCATGCGCTCGAGGATACCGTCGGCGGTGGCACGCTGGTCCAGCACCACGCGGATGTCCTCGGCGGCAAAGCCGCATTCCTGCAGCACCGAGCTCATCAGGAACACGTCGTTGACGCAGCCTTCCAGGCGGTTGGCCGGATCCGGGTAGTCGTTGATGCCGACCAGCAGCGCGCGCCGCGTCGGCTTGGCGCTGGCCTTCTGGAATGCCGCCAGGCTGCGCGTCATGCCGCGCTCGGCTTTGGCGCCCGACAGCGCGCGCCACACCGTGGCGCGCGTGTTGGGGTGGGCAAGATAATGCGCGGCATCGTGGTTGAGCGGATCGTTGGGGATGTCGAACTGGGTGCCGACTTCCTCGAAATTTCCCGCGTTCAGGCGGATGTCCGCCGTCAGGACGTGGTCGTTCGGGTTGTACAGGTGAAACCAGCGGCTGGCCTCGGGCAAACTTTCCAGCCGCCCGGCAAAGGCGTCGCGCACGCATGGATTGCCGATCTGCGCGCCGAGTGAGACAAAGGTCTTGCCCTGGATCGCCGCCGCATTGCGGAGGAAGGTGTCATAGCAGATGAGCGAGCCGAGGCTGTGCCCGCACACCACGTCGTAATCACCCGCCCGCATTTTTTGCAGCACGGCGTCTCGCGCGGTTGCGCGCAACTTTTCATCGCTGATCCATTGCGCCACCATGCCGGCGGTCCAGCGCACCTGCTCCGGCATGTCGAACAGGCCGCGTTCGCGCGTAAACAGATCGCCCACGCCGTGCACCACGCCGCTCGCCAGCGCACTGGCAAATGCAGCGGCATAGGTGACCGGGTTGAGCGGCGCCTGGTCGAACAGCGAGTCGTACAGGAGAAAGTCGCACGTCACGTTCAGATCGGGATTCCATGCCCTCAGGCCGTCGCCGATGGCCTGCGTCCAGGACGCTTGCAGATTCGAGTCGGCGTCGCCGTGGCCGACGCCGTGTACGCACAGGAGGGAAAGTGATTTGGCCATGCTGGTTCCTTTTTTTACGGGTGTGGATGAACGTCAGAGGGTTTTCAGGTATTCCAGCAGGGCAGCCTTGTCCTGCGCCGGCAAGGCGGTGCCGAAGTCATGTCCGCCATTGCCATTGCCGCGCAAGCGCGTGTCGAGTGGCGTGCCCGCGCGTTGTGCCGCCGCGCCCTGGACGACGAAGCCGACGTGCAGCGGGTCGTACACGTCGTAGCCGCGCCAGAACATGTGCGGACGTTGTGCGGGCGGTGTCAGCAGATCGGCGAGGGTCGGCACCGAGCCGTTGTGCAGGTAGGGCGCGCGCAGCCAGATGCCATCGAGGAACTGCGCGACATACCCGGTCAGCGGGGCTTCGACCAGTCCTTTGCGCTGGATGCCCATTTTGCTGACCACCTGGTTGGCCTCGATCGCCGCCTGTTTGCCCCAGGTGTCGATGCGGCCACGGTCGGTGCCGATTTCTTTTAACGAAATCACCGTGCCGGTGCGCGCGCTGGCGTGGCAGGCGGCGCAGTTGGCATCGAACACGGCCTTGCCCTGTGCGGCGCGGCTGACGTCGATGGCGAAGGGATACTTCGGCGCGGGTTTGTTCTTCAGGTAATCGACCAGCCAGTCGACCTGGCCGAGGAATTCGGCCTTGTTCTTGGGTGCGGCGCCCATCAGTCCGAGCGCAGAATCGATGACGACCGAATAGGGATCGTGGGAATCGCCGGCGAAGTTCATCCGCTGGCCTTTTTCCGGCTGGTATTTCTTCAGGTTCCATATCGACGGCATGTCGGTCGGGCCGAAGCTGTTGTCCATCGGCCAGCGGATCATGAAGTACTTGGTCAGGTTCATCGCGTCGTCGCGCCCACGCCCCCACTCGGGAAAGTCGTGGCGGTAGATCCATTTGAACTGGCCTTCGCGCTCGGTCAGGCGCTTCTTGGTGATCGGAATGATGAGATAGCGGTAGGCCAGACGGTCGATGAAGTCGAGGTTGGCGGCGAGGTTGATCTCGGCCATCAGGGTGTCGGCGTTGAAACGCGGGTCCTTGGCGCAGTCGACCAGAAAGCGGAAGAAGGCTTCGAGGTCGAGCGTGTGGTTGGGCCCGGTGACGACCAGGGTCGGCGTTTCGTCGGGCTGGCTGCGATAGCTCGCCACATGGCAGGAGGCACAGGTGTTGGCGACACGGTCAAAGCCGATGCGCCGCTTGGAGAATCCCACCGGCAGCTCCTGCCCCTGTTCCCACACCACGCCGAAGCTGGCGTAGCCGATGCCGGGCTTGGGCAGCTTGTCGGGAAACACGCGCGGCAGCACGTAGAAAATCCAGTAGGGGATGCCGGCATCGTTTTCCGCGCCGATCGAGCCGTATTTAAAACGGTCGTCCGGGTTGGCGAACTGCGTCGCGCCGTAATCGCGCAGGAAACGGTCCCAGCCGATGTAGGCGAGCAGCGCGCCGAGGATGAGCACGAGGAGGGCGGCGATTTTCAGCCAGCGCGGACAGGAACAGAGCGTCTTCATGGCGTCATCCTCAGAAGGTTTTCAGGTATTCCAGCAGCGCCCATTTGTCGCTGTCCGGCAGGGCCGTGCCGTAGGCTGCGCCCTCGTGCCCGGCGTTGTGGTTGCCGGGGATGCGGGTGTCGTAGGCGAACAGGCGCCTGCCCTGGCTGACGGGCTGGTCGGCGATAAAACCGAGGTGCTTCGGGTCATACAGATCGTTGCCGCGGTAGAAGGCCTTGGGGCGCTGGTCGGCGGGTTGCAGCAGATCCCACAGCGTCGGCACCGAGCCGTTGTGCAGATAGGGCGCACGCAGCCAGATGCCATCGAGCGGCGCGTTGGCGTAGCCCCAGGTTTTGCGGAAATGGCGGAAGCGGCGCGCGGGATCGGCCGAATACAGCATGCCCTGGTTCTGCGCGAGTTGCAGCGTGTAGGAATCGAGCCGTCCGCGATCCGTGCCGATGGCGGCAATCGGGGTGACCTTGCCGACGTATTCGCCGGAAAAGTCGCTGCCGCTCTTGCCGTGGCAGGCGGCGCAACTCTGCGCGTAAATCTGCGCGCCGTGTGCGGCCAGCGTGCGATCGATGGGGTAGAACTTGCCAAATGCCGGCGGCGTTGCGGTGGCGATCCACGCCTCGATGCGGGAAATGGCAGCGTGATCGATCAGCTTCGGCGTGGCGCCGGTGCCGAAGGCGGCGGACAGATTGCGTTCCTCGACCCGGTCGTTGTTGCCATCCCAGTGCAATTGCATGCCCTGTTTCTTGCCCTGGTTCCAGATCGCCGGGAAGTCCGCCACGCCAACCAGTTCTTCCTTCGGCAACTGCTCGAACGGCACGCCGAAAATCGCCTTGGCCGAGTTGAAGGTATCGACCCGCCCCGGTCCCCAGTCGTCCTGCTGATGGATGAAGCGCAGGCGACCCAGCAGGCCGGCGACGCCGTCGCGCATCAGATAGATGCCGAGCGGATAGATCACCTGCTTGTCCAGCAGGCCCAGGCCGCCGGCCTTTTCCTCGATGCGCGGCACCACCTGGGCGGGGGTGAAACGACGGTCGTTGACGCACTGCTGGATGAATTTCTGGAAACCCATCAGGTCGAGCTGGTTGGCGGGCATGCCGGCGACCAGTATGGGTGTGGCGTCAGGCGCGGTGCGTACGGTGGCGGTATGGCAGACCGCGCAGTTGAGGAATACGCGGTCGATGCCCATCTGCCGCCGCTTCGACATGCCCACCGGCAGATCGTGTCCGGGTTCGTAAATGAAGCCGAGTGAGGCATAGCCCTTGCCCGGCAGCAGGTCGGGGCAGACCTCGGGCAGCACCTGCCACAGCCAGTAGGGGAAGCCCATGTTGCGCTCGCCGCCGGTGGAACCGTACTTGAAGTGTTCGACCGGGTCGGCGTAGGTCACCGGGCGATCGGGCAGAAAGCGGATGGCCGCGCCGAGTGCGCCGAGCAGCACCAGCGCAAGCAGCGTCCACATGCAAAACCGGCAGAGGGTGCAGCGTGTGGCGGTCATCGGCGTGCCTCCGGGTCGGGCGTTGCAGGGGGGCAGAGCGGGAGCTGCGCATAAGGCTGGCTGAGCACGGCTTGCGGATCGCGGCCTTGCCGTTTCAGGCGCGCGGTCAGATCGCTGCGGATTGCCTGGAACTCTGCCGAGGCCAGCCAGGTCTGCGTGTCCAAGTTCAGCGCCGACGGCGGCGGCATCGGTGCGACTTGCCGCGCCGCTTCCGGCAGCGCCGTTTGGTTGACGCGGAAATACATGCGCTCGGCGCAGCGGTCAATCTGGGATTCGACCATTTCCGCTGGGCCGTGCAGGAAATTCGGCGGATGGTCGAGCGTGGTGTCGTGGCAGACGGCGCACCGGGTGTAGGTCAGCCGCGCGGCGGCGCGCACCAAGACGGGCTCGGTGCGTGCGGTGGGCAACGGGCCGGGCGGCGGTGTCAGTACGACGCCGAGTTCGGCGGCCAGCGCGCGCAGGAGGGTCGCGTCGAAGGTTTGCCGAGCGAACGCGCCGCGCGCGTGCAGGCGGCCGAGCGCAGCCGCGCGGCGCGCCGGGTCGGCCTTGCGCAGGCGTTCGACCAACGTGGTGTCGAGCATGCCGGCCAGTCCCACCACGAAGGCGGTGAGGTCGGGTGTTGTCCACACGGCCTTGGGTGGCCGCAGCCGCAGCGGGTCGTGCGCCGGGTCGGCGAGCGGAAAGAAAGGATCGCGGTTAGGCAGGTCGTTGTTGGGAATCGCCAGCCCATGCGGCCATTGCTTCGCCCAGTTGCGCGACAGCGTGGACAGGCTGTCGGCGGCGGGCAGGGTGCCTGCCGTCGCGTAGTCGAGCGCAGCGGCGAAGGCCTCGTGGCGGCAGGCGTCGCCCGCCGCGCCGACACCGCAGCCGTCGCGCCAGAGCGTCTGCCAGACCGAAAACAGATTGGCTCGATCAGTGGCGGTATCGATGAAATAGGCAACGTCGGTGCCGCCGAGCTTCAGTCCATAGAAATCGTTACGTGCTGCGCGCAGGCGGCGGGCGATTTCCGGATTGGCAGGCGTCTCGTCCCACAGCGGGCGGGCGAACATCGGCGCGGCGTTCTGGTGGCAGGCGAGGCACAGGCTGCGTCGTGCGTAGAACACCTGCGGCGTCTTGCCGGTCGCATAGTCGCGCACGACCTGGAATTCGAAGCGGCCAGCCGTATCGTTGTAGCTGATGACTTCGATGACCTGGCCTTTCTCGTGAAAGCCGAGAAACAGCCGGTCTTTCAAGGGCTCAAAGCCAGGGATAGTGTTGCCGTCCGCTGCCGCGACCACGCGCGGAAAACGAAAGAAGTCCGGTGCCCCGGCATTGCGCTGCAGGGATCGACCCAGCGGGATCAGCGTGATCTTCAGCGGTGGAATGCCACTCCGGTCATGCTGCATCTGCGCATTGATTTTCTTCACCAGCCGGGAAAACGGGTAGGGCACTGGGGCGTTGCCGTTCAACTGGTCGAAGCGCGAATGGCCGGCAGGCGGCAGATCGTCCTGCGCCTGCGCCGGGTTCGTTGCGTACAAAGCAGCGGCGAACATGAGGGTGAGCCTGCCCAGTCTGATCCAGCGAGCCATGGCGCTAGCGTGCCGCCAGCACCCGTTTCTGGGTGCCGCTCCAGCAATCGTCCTTGACCTGGCCGGTCTCGAATTCGGCGCGGCCGGCGCGGTCCAGATCCTTGCTGTAGAGCACGAAGTTGAGGATGAAGGCGTGATCCATGTAGGCGCGGCCGAGATAGAGGCCAGGCCGCACCATGCGGATTTCGTCGCGCACCTTGAGGCCGCGCCGCCCGGCCAGGAAATCGGGCTTTTCGCGGTAACCGCGGATGTCGTCGGTGAAGGCGTAGTCGATGATGATGGATTCGCGGCGCGAGTCGATCAGGCTTTGCCCGCAGTAGAGCTTGGCGGGAAACAGCAGCCAGGCATCCTTGCCGTCAACGTCGATCTTGGCAATGTCGCCGGGGCCGATGACGGGGCGCAGCACGGCGAGGTCTTCGATGCGGTTGCGCAGGATTTTTTCATTGCGGTAGAACACCTTGCCTTTCCACAAGGCTTCGCCCGCGGTTTCCAGCATCCTG
>Ga0315271_10000542_pt1 | contig 21090 bp, 18 predicted proteins | sample C3_top_MG_FD_204664 | JGI IMG/M metagenome (GOLD analysis project Ga0315271, IMG submission 204664) | Sediment microbial communities from Yellowstone Lake, YNP, Wyoming, USA - C3_top | ecosystem: Environmental > Aquatic > Freshwater > Lake > Sediment | place: USA: Wyoming | collected 2017-08-01
CTGCTTGTCGGCGTCGGCCTGCTTCTGTTTCAGTTGAGCGGCCTGCTTGTCGGCGTCAGTCTGCTGCTGTTGCTGTTTGGCCGCTTGCTTGTCGGTGTCAGGCTGTTGCTGTTGCTGTTTGGCCGCTTGCTTGTCGGTGTCAGGCTGTTGCTGCTGCGCGCCTTGTGCTGCATCGCCCTTACCGGGCTGAAGCGCCTTGTGGGCTTGCACCGAACGATCGAGTTGTTCGGTCTTGCCGGACTTGCTCTTGCGCCCCGTTGCCTCCGTGCGGGCATCAACGGCGGCTTGCTCGTCGCTCACGACACGCACGTTCCTCGCCGGTTTACTGTCCTTTGCCGGGGCCGTGTCGGTGGGGCTGGTGCTGACCGGCTGTCCCGGATTCTTCTGCAACTGTTTTTCGCGCTTGGCAAATGGCTGCTCGGCTGGCGGCGGCGCGTTGTGCACGACCACTTGGCGGTCATCGATTTCCTTCGCCGGACGAACCTTCGCGGCCTTACCCGCGCCGATCACGCTGCGTTCGCTGGGTGCGACCGGCGCGATGCGCATGGTTTCGCCCGCCATGAGATTCTTGCGGTCAACACGTACTACCGCCGGCGCCACCGATTGCGCATTCACAAATACGTTGCTCGGGACTACCGTGACGGCATTTTCCACGTCGCGGTTGGCATACTTACCCTGATTGACATTGATCGTGCCGTTAGAATAGTTGTTGTAAACGTTGGTGATGGTCGTATTGTTCACCACCGTATTGTTCACATTGACCCGGTTGAAATAATCGCGGCTGGCAGGATAAGAAGGAACGTAGACTTCCTGCGGTCCGATAGGAAACCAGCCTATGGGTTGGGCTCCGCCACCGATAGAAACAGATACACCCCAATTGTTTCCACCGACGAAAGCGACCACGGCGGGCGCGTAAATTGGGCGCACCTGGCGCGGCCCCGGGACCCAGCCCCAACGGTTGCTTACAGAGACCCAGCGACCATAGTGCGAGGGTGCGAATCCCCAGGGTGCATTGTCCACCCAGGTCCAGCCCCACGGTTCCTGCCATACCCAATGGCCATCGCGGTACGGTGCCCAGCCAACTGAGACACTATTGGGATACCAGACGTTGCCATAGCTTGCTGATACATTCCAGCTGCCATAGGTATCCAGGTCAGCATAGCCAACCATGTCATCGTCAACGTACTGCAAAGATGCCGACTGGTCCCAGCGCTGATCGCGTGCCACCGCGTAGCGATCAAAATCGTCATCTTCCGCCAGACCGTAGATCTCGTAATCACGCAGATTGACGTCATAAAAAGCCACCGCCTCACCCGCCTTGATCCTGAAATTGGCGCCATCACCGTAGGCGGTGCCAGCACCTTGCCAGACCGATATGGTGGTTTGGCCATCGTAAGGATCGACATCGATTCGATAGCGTCCGGAACGGTTGATGCTAAATGCCAGCATGGGTGTGTCCACTTCCAGTATCTGGCCTTTATACAAACGCCGGATGCGCACGTTGACGCTGCCCTGGTCCAACTTGAGCTGGGCGATGTTGTCGTTCAAGTCCAGGATTTCCACACTGGTGCTGGGGCCAAGACGAACAGCAGAACTGCCGACCTGGAATTCCGCTTGCGAATTTTCAGCGCTCCACAGCCGGTCACCCAGGATCAGCGGACGATTGCGCACCACGTCAACCCATTCGGTTTCGCCAGCGGGTGAATAGCTGATAGAACCCTGGGAGTCCGTAACGTGTGCAACACGTCCCGATGGATCGGCCAAAGCCAGATTCGCAACCGCCAGCGAACCGAGCAGCAAGATGGTGTGTGTCAATAACCGCGATAAATTTAACATGGGGTAGTCCTCTTGATTTTAGCCTGAGCGTCCAACCATGACGCACCTGCGACGATAGTTCAATTAGTATTGTTCACCGGGCCCATTCGGGGTGCCGGTACTTCGACCGCGTGCAATGCCTGGAAAATACGCTGATTGGCCTACCCGCTATGGGCTCCAAAACACACAGGAGCAGGAGGGGTCGAACAACTTGCTCTTTTTGTTTGGTTTTTCTAGTGCTGCTTATCATGGCCATTATCTTTGTGTTTTGATTTCTTGCCCTTACCCTGGTTGCCATGCTTCTCGTTGTACGTGGGTACGTAAACGCTGTCGTACCAGCTGTCCTGGACGAAGTAGACCCGCTGGCCGCAGGCACCATATTCATGACAATGTTTGTCCCAGTGCTGGATATGGTCATACTGAACATGCAGATAAATGGGCTGCTGCACCACTACTACCTGTTCGACAATGACAGGTTCCGCGTAGACCAGCTGTGGTGGCGGGTAATCGCCAATGTCAATCTGGCCGTAAAACCCCGGTTGTCCCAGGGAGATAGAGATACCGACATCTGCAGCGGATGCAGATGCGGAGGTGATCGAAAAGAGTGCGAACATCAATAAACGTTTCATAGCTTAATCCTTACCTGTGGCCTTGTTAACCCTGTGTGCTCGAATCATGCGCCTTGTTGTATGAACACGGCCTGAATTGCCGGTCTGGTTGAAAACCTGATTAGGTCAGTGTGCGCGCAGTGGCATCACCAGGTCAGTGCGCTGGCGAACACAGGCTTACGACGACTCGGACCCTCGTGCAATTAAGGCACGATACCGCCCCAGCACGGCCAGCAACCATGCGCTGGTAGCAACTGTTGTGCACCCACCACCGCATCGAATTTCGTAAGGAATACCAGTGAAGCTGCTTTCCGATGCCGCTTTTTCGATGAAGTCTTCGGCAGTCACGATTCGGTCTCGCGCTGCTAAATAGTCATATTTTTTGCGTAGATGATCTTGCGCCCGCACCGAGTCATACCAGCTGCCATTGCGGTAGAACTCACACCCGGATATCTCGACAAAATCGAGCAGGTAATTGATTTCGGTCTGAGCATTGCTCACTGGCTGAGCCAGCACCGGCGGCAGAAAGGACAGACCCACAACCATACTCAAAACTGCAAAAAGTCGAGAGTTCATAGATCACTGTCCAGGGGCAGAACCGAGAGGAGATTGACTTCGGCGCCTTGCCCTTCACTCCGCTCGGGTTCTTCTTGCAAGTCGACCATTTGATCATTTTCCAGGGTGCGCCAGATCAGATGCTGCCCGCTTCCCGAGCTGTCTGGCTGTAACAGCACCTGGTAGGCATTGGCGGGCTGAACCATGGCTTCAAATCTCCGCACCAACTCCTGGGCCAGTTCGGGGCTGTCAATCAGCAAGCCGATCTCGGTGTTCAAGTACATGGATCTTTGATCGAAATTCATCGAGCCGACAAAAATACGCTGGCGGTCAAATACAAACATTTTAGCGTGCAGTGAATAGGTTCCGTGAGCTGACATGGCGGCCGTCTGGCCACTGCCGTGGGGGTTGCCCAACATGGAACGGATTTCATACAGCTCCACGCCTGCCTCAAGCAAGGGTACCCGATAACCCATGTATCCGGACTGCGCCAGCAAGGTAGACGACGATTCGAGTGAGTTGGTCAGGATGCGAATACTGACATTGCGGCTGCGCAGGTCATTGAAAAGTTCCATGCCTTCGTCACCAGGCACCAGGTAGGGCGTGATCACCAGCAATTCTGATTGAACCGCCAGGGTCGCGTCCGCCACGGGCTGAAGAATAGAAGTCCCGATCTTCGACCCGTTCTCCACGCTTTTCTTGTCAGGGCTATCGCTGATAAGTCGCGCGGGAGCCCAAACCATCGGCAAGCGACCCGATATCAGTCCGGCGAATGGTTCTCCGGAATTGACCCGTTTGACAAAATCAATTCCGTCCGCATTGACCTCTGCCGGCTCTTCGATGGTTAATGCCCGATGCTCCTGCAACGAGCCATGTGGCGACTTGCTGGACGTTAAAGCCTCACCCGGAATAGAAAGGGCGTTGTTCCAGTATTCGTCGAACGACGCGGATATATCCCTGACAATCGGACCTACGGCAAGCACGTCATTGTCGGCAAACTGCTCCTCAGCGCTAACCTGGAAATACTGATCGCCGATGTTGCGACCGCCGATCACGGCTACGGAATTGTCGACCACCAACAATTTATTGTGCATGCGATAGTTGAGCCGTGACTTGTTGAAGAAGAACTCGGTAGCTCTGATGGTCTTCCTGTGGCCGCGATATCTGAAAGGATTGAAGATTCGGATCTCTATTGATGGATGGGACGCCAGCGGCGCAATCTGTTCATCGCCGGCAACCGTTTCACCATCATCAATCAACAGGCGCACGCGCACCCCGCGATCAGCGGCCCGCAGCGCCGCATCGGTCAACAATCGGCCGGTATCGTCACCACGAAAAATATAGTATTGCAGGTCCAGTGTTCGCTCGGCGGCGTTGATCATCTGCATCCGGGTTAAAAATCCGTCCGCACCGAAGGACTGCAGGTAAAAACCGGATTTTCCTTCATGCTCAAGGGTTGCATTTTCAAGCTGGGAGCCAAGCTTCGTTTGTTCCGGATCGCTAATTGCTGTAGAGACAGTCCTGGGGAAATCGTGACCCGGAGGCAGCGATGAACAGGCATTTAGGACAGTGCCGATCAGCAATATCGCAATTACTCGAAATATCCTGCCAAGACTGCTGGTGTTGCGGTTGATGATAGCGGTGGTCCCCGATAAAATCGCCACGCGGCCCTTTGGGGAGGGGCTGCGCAGCGACGAGTTACCTGTGTTTTCCGAAGTTAAAGTTCGCTCTGGAAAAATCAGTGGATTTTAGAACGTGAGAGCCTTCGCATTGACGCTCTTGACACCGCGAACATTCTGCGCAAGTTCGGTAGCCAGTTCGCGCTCGGCACCGCTGCTGACTTTACCGCTCAAGGTAACATTGCCGTCGTTGGTGCTGACCGAAATGTCGTCATTCTCAACGTTGCTGGAGTACATGTAAGTGGATTTCACCTTGGTGGTGATCCAGGTGTCAGCAATTTCCTGGGAAGTGTCATGCTCCGAATCCACGTCCGCAACTGCGGATTTTGGCTTCGGTGCCGCTACCACCAGCTGATTGTCGACGGACGCCACGCCACGGGTGTTCATGGCCATGCGGGCCGCAAGTTCCTTGGCAGCTCCGTTCTCCGCAGTACCCTGCAACGTCACCTTGCCCATGCGGGTGTCCACGTGAATGTCCAGGCCGTCGGTGTTCTTGCTCCACAACAGTTTCGATTTTACTGTTGCGGTAATCGTGGCATCGTCAACCACCTCGCCAAAACTGCGCTCCTGGGACTCCCGTGCCGAGGGAACATAGTCAGCTTTGACCAGAATCTGGTTGTCGACGGTCTTGATTCCGCTTACACCCAGTGCGATTTGCTGAGCCAGTTCTTTGTTGACATCTTCCTCGACAGTACCTGAGAGGGTTGCAGTTCCTGCGTCCACCGACACGTCAATGTCATCGGCACGCAGATAGGGGCTCAGCATATAGGTGGTCGAGATCTGCGATTCCTGGCGTGCTTCGACCACGTCCAGTGACAGCGACTCTGCAACAACTGCGCCACTGATCGAAGCCAACGCCAGGGTTATGGCCGACGCGAGTACTAATTTACGGGATCTGGTATTCATAATTAGTTCTTCCATGTTGATAAAAAAGGGTAATTAAGCAGCTACTCTGAACTCCTGATGACACGCCGTCGGTGCGCTGGCACGCATAACGGCAATATTGGTGTTAGGCCACTTCTTTGGCGGGACCAAGCCAGCGTCGCAAATAGTGTGAAGTTGCAATTCCAATGGCACCGCAACAAAGCCCCAGGATGACGCCTGCCAGGATATCGGCTGGAAAGTGAACCCCCAGATAGATGCGCGTGTAGGTCATGAGACTGGCCCAGACGAAAATCAGGGCCATCCATTTGTAAATGGATCGAAATGTATACCAAGTGAACAGCGCCACTCCGAACGTGTTGGCCGCATGTCCGGATGAAAAGCCAAACAAGTCAGCTCTATAACCGTCCACCAGGTGCAACAGACCTTCCATGGACGGGTCGTTTGATGGACGCAGACGGGCAAAGTAGGGTTTGATCAGCTCGGCAGTCAGCTGGTCGCTGAGCAGCAGCGCGAGCGCCACCCCGATCACCAGGAACCACGCCTGGCTTTTGAAGTTCCTGAACAGCAGAACAACGAGGAGGATATATAGCGGAGACCAGAAGAGCGTATGCGTCATGAGCAGCATCACAGGATCTAGCCAGGGAGTATGAAAACCGTTCAGAGCGATCAACACCTCCTTGTCCCATTGGATTAGCCGATCAAGAAGCATTAGTTCCAAAGCCAACGTGCTGCACGGCCGATATCAATTGCTCAGGCGTGGTCAATTGTCCGTCAAATTGAACGGTCGCCTCATCGGCTGCGAGTGGGACATGTACTTCACTGACCCTGGCGACTGCGTGGAGCGCCCGCATTACTTTGCTGAGGCAACCACCACAGATCATTCCCTTTATTTCCAGTTTTCCTGTTGGCACAGCGATACTCCTTTTCTAATCACCGAGCAGCTCACCCACCGCCTTGAACTCATCGACCCGGTCGCAGACCACCTTGATCACCATCAGGATGGGCACGCCCAGGAATAAGCCCCAGATGCCCCACAGCCAGCCCCAGGCGAGCACACCGGCAAACACCGCTACCGGGTTCATGCGGCTGGCCCGACTGGTTAGCCACGGCGTAAGAACGTACCCTTCAACGCTGTTAATAAACAGCTCGACCCCGCCTATCAGCAAGGCCATCTCGAACGAGCCAAATTGAGCAAAACCTACCAGCATCGCCCCCCCGGTAGCAATGATGCTGCCAAAGTATGGGATGAAGTTGAGCACGAAAGTCAGAACGCCCCACACCGCCGCATGCTCGACGCCAATCCACAGGAACGCCATCCAGGTGGCAATGCCCACCAGCGCGCTGGTGAACACCTGCACCATCAGGTAACGCTGGATTTGCTCGTCGATCTCGTCGAGTGCCTGCACCGTTAGTTTCTTCTGGGTCAGCGTCGGGCCGGCAAGCTTCACCATCTTGCGCCGAAAGTCATTGCCAGCCGCCAAAAGAAAGAATGCAACGAACAAAACCACGGTGGCCTGTGCAGCAAACGCCGCCACGCCGAGTGTCCCAGGCAAGAGGTAGTCCATCACATTGAACTTGGGTTGTTCGATCTGCACCTTGGCCACATCCCGATCGGGCTCCAGGTCGCTGTTACCTTCTTCGGCGGTGCGCTCGATTTCGCTGGCAACTTTTTGTACCTTGTCGAAGGCGCCAGCAGGTCCCTGCGTGCGTTGACGATCGATTGCACGGCGCAGCTTTTGTGCTACCTGCGGCAGCGTCTCTATCAATGCAACCGCGTCGTCGCTCAGCGAGTAGGCGACCGTGCCCATTCCGCCCACGATGCTAATTAATAATACAGCCGCAACCAGGATACGCGGGATGTGCAACCTGACCAGGCGGTTGACCAGTGGCGTAAACGCATAGCTGAGCATCAGTCCCAATACCAGCGGCACGCATACTGAGCTGGCATAACGCAAGGCGGCCAGACTGATCAGCACGGCAATGACCAACAGCGAGGCGCTACGCAGGCTGATCGGTGAATGCAATATCGAATCCGGCTCGTCAGGGAGCGTTGCCGGGATAGAAGCTGAAGCCTCGGGCGGGGCGATGGAGGCATCATTGCCTGCAGGTGGCTGAAACTTATCGCCGGATCGCGTCACGGCTCACGCCGCTTACTTTCAGTTGATTGCGGCATTGAGGACGAGAACGACAGCAGCAGCCTGATGCAGGCATATGTTGCGTCCAGCACCGTTGCGAGTGACCCATCTCGATCACGGCTGGTCCGCTCAACTGCAACCCCAACGCCAACTGCCGCCAGCAGCATGCCCGGCGAAGTCATCCGGGCATTGATTTTCTGGTTGATTCCCGCCGCTACAGACCGCATCCGTTGACGCCGCAGAACAATTTGATTTTGCAGGCGGGTGACCTGACTTCTCAACGACGGCGAACCACCAGTTGCCTTAACTCCGATCATGTTGATTCCCGGTCGCGGCCGTTTGGTGCTGACGGCTTCAATGTGTGCAAGGTAGCTGGCAAGCCCAGGTCGCGGGACCGGTTAAGAATGAGGCGAAAAAGCAGCAAAGTCAGTATTGCCGTCAGCGCGCTAACCCCCAGCAAGGCGAGCGCGGGTTGAAGCCCTGTGCCGATCAGGCTCAAGGCAATCGCTCCCATTAACCCCACCCACACCAACACCAGCAATGCGCCGATGCAAATTGCCGAGGAAATCATGATCATCAGGCTGCGTGCCGCGAGTCGTACCTCCAGCGCTGCAAGTTGTAGCTGTTCGTAGATCAGCTGATGCAGTTCCCGCTGGAGTGTGCTCACATCGTCCAGTGGGCTGGTCGCCGAAACGGTATGATCACTGTTCACCGCTGGCTCGATGTCCTTGGCTTCCTGGGGCACTGACACGACTGCGCCCTAGCTAGCGGGATGACAACAGGCGGCTCAGAAAATATCCGGCGGTCACCGCCATTCCCAACGAAGCAACGGGATTTTGGCGTACGTAACCTTCGGCGCGCTCGACCATTCTTTTGCCTTGGTCATTCAACTGATTGCCATGCACGCCCAGCGACCCTGCCGCGTGCGAGGCGGTAAGGCCGACGCGGTCAACTGCGGGCCGGGCGGCATCTGATATTGCGTTAATGGTGTGATGCGCCACCGCGGTTGCCGTGTCGACACCCTTCTCCAGCAAGTGTTGAAAATTACCGCCATTGGCGGCTAAGGTCTGTTCGATCTTCATGTTAGGTTCTCCTGGTGAATGAGTTTGAATCGAAAGGGTCTGTTGCCAGGTCGCCGACGTCGCCAGAAGCGCGAAGGAATGCGGTCATTCCCATGGGGGGACTGTGTTCCGAAATTGACCTTAAATCCGTGCGCTGCCGCACACAGGGGCAACTCTGCGGGCAGCGTATCGATATCGTCCTGTTACTGACCGAGCTTATTGCGCGGCGCGCTCAAGATCCGCCTTATGCGCGCTGGCGCACAGACGCATCGCAGCGCGTGATATACCTTCGCATCATTTATTGATTTTCTGGAATTCGGCCATGGGTGAAAAGCACAACGACGTCGGTAGTCCCGGTGATGCCGGCAAAGCTGAAGGAATCTCCGAAGCACACCGAAGGCTGGCATTGATTAAAACGGGGGCATTGCAGAACGCAATTCTAACGAGCGCCAATTTCTCGATTATCGCCACCGACGAAAAAGGCATCATTCAGTTATTCAATGTCGGCGCTGAACGCATGCTCGGCTACACTGCAGCTGAAGTAATGAACAAGATTACCCCAGCAGATATTTCCGATCCACTGGAGGTGATCACGCGCGCCAAGGCTTTGAGTATTGAACTGGCGACTACGATCTCGCCGGGGTTCGAGGCACTTGTCTTCAAGGCTTCACGCGGGATCGAGGACATCTATGAGCTGACGTATATTCGCAAGGATGGGAGTCGATTCCCGGCGGTGGTGTCCGTTACGGCACTGCGCGACGTGCCGGGCGCCATCATTGGTTATCTGTTGATCGGGACTGATAACACCGCGCGCAAGCTGGTTGAAGCCGAGCAGAAAAAGCTCGACCAGCGCCTGCGCGACCAGCAGTTCTATACCCGCTCGTTGATCGAATCCAACATCGACGCGCTGATGACTACTGATCCCTACGGTATTATCACGGACGTCAACAAGCAGATGGAGGCGCTCACCGGTTGCACGCGCGATGAGCTGATCGGCGCTCCATTCAAGAGCTACTTTACCGATCCGGATCGAGCCGAAGCGGGAATCAAGCTCGTGCTGAGTGAAAAGAAGGTCACCGACTACGAACTGACGGCGTGCGCCCTCGACGGGCAACAAACGGTGGTTTCCTACAACGCTACCACATTTTATGACCGGGGCCGCACGCTGCAGGGTGTCTTCGCGGCAGCGCGCGATGTCACGGAGCAAAAGCGCGTGGAGGCAGAACTGCAACAGGCAAAGGCCGTGGCTGAAACTGCGAGCCAGACCAAATCGGACTTTCTGGCGAGCATGAGTCATGAAATACGAACTCCGCTGAATGCAATCATCGGTATCGGCGACTTGCTTGCGAAAACTCCGCTGTCCCTGGAACAAAACGGGTATGTACAAATATTTCGCCGCGCTGGCGACAGTCTGCTCAACCTAATCAACGATATCCTCGATCTCTCCAAAGTCGAGGCGTCGCAGCTCGAGCTGGAACGCACCGGGTTTTCATTGAACGATCTGGTGGAGAAAGTGCGGGAGATGGTGGCGATACGCGCTCAAGCGAAAGGTCTGGCGCTGGTGTGCGCGGTCGCCTCCGAGGTACCCAACGACCTGGTCGGCGATCCGACCCGCTTACGGCAGGTGCTGCTCAATCTGCTGGGTAACGCGATCAAGTTCACCGAGTCCGGCGAAGTGGCGCTGCGTGTTATGCCGGATGCTGACTCTGCGATTCCCGGTGCCTTGCGCTTTACCATATCGGACACGGGTATTGGCATTCCGGGGGAGAAATTGAACGCGGTGTTTGAGCGATTCACCCAAGCGGACTCGTCCACCACGCGCAGGTATGGGGGATCTGGCCTGGGGCTCACGATTTCGAAGCGGCTCGTAGAACTGATGGGCGGTCATATCCAGGTCGAAAGCGGAGTCGGCAAGGGCAGCGTATTTTCGTTCACTGTGCCGCTCGAGATCTGGGCAGGGCCCACTCGGCGGGTGGCGGCGCCGGCCGGTGCGGGTCCCGGGCAGCCACTGCCGGCACTAAACATCCTTTTGGTGGAAGACTCGCCCGACAACCGCACCATCACGATGGCCTACCTTAAGGATACGCCGTACCGGGTCGATATCGCCGAAAATGGGGCAATCGCCTATGAAAAGTTTACCGCCGGGAAGTACGACCTGGTCCTGATGGATCGGCAAATGCCGGTCATGGATGGCCTGACTTCGACGCGGGCGATCAGAGCCTGGGAACTGACGAACCACCGCCCGCCCACGCCAATCCTCGCACTGACGGCCTCGGCACTGAAGGGCGATCAGGAAAAGTGCGAGGCGGCCGGATGCACGGCTTATTTGACGAAACCCATCAAGGAAGAGGTGCTGCTGCGAGCGATCAGAGAGCATTCCATAGCCGCGTCCCCATCATCGAAAGCGGAGAGCCCCCGAGAGGATACCGTTCGAGAGGATGCCATTCGAGTGCGTGCCAATCCCCTGGTTGCAGATTTGATCCCCGAATTTCTGCTCAACCGCAGGGAGGATGTCGCCGCGATGCTGGACGCCCTGAATACGGGTGACTTTGAGATCGTTGCGAGGCTGGGTCACGACATGAAGGGTGCCGGCGGTAGCTGGGGATTCCAGACCATCACGGACATCGGCGGCGCCCTTGAACTGGCGGCCAATGGCGCCGACACCGACATATCCCTCAAGTGGGTGCGCGAATTGACCAGCTACCTCGATCGTGTCGAGGTCGTGTACGACTAGCCCTTCAAGCCACTAAGGGAACTGGATTCTCGCCAGGCAGGCGCGCACGCGCGCGGTGAGTTGCGGGACCGAAAATGGCTTGGTCACATAGTCCGTCACTCCCGCTTCAAAACCGGCGCGGGTGCTGGGCTCATCCGTCATGGCGGTGAGCATCAGCACGGGCATGGCCTGTGTCTCCGGCTTGGCGCGCAGCGTTTTCATCACCACCAGGCCGTCCATGCCGATCATCTTGTAGTCCAGCACCATGAGATCCGGCACGCGCTCGGTTATCATCCGCAGCGCTTGCGCGCCGCTGGTGGCTTTGCTGACCATATACTGCTCATCTTCCAGCGCGCGAACGATCAGCGTGAGCGTATCCGGCTGGTCATCAACAACCAGAATGTGAAAGTGGCGGTGTGCGACGGACGGCTGGTAAGGGGCCGCTGTGACGAACGGCTCCAAAGCAGAACGTGGCTCCAGCAACAGTTCACAGCCTTCATACGCGCAGAACACATCAAGTCCCGTTCCACTTTGCAGGGCCAGGGTGCGAGCCTTGTGTTCGATATCTGCAACGAAAGTGTCGTCGTGGCCCGGATCGTGGTGGGTAAGGGCGACCCGCTGCACACCGGCCGCTGCGGCAATTTGCACCACATAGTCGTACGTGCTGTGTCCCCAGGTTTTCTTTGCGATGTATTCTTCGGGCGTGTACTGGGCATCGTGGATTACCAGATCAGCGCCGGCCATGAATCTCGCATGCCGCCTATCTCCATCGTGCAGGATGGACTCGACGTGGCCCGGCTCGGCACCGGCGCGCCAGAGCTCATCGGCGAATGGCTCGTGATCCACCAGGTACACCATCGCCACGCCATCGGCTTCGATTCGGTAGCCCAGGGTCATGGCCGGGTGATTGAGAAATTGCGTTGCGACCCTCACGCCGCTGATCGTGTGGATGCCCTCGGTCAGGTCGTGGTAGGTGATCGCCGCGGGCAACTGGTCCAGCTCAATGGGAAAATAGGTGAACTCCATCTGTCCGGCCAGCACGTGATGCAGCGAACCGCCGCTGCCCTCCGGCGCATAAATCGCGGCTGAGTTCCCTTTAATAAAAGCCGGGCTGAAAAACGGAAAACCCTGGATGTGATCCCAGTGAGTATGGCCCAGCAAAATGTTCGAATGAATGGCCTTTTTGCCCTGGGCCAGCAACTCTGTGCCCAACCGTGCCGCACCGGTACCGCAATCAAGAATCAACAAGTCGCCGTTGGCAGTGGTCACCTCGACGCAGGAGGTATTGCCGCCGAAATGGTTCGTGCCCGGCCCCGGGGTGGCGATTGATCCCCGCGTTCCCCAAAAACGTACTTTCATGAACCTGCGGCCCGCGTGCGCAGGGTATCGGCCGGAGGCAGATCCTGGCGGTAGCGCACATCGCAGAGCAGGCGTCCAAGTTCCTTTTTCACGACGCCATAGCACTCGCAGGCCCGGTCCTCCAGCCCGTGGCGATCCACCACGGTGATGTGGCCGCGCCGGTAGCGGATGAAACCGAGCTGCTGCAATTTGCCGGCTGCGTCGGTGACGCTTTCACGGCGCACGCCGAGCATGCTGGCCACCAGTTCCTGCGTCATCACCAGTTCGCGCCCTGGCGCGCGGTCCAGTGTCAGCAATAGCCAGCGGCTGAGTTGTTGCTCCACCGAATGGTGGCGGTTGCAGGCGGCTGCCTGGGACACTTGTGTGATTAGCGCTTGCGTGTAGCGCAACAGCAGGCCTTGCATCACGCCGGGGCGCTCGAAGGCTTGCTTGAGCAGGTGGCGATCCAGGCGATAGGCGTGGCCCGCCGTCTGCACCACCGCTGAGCTGGGCGTGGTGTCACCACCCATGAAGAGCGCAATCCCGACCATACCCTCATGCCCCACACCGGCGAATTCGGCAGCCGAACCGCTGGCGGTGACGTAGTACAGGGAGACGACCGCACTGGTCGGAAAAATGGCATGGCGCATTTGTTGGTGCGGCTCGTAGAGCATGTCACCCAGGGCCAGCGCCACCGGCTCCAGGTGCAGGGCCAGCGGGTCGAACTCCGCGTCGGGCAAGGCCGCCAGCAACCGGTTTTGATTGGGGTTCGGGTTGTGGACGGCACAGGTCATGGTCAGGCGCGCATCAATGGGCTCTGCCAAACACTATTGGACACTCTTGGGCCGGGGAGTGACTTCCACGCCGATGCCGCGATAGCCGATAAAGCGGCATGCACTTGTGAACATCGGCTCGCCGCTGACGCGATACTGCTGCAGTGAGCCGTCGGCGTTGACGCGGCTGAAGGTAAAGTCCAGGAAAGGTTGTCGCGCTGCGATAGCGGCACGTAGGACGGTGCGCTCGCCTTCGTTCCAGCCGCTGCCATGCACGGCATCCATTGCGGATATGCCTTGCAGCGCATCGACTCTGATGCCCAGCATATCCAGTACCGGGCCCGAGACCTTGGTGAAGCTGCCGCTCTCGTCCTGCTCCCAGTACCAGTCCGAAGCCAGCTCGGTCAGACTGCGGTAGCGCGCTTCACTTTCGCGCAGCTCGGCAGTGCGTTCCTGCACCGTCTGCTCCAGCAGGAGGTTGTGCGCTTCGAGTCGGCGATACAGCAGGCGCACTTCAAGCATGTTGTGAATGCGCGTCTTGACCTCCAGCAAGTCGAAGGGCTTGCTGATGAAGTCCTTGGCACCGGCCTGCAGCGCACGCAGCTTGTGCCCGGGCTGGGCCGTCAGCACAATCACCGGCATGTAGCCGTCAGCCGCGCCAGCCTGCAACGCCGCCATAACCTGGAAGCCGTCCATGACGGGCAGTTGCAGGTCGAGCAGGATCAGGTCATAGTCGTTCTTGCGGTGCAACGCACAGACCTGCAGCGGGTCCATGGTAGAGGTCAGGTTGGTGTAGCCGGCTTCGCCGAGCAGACGCTCAAGCAGGCGCACGTTGGCCTCCTGGTCATCGACAATCAGGATGCGCGCGTCGAGGATGTCCTGTTCCGGTAGCCTCATATCAGTACTCCATTGTGTTCAACCTCAGCAGCCGCCGGCGCGTGATCCGACACGTGCTTGAGCGCCAGGTCGAGTGTGTCCATGAATTCGATTACCTTAATGGGCTTGGTCAGGTAGCGGAAGAACCCGGCCTCGAGCCCCATTTCGATATCACGCGGCATGGCATTGGCGCTCAGTGCGATCACCGGTATGTGGGCCGTGGCCGGGTCTTCAGACAGGATGCGCAAGGCCGTGAAGCCGCTGATGCCCGGCAGGTTGATGTCCATCAGGATGATGTCGGGCCGGTGGGCGTGCGCCATTTCCACCCCGAGCCGACCGTCGTGCGCGCTCAGTAGCTGGATGTCGGGTCGCCGCGCGATCAGTCGTTCGACCAGTATCAGGTTGGCCGGGTTGTCTTCCACGCACAGCAGGGTATGCAGCGCAGCGGCGCCGGTGGCAGGGGCCAATGCTGCTGGCCGGGTTTGGGCCGGCTCGCCGGCCAGGTGCATCTCGGCTGCGGCTTCGAGCTCGAACCAGAACAGGCTGCCCACCCCGAGCGTACTTTCGACGCCGATCGTTCCACCCATCAGTTCCACCAGCCGTTTGCTCACCACCAGACCGATACCGGTTCCTTCCTGCACGCCAGCCTCCTGCCCCAGGCGATTAAAGGGCTGGAACAGTTGGGCCAGCTTGTCGGCTGACAGGCCTTCGCCGGTGTCCTGCACGGTGATGCGTACGCGGCCCTGCGCTATCGCGCTGCAGCGCAGGTCCACCTGCCCGCCGACGCGGTTGTATTTGATGGCGTTGGACAGCAGGTTCACGATCACTTGCTTGACCCGCGTGCGGTCGGCCTTGACCAGCCATGGCCCTGCCAGTGCCGGAAAATGAACGTGAATGCTGTTCAGCTGGGCCTGTGGCTCGATCATGGCCTGGCAGTCTGAAAGCAGCTCCGCCAGTGACATGGGCTCGGGTGAGAGCGATACCTTGCCCGACTCTATGAGCGCAAGGTCCAGGACCTCGTTGATGAGCGTCAGCAGGTACCAGCCAGCCTGCAGGATCTGTTCGATGCTGTCCTTCTGGCCAGGCGTGGGTGGAGGTGCGCCGGTCTCCATCAGCTGCGCGAAACCGAGAATCGCATTCAGCGGCGTGCGCAGTTCGTGGCTCATGGACGAGAGAAAGTCGGATTTCGCCAGGCTCGCTTCCTCGGCTGCTTCCTTGGCTTTCTGCAGTTCAAGGTGGCTGTCTCGGAGCACCGCATCCAGCCGATTGCGTTCCGCCTCAACCTGCTGGCGCGCTCTGTTGTCGGTGCCGATCAGCAGGTAGCCGATGATGGCGTCGGCCACGTCCTGCAGCGCTGTCACCGACACGACTGCGGGCAGGCGGCTTCCATCCTTGCAGATGTAGGTCAGTTCATAAACGTCCTCTATACCACGCTGTGCCTTGAACACCAGGGCCTCGAAGCCCGGCGTGATCGGCGTGCCCAGTTCGAGGCTCAGGGCCTTGGCACGTGCCACCAGTTCCAGGGGGTCGGAGATGTCGGCCGGCGTGATGTGGTTCACCACCTCACTGGCTGCATAGCCCAGCATGCGCTCGGCGCCGACGTTGAAGATCTGGATCACGCCCCGCTCGTCAGTGGCGATGCTGGAAAAGTTAGCGCTGTTGAGGATGGCGGTCTGTAGCGCCCCGGTCTTGAGCAGCGTCTGCTGGCGCTGGTGTTCGGTGATCGCCAGGGCCGCGCCTGCAGTGGTGGTCGTGGCGGCAATGTGAGCGCCGTCTCCGGCTTCGGTCATGGCTGGTCTCCGGTTCAGGTGGCGCCTGATGCATAGCGGAGGATCCGCTTTGCACAGACCACCATACCATGGCAGCAGTTATGGTAGCCGTCTGTGCGCTGGCGCACGTTTGACTGTCGCCGTGTGTCGGCTTACCTATTCCTTTGGATCCTGGCGATCTCAGTAATGAAGGCATTGACCCGTTTTCGGGCCTGGGAGAGGCGCGGGGACGAGTCAACATGGTCGGAGCGTTTTTTGGTAGTTTTGGCAGGCGGGAGATTCAGGCTGACCTGACGATACCCTAACCGCGGCGCAGCTGCCATGGGGCGCCTGCTACAGGCTCATTACAAACTCATGCCCGCTCGGCAGGCGCAAGGCCGAGCTTCCGCTAACCTCTATGGAGGTGACCACCCCCGTTCCTGGAGCCCCCCGATGGAGCGCTGCGCTGTTGCGGAGCACTGCTCTGTTGGGGCGCGCTACGCTGTTGCGGAGCGCTGTTTTGTTGCGGAGCACTGCGCTGTTGCGGAGCACTGCGCTGTTGCGGAGCACTACGCTGTTGCGGAGCACTGCGCTGTTGCGGAGCACTGCGCTGTTGCGGAGCACTGCGTTGCTGTGGGGCGCTGTTCTGTTGAGGAGCGCTGCGTTGTTGTGGGGCACTACGCTGCTGCGCCGCACTGGCCTGCTGTGGGGCACTGCGTTGCTGCGTACTTCCTGGTGAAGCATTGCGTTGTGGGGGGCCGCCAGCTGTGAGATACGGCTCCCTGGTGCTGCGTCCGTTCTGTCCGGGCGCTGATGCACGTGGCTGGGCGCCTGCCGTTGGACGGCCTAATTGATCAGACATGCGGCGATCTGTCACGCTGTTATCTGCAACGCTGCGTTGGGTCAAGCTGCGATCTGTAACGCTGCGTTGGGTCACTTTGCCCCCGGGCCTGGTGTTCGCAACTCGGCTGGCATCCCCTGGCGTGCTGTTTGTGCGTCCCATTGCACCTTTTGCAGGCGCCCTCGCTGCATTTTTGAGCGCACTGCGATCCAGGGGAGCAAGGGCACTTCGCTCCCCAGCCCGGTTGTTGTCCGCGAACAGCTTTCCGCGATCTGCCCCAAGCGTGGCATCGCGCTGCTGCGCCTTGGCGCGTAAGTCAGCAACCTTTACCGAATCAGTCCGGTTAGCGCCTGTTTTCGCTGGCGCAGATCTGCCTTGGTTGCCGATACCCAGATTCCCTCTGCGTCCGACTGGGTTAGCCGAGTTCCTCGCAAGGTTCCCGCTCGTCTGCGCTGTGCCACGAGCCAGGCCGGCGGTCTGATCACCCACATCAGCGACGTTTGCCCGCTGAGCGCGATTGCGGTAAAGATCTGCGTTGCGAGCGTAGGTATTGGCACTGCCGAGGCCCGATGCGTCCTGGCCGCTCCCGGTGCGATTGATCCCGCCACGACCGGCGTAGCCACCGCCGTAGTCGCCTCCGCCATTACCACCGCCGTAGTCACCACCACCGTTGTGACCACCCCAGCCGCCACCGTCGTTGCCGCCGCCATGGCCCCAGTGATCATCGCCACCCCAGTTACCACCTCCGTGGCCACCATAGCCACCGGGGCCCCAGTAACCATAGCCTCCGCAATTCCAGTACTGGTTCTGGTGCCAATAGCCACCTGTATAGAAGCCGATGGAGAAAGGTCCCCAACCCCAACTCAAGCCAAAGCCCCAGCCGGTCCAGGGGTTGTAGCCCACATTGAAGCCCCAGGTGCTGTAGCGCGGATAGTAGTAACTGGATGAAATCCACGGATCGTAGTTGTAACCCGTGCCATACACGATGGAGTTGCCGTAGACGTAACTGCCGGTGTAACCCGGTGTGTAACCTACGTAGACATATTCTGGCGTGCTGTCATAAACGTACACATACTTGACGTTATACACCGGTGATTCCGGCGCAATTGCGGCCACTTCCTCAGGCCGGTAGTCCGACACTTCCCATGGGCCGTTGGGCGAAGCCGAGATGTACCAAACCCCATCTTCAACCATGAAGTATTGGCGATCTGATTGGATCACCGTGGAGGCCGTATTGTCAGCGTATCTCAGGTCGGTGCCCTGTACCGGTTCAAAGTTGGGGGCACCGTCGTAAGTTACAGCTATATCCACCGGTCCACGAGCTACCGCCGCAGTCACAGGGATCTGCGCATCCAAAACCGCTTCCTGCGCTTCCTCTGTTCCGGCTACATAGACCCGTGAGTCCGCCTGGTCCGAATTTGTCGGGATTTGGGTAAATGCAACTGGAAGGGAGTCCGCTGCGCGGTATTTCCAGGGCCCGTTCAGAGTTGGAGAGTAGTACCAGCGCCCCGCCAGCACGAGGTAATACTGTTGGGTGCTGATGTGCATAAATACGTCGTCTGCCGAATTGTCGAGGACCAGCAGATCATCGGCCAGCGGAACGAATTCGGCGGGCCCTTCAGTGACGATCAATTCCGACGGCGTGGTCGCCACCACGATTTCCGGCGCATTGGCTGCCGTCACTTTCTCCGTGGACACCGGACGAGTTTCGTCCTTCGCGGCAGCAGCCTCAACCATGGCAACCAGGTCCGCCGGCGGGTTGGTATCAAAGCGATACGGCCCGGTAGCGCTGTCTGCACGGTACCATGCGCCATGCGCAGCATTGAGGTAGAAGACCTTGCCATCAAAGATCAGCGGATAGGGGGTATTGATGACGGCCTGGTAATTGCTGTTTTCGATGCTGCGAAAGACGGGATTACCATCGATATTGACCAGTAGCGCAGGATGATCCCGATACAGGATCGTGGGCGGCGTCGTACTGATGCTTTCAGCCGATTTCCCTTCCAGCTTTGCCGTTTCCAGAGAGGTCTCAAACTCGCTCAGCGGGTAGACGAGGTTCCAGCTCGGCGCCTGCTGCGCGAATGCGGCAGCAATTTCATCCTGCACATCGTCTGTGCCGGCCGGGAAGCGCGTGTCTGTGACCTTGAGATCAACCGGGTGGACGATGCCATTTTCACGGTCTATTTCAACACGGGATTCAAACCAGCCAGCACCGAATACCGTAGTCGAATCGGCGGTTTTCCGGTACGCAAGTGCGGCACGGAAGTGACTGATATCACCAGTTAAATCATCCGCTTGCAGCGGATAAATGGTGACGCTTCCGGCCCCGAGCGGCAGCGTGCGTGGCCAACCGCTTTCTTGCGCTTCGACCACCGCCGAAGACACAGCAACCAGCAGCAAAAAAAACCAAAAAAAGGACAAGAAACGTTGGTTCACGGCTGAACTCCTGTTCGGGGCTAACCCACAGTGCCTGCACCAGGCTGAAACCTTAGTGGATTACCTGACACACACTATATGGGTGTCGACATGAATACAGTCTGAACAACGATTTCCTCGACAGCTTTCTACGAACGCTTGAACCCGCCGGCCAGCAGCACACCGCCGAGCACGACCGCGCCAATGCCGGCCCAGACCGGAATGTTGACCCGCTCTTTTTCATCAACGGACATGTGAATCGGGCCAATATCGGCGTCGTGCGTATCTTTGGTATAACTGAAGCCGCCATACGCCAGCGCGAGTGCGCCGACCAGGATCAGGACAAATGCCACCATTTTCATTGAACTCATCACATCCACCCTCCAGGTTGGTGATACTTCCTCACAACGCAAACCTTACCGGCGCGCTGCGCCTGAGTCTGTTCGGTGGCGCACCAAAGCAGTCCACACACCTCAATTTATGGAGTTGGGCGCAAAATGAAAATATAGTCTTTACAGGCACAAGGGAGGAGCAGGAACATGTACCGTGTTTTGTGGTGGTTTGATGCAGTCATCGCGGCGATATTTGTTGGTTTTTTCTTTGTAGGCCTGGCCGACGGTTCGGTTTCATCGTTCAACATGGCGCTGTGGGTCTGCATCCTGCTGGGGCTGGGCGCAATCCTGTACGGCAGCCGGGCCTTGCATGCGGCCGGTCAGCAAAAAACCGCTTTGATCATCCTGTGGTTGCTGGCCGTCCCGGGCATCCTGGGTGCGTTGTTCTTTCTGATCCTGATCATTGCCCATCCGCGCTGGAATTAGTAACAGCGGGAAGATCAACAAGAAAAATCTGCACTAGAACAATCCCTCGATTTCTTTGCTCTGATTAACGCTGATGTTTTCCGATGAGGGTCTGCGGGGCAGCCCGGGCATGGTCATGATCTCGCCGCAAATGACCACGACAAACTCAGCCCCGGCGGACAGGCGTACTTCCCTGATCGGCACGTCATGCCCGGAAGGCGCGCCCAGCAAAGCCGGGTCGGTGGAAAAACTGTACTGTGTCTTGGCCATGCACACGGGGAAACGCCCGTAGCCTGCCGCTTCCAGTTGCGCGAACTGGTCGCGTACTTTCTTGTCGGCGAGGATGTCCTCTGCTCCGTAAATCGTTCGTGCAATGTGCCTGGTCTTGTCCCACAGGCTCATGTCATCGTCGTACAAAGTGCGAAATTGAGACTTCTTGTGGTTGATGAGTTCGACCACCCGTTCGGCCAGTTCCACCGCACCTTCGCCCCCCTTCTCCCAATGCGAACAGACCGTGCACTCAACCCCCAACTCGGCGCAAAAATTCTCGATGGCAGCATGTTCCGCTGCTGTGTCCGCAGTGAAATGGTTGATGGCTACCGTGACCGGCACTCCAAACTGGCCGATGTTGCGAATGTGCCGCCCGAGGTTCTTGCAGCCTTTGAGCACTGCAGCGACGTTTTCCGCTTTCAGGTTGTCCTTGCTGACACCGCCATGCATCTTCAGTGCTTTTACGGTCGCCACCAGCACGGCAGCGTTAGGCTGCAGTCCGGCCTTGCGGCACTTGATGTCAAAAAACTTCTCTGCACCGAGGTCGGCGCCAAAGCCCGCTTCCGTGACTACGTAGTCTG
>Ga0315271_10000544_pt1 | contig 21065 bp, 18 predicted proteins | sample C3_top_MG_FD_204664 | JGI IMG/M metagenome (GOLD analysis project Ga0315271, IMG submission 204664) | Sediment microbial communities from Yellowstone Lake, YNP, Wyoming, USA - C3_top | ecosystem: Environmental > Aquatic > Freshwater > Lake > Sediment | place: USA: Wyoming | collected 2017-08-01
CCTTTCGGAGTCGGGCGTGTCGGGCGGCGGCATCACCTTCGCCCTGAGGAACCTCGCTTTCGTCCTCAATCACTCGCTCTTTTCCGCCGTCACGGGCATCGGTTTCGGCGCAGCGAGGTGCAGCGCCAGAGGTGGGGCCGGGCGCATCCTCTGGCCCCTCGCCGGGCTCGGCGTGGCAACGGCCCTCCACGTGGCCCACAACCTCCTGGCCCAATTTCAAGGCCCCGGACTGGTCGTTGCGCTCCTGCTGCACTGGGTCGGCGGCCTGGGGCTCCTGGTGCTCGTTCCCGTCCTGTGGCGTATAGAGCGCGGATGGATCGTGCAGCGCCTTGGCAGCGAGGTGCGCGAGGGGTTTATCCCTGTGGAGGCGCTTGGGGCGCTCCCGTTTTCGGGACAGCGTGGACGCTCGATTCCCGTTTCTGGCCGGTCGGCGCTGAGGCGAGATCTCGTGGAGCTCGCCTTCCATCGCAGGTCCGGCGAGGACGGTTGGGCCGAACCGCCCAAGGAGGAACTCGATCTCCTGAGATCCCGCATCCGGGAAAGGTTTAGCCCTTCATGACAGACCGGGTCAGACGTGATTCCTGAGCATGAGTTCCTTGGGGCTGGGCTCGAGATAGGTCTGGCCGGCCAGATAGGGGGCGCCGTACCTTCGGACGAAATGGCGGATCAGCGTCAGCGGCACGACCAGCGGAACGAGCCCGGCGCGGTAGTCTTCGATGACGCCCTCCAATTCTTGCCGGTCTTCACAAGTGGCCTCGCGCTTGAAGTAGCCCGCCATGTGCTGAAGCACGTTGCAGTGTTTCTTCACGGTGGCGATTTTGGAAAGCGAGGTCATGAACTGCATTTCGTATTCCGAGGCCAGAACGGTGCGTGGACGTCCCTTGGCCGAGGCGACGAGCCTTCCGAGCGCCGTGTAGCCTCTGGGTTCATGAGCGAGAAGCAGGAGCTTCTCACGGGTGTGGAAGGTGACGAGGTCTCCAAGGGTCCATTCGCCTGCGAAAAAATCGCGGATGCGCCGATAGGAGAACACGCGCTCCAGAAAATTCTCGCGGAGCCAGGGATCGTTCAGCCGGCCCTCTTCCTCCACCGGAAGGATGGGGAATCTCGCCAGGAGCTCCTTGGCGAAGAAACCGCGGCCCGTGCGCTGGGCCATGCCGGAGCCTTCGTAGACGCGCACGCGCTCCATGCCGCAACTGGGTGAATCCTTCTTCAAAATATAGCCGGAGAGGTCCATGGAGGCCAGGTCCTTACACTTGGCCCTGGCGTAACCCTCCATGGAGGCCGTGTGATCGGCGCCGCTCTTGGGGGCCACGAGGCGGTCGCCTCGTCCATTCCGCTCGATGCGGATGGCTTCTCGAGGTGTGCCCAGGCCGATGTCCACCTCGGGGCACACGGGCACAAACGTGACGAACTGGCCCAGGGTCCCGGTGATCCACTGGTGGAGTTTATGCTGGCCGTCGTAGCGGACCTTCGCGCCCAGAAGGCACGCTGAAACGCCGATGCGGATGACGCTGCCGGAAGTCCGACATTCTTCCGAATCCATGGAGAACCTCCCATGAATTCAGTATACACGAGGCCTCTTTGTGGTTTCCCCCCGCAAAATCAGGTCTCATCAAGCAGGCTCCGAATCTGGGCGTGTTAGAGCGCTGGGGGCCGGAGTGGGGGAAACGCGTGCGCAGGCTCGGGCTGTGGTCGAGGCAGGCTACCTGGATAGGTGGCTCGGCACCGGATGGTCTCGCCCCATCCCGGAGGGCGGAACTTCATCGCGCCCCTTGCTGAGCGCTCCTAGGCGGGTGAACCCGGGTCCAACAGGGGCGGGGAAACCTATCCTTGGTCCACGATCTGCAGGACGATCTTGCCGCGCCCGTGCGTCGTCTCCAACCGCTCGTGGGCCCGCGCCACCTTGTCCAGCGGAAGGACCTGGTCCAGCACGGGTTCGATGAAGCCCCGTTCGATGAGGCGCGCGATGCCGTCCAGCGAGTCCCGCTTCCGCTCCATGAATAGGCAATGGAGCTCGGCGTTCTTGTAGAAAGCCTGCTGGAGCGCTCCCAAGGATGTTTCTTGGAGGTTTTCCGGGGCCACGCTCACCACACACCCGTGAGGGGCAAGGGCCGCCAGACTCTTCACCAGGACATCGCCGCCCACCGTGTCGAGCACCACGTCGGCCCCGCGCCCATCCGTGGCGTCGAGCACGGCGTGGACGAAGTCCTTCGATCGGTAATCGATGACCATGTCTGCCCCAAGGTCTTCGACGAACCTGCGGTTCTTGGCCGAGGCGGTGGCGAACACCTCGCAGCCCGCCCACGCCGCGAGCTGAACGGCCATGGACCCCACGCCGCCCGCGCCGCCGTGAATCAGCACGCAGTCCGCTCCCTGAATTCCGGCCCGATCGAAAAGGGCCTGCCAGGCCGTGCTCCCGGCCAGTGGCAGAGATGCCGCCTCCACGTGGCTCAAGCCCGCCGGCTTGAGCGCGACGATGTCTTGGTCCACCACCTGATACTCGGCGTATGCTCCCCGGCCTAGCAGTTCCGGACTGTAAAAAACTTCATCCCCGACTTGAAAGTCCACCACCGAAGGGCCCACGGCTTCCACCACCCCCGAGACGTCGTACCCCAGGATGAGTGGGAAGCTGAAATCCATGGGGATCATTCCCTTCCGGATCTTATAATCCACGGGGTTCACGCCGCAGGCGAAAACCTTCACCAGCAACTGGGTTTCTGCGGGTTCAGGGCGGGGAAGGAGCGCCTGCTTGAGAACCTCCGGGCCGCCGAATTCTTCGATGATCACTGCGCGCAAGGCTTGTCTCCTCCACGATTCGGGGCAAGGGCCCGAGGGTCAGTACCAATAGCGGCTCACGGAATCCAGAAGGCGAGACACCGTGTTCCTGTTGCGGCGCCTTCGCTCGTCCTTCCCTTCGAACGGGGGGAAGGGGGGATCCGGGTCGTGCAGGGTGAGGGGCATGCGCGGGCCGAGCGCGTGGGCCCATTTGGCCATCCAATCCTCCGGGAGGCGCTCCGGGAGCGGTAAACCCATGAGCGTCAGGTAGAGCATCGCCCACACCCGCGGAACGACGGCGGAGGAGTAGCCTCCTCCCAGGGTAAAGAGGACGCGGCCTTCGGTGTGCCGTGCGGCAAGGTTCAGGATTCTTTCGTACAGGGCGTGGTAGGTCCTCGTCGTAAGCGCCAGGTCTCCCATGGGATCGGCGAAGTGGCCGTCCGCTCCCGCCTGCACCACGAGTACCGAGGGAGAAAACCAAGCGAGAGCTTGTGGCACCACGGCGTCGAACGCTTCGAGGTAGTCCTCCTCTTCGGTGAAGGGTTCGAGCGGGATGTTGATCTTCATGCCCCGGCCCGACCCGGAACCGAGTTCGTGGATGTGTCCCGTGCCAGGATAAAGGTAGTACCCCGACTCGTGGAGGCTCACGGTGAGCACGTGGTCGCTTTCGTAGAACAGGCTCTGGACGCCGTCCCCGTGATGCAGGTCGATATCCAGGTAGGCCACGTACCACCCGCGGCGAACGAAGTCCTGGATGGCCACGGCCAGATCGTTGTAGAGGCAAAACCCGGCGGCCTTCGCCCGGGCCGCATGGTGCAAGCCGCCGCCGAGCTGGAGGACCCGGTTGTGCTTTCCCTCCGCGATCGTGCGCGCCCCGTGGAGCGTCCCTCCGACGAGCCACCGGGCCGCCAGGTCCATGCCCGGGAAGATAGGGTTGTCAGGGGTTCCAAGGCCGTACGCCATGGCATCGGACGAGCCATCCTGCCGGTCAAGGGCTTCGACCGCAGCCACGTAAGCTTCGTCGTGGACCGTGAGGATCTCCTCGCGGGTGGCGAGTGGCGGCTCCACGGCATCGATGGGGTTTCCCAAAGACGCCAGAAGGTCCGTCAAGATCGCCAGGCGGGCTGGGGTGAAGGGGTGGTCCGCGCCGAAATCGTAGCGTGCGTACTCCCGGTGGTAGATTACCGCAGCCATGGCTTCTGCATGGGCCACAGGACCGCAAAATGAGCCTCTCGCAAGGCATCGGCTAGAGGGGGGGTCTGGTTGGTGTCCACCCGGAGCACCGTGCGGATGGAACCCTGCCCGGTGGGATAGGTGAGAATGGACCTGATATTCACATTCCTTTGGCCCAAGAAGGAGGTCAACCGTGCGAGTTCTCCCGGGACATCGGAAAGGCTCACCTCCAGCCGGCCCGTGGAATCGTAGATGCCGGCCAGCCTGAGAATGGCGTCCAGGAGGTCCATGTCGGTGATGATTCCCACCAGGAGGTTCCCCTCCACTACGGGCAAACAGCCGATTTTGTGCGCCCTCATGACGCGCGCCGCCTCCTCGATGGGATCGCCTGGATCGGCGGTGAGGACGGAGGTGCTCATGGCGCAACGCACCGAATCGGTTGCCGCGTGGGGCGAGGGGCAGAGCGTGCTGGTGGCGAAACGCACATCCCGGTCGGTGAGGACTCCGACGAGGCGGCCGGACTCCGTCACGGGAAGGTGGCGAATGTTTAGGGCTTGGAGGAGCTTGCAGGCCTCAACGAGAGAGACGTCGGGGGGGATGGTCGTGACCGGACTCTTCATGATCTCCCGAACGAGCATGGCGTTCTCCTTGGCCGCCGGATGAGTCAGGCGGTACGAAAGCAGGTCCTGCGAAAGACGATTCGAACACCCGGCTCCAGGGGGACGATGGGGGAGGGCGTCCCGGCGTGCTCGACGATGACGGCCCGCGCCTCGAGCGCGCAGAGCCAGGGCAGCTCCTCCACCATCTGGGAGAGCCGGCCCATCGTAGCCGCCATCGCGGAATCCTCGGGCAGCCCCAACCTCCGAAGGACCTCCGCCACATCCGCGTCGGTCATGGGCGTGATGCGGAGCAACGAGGGCCTTCCCTTCCGGTGAAGGCGCCAGAGGGGTCCGAAGTCAGGGTCTGCATGAAGGGACAGCCCGATCCGCGGCGCTCCCCTGGGGAGAGACCCGCTGGCTTTCTCCCTCATGGGAACCCTGAAGTGGGACAACAAGTCCACGGCCTTCTGCCCGGAAAAGACCTGAGGACCATCCTTTTTCGAAGCCGAGGCCAGTGCGGCCTCGACCTGACGCCGGGCCTCGGCCGGATCCGCATCCTCGTACCACGGCAGGCGGCCCGGTGGCCGCGATCGAAAGTCCACATAGGGCATGACGCGGGCCAGGGCCAGCGCCGCGGATTCGGGGAACCGGTAGGAGGGAAAGACGCGCCGGGGACCGCCCGATTCCCCCACGGCGGTCGCTCCCACGGGGATGGCCCCGCTGGCGCCCATGAGGGAGAGGAGGACGGGTTTGGGTTTGCCGGTGGCCTTTTCGGCCCTGATGGCCGCCCGGCGGATGGCGCGGGCCACGGGGTTCGGGTCGCAGGCGCCGACGCACGCGAAGGTGGCGATGAGGGCATCCACCTGGTCGTGTTCCAGCGCCTCCTTGCAGGCACGCTCGTAGTGTTCGGCCCTGGCCATGGCGCCCAGGTCCATGACTCCCGGGCCGGAGAGGACCATCCCGTGCGCCTCGCAGGCGTCGGCGCAGATGGTGGCGATGCCGCCCGAGTTGGCCACAACGGCGACGCGGTTGCCCCGCGGAAGCGGCTGGCTCGAGAGCAGCAGGGCGATGTCGAACATTTCCTCAAGGGTTTCGGCTCGGATCACGCCGGCCTGCTGGAAGAGGGCCTCCACCTCCTCGTCATTCTGGGGGCTGGCGGCGATGTGGGCGAGGGCAACCCTGCGGCCGGCTCCGCTGCGCGCGCTCTTGACGCAGAGGACGGGCTTCTTGAGAGAGATGCGGCGGGCGATGCGGGCGAAGCGCCGGGGATTGCCGAAGGTCTCCAGGTAAAGCAGGGCGATATCCGTGTGCGCGTCCTCCTCCCAGAACTGCAGGAGGTCGTTGCCCGAAACGTCGGCCCTGTTTCCGGCGGAGACGAAGGTGGAGAACCCGAGGCCCCTTTCAGCCGCGTATTGAAGGATGATGAGCCCGAGCGCGGCGGAGTGGCTGTAGAATCCGATGCGCCCGATGGGCGGCATGGCGGTGGCGAGACTGGCGTTGAGACGGACGGCGGGGTCGGTGTTGAGCAGGCCAAGGCAGTTGGGCCCGACCATTCGGGCGCCGCGCGCCCTCACCATCCGCACGAGTTTCTCCTGCCGCCTCTTGCCCTCTGCGCCCGTTTCCGCAAAGCCGGCAGTGAGTACCAGCAGCGCTTTTGCGCCCGCCTTGAGGGCTCGGTCGGCCACGGACAGGACCTTCGAGGCGGGAACGGCGATGATGACGAGGTCGGGCGGCTCGGGCAGGTCCTCGAGCGAGGGATAAGCGCGCACGCCTTCGATGGCCTTGGCCTGGGGGTTCACGGGGTGGGCCGCGCCGGCAAATCCAGCTCTGAGGATGTTGCGGAAAAGGAGGGTTCCCAAAGCTCCGCTCTCTCGTGAGGCGCCCACCACGGCCACCACTTTGGGATTGATGAGGGGCACGAGCGAGTTGGCCGTGGCGATTCGCTCCCTCGTCTCGGCGCGGTCCTGCACGGCATGGGGGCTGCTCACGGGAAACTCGACGTGGATGACGCCCCCTTCGATGGCCTGGGTGGGCTGAAATCCCGAATTCCGGAAGACGTGGATCATGCGGTCGTTCTCGCAAAGGACGTCCGCCTCGAACCCCGAATAGCCGTATCCCGCCGCGATGCCCGCCAGGCGTTCGAGAATCAAGGTGCTGATGCCTCTTCCCTGGAAGGCGTCTCCCACGAGGAAGGCCACGTCGGCTGCGTTATGCCCCATTCCCACGTAGTTTCCCAGGCCAGCGAGAATTTCCTCGCGCCCTTCCCCGATGATGGCGAGAACGCAGGCACGCTCGCGCGGGTCTCCGGTGCAGAGGTCCTCGATGAACTTGCGCGGCACCTGGGAGACTCCCGCCATGAACCGCATGTAGAGGCTCTGCCTGGACATGCCGTCCATGAACGCCGTGACCAGGGGCACGTCCTGGGGCTGGGCGATGCGCAGCAGGACGCCCTGTCCGTCTTTCAGCAGCACGAACTCGCGGTAGTCGCCGCCATTGGGGATAATGCTGAACACGATTTCCCCTCCTTGAAATCCCATCGCCAGGGAGGCAATACAAATATACTCCCGCTCCGGATAAAAAGCTGGGGCGGGGGAGCGAAAGCCCTCCCGCCCCATGTTATGGAGCTCCCTCGCAAACGAAGATTTAACCCTCCTTCTGGACCGTCACGCGTATGATCTCCACAACGTCGGGGTTGGCGAGGGTCGTGATATCCCCGGTGGCACCCCTCGTGGAAATCGCGGCCAAGATCCGGCGCATGATTTTCCCAGACCTTGTCTTGGGCATGTCGGGAACGATCCAGACGTTCTTGGGCTTGGCGATGGGACCGATGTGGTCGCTCAGGGCCTGGGCGATCCTCACGCCCAGCTCAGGAGTGGCCTTATACCCTGGCTTCAGGGACACGTAGAGTTCGGGGATGCGCCCTTTGAGCTCGTCGGGAACGGGAACCACCGCGGCCTCCGCCACCTCCGGCACGGTGAGGGCCGCGCTTTCCAACTCCTTGGTTCCCAGACGATGCCCCGCCACATTGATGACGTCGTCGATGCGACCCAGGATTCGGAAATAGCCGTCCTGGGCGAAGACCGCGCCGTCACCCGCCACATAGGGCCAATCGTGCCAATCCTTGCTGTCCTTGTTTTTGCAGTAGCGCTGGAAGTACACCTTGGTCATCCGCTCCGGGTCGCCCCAGATGGTCTGCATGAGGCCGGGCCAGGGGTTGCGGATGCAGATGTTCCCCGCCTTTCCGGCACCGGCGGGAAGTTCGTTCCCCTCATCGTCGAAGATGATGGGATAGATTCCCGGCACGCCGGGGCCTGCGCTGCCAGGTTTCATGGGCGCCAGGGCCGGGACGGTGCTGCACAAAAAGCCGCCGGTCTCCGTCTGCCACCATGTATCCACGATGACCGCTTCCTTTTTCCCGACGACGTTGTAGTACCAGCGCCAGACCTCGGGTTCGATGGGCTCGCCCACCGTGGTCATGTGCTTGAAATGGTAGTTGTACTTCTTGGGGATGTCCTCCCCGGCCCGGCGCAGGGCCCGGATGGCGGTGGGCGAGGTGTGGAAGATGTTGACGCCCAACTCCTCGGCGATGCGCCACGATCGGCCCGCGTCGGGATGGGTGGGAATGCCCTCGTAGATTACCGACGAGGTTGCCAGTGCGAGGGGGCCGTAGACGATGTAGGAATGCCCCGTGATCCAGCCGATGTCCGCCATGCACCAGTAAACGTCCTCGGGGTGGATGTCCTGGATGTACTTGGACGTGCCCGTGACGTAGGACAGGTATCCGCCCGTGCTGTGCTGACATGCTTTGGGCCGCCCCGTGCTGCCGCTGGTGTACATGAGGAACAGCGGGTCCGTGGCGAGCATGTGCTCGGGCTCGATGCGGTGGCCCTTGTACTTGGGCAGGAGGTCGTTGACGACGAAATCGCGGCTCGCCACCAGAGGCGTCTCGGCGGAGTACTTGCCCGGATACCTCTCCCAGACCAGCACCTTCTCGGGAGGCGCGTCCTCCTCCTTGGCCTTGTCCACGGCGATGTCCGCGTTCTTCTTGTGGTCCAAGAGTTTCCCGGCGCGGTAGTAGGAGTCCATGGTGATGAGCACGCGGCTCTGGGAATCCGCCACGCGCTCGCCGCAGGCCTGGCCCGAGAACCCGCTGAAGACTTGGGAGTGGATCACGCCCAGGCGGGCGCAGGCGAGCATGGTGATGGGCAACTCCGCGGTCATGGGCAGGTGGAGGGTGACGCGATCCCCGCGCTTGAGCCCGCAGAAGTCGCGGAGGAGGGCTGCGAACTCGTTCACCCTCACCCAGAGCTCCTGGTAGGTGATGTGCTGGACCGGCTCGTTCTCCGGCTCGGGCACGAAGTGGAGGGCCGTCTTGTTCCTGTTCTTCGCCAGGTGACGGTCCACGCAGTTGTAGCAGGCGTTGATCTCTCCTCCCACGAACCACTTCCAGAAGGGCGGATTTGAGGTGTCCAGGGTCTGCGTCCAGGGTTTGTACCAGGTCAGCAGGTCGGCGTACTCCTTGTAGCAGTCGGGGAAGTTCTTCTCACTGAACCGCTCGAAGACGTCCGGATCAGCAAGATTGGCCTTATTGACGAAGGAAGCCGGGGGCTGGTAGAGCTCCTCTTCCTTCCAGTGGACCGCAAGCTGGGCTTCGTTGGGTTCGGTGGATTCTTTAGATGCCATGATGCGAGCCTCCATAATGAACAGGGGGACGAGAGTAGCAGAACAATGGAGTCGAGGCGGCCGGGCTCATGCGACGGCGGCCTGCTTTGGCGGTTGGATACGAGACATGAGGAGGGCGACGAGCACAAGACAAGCCCCGGCGATCATAAATGCGGGCATCCAGGCGGACACGCCTTTGCCTGCGCCCATGTCCTTGAAGTAGCCCGCCATGACGGGCCCCAGGATGCCGCCCACGCCGTAGGAGGTGAAAACCCACCCGTAGTTCCTGGCCACGGTGGCGGACCCGAAAAAGTCCGCGGTGATGGCGGGAAAGAGGGCGAAGTTTCCGCCGAAATTAAAGCCGATGATGGCGGCGCCCAGGTAGAGCGCGTACTCGTTGCCGGCCATGAAGTAAAAGGCGAACATCATGATGCCCTGGATGAGGCACATGAGGACGATGGACCGTTTCCGGCCCAGCTTGTCGGAAAAGGAGCCCCACGCGATGCGCCCGATGCCGTTGGCGATGGCATAGAAGACGCCCATGGCCGTGCCCGCCATGATGGCCGCCTTGGGACCTTCGATTCCGGAAGCCACCAGCGCGTCTTTGGCAAAGAGGGCGATGATCCCGATCACCATGAGCCCCGCGCCCGCGCCGATCATGAAAGTGAGCCAAATGATGTAGAACTGTGGGGTCTTCAGGGTTTGGTTAGGCAACATGCCGCTGGGAATCCCCGCGCCCGTCGCCCCCTTGGCCGCCGCTTCGAATTCTTTGGGCTTCACCATCCAGATCGAGCCCACGAGGACGGCAACCAGGAAGATGATGCCGTAAATTCTGAACGTCCCCAGAACGCCCTGGGTGGCCACCAGGTGCCCCCACGGGCCGGCCAGTTTGACCCAGATCAGGGCACCGAAGCCGAATCCCGCCACCGCGATGCCGGTGATGAGGCCTTTGTTCTTCGGGAACCACTGGATGCCCACTGCGATGGGGCAAACGTAGGCAAGCCCGATGCCCGCTCCACCCAAAACCCCGATGCACAGAAGCATCCCCCAGAAGGTCCCCCCGAAGAAGGACGCCGCGATATAGCCCGAGCCCAGAAGGATGCCGCCCAGAGCGGCCACCATCCGGGGTCCGACCTTGGCCTGCCACTTTCCAGCCAGGACCATAACCACCGCAAAAACGGCCAAGCCCACGGAGAAGATCCACTGGCTTTCGGCCGCCGTGAAATGAAAAGGACCGTCCTTAGCGGTCAACGCCCCGGCGAAGGCCGCCCAGGCGTAAATCGCTCCCAGGCTCAGTTGGATGAGAAGGGCTCCCAGCACCACAAACCATCGGTTCATAAACACCTCCCAGGCCCCCCTGTCAGTGTTCGGCTCCGAATCCCCGACGATTCCTCCTCTCCTAGAAGTTGTACTGGAACGACAGCTGCGCGCGGGTGGCGTGGACGGTGTCCTTCTCCACATAGGCGGTGCTCAGGTACGCCAGCTCGAATCCCACCAGCGCCTGCTTGGTGATGCTGTACCAAGTGTTGGCGAAGATCATGGTGTTGTTGCCGCGAGACCCCACCTCGAGATCACCGTAACGCGGATTGTCCGCGCCGCCTCCGAGGTTGAAGTTCCAGTGGGTATTGGGGGTGTACGAGAAAGCCATCCAGCCACCCTGGGAGAGCGTGCCGATGGCCTTTTTGAAATCGTAAGCCTGGTTGCTGCCGCCGAAGAACGAGTCCAAGTCCCGGCCGTAATAGCCTTCCGCCTGCAGGGTGAAGGTTTTCGAGAGGGGTATGGAGGCGTCCACGTTGTACGAATAGGTGGAGAGTTTGGTGTCGGGTTCACCCTTGAGCGGGTTGATGAAGGTCTCGCGTCCATAGTGGCCCGAGATGCCCAGATTCACCGGCCGCCCGGCGGCACCCGCGAAGGTGAATCCGAAGCGGGTCTGGAATGTGGGCATTCCCGATTCGGCGCCCGTGTTGCCCAAATCCGTGGACACATGGCCGATGGTGCGGAAGAAGCCCAGGGCCCACGTGAACCTGGAGGTGTCGCTCATCTTCCAGCCCTTGGTAAGCCTGAGCTGGGCCCGGCGGTATCCGATGTTGCCCTGGTCCCACCCGACCGTGTACTGGACCGTGGGCTCCACCAGGGGCGAGATGAGGTCCGAGGTCTGGCCCGCGAGGATGGCGAAGTCGTACTTGGGCCACTCCAGTTGCATGTAGGCGTGGCGCATCATGGGGTTGGCTTTGTTATCCGCAGCCCCACCGCCGTAGAAGTCGATCTCGATTTTTCCCGTGAGTTTCTTGTCGCCCGTGTCCATGGCCGTGAAGTTCATTCCGAGACGGCTCTGGTCGGCAGTCATGTTGTACTGGCTATTGTTGCGTTCGTTGGCGGGCATGGGCTGGACGTAGAGTGCGTAGTTCCCGGGGAACACGCGCCCCGTATCGTAGGCCATGTCGAGCTTGGCGTATCCGTAGAACTCGATTCGGGAGTTTGCGACCGCCGCGAAGGAGGTGGGCGCCTTGGCCTCGGGTTTAACCGGAGGAAGTTCTGCAACGGTTTTCTCGGCTTGCGCGAGCTTGGCTTCGGTCTCGGCCAGCCGCTTCTCGAGCTGATCCACACGCTGCAGAAGTTTCTGGAGCGTGGCGTCGTCGGTTTGTGCGGAGGAGGGGAGCGAGACGAGGAGAAGCGTGGCAAATCCCAAGAGGACCGCGATCAAGGTACCGCATCGAACATGCTTGCCCATTCCTAATGTCCTTTTCTCCCCCCCGTGCCCATGTTTTGAATCCCGGGAGAAAAAGGGTCCGACTAGGTCTCACCTCCTTTCTTGCAGTTCGGCCGGGAGGAGCCGATGGGCAATCTGTGGTGGCTCCGCGGCTCCCGGCATCGTTGACCAGACGCAAAAGGCGAGGGCCGACTTTCGTCCCCCTCGCCTCGAATCATTCAGGCCGTCCCTCGGGGCTCTCCTTCCCCTCGGTGCAGCCCGTGATAACTCAGTACGGCGCTAAGGTAGCGCCTTTCCGCATTTGGGGCAATAGGTCGCCTCGGCATCCTTCACCTCCACGCCGCACTTGGCGCAGAAGCGCACCTCGGCACCAGCTTGCGCCGGACCTGTCTTGGCGGGCTCCTCTGCCATGCCGTCCTTCATCTCGGACTTGAAGGCCTTGATCGTCTTGCCCATGGCGCCGCCGAGCTGGGGAAGCTTGGAAGCCCCAAAGATGAGCAGGAGGATGATCAGGATGATGATGAGCTCGGGTGTCCCGAGGGTGCCGAACAGGCCCAGGGCGGCCAACAGACTCATGGCGTCTCCTTACTCGACGATCAGTTTTCGGTACTTCAGCTTCCCCACCCGGAGAACATAGCACGCCTCTTCGCTTCTGGAAAGCAAGGCCTTGGTGTCGGTGACCTTCTCCCCGTCCAGGGTGACGGCGCCGTGCTCCATGAGCCGCCTCGCCTCGTTGCCCGACGCGCACAGCCCCAAGTCCACCAGGAGCTTGTAGAGGGGGAGGGGAGCGGCGTCGCGGGGGATGCGGGTCTCCTCGATCTGCCCCGGGTCTTCCTTCTTGGAAAAAACCCGGTCGAAGTGTTCCCCCGCGCCTCGCGCCGCGGCGGCGCCGTGGTAGTAGGTCACGAGCAGTGCGGCGAGCTCGCGTTTGGCCTTCATGGGATGGAGGTCGCCGGATGCCACTCGGGCTCTGAGGGCATCCACCTCCGCGGGCGAGAGGTCGGTGGTGAGCAGGTAGTAGCGCCACATCATGTCGTCCGACACGCTCATCACTTTGCCGTAGATGTCCTGGGGGGCCTCGTTGATACCGATGTAGTTTCCCAGGGACTTGGACATCTTTTCCACGCCGTCCGTGCCTTCGAGCAGGGGGACCGTGAGGACCACCTGCTCCTCCTGGCCGTACTCCCGGAGGATGTCCCGGCCCACGAGCAGGTTGAAGAGCTGGTCCGTCCCGCCGAGCTCGACGTCCGCCTTCAGGGCCACCGAGTCGTAGGCCTGGGCGAGGGGGTACATGAACTCGTGGATGTGGATGGGCTGCTGGGTCTGGAAGCGCTTCTTGAAGTCGTCGCGCTCCAGCATGCGAGCCACCGTGTACTTTCCGGCGAGGCGGACGAATCCCTCCGCTCCAAGCTGGGAGAGCCACTCCGAATTGAAGCGGATGGAGGTCGCCTCCCGGTCCAATATCTTGAAGACCTGCCTGCGGTAGGTCTGAGCGTTTTCCTGGACCTCCTCGCGCGTGAGCTGGGGACGGGTCTTGCTCTTGCCCGTGGGGTCGCCGATCATGCCCGTGAAATCCCCGATGACGAAGACCACCGTGTGGCCCAAGTCCTGGAAATGCTTCATCTTCCGAAGGACCACCGTGTGACCCAGGTGGAGATCGGGCGCGGAGGGATCGAAGCCCGCCTTGATGACGAGTGGCTGGCCGGTTTTGGCGGAGCGCTCGAGCTTCTTCCGCAGGAGCGCTTCGTCCACCAGGTTGACTGCGCCCTTGGTGAGGTAGGCGAGGGCTTGTTCGATGTCCATGGTCATTCTCTGTCTCCGCTCCAGATGAGCCCGCCCAGGAGGTGTTCGTATTCCTTACGGGGGATGTCCAGGATCGCCCTGGGGCCATCCGCCGTCACCCTTCCCTCGCACATGAGCTTGAGAGCGGACGCGTACAAGTGGTGCTCCAGCCCGAGGATGCGGCGGGAGAGAGACTCCTCGTCGTCACCGGGCAGGATGGGGACCACCGCCTGCAGGATGATGGGGCCGTGGTCCACCTCCTCGTCCACCAGGTGGACCGTGCATCCGGAGAAGCGGGCTCCGGCGTCGATGGCTTTTTTCTGCACGTGGAGCCCGGGGAAGGCCGGCAGGAGGGCCGGGTGGATGTTGAGGATGCGGTCCTTGAAGGCCCTCACGAACACGGGGGAGAGGAGGCGCATGTAACCCGCGAGGCAGACGATCTCCACCCCCGCATCCCGGAGCGCGGCCACCACCTTGGCGTCGTGCTCTTCGCGCGTGGCCGAGGTCTTGTGGTCTATGACCAGCGTGGGAACGCCCCTGGCGGCGGCGAGTGCGAGCCCGGGGGCATCGGCCTTGTTGGAAACGACCAGGCTGCAACGGGCAGGGACCTCGCCCCGGTCCATGGCATCCAGCAGGGAAACCATGTTGGAGCCTCGGCCGGAGATGAGGATGCCGATCTGCTTCAACGCGAACCCTCCCATCCAACGCCTCCAGGCGTTGCGGGATTATAGCATGCGAAAACAGCATGGGCGAAAGGGCGCCCGCGCTTGGGCTACTTGGGGAAGACGTAAAGAATGGCCCAGCTTACAAGGGCCGCCATCAAGGCGGAGGCAGGGAGGGTAAGGATCCACGCGGAGACGATCTGTTTGACGATGCTCCACCGAATCCCCCTGATGCTCTGGGACGAACCCACGCCCATGATGGCCGAGGAAATGACGTGGGTCGTGGAAACTGGGGCGCCCAGGGCCGTGGCGACGAAGATGACCGCGGCCCCCGAGGTTTCCGCCGCGAATCCGTGCACGGGTTGAAGACATAGAACCTTCCGGCCTACGGTCTTGATGATCCTCCAACCTCCTGCGGCAGTTCCCAACGCCATGGCAGCAGCGCACGCGGCCACCACCCAAAAAGGAATGGGGAAGGCTCCTCCCACGGGAACCACGAATCCGCCCGCCACGAGGGCCATGGTGATGAGGCCCATGGTTTTCTGGGCGTCGTTCCCCCCGTGAGAGAGTGCCATAGAGGACGCGGAAAGAACCTGGAAAATCTTGAACCAGTGGTTCAGCTTGCCCGGCGCGGATCTGCGAAAGATCCAAAATGTGGCAACCATGGTCAGGTGGCCTACGATAAATCCCATGATGGGGGAGAGCAGGAGGGCAAGGCCGATGAGTTTCAGGCCGGCCCAGTGAAAGTCGCCAAATCCATGCCGGGCGGCCACGGCTCCCACGATGCCCCCGATGAGGGCGTGCGAGGAGGAGGAAGGCAGACCCTTCCACCAGGTAAGCAGGTTCCAGATGATGGCACCGACGAGGGCGGCCATAACGGTCTCAAGATCAATCTTTCCGGGATCCACAATGCCCTTGCCGATGGTCGTAGCCACGGCCTTGCTCATGAACGCGCCCAGAAAGTTGAGGCTCGCGGCCAGGAAGATGGCCCACGGGATGCTCAGTGCACCTGTCAATACCGTCGTTGCGATGGAGTTGGCCGTGTCGTGGAATCCGTTGATGTAATCGAAGGCCAGGGCCAGGGCGACTACAGCCAGAATCAGCCAGAAGCTGCCGCTGCTAGCCATTCTTGACCACGATGGTCTCGATGATGTTGGCCACGTCTTCGCACTTGTCCATGGCGGACTCCATGCGCCCGTACAGTTCCTTGAACTTGATGAGGGCGATGGCATCCCTCTCGTTTTCAAAGAGGTCCGAGATGGCCTTGCGGCTCACATCGTCCCCCAGGTTTTCCAGCCGCTTGATCTCCTTGCAGTAGCCCATGAGGTTTTCCAGATGGCGCAGCGAGTGCACGGCCAGCGCGATCTGTTCCGTCGCCTGCAAGAGGAGCGCTCCGAACTGGCGCATTTCCGGAGTGGTCTCTTTGATCTTGAAAAGGACCATCCGGCTCGCCAGGGCTTCGGCGTAATCCAGAATGTCATCGAGTCCCGAATTCAGGGCGTAGATGTCGTCCCGGTCGATGGGCGTCACGAAGGAGCGGTTCAGGGCCTCCACCATCCGGTGGGTAAACTGGTCGCCCCGGAGTTCCACCTCCTTGATCTTCTTTGCCTTTTCCTCCTGGTTCGTGAAGTCCTGAACCATGGCGTTGAAAAGCCGAACGCCCTCAAGAACCACGTCCACAGACTCGTTGAACATGTCGAAGAACCGTTCTTCACGCGGTGCGAGGGAAAAGCGCATGGGGCCCATCCTTTCGGCCAAGTAGTGGGGTTCTGAAGCGGGCTTGCCCCCCCGAGTTCAAGGCAAAATATTATCAGAACGCCCCGTCCCTGGCAAGTTCGGCGGCGAACCCCCGGTCCCGCCATAATGATCCCGCAAAAGGGGAGGATGTTACGGGGTTTCGCCCAGAGCAAGCTCGGCGGAGATCTCCTCGAGGTCCGCCTGCTTGCCGCGGACCACGACCCGCACTGCCCTCTCTCCGTACACCTCCCGGAGGACCCGCAGCCTCGGGCGAAAGGCGAGGAAATCCGGCCACCGCTCGTAGGGAATCTCCAGGGTCACGCCTTTGGCCTGGCGCCGGGCCGCCGCGGCGATGGCGGCACGGAGCCGGTCCAGACCGAACCCCGTCACCGCGGACACCGAAACATGATCGGGGAACAGACCCTCCGCTCGCGCGAGAAGCCCCTCGGGCGCTCGGTCCACCTGGTTCAGGACCGTGATGGACGGGATGTCTCCCATGGACAGCTCGGTCAGAAGCTGTCGGGTGGTGGACGCCTGCTCCTCGAAAGAGGGATGGCTCGCGTCGACCACGTGGAGGAGCAGGTCCGCTTCCGCCACCTGCTCGAGCGTTGAGCGGAAAGACGCCACGAGGTGGTGCGGGAGCTTCCGGACGAACCCCACCGTGTCGATGACGATGACCTCCTGAGCGAGGCCCTCCATGCTCAGCTTTCGGAAGGTCGTATCCAGCGTGGCGAAGAGGCGGTCCTCGACCTTGGCTTTCGCCGCCGTCAGCCGGTTCATGAGCGACGATTTGCCCGCGTTGGTGTAGCCCACCAGCGCGACTTCGAAGGCATCTTCTCGACGGCGCGCCTGCACTTCCCGGGCCGCGGCGATGTGCCTGAGCTGGTCGGTGAGGAGGGCGATGCGCTTGCGGATGACGCGGCGGTCCGTCTCGAGCTGGGTTTCGCCCACGCCCCTCGTGCCGATGCCGCCCGCCTGCCGCGAGAGGTGCGACCATGCCCTGGTGAGCCGGGGCAGGAGATAGGTGTATTGGGCAAGGGCCACCTGGGTGCGCGCCTCGCGCGTGCGCGCCCGCCGGGCGAATATATCCAGAATGACCGCCGTGCGGTCACACACGCGGATTTCCAAAATCTTCTCGAGGTTCCTCACCTGGGCGGGAGTCAGCTCATCGTCGAAGACGGCCAGCCCGATCTTTTCCGCCTTGCACAACCCCGAGAGTTCCTCGGCCTTCCCCTTCCCGATGTAGGTGGCGGCATCGAGGCGGTCCCGGCCCTGCACCATTCTCTGACACACCTCGCCGCCCGCGCTCTCCACGAGCGCCGCGAGTTCGTCCAGGTATTCTTCGACGCGCTGGTGCGGCATTTGGGGCAGGCTCACACCGACCAGGATGGCGCGCTCAACGGGCATTTGCGGCTCCCTTGCCTCTTCAGGTTAGCACATCAAGGTCGCTCCGGCTCCATCCCGATCACGAGACGGGAGGGGCTGCCATATTCCGCTTGCTTGCTCCGCCCTCCCCAGTGTGGTAACTTGACCCATGGTTTTTCCGATGAAGCGGCTGCTCATCTGTTGCCTGCTGCTGACGATTGAAGCGGGCGTGTGTCAGGCTGCCGACGGCACGCTCGAATCCAGCCGGGTCCGTCAGATGACGCTCGACACGCTCATCACGACCAAGCGGGCCTTACTGAAATCGAAATGGCTCTACCTCGGACAGGTGGAGGCACAGATCAGGGACCTGTCCCCCGCCGACCCCAACGGACCGCCCGACGGCGACGTGCCCGGCCCCGAGCGGCTAGCCGAGATGGTCCGGAAGGTGACCCGCCTCGAGATGCTGGAGGCGGAGAGGCTGCGTACCCTGCAAGCCATGCAAGAGATCAACGCCGAGGTGCTCTCCCTCCAGGCCGAACTGGACAGGGTCAAGAGCGACCGCGACAGGGCCCAGCAGGTCATGGAGGGCCGATGGGTGCTCAACATCATGCCCATGGGCACCCGGGGAGAGGTCTATCTCACCCAGAACGGAACGCTCCTGATCGGGGAGTACCACCTGGAGAACGAACAGTCGGGCAGTCTCCAGGGAATATTCGTGAACAACCAGATGGTTCTGGAACGCATCGATGCCAAGTTCGGCAAGATGGGCCGTTTTGAGGGTCCTCTCGGAAGGGACCGCCAGAGCGTGAGGGGCACATGGTACAGCTACGACCTGTCCTCCGGTCAACCGGCCACGGGTCCCTTCACGCTCGACAAGGTTCAGGAGGATCGGACCCCATGAAGATCGTGAAGAAAGTCATCGACAACGGCATCATCGTCCTGGAAATCACGGGAGAGGTGAAGCTGGGTGAGTCCGCCGAGCGATTCAGCGAGGAACTGGCCAAGATCCTAGCCGATCCTGCGGTGGAGGGCGTCGTGCTCGACCTGGAGAATATCAACTACCTGGACTCCACGGGGCTGGGCGAGCTGGTGGGCTACCTCGGCAGGTTTCAGGACAGCGGCAAGCGCCTGAGGCTCGTCAAACCGAACCAGACCGTCGTCAGGCTGCTGCAGCTCACACGCCTGGATCTCGTCTTCAAGGTTTACCCCTCCGAAGAAAGCGCCCTCGAAGACATACTCGGCTAGCACCCTGCTGGAGGGTCTCCCATGGCACTCCTTAACCACGTGACTCGGGAGATCACCGCCAAGGTCGTCTACTATGGTCCGGGCCTGTGCGGCAAGACGAGCAACCTGAAGTACATCTACGACAACTTGGAGGAGGAGGGCAGGGGCAACATGCTCTCGCTGGCCACCGAGGCCGACCGCACCCTGTTCTTCGATTTTCTTCCCATGGACCTGGGCACCATGAGGGGGTTCAAGGTGCGCCTCCAGCTCTATACGGTACCGGGCCAGGTCTTTTACGAGGAGACTCGGAGAAGGGTGCTCAAGGGTTGCGACGGCGTGGTTTTTGTCGCTGACAGCCAGCGGAGCATGCAGGACGCCAACCGGGAATCGTTGGCCCAGCTCAGCCAGCACCTCTCCGAGAACGGGTTGGTGTTTGCCGAAGTGCCCCTCGTGCTCCAGTACAACAAGCGGGACCTGCCTGACCTGCTGTCGGTCGAAGAGATGGACACGGACCTGAATCCCGCCAACATGCCCTTCTTCGAGGCCGTGGCGAGCGAGGGGATCGGCGTCGAGGACACGCTCAAGGCCGTCATCCGTCTCGTGCTCAAGAAGCTCGTGGACAGAGGCGTGGTCAGGCAGGAGGGAGATTCAGAAGTCTCGGAGAAAAGAGTTGCCGCGACGATGATTTCTCAGGACACTTCTCCGGGATTCACTCCGCCGCTTGGGCCGCAATGTGGCGAGGAGCCCGTGTCTGCCCTGTTCGGGGACGACAGCTCCGAGCTGTCGGTGGGATCGGCCCCGGACCCGTTCGCCGAGCCGCAGGTGTTGGAGACCGAACTCGCCGCCAGCTCCCCTGATCCTGCTCCAGCGGGACCCCTCCAGAGCACGGCTCCCGAGTGGCTGTTCAGCGAACCTGGGGATGACACGGCCTCCTTGCTGGCCGTCGCCAATCCCATCGGGGACGAGGTGATTGCCAGAGAAGACTTGGCCGAGCAACTTTTCAGCCCGCCGGAAGGCCTGCGCGAGCGGGATACCGTCCAAGAACTCCCCGCACTGGAGGGAGACGAAGTGCTCGCCACCCTGGCCCAAGAAGCCGTCGAAATCGATGGGACACCCGAGGATATTCCCAAAATTCTCATGGAATCGGGCCGGGTTTTCCAGTTGGATCTCTCCATCGCCGGGCGGACCTATCGCCTCAAGATTCAGCTGGAAGAAATCGATTGAGAACTTGTCCTTAGATTGGCCCGCGGCCTTACCCGCGCTGGACTCCAAGAGATCCCCGCCCCTCAAATGTCCAGCGGCCGACCGTCTTGTCCGGCCGTGGAGTCGTCCTGAGGCTGGCTCGGAGGAGGAAGGGAAGGGGGTGCGAGTGCCCCGTCGAGCCGGAGTGGCCGTCCATCCACCGTGAGGACCGCCGAGATCACCTTCCAGGCCTGGCCCGGCTTGCGGCTCAGCTCAATCTCGACCCTGCCTTCCTTGCGCTCGCCCTTGACGGTCATGAAAAAGTGAGCAGAACCCTCCCCGTTGATGATGCTTTCCGAGCCGGAGGGGAACCGCCCGAATTCCTGCACGGGGCCAAGTTGCGCTTGAACCACGGGGTTATTTCTCAGAAAATCTTTGGCCGCCTCCGCCGCCCCGCCGCGCGACCACCAGCGCAGAGGCACCATGACCGCCCCGACGACGCACACCAGGCAGAGCATCACGATGCCCAAGGCGCCCAGCACGGCAAAAGTCATCCACTTTTCGGACTTCTTCAATGTCGGGCCGCTCCCACGCGCCCATCAAACCAGATCGGAGGCGCGCCGGTCAAGCGCGGGGGAGGGACAGGCCGTCCCAAGTTCCCGGCGATTCGGCCGCCCGGCGGGTTTCCTCGGCCCAGACTACGTCAAAGATCTTCAAGGTACCCTTGGGGAAGGCCAAGGCGGCCATGTCCTCGCGGCGGATCCAGCGCATGGGAAGGGCGCTTCGGGGCCTGCGTCTTCCAGCGAGCGCGCAGAGGAAGGCGTGGAGCCTCACCCCAAAATGCGTGTACGAATGCCGGATGGCTGGGTAGTCCCTCCGGACATGGACCCTGATTCCAAGCTCCTCACCCAGTTCGCGATGAAGGGCCTCCAGCGCCGTTTCACCCTTCTCCCATTTGCCGCCGGGCAACTCCCACAGCCCTCCGAGGAGTCCTTCATCGGGCCGTCGAGTCACGAGAAATTCGTCTCCCTTGAAAATGAGAGCCACCGACACATCGAGGATGGGCTTGGGCGAAATGGGCCGGGCCGGCGGAAACGCGGTCTGCTCGGCCCGGGCGAAGGCGGCGCAGTGATTGGCCAGCGGACAGCATCCGCAGTCCGGTTTTTTGGGGAGGCAGACCATGGCGCCCAACTC